>JADMIO010823407.1_pt1 | contig 64399 bp, 77 predicted proteins | sample 8958161 | NCBI WGS metagenome assembly JADMIO01 (sample SAMN16585339, study PRJNA669376) | soil metagenome | isolation source: Crop rotation soil | place: USA: Cullars Rotation, Alabama | collected 2011 | reverse complement strand
CCGCGACTTCAAGTCACGTGAATTCCAAGCTTCGGATCCCACTGTGCTGGAAAGGACGCGCGCAATATCGGCTTCCACGCGGGCTCGGACGCACGCGCTCTGTTCCGCTACGACATGCATACCCTGCCGCACGAGATCAGCGCCAGCATCGGAACCTCTACGCTGCTCGCGGCCTGGAACGCGGCGATCTATGTGGCGCAGATCGAGGACCAGCGGCTGGCCGAGGTCATGACCAACGACGCCTATCTCGACGCGACGCGCGAGGTGCTGCATCGCCATGGCGGGCTGTGGTTCTGGGACGAGTCCTATGTGATCACGCGCCGGCGCGAAACCGGCTGATCACGCGCGGGATGGCGGCGTCGTTCAAGGGCGCCATGATATGCGCGCCGGCGACGCCATCGATCTCGCGCATCTCCTTCAGCAGGTCCAGGCAGATCGCTTCGCCTTCTGCCTTCGGGTCGGACGCCTTGTCCAGCCGTTCCACGATCCAGTCGGGGATGATCGAGCCTTTGAGGTTGCTCACGATCCAGCGCGCCGATTTCACCGAGGCCAGTGGTGCAACACCCACGATCATGTGCAGCTTGAGCCCGTGCTCTTTCAGCGCTGCCGCATAGCGCCGCAGCACGCCGGTATCCAGGCAGAACTGCGTTTGCGCGAACTCGGCGCCGGCCGCGACCTTCTTCTTGAGCGATGTCGGCTGCCAGCCCTCCGGCGGGTCGAGCGGCGAGTCCGCCACGCCGATGAAATAGTCCGGATCACCCGCCACCGCGCGCCCATGCGGCAGCGCGTGGCGGTCGCGGATCGAGGCGGCCGTCGCGACCAACCCGCTGGAATCCAGATCGAAGACCGGTTTGGCGTCGGGCTGGTCGCCGGCCTTGGGATCGTCGCCGGTCAGCGCCAGCAGGTTGACGATGCCCAGCGCCGCAGCGCCGACCAGCTGGCTCTGCAGCGCGATGCGGTTGCGGTCGCGGCAGGTAAGTTGAAGGATCGGCTCGACGCCGTTCTGCAGCAGCAGATGCGCGGCGACGGTCGCTTCCAAATGCGCCCGCGCGCTTGCGCCGTCGGTGACATTGACCGCGTCGGCAAGACCTTTCAGCGGCAGGACCCGCTCGATCAGATCGCGCGGATCGGCGGAGAGCGGTGGCGTGATCTCGGCCGTCAGCACGAACGCGCCGTCGCGCAGGCGTTGTCTCAGATGCGAAGTCGGCACGGCGCGCTCCCGAACGGCGCGCAACTATAGCGGCGCGCCGGGCTCAGGTCCCGTCCCACCGGGCGGAACGTCCCACCGCTATTTCGGCTGCTTCTGGAAGGTGGCGAGCAGCGCGTCGACGCTCTCGCCGATCTCGCGCCAATGGTTCAGCTTCGAGCGCTTGAAGCGGTACGAGATGCCCACGCCCTTGCCCAGCGGCATGTCGCGCAGGCAGTTGGGGCTCGGCACGTCGGGGCCGAAACGCACGCAGCGCAGCACCATCGGCCCCTTGGGCGTGTCGCCCACCAGCAGGTCCTCGGCGCGATAGCCGGAATCGGCGCGGAAGGTGTATTTGGTCAGGCCGAACGGGCCGGGCGCGCCTTTGGGGCTTGCCACATAGGCCATGTAGATGCGCTTCAGCCGGTCCGCCTCGCTCAAGTTTACCTGCTCGCGGATCGTCATGTGGACGATGCGCGAATTGGGGCCGTCCTCGGAAAACGCACTGGCGTTCCAGTTCGACCAGCCGGTCAGGTCGGGCAGCATGGCGAAGAGAGCGACCTCGCGCTTGCGGCCGCCCTGGCGCGCGCTGTCGAACTGAAGATAGTTGGCCGGGATCCAGAATTTGTGCCCGCCCACCTCCAGCGCCGCGACGTCGGTGCTGGACGTCGGCGATTCCTGCTCGGAGAACAGCGGCGGCGCGGTCGGGGCCAGGTAGTAGAGCAGGAACAGCGCGGACAGGGCGACCGTGACCAGCAGCACGCCAAGCGGGATCAGCCATCCGGAGCGCTTCCGGACGCCATCGTCACCATCGTCACTACGGCTCATGGACATACAAAGGCCCGAGGCGACTCGATGCCCCCCACGGCAAATCTAGCATGCGATTTTAACGATATGCCCCGGCCCCTCCGTCGCCAGCCCGAATATTGCCAGGGGATGCAGGAACGCATCACCGGCGGGGTCAAAACGGCACATGGGCAAGCTCTTCAAGGCGGCGATCGGCTTCGCCATCGCGCTCACCGCGCTTTACGGACGGGAAGGCTGGGCCGATTGGCCCGTTCTGATCAGCGTTAAGGCGGATATCGCGGCGGCGCAGCCGCTGCCGCGTCTTCAGGCCCAATTTGAAACGCCCGTCCGGGCATACGGCCTGCATCGCGACGTCCCGCAATCGAAGGGGCCGGAACGATGAAGGATCTGATGGTCGCGCTGTTCGCCGTGGCGTTCGGGTTCACGGCGTCGGGAATACTGGCCAACCTCTACCGGCTCGTCGTCGGCGAGAAGCGCGACGGCAATGTCGCGCGCGCCGCCTATGTCGCAGTGATGGTGATCGCGGGGCCGAGCGTGCTGCTGGAGAACGCGGCGGCGAAGCTGAAGGAGAAATCCTGTTCCAGGCTCGCCTTCTGGCTTGCCGCCTCGATCAGCGCCTATTGGAGCTTCGCGATCGGCCTGTTCGTCCTCAACCTGACGATCGCGCTACAGCACGGTTAGCATTCCCGCGACGAGCGGGTGACGCACGATATCCGCGTCGCCCAGCCTGACCACGGAAATCTCCGGCACGCGCTCCAGCCGATCGGCGATGTCGCCCAGGCCAGACATGCCCTTGAGCAGGTCTGTCTGGTCGGGATCGCCGGTGAGCACCATCGTCGAGCGCCAGCCGAGCCTGGTCAGCAGCATCTTGAGCTGGCCGTAAGTGCAGTTCTGCGCCTCGTCGATGACGATGAAGCAGTCGTTGAGCGTGCGGCCGCGCATGTAAGCCACCGGCGCGATCTCGATCGTGCCTTCGGCGACCAACGCCTTCAGCCGCTTGGTGCCCAGCCGCTCGGTCAGCGCGTCGTAGAGCGGGCGCAGATAGGGCGCGAGCTTCTCTTCCAGCGCGCCGGGCAGAAAGCCCAGGCTCTCGCCGGCCTCCACTGCGGGGCGCGACAGCACGATGCGGCTGGCGCGGCCTGCCTCCAGTGCCTCCACGGCTTTGGCAATGGCGAGATAGGTCTTGCCCGTGCCCGCCGGGCCCAGCGCGACGACGACGGAGCGCTCGTTGATCGCATCCATCAGGCGCTGTTGGGTCGGGCTCATGGCCCGGACGTTCTTCACATATTTGCGGTCTCGGGAATTCTGATCGTGATCGTGCGGGCTCCAGCCGCCGCGGTCGTGGGGAAAGAGGGGGTGAACGGTCGCCGGCTCGTGATACTGCAACTCGCGGGCTTTATGCCGCGCGGAACGCTTGGCCATGGATGCTCCCTGGTCACGATGAGACACGATGATGATGAGGCGTTGAGCGGAAGGGCGCGTGGGCGTGAGGCCCTCAGGCCTTGGATATTCAGCATTGGCAACGCGTAACGCTGCATGCCCCCACCGCGAATCACTCCGCTGATTTGAGAGTAACGCTTTTCATGCGACGGTTAAGTGAAATTCGTCAGCTTCCAAAAAGCGGCTCGGCAAAGCCGCCGAACGCGATGTGCCAGACGAGATAGAAAGCGAGCCGGAAGACGATCGGCGCGAACCAGCCATAGCGCAGCAACAGCCCCGCCTCGACCACGTTGGAGAGATAAAGCGGCTGAAGCAGGTCCAACGCCGCGCTGCCGTATCGCTGCGCCTGAATCTCGGGCGCCATGTACGGCCAAATCTCATAGAGCGCCACGATCGCGCCAAGCGTCCAGAACACCGTCAGCCGCAGGTGCCGTCGCAGGATGAGGACGTGGATAAGCCAGAAGGGAATGCACAGCGCGCCGAGCCTGAGCAGATACTCCAGGAAGATCGCGCCGAACGTATAGAACGGGATCGACCAGGGCAGCGCCATGTGATCCCAGCCGCCGTTGCCGAGCGGGCTCGACACCGGATGCCAGACGAAGATCGCGATGGTCACGAAGCCGTAGAGGCCGCCCAGCGCGATCGACCAGCGCACGCCCTCGCGCTCGCGATAGGCGTCGGCAAGCGGATCGGGCAGGCCCGAGGCGCGGTCGGCGAGCAGGCCGAGAAAGCCGATGAGCAGGATGCTTCCGACCAGCGTCCAGGTGAAGGCTTGTGCCTGCTCGCGTGCCGGGAAGTCGCCGGGGTAGAAGTCGAACAGCAGTTTGATGCCGACCAGCACCAGCGAGACGGCGATGAACAGGACGGTCGACGGACGGCGCAGGAAAGTCCCCATGATGCAAATGTCCTTCGGCCCGGAAGCTTTCGCCAAATGCCCATCGCGCATGACCGATGGTGCAAAAGCTCCGACTTGGCTTCATAGTCGGGATCGCAAATAGCGCGGATATCGGCCATGCCCATCTACGAGCTCGACGGCGTCGGACCCGAATTGCCCGAGGACGGGCAGTACTGGATCGCGCCGAACGCGACTGTGATCGGGCGCGTCAGGCTGAAGAAGAACGCCAGCATCTGGTTCGGCGCGGTGCTGCGCGGCGACAACGACTGGATCGAGATCGGCGAGAATTCGAACGTCCAGGACAATTCGATCTGCCACACCGATCCCGGACTGCCGGTGACCATCGGCGCCAACGTCACGGTCGGCCATAACGTCATCCTGCATTCGACCACGGTGGGCGACAATTCGCTGGTCGGCATGGGCTCGATCCTGCTCAACCGCTCCAAGATCGGCAGCCATTGCCTGATCGGCGCCAACACGCTGATCGCGGAGGGCAAGGAGTTCGCCGACGGCTCGATGATCCTGGGCAGTCCCGGGCGCGTGGCGCGCCAGCTTGGCGAGCGCGAACTTGCGATCCTGAAGATCTCGGCGCAGACCTATGTGCACAACTACAAGCGCTTCAAGGATGGCTTGAAGCGGATCGACTAGGGAACTTTTGGACCGTATCTGACGTTGCGCACTATCAAAGGAGATTTCGACCATGGCGACAAAGAAGAAAGCGAAAAAGCCGGCCAAGAAGGCCAAGCGCGCGAGCAAGCTCGAAGGCGAGGGCAGCTACACCGCCACGCGCAATTTCGACAAGGCGCAGCGGAGCTTCGTCAAAGCCAATCGCGGCAAGATCGCCAAGCTGGGCAAGGCCGCCGAGAAGGCGCTGGAAGGCCCCGAAGGCAAGTCGCTGCGCGCCGCCGAGAAGAAGGCCAAGGCGAAGGCGCGGCGGTGAGCGCAGCCGGGCGAAACGCCTGGCGGTCGCCCGGGCGCGCCAAATAGGTCAGCGGCCGTATTTCTTCAGGATCGCGCGCAGCTCGTCATGGGGCAGGGCGAAGACCCGCGAACCGTTCGCGCCGGTCATCGTTTCGGCCGCCACCAGCGCGTTGACCACGGCCTCTTCCGTGGCTTGAACCGTCGCCTCGAACAGCGGGTCGATGCCGTGATTTGCCAGCGCCGCGACGGGAACGGGCGCGGTCTGGTCCGGATTGTTGGCGTTGGCCGTCGCCGTCGAGAACGACACAACCAAGTCGCCTGAATCGTTGCCCGAGTATGAGCCCAGCCGCGCCAGCCCCATCGCGGCGCGCTTGGCCAGCCGGTCGAGCTGGGTGGGGATCAGCGGCGCGTCGGTCGCTACTACGATGATGATCGAGCCCTGGTCCGGCGGCGGCTCGCTCGCGCATTTCGATCCCTCGCAAGGCAGATAGCGGTGCGCGAGCTCGGCCCCCACCGGCGCGCCTGCGATGCGAAGAACCTTCCTATCGCCGGTATTGCACTGGACCAGCACGCCGACGGTATAGCTCTGGTGCTGGAGCGCGATCGCGCGCGACGCCGTGCCGATGCCGCCCTTGAAGCCGAAGCACACCATCCCCGTGCCGCCGCCGACATTGCCTTCCTCGACCGCACCCGGTTTGGCAGCGTCGATGGCGGCGATGGCGGCCTCCGGCTTCACATGAAAACCGCCGAGATCGTTGAGCGTCCCATCCCAGGTTTCGGCGACGACCGGCCATGTCGCCTCGCCGAAGGCTTTCTGCGACCAGCGCTGGATGCCGGCATAGACGTCGCCCACCGCATTGGTGTTGGTGATGCCGATGGGGCCGTGCACCACGCCGAAATCCTGCAGGTAGGCCTGGCCCGTCATCTCGCCATTGCCGTTCAAGTCGAAATATCCGCCATAGACCGGCGTCGGGTTCTTGCGGCCGCGCGGAAAGACGACCGTCACGCCGGTGCGCACGGCCTTGCCCCGGATCAGCGTGACCTGCCCGACCTCGACGCCTTTGACGTCGGTGATCGCGTCGAGCGCACCGGGCGTTCCCTCGAACGGCACGCCCAGATCGCGCGCGCGTTCGCCCGCCTGTGCGGCGCCCATGAGAAGCAGCAGTGCAAGGATGCGGCGCATGATCGTCCCCCGTTTCGCGGACGGACGATACACCAAAGCGAAATCGCTTTTCTTCGAATCGCGGCTTCGTTTTGGATTCTTTGATTGGCGCGCAATTTTTCGGGCAAACCGCTGCGCATTCGCCCGATTGCGCTTTACCCGGCGCGCTTGAACGCCGCCGTGTCGGGCATCTTCTGCCAGATGCGGCGGATGCGCGAATCCGCCTCGGGCCCGAAATTGAACCACGCAGCCTTGTCGTGCGTCGCGTCTGCGATGAACAGCGTGTCGAGCTTGCCCAGCTTCTGCACCAGCGCCTGGCGGATTGCGTTGATGGTCATCTCGCTGGCGAGCAGCCAAGCCTGCGGCAGGATCGGCACCGCGGGGCCGAGATTGAAGATCTCTTCCTCGAGGCCCGAGATCGAGCGCGATTTCATGTCGGCGACGATGAGAAAATGCGCGCGCTGGCCGTCGGTGGGATCGTTCTCGCCGCGGCCGAAGGACTGGATCTCTTCATTGCCTTCGGCGGTGAAGAACTGGCCGGGACGCGGCTGGGCGGGTTGCGGCTGAGCGGGCTGCGCCGGACGGAACAGGGCGCCGAGCATCGGGTCTTCCGAAGCCGCGCGGAACTGGTTCTCGCCGTCGCGCGCGACCAGCGAGGCGGGCGCGAGCCGTCCTTCGGCCGCGAAGCCCTGCATCTGGGCGAGCCCGTAGGGTCCGTAGCTGCGTCCTGCGACGCTGATGGTCCAAGTGTCCGACATCGGGATGATTTAAGACGGAAATGGTTACCCAACCCTTGCCGAAACCGCACGAGGCGCGCGAAGGTCGTGGCAGTGAAGGGGAAACGTAAATGACTTATGAATTCTGCAAGGTCGAGCGCGACGGACGGCTGACCGTCGTCACCCTGAACCGGCCGGAGGTGATGAACGCGCTCCATGCCGAGGCGCATGAAGAACTGGCAGCGGTGTTCGACGACTTCGCTTCCGATCCCGGCCAATGGGTCGCCATCGTCACCGGTGCGGGCGAACGTGCCTTCAGCGCCGGCAACGATTTGAAGGTCACGGCCGCCGGCGGGCGCAAGCCCTGGCCCAAGAGCGGCTTTGGCGGTTTGACCCAGCGCTTCGACCTCGACAAGCCGGTGATCGCGGCGGTCAACGGCATCGCGATGGGCGGCGGCTTCGAGATAGCACTCGCCTGCGACCTGATCGTCGCAGCCGACACGGCCGTGTTCGCACTGCCCGAGCCGAAAGTGGGGCTGGCCGCGTTGGCCGGCGGGCTGCATCGCCTGCCGCGCGAGATCGGTGCCAAGCGCTCGCTCGGCATGATCCTGACGGGACGCCGCGTGAGCGCGGAAGAGGGCAGGGCGCTCGGCTTCGTCAACGAGGTCGTGCCGGCTTCCGAACTGATGGCCGCCGCGCGTCGCTGGGCAGCGACGATCATGGAAGCGAGCCCGATGTCGGTGCGCGCCTCCAAGCAGGCGGTGTATCGCGGCCTCGCCGAGCCGACGCTCGAGGACGCGCTCAAGAACCAGATGCGCTATCCCGCGGTCGAAGCGTTGTTCAAGAGCGACGACCTCAAGGAAGGACCGCGGGCCTTCGCCGAGAAGCGCAAGCCGGAGTGGAAAGGCCGCTAGAGCGCAATCGGGCGAACCGCGAGCGGATCGCCCGGAAAATTGCGCGCCAAACAAGGACCTAAAGCGGGAACGCGGCTCGAAGAAGAGCGATCGCGCTTTAGAACAGCCCGTCGATATTCCCGTCGGCATCGACACGGATACGGTAGGCGGCGGGTTCGCGCGGCAGGCCGGGCATTGTCATGATGTCGCCGCAGATCGCTACGACGAAGCCCGCGCCGGCCGACAGGCGCACGTCGCGCACGGGCAGGATGTGGCCCGTCGGCGCGCCGCGCATGTCGGGCTCGGCGGTGAAGCTGTACTGCGTCTTGGCCATGCAGATCGGCAGGTTCCCGAAGCCGTCGGCCTCGTATTGCTTGAGCTTCTTCTGGGAGTCCGGCGAGAGCGAGACATCGGCGGCGCGATAGATTTCGCGCGCGATGGTCTTGATCTTGTCGGCCAAGCTCATCTCGTCGGGATAGAGCGGCTTGAAGTCGGATGCAGCACCGTCCGCCAGCGCCACGACCTCGCGCGCCAGATCCTCGGCACCCTTGCCGCCCTCGGCCCAGTGGCGGCACAGATGCGCATGCACGCCGACCTTGCGGCAGGCTTCCGCGATCGCATCGGTCTCGGCTTTGGTGTCGCTGGTGAAATGGTTGATCGCGACCGTGACCGGCACGCCGAACTTGCGCACGTTCTCGATATGGCGCAGCAGGTTCGCCATGCCGCCCTCGACCGCGGCGACGTTCTCGTGGCCGAGCTCGGCCTTGCCCACGCCGCCATGCATCTTGAGCGCGCGCACGGTGGCGACGATCACCGCCGCCGAAGGCTTCAGCCCCGATTGGCGGCATTTGATGTCGAAGAACTTTTCCGCCCCAAGATCGGCGCCGAAGCCCGCCTCGGTCACGACATAGTCGCCGAGCTTGAGCGCGGTCTCCGTCGCGATCAGCGAGTTGCAGCCATGGGCGATGTTGGCGAACGGCCCGCCATGCACGAAGGCCGGCGTGTGCTCGAGCGTCTGCACCAGGTTCGGCTGCATCGCGTCGCGCAGCAGCACGCTCATCGCGCCGGCGGCCTGGACCTGCTTGGCGGTGACGTTCTTCTTGGCGAAGTCGCGCGCCACGACGATGCGGTTGATGCGCTCCTCCAGGTCGCCGAGCGATTTGGCCAGGCAGAAGATCGCCATGACTTCAGAGGCGACCGTGATGTCGAAGCCGTCCTCGCGCACCTGGCCGTTGCCGCCCAGGCCCACGACGATGTCGCGCAGCGCGCGGTCGTTCATGTCCATCACGCGGCGCCACGAGATCTTGGACGGATCGATGCGCAGCGGATTGCCCCAATAGACCTGATTGTCGATCAGGGCGGCGAGCAGGTTGTTGGCCGCGGTGATGGCGTGGAAGTCGCCGGTGAAGTGCAGGTTGATCTCGTCCATCGGCACGACCTGGGCATAGCCGCCGCCGGCAGCACCCCCCTTCATGCCGAAGCAGGGGCCGAGCGATGGCTCGCGCAGGCAGATCACTGCGCGCTTGCCGATGCGCGACAGCGCGTCGCCCAGACCCACCGTCGTCGTCGTCTTGCCTTCGCCGGCCGGCGTCGGATTGATCGCGGTGACGAGAACGAGCTTGCCCTTCGGCTGGTCGCCCAGCGTGCGGATGTGATCGAGCGACACTTTCGCCTTGTGGGGGCCGTAGCGATAGAGCGCGTCGGGCGGCAGGTCGATGCGGGCGCCTACGTCTTCGATACGCTCAAGCTTCGCCGCGCGGGCGATTTCGAGGTCGCTCATATTTGTCTCTTGAGGGGAGGAATTGGGGTTGGCGTGACGGCACGGACTGTACGCCGGATCGCGCCGCTAGTCACTCGAAGACGAGATGCACCGGCTCGGGCGCCGGCGGTGCGCTTGCGAGCCACCAAAGCATCGCCCCGCCACCCGTGACCATGGCGGGCAAAAGCACCAGCGCCAGATGGGCATCGCCCATCCGCGCCAGGATGAGCGCGAACAGGATGGCGGGCGTGAGCACTAGGGTGGCGGCGCTGGCCCGCTTGAGCCCGATCAGCACGCTGCCGATGAATACGGTGGGAAGCACGCCGGCCGCGAGCACGGCGAGATAAAGCCTGGCGACCGCCGTTCCCAAGCCTTGCTCGGGCAGCAGCATGTCCCAATCGCTGCCGCCCATCGCCACGATGGTGGCAAGCAGCACTGTCGTGCCCACGAGGCTTCCGCCCAGCGTCGCCAGGACAAGGCGGACCAAGGTTGGGCGGCGGTGGATGCTGAGCGACATGGCCGGATCGTACATCGCGCCGGATGTCGGGCCGCTAACCGGGCGGTGAAGCTTTGTTCAGGCGGCGGTTCCGTCGAGGCGTCTCTCGATGCGGTCGGTGCGATGATAGACCAGCACCACCTCGTTGCGCATCGCAACCATCTCGGACCGCATCTGCGCGAGATCGGCCCCGACTCGTTCTACCCGCTCTTCGATACGGCGCAGATGTTGAAGGACGAGGCTGTCGCGCTCGCCGCTCATGCCGGCGCAAGGTCCAGGCGCTTTTCGATGCGAACAAGCCGTCCGTCCATGTGGTCCAGGCGAAGATTGATGCCAGTGATGTCCCCGTGCATGCCGGCGAACTCCGAATGCATGTTCACGAGCTGCTGCTCGACGGAGCCGAGACGTGCCTCGATGCTGGACAGTTTGAACTCAACCTTGTCCATGCGCGCGTCGAACCTGCGCATGTATTCCAGGAGGATGTGTTCGGTCTCGCCATTCATGCGATGAATATATCGCACGAATGCGTCAGCTACAAGCGGTGTTTATAATCTACGCCTGCGATTGCAGAGCCGCTATTTCAAGCGCTTATCGAAGCCTAATAGGTCCTTGCTTTCGGCGGAATATATTCGACCTCGTTCGACAGCGTGTAGGTGTGCACGGGGCGATAGTCGAGGCGCGCCGTGGCCGTCTTGTCGTCGTACCAGGCGAGCGTGTGTTTCATCCAGTTGGCGTCGTCGCGCTCCGGGTAGTCCTCGCGGGCATGCGCGCCGCGGCTTTCCAGACGCGCCACCGCGCCTTCGAGCGACACCACGGCCTGGGCGATGAGGTTGTCGTATTCCAAGGTCTCGACCAGGTCGGTGTTCCAGATCATCGAGCGGTCCTTGACCGAAACGTCCGACGAGGCGCGCGCGATCTCGGCGATGGACTTCTTGCCGTTGGCCAACGTCTCGCCGGTGCGGAACACGGCCGCGTCGAGCTGCATCGCGGCTTGCATGCGTTCGCGCAGCTCCGCCGTCGACGTGCCGCCCTTGGCATTGCGGAAGCGGTCGAGGCGGGCCAGCGCCGCGTCGCCGGCGCCTTTGGGCAGCTCGGGGTGGGTGCCTTCCGGATCGATGGACTTGGCCGCCTGCACGCCTGCGGCCTTGCCGAAGACGACGAGGTCGATCAGCGAGTTCGAGCCCAGCCGGTTGGCGCCGTGCACCGACACGCAGGCCGCTTCGCCCACCGCCATCAGGCCGGGGATGGTCGTGTCCGGATCGCCGTTCGAAAGCGTCAGCGCCTCGCCGTGATAGTTCGTCGGGATGCCGCCCATGTTGTAGTGCACGGTCGGCAGCACCGGGATCGGCTCCTTGGTCACGTCGACGCCGGCGAAGATGCGCGCGCTTTCGGTGATGCCGGGCAGGCGCTCGTGGATGATCTTGGGGTCGAGATGCGAAAGATGCAGATGGATGTGGTCCTTCTTCGGCCCCACGCCGCGGCCTTCGCGGATCTCGATGGTCATGGCGCGGCTGACCACGTCGCGCGAGGCGAGGTCCTTGGCGTTGGGCGCATAGCGCTCCATGAAGCGCTCGCCCTCGGAATTGGTCAGATACCCGCCTTCGCCGCGCACGCCTTCGGTGATCAGCACGCCCGCGCCATAGATGCCGGTCGGATGGAACTGGATGAACTCCATGTCCTGCAGCGGCAAGCCGGCACGCAGCACCATCGCATTGCCGTCGCCCGTCTGGGTATGGGCGCCGGTGCAGGTCGAGTAGATGCGGCCATAGCCGCCCGTCGCCAGGATCACCTTATGCGCGCGGTAGCGGTGGATGGTGCCGTCGTCCAGGTTCCACGCCATCAAGCCGCGCACGGCGCCGTCCTCGACGATCAGGTCGAGCGCAAAATATTCGATGAAGAAGTTGACCTCGTGCTTCACGCACTGGCCGTAGAGCGTATGCAGCATCGCGTGGCCCGTGCGGTCGGCCGCGGCGCAGGTGCGCTGTGCGATGCCTTTGCCGAAGTGGGAGGTCATGCCGCCGAAGGCGCGCTGATAGATGCGCCCGTCGGCCGTGCGCGAGAACGGCACGCCGAAATGCTCAAGCTCATAGACGGCTTCCGGCGCGTTCTTGCACAGGTACTCGATCGCGTCCTGGTCGCCCAGCCAGTCCGAGCCCTTGACGGTGTCGTACATGTGCCAGCGCCAGTCGTCTTCGCCCATATTGCCGAGCGCGGCTGCGACGCCGCCCTGCGCCGCCACCGTGTGGCTGCGCGTCGGGAACACCTTGGTGATGCAGGCGGTCTTGAGGCCGCGTGCCGCGCATTCCAGCGTGGCGCGCAATCCCGCGCCGCCCGCGCCGACAACGACGACGTCGAAGGTGTGATCGGTGATCGGATAGACAGCCATCAAACGGGACCCGCAATGCGAAGAAGGGCGAAGAGGGAAACGGCACCGACGGCGAGCGTCAGCGCGCGCATCAGGAGCATCAGGAAGATCTTGCCGCCCTCGCTGTGCACATAATCGTCGATCACGACCTGAAGGCCGAGCACCATGTGATAGAGCGCGATGAAGATGAAGGCGCCCATCAGGATCGCGTTCATCGGCACGCCATAGGTCGAATGCGTCAGGAACATCAGCACCTGCGGCTCGCTGGCGCCGACGAGGCCGAGCACGGCCCAGGCGAACCACAGCGACAGCGGGATCAGTGCGGTGGCGGTGACGCGCTGGCGCCAGAAATGTCTGACGCCGGAATGGGCGGAGCCGAGTCCCTGGACGCGGTGCAGAGGAGTTTCGAGGCTCATCGGTTGTAGCCTCCATGTCCCATCACCGAGACCGCGAACGCCGCCACCGTCAGCACGATCGACAACACGATGACCAGCCAGCTGTTGCGGTTGGCCTTGGCCGGCGTGAAGCCGTAGCCCATGTCCCAGGCCAGGTGCCGGATGCCGTTGAGCAGGTGGAACATCAGCGCCCAAGTGAAGCCGAACATCAGGAACTGGCCGAGCCAGCTCTGCGCCACGTCCGCGAACTTCTGATAGGCCTCGGGCCCGCTCGCCGCCGCGATCAGCCACCAGGCCAAAAGCAAGGTGCCCAGCGCGAGGCCCACGCCGGTGACGCGATGGACGATCGACGTCGCCATCGTGGCATACCAGCGATAGACGGTGAGAAAGGGCGAAAGCGGCCTGGCGCGCGCCATGAATTCCCTCGAAAAACGGTTAAGGCGAACCGGGCGCGAGTGTAGGTTTCGACACCCCCAAGTCAACCGCGAAATCCCAAGTTTTCCGCGTGTTTTCAGGGCCGAAGGGCAGGCGCGGTGCATGGGCGTTTTGTCGCCGTCCCGGGGAGGGCAGGGCTTTGCGATTTGGCGGGCGATCCGGCACATTCCCGCCCGCGTCGGGGACGGCTTCTTTCGGCATGAACGAATCGCAGATCGGCGGTTGGGCACGCGCTCGGGTGGTATTGCCCGAGGCCCCGCTGTCGCGCCTGCATAACGAGCTTGCGGCCGTGGCCGTGCTGGTGCCCGTGCTGATGCTGGCGGCCGTGGTCAACGGCTTCCCGATCATCTTCTACGACACCGGCGCCTATGTGCTGCAGGGCTTCGAGCGCATCTTCATCGCCGAGCGCTCGCCCGTCTATTCGCTGTTCCTGCGCTATGCCGGGGGACCCGCGAGCCTGTGGTATGTCGCTCTCGCGCAATGCGCGGTCGTCTCGTTCGTCTTCGTCCAGTTCGCGCGCGCGCTCAAGCCCCGCCTGTCGCTCTGGGTGCTGCTGCTGATCGGATTGGTGCTGACGCTGGCGACCGGGCTTCCCTGGTATGCTGCCCAGATCGAGCCCGACTGCTTCGTGGCCGTGGCGCCGATCGCGATCTATCTGCTGGCGTTCCACAAGCTCGGCTGGTGGCGCAACGCGCTGCTCGTGCTGTGCGCGGTGCTGGCGGCGGCGTCGCACAACTCGCATCTGGCCGTCGCGATGGGATTGGTCGCGGTGCTGCTGATCGTCCGCCTTGCCACCGCGATCAAGCCGCGTCTGCTGCTGTCGGCGGCGAGCTGCGTGCTCGCTTTCGGCGTCGTGCTGGCGAGCAACTACTTTTTCACCGGCCACGTCTTCTTCAGCCGCGCAGGTTCGGTGTTCCTCTCCGCGCGCATGATGCAAGACGGGCTGATCAAGCCGGTGCTCGACAGCGACTGCCCCGCCGCCGGCTATCGCATCTGCAAATACAAGGACGACCTGCCGTCGCGCGCCGATGCCTATCTCTGGGAAGAGAAGATCAGCCCGTTCTTCCGGATCGGCGGCTTCCGCAAGATGGGGCCGGAATCGGCCACGCTCGTGCGCGAGAGCCTGACGCGCTATCCGCTCGCCAATGCCGGCTGGGCGATGATCGACACGCTGCTGCAGTTCTTCGCCTATCCCACCGGCGACGGCATCGTGCCGCAGGAATGGGTGCTCGAGCCCGAGTTCCGCCGCACCATCCCCGAGCAGATGGGCGACTACAGCACCGCCTATCAGCAGAAGGGCGAACTCTGGTTCCTGCCGCTGAACCTGATCCATGTGCCGGTGGCGATCTTTTCGGTCGTGGCGCTGTTCTGGCTGCTGCGCCGGGCCGTGCGCGCCCGCGATTGGCGCGAGGCGACCTTGCCGGCTTTCGTGCTGGTGGCGCTGCTCGGAAACGCCTTCATCTGCGGGGTCTTTTCAGGCCCGCATTACCGCTATCAGTCGCGGATGATGTGGTGGCCGGCATTGACCGTCATACTCCTGGGAGCGGGGCAGATTCCCGCCTTGCGGCAGAGGTTCGAATCCGTCACTTAATGGGCCGATGACAGCCCCGGTCCGCATCGCGCCTTCGATTCTCTCGGCCGATTTCGCGCGGCTTGGCGCGGAGATCGAGGCGGTGGAGAAGGCCGGCGCCGATCTCATCCATGTCGACGTGATGGACGGCCACTTCGTGCCCAATATCACCATCGGCCCCGCCGTCGTGAAAGCGTTGCGCCCGCATGCGAAGAAGCCCTTCGACGTGCATCTGATGATCTCGCCGGTGGATCCTTATATCGAAGCTTTCGCCGAAGCCGGCGCCGACGGCATCACCGTCCATCCCGAGGCCGGGCCGCACGTCCACCGCACGCTCCAGCTCATCCGCTCGCTCGGCAAGAAGCCGGGCGTGGTGCTCAATCCCGGCACGGCGGTCGATGCGCTGGACAATCTCATCGACCTGGTCGACCTGGTGCTGATCATGAGCGTCAATCCGGGCTTCGGCGGACAGTCGTTCATCGCAAGTCAGCTCAAGAAGATCGAAGCGGCCAGGAAGCTGATCGCCAGCACCGGCCGCGACATCGCGCTCGAAGTCGACGGCGGCATCACCCCGGAGACGGCGAAGCAGGCCATCGCCGCAGGCGCGGACGTGCTGGTGGCGGGGACATCGGTGTTCAAGGGCGGGCCCGCGCATTACGCGGCCAATATCGCAAGCCTCAGGTCTTAAGGCCGTGGCGGCGCGCGCGCGCGTGGCCAGCTTATCGCTCCTGCCGGAGATGTTCCGCGCGGGCTTTGGCCACGTGATGGCGCCCTTGCGCGTGTTCTGGCGGCGGACCTGGTTCTACCGGCGGCTTCTCAAAGGGCCGCTCTGCGACCGCATCGTGTTCCATCCCTATGACGCGCTGCCGCGACGGCTGGACGACGCCGACGCGCTGCTGCATGGCCGGTTCCGGTTCGGCGGCGAGACGGTCGAGGTCAAGGACGGCTCGGTCTTCGACAAGCCCGCGCCGTCGCGCGCCTGGGCCGAGGCGCTGCACGGCTTCGCCTGGCTGCCGCCGCTCTCGGCCGCCGGCGGTGAGGCAGCGCGCACGCTCGCCACCAACCTCATCACGCAATGGCTGAAACGCAACGCGCGTTATGCCGAGCCGGCTTCGAGCGCGCATGTGCTGGCGCGGCGGCTGATCGCCATCTTCGCGCATGGCAGGCTGGTGCTGTCCAACTCGGACATGCTGTGGCGCTCGAAAGTGTTCGTGTCGCTGCGCGACCAGTCGCGGCTGATCGCGCGCATCTGGGAGGAGGCGCCCGAGGGCATGCCGCGCTTCGAGGCGGCCTGCGCGGTCGCGCTCTCCGGCGCCTGCCTCAACGACGCCAACCGGTTCGATCTCGGCGTTGCCGCGCTGCAGGCCGAGATCGCGCGCCAGATCCTGCCCGATGGCGGACACATCTCACGCTCGCCGGAAGACCTTCTGCATGCCTATCGCCTGACGACGATGGTGATGGATGCGCTGACCGCCACGGGCCTTCAGGCGAGCACCGAACTGCACAGTGCGCGCGACCGCATGGCGCCCATGCTGCGCTTCTTCCGCCATGGCGACGGCGCGCTCGCGCTGTTCAACGGCGGGCAGGAGAGCGAGCCGCGCATGATCGCGAGCCTGCTCGCGCGCGACGAGGTGCGCGGACAGCCCTTCGGCCATGCGCGCCATTCGGGCTATCAGCGGCTGGCGGCAGGACGCTGCATCGTGATGATGGACGCGGGGCTGGCTCCGCCGGGCGCGTTCTCGACCGCGGCGCATGCGAGCGCGCTTGCCATGGAGTTCGGCGCGGGCACGCATCGCATCGTCGTCAATTGCGGCGCGGCCGTCGACGGCCGCCGCGCGAACTGGGACAGCGCGCTGCGCGCCACCGCGGCGCATTCGACGCTCACTTTGGCCGACACCAGCACGGCCGCGGTGCTCGAACGCGGCTGGTCGCGCGATCTTCTGGGGCCGCGCCTCGTCGGCGGTGCGACCCAAGTCGACACCCAGCGCATCGAGACGCCGAACGGCTGGATGATCGAGGGCGGGCATGACGGCTATCTGGCCCAGTTCGGCGTGCGCCACGAACGCCAACTCACACTTTCGCCTTCGGGCACGGTGCTGACCGGCGCCGACCGCCTGCTGCCGAAGGAGCGCAGGGAGCGCGGTCGCGCGCCCGGCATTCCCTTCGCGATCCGCTTCCACATCCATCCCGATGTGCGTCTGTCGCCGAGCCAGGGCGGCGACGTGATCCTCAAGCTTCCGAACGGCGAGGGCTGGCGCTTCCGCGCCGGCTGCACGGTCGTGGTGGAAGAGAGCGTCTATCTCGGCGGCGACACGTTGCGCCGCTGCGAGCAGCTGGTGCTTTCCGGCACCGTCGCCGACAAGGCGATCGAATACGCCTGGGTGTTCGAGCAGATCGGGCGGGAGTAGAACGTCGCGCAATGAGGGCGCGCGCGCCACGGCACTCTGCGTCCGTATGATTTCGTACATAGTCTTTCGCCGGTTTCCCGTTTCTGGGCAAATGGACCTTAGGAGTCGACGCGGACAGGGCGTAGCATTTACGCATCATCCGCCGATCCAGGGCGCGGATGGCTAGGAGACAGCAGAGCTCTTGCCCCAACGGGAAAGAGCGGATGTCCTCTCAGGTCATCAATCATCTTCTTTCGAGGCTGAGCGCCCAAGACGGCGACCTTCTGACGAAGCATCTGGAGCCTGTCGATCTTCCGCTGCGTTTCTCGGTGGAGATAGCGAACAAGCCGATTAGCCACGTCTATTTTCCGCACGACGGCATCGTCTCGATCGTCGCTACCGGCGCACACGATCAGAGCATCGAGGTGGGCATCATCGGGCGCGACGGCATGACGGGCCACCCGGTGGTCATGGGAACGGACCGTTCCGCGAACGCGGCCTATATGCAGGTCGCAGGGCACGGTCTACGCATCGAGACTGATCACATGCGCGGAGCGCTACACAAGAGCGAGACCTTGCGCTTCGCGCTGCAGGCCTTCCTGCAGGCATTTTCGACACAGGCGGCGCATACCGCGCTCGCCAACGGTTGCGGGACGATCGAGCAGCGCTTGGCGCGTTGGCTGCTGATGGCGAACGACCGACTGACCGGCGATCAGCTTCCGCTGACGCACGAGTTCCTGGCTCTCATGCTGGGCGTGCAACGCCCCGGCGTGACGCTTGCCCTGCAAGCCTTGGAGTCGATGGGGCTCATCTCGAACCAGCGCAGCGTCGTCGTGATCAAGCACCGCTCCGGGCTGAAAAAGATCGCCCATGGGATCTACGGCGTTCCCGAGGCCGAACAGGAAAGACTCACCGAATGGAGGCCCTTACCCGAACGCAATCGCCGCGGCGCGCGCAAATGACTGCGCTTATGCAGTTTGTATGATTTCGTACAAAAGCGACTCCCGCTCAGGTCGTCTCGGTGCTAACCTTGCTCGTCGTCGGCAGGGCAACGAGCGCCGGCGCTTGAGAGACCTCCGGGACATTTTCCAAGATGATGTCCGCGCTCCCGCTCGAAAGCGAAGGGATGCGTCATGCAGAACTATCGACTTTATTTTCTCGATGTAGGCGGTCACGTCTTTTCGGCGGAGGACCAGGAAGCGCGCGACGATCTTGCGGCACTCGAAGCCGCGCGGGTACGCTGCAAGGAACACGAGATCGAAATCTGGCAGGAGGCGCGCCGCGTCGGACGCCTGAAAAAGGGCGACGGCACCCTGGATGCCAGCGACCGGGATTCGCTCTAAGGCCGGTAGCGATTAAGCGGGCAACGGTTTCTGCGGACCCTTCGCTACGCAAGCCTGGCCACGCCACACTTCGAAGCCCGCATATTCGTCCTTCATCATGCGCCGCGCCGTCTCGCGCGCATGCTCGTCGCTCACGCAATTGGTGACGAAGACGAGCAATGTCGTCCCGTCCGCTACGAGGAAGCGGATCTCGTAATCGCGCTCGGAAGTCAAATGATGGCCCTGCCCAAATCGCGCCGACATTAGGACATCCAAATGCCCCTGCTGCGGTATTCTTGGTTCGGTATCGAACCAAATCGTCTCGAAAGCGTTTTGATTGGGAGAGGACGATCTTATGTTCCCCAATACAGGAGCTGCGCCGAGTCTTTTGGCGCCGTCTCCGGATTCGAGAGAGAACCATTCGCATTTGATGAAGCAAAACCATCTGTTGAATTCGCTTGCGCCGGCCGATGCAGCGTTGCTCGCTCCGCATCTCGAGCGCATAGAGCTGCCGTTTCGCTTCTCGCTTGAATCGGCGCACAGGCCCATTACGCATGTCTATTTCCCGCTCGACGGCGTCGTGTCGGTCGTCGCCACGGGTCCGCGCGAGCATTCGATCGAGGTCGGCATCATCGGCCGCGACGGCATCTCGGGCCATGCCGTGCTCATGGGCACCGACCGCGCCGCGAACGCCACCTTCGTGCAGATCGCGGGGCACGGCGTGCGCATCAAGACCGAGCTGCTGCGCGCCGCGGTCCGGCAGAGCACGACATTGAGAGAGTCGTGCCTCACCTATGTGCAGGCGTTCTCGGCCCAGGCCTCGCACACCGCGCTCGCCAACGGCCGCGGCACGCTCGAGCAGCGCCTGGCGCGCTGGCTGCTGATGGCGCACGACCGCATGGACCACGACCGCGTCCGCCTCACCCACGAGCTGCTGTCGATCATGCTCGGCGTGCAGCGGCCGACCGTCAGCCTCGCGCTCAAGAAGATGGAAGTCGCCGGCGCCATCAAGACTCAGCGCAGCAGCATCAACATCAAGAACCGCGCCATCCTGAAGAAGACCGCGCGCGGCTTCTACGGCGTGCCCGAAGCGGAGCAGGAGCGGCTGACCGGCTGGCGCTCGCTGCACGAACGCGAGCCGATGAGTGCCGCCGCCGCGGATTGATCTTCAGACCTCCTCAGGCTCGCCACGAGCGTGCCGCGATTGCGCCACGTTCGGGCCCGAGCGTTCGCGCGCTCATCAAGGAGGGGAAAGATGGCAAGCGATATCCCGCAACCGGCTGCGCCCGCGATGCGTTCGCCCGGCTTCAAAGTTCTTCTGATCGTACTGCTTACCGTCGCCATGGCGGTGCCGCTGTTCTTCATTCAGCTGGCATTGTCCGACCGCGAGCAGACGGCCACCGGCGCGGTCGCCGACGTGGCCAATGGCTGGGGCGGACCGCAGGTCGTGGCCGGACCGATCCTGCTCGTGCCCTATACCACCGTCCGCCAGGACATCGTCGACGGCCGTCAGGTCGAGTCCACGCAACGCTCCACCGCCGTGCTGCTGCCCGAGAACCTGAACCTCAACGTCCAGGCCGGCACGGGCACGCGCTCGCGCGGCATCTTCGCGGTTCCGGTCTATCGCGCCGACATCGCCATGCACGCGACCTTCGACAAGGCGGCGATGGCCGCCCTGACGCCGCCGGGCGCGACCGTGCTCTGGGACCAGGCGGCGGTGGAGATCCGCGTGTCGGATTCCCATGGTTTGGCGGATAACGTCGTGCTGATGGCGAACGGCCATCCCGTGGCGTTCGGACCCGGCGTCAGCGCGGCGGACAATTCCAGGCTCTCCGGCATCCAGGCGCCGCTGGCGCTCAGCGAGCCCACCAATCTGGTCCTCGACACCAAGTTCACCCTGCGCGGCTCGCGCGAGTTCAGCCTCTCGCCGCTCGGCAGGCGCACCACCGCGACCATCCAGTCGCCGTGGGATTCGCCCAGCTTCTTCGGCGCCTTCCTGCCGACGACCCGCGACGTGACCAAGGACGGCTTCAAGGCGTCTTGGACCGTGCCCTATCTGGCGCGGGGCTTCGGCCAGGCGTTTGCCGATTCCGACGCGGCGATGGCGCTCTTGGAGCGGCCGGCCTTCGGCGCGCGCTTCTACCAGCCCGTCGACCATTACCAGCTCGTCGAGCGCTCGCTGAAATACGCGATCCTGTTCGTGGCGCTGGCCTTCCTGGTGTTCTTCGTGGTCGAGACGGTGTCGCCGCAGCGCCTGCATGCCGTGCAATACGCGCTGGTCGGCTCGGCGCAGGTGCTGTTCTACCTGCTGCTGCTCTCGCTGTCGGAGCATATCGGCTTCGCGCTCGCCTATCTGATCGCGGCGGCAGCGACCGTGGCGCTGACCTCGCTCTATGCGGTGAGCGCGCTCGCCAGCCGGGCGCGGGCGGGCGTGCTGTGCGTCGTGCTCGGCGCGATCTACGCGCTTCTCTACGTCATCCTGAACGCCGAGGACTATGCGCTCCTGATCGGCTCGGGCCTGCTCTTCGCGGCGCTGGCGGCGACGATGTACGTCACGCGCCGGATCAACTGGTACGCGCTGACGGGCGTGGCAGCGTGAGCCGGAGCCGCCCCACGCCCGGCGATGTCCTGCTGGGCGTGGGAGCGGCGCTGCTGGTCGAGGCCGTGGTGCTCGCGGTCTGCGTCACCTGGTATGCGACTCACTACGACGACGGTTTCCAATTCCCGTTTGACGATCATGCCAAGCTGCTGCTCCTGAACCTGCGCGCGCTGGCCTGGCACACCGGCTGCCTGATGGCGGGCGTGCCGGTCTGGCTCCTGCTTCGCCGGCTAGGATACACGCGCTGGTGGGCGGCCATGTTGGCAGGGTTCGCCGGCAGCTATGCGCTGATTGTGGCCTTCGCCTCATCGTCCGGCGGCACGCTGTATCCCCTGGATTTCGTCTGGATCGCGGGCCTGGCGTCGCTCGGCGCCCTGTGCTGGGTCGTGGGCCGGGCGGTGGCCTATCGTCAGGCTTGATTGCGCGGGCGACGGCTTGCTAAACCCGATGCACGCTATTCCTCCCGCCAGGTGATCATGGTCCAGTTCACATTGCCCAAGGGCAGCTCTCCCAAGAAGGGCAAAGAGTGGCCCGTGCCGAAGCAGGAAAACGGCAAGCGGGCGAAGGGGACCAAGCAGTTCAAGGTCTACCGCTACGATCCGGACAAGGACGAGAACCCGCGCGTCGACACCTATACGGTCGACCTCGGCAGTTGCGGCCCGATGGTCCTGGACGCGCTGATCAAGATCAAGAACGAGATCGACCCGACGCTGACCTTCCGCCGCTCCTGCCGCGAGGGCGTGTGCGGCTCGTGCGCCATGAACATCGGCGGCGCGAACACGCTGGCCTGCACCAAAGCGATCGACGACGTGTCGGGCGCGGTCGCGGTCTATCCGCTGCCGCATATGCCGGTGGTCAAGGACCTGGTGCCCGACCTGACCAACTTCTATGCCCAATACGCCTCGATCCAGCCCTATCTCCAGACCAAGACGCCGGCGCCGGAGAAGGAATGGAAGCAGGCGCCCGAGGACCGCGCCAAGCTCGACGGGCTGTACGAGTGCATCCTGTGCGCCTGCTGCTCGACCGCGTGCCCGAGCTATTGGTGGAACTCCGAGCGCTACCTGGGCCCGGCGGCGCTGCTGCAGTCCTATCGCTGGCTGATCGACTCGCGCGACGAGAACACGGGCGAGCGCCTCGACAATCTCGAGGACCCGTTCCGCCTCTATCGCTGCCACACGATCATGAACTGCGCGCAGACCTGTCCCAAGGGCCTCAACCCGGCGCGTGCGATCGGCGAGATCAAGCAGATGCTGGTGAAGCGCGGGGTGTGATGGCCCCGCTGGGCGGCTGCATCCAATTCTGTCGGGAACGCATCTAACCCTCCGATATCGCGCGTGCATAGGGCACGGCGTTAACGAGGATTTCCCGTCATGAAACTGCCCATCCGGGTCAAACCGCGCCGCAGTGCCGTCTTGCCGGCATTCGCACTGGCGGCGGCCATCTCCGGCGCTTGTGCCGCCCCGTCCACCGTTTTGCCGGATACGCCTGCAGGCAAGCTTGGGGCCACGCTGATCCGGCACATCAATACGGACGATGCCGAGCACATCCGCACGTGGGCACCGACCCTTCTGTCTCCCGCAGTCGCGGATGGGGACAGGGAGGATTTCCTGAAAGGCCTGGTTTCGGCGGTGCGCGACAGCGGCGGCGTGGACTTCGTCGATGCGCGAACCCAGGGTCCGCCCGGAATGCTCGTCCTGACGGTGAAGGCGCGGCGCACCGGACAGCGGGCGGTCCTCGTCCTGATCGCCGATCCGGAGCATCCCGGCACGCTGGCGCAAGCCGCCCTGTTCCCCATGGACGATCCGACGCTCTATGACGCCTGGCCCAAAGGTCCCGTGGCGCATGGCGAGATCGCGCGGCTCACCCGCGCCACGCTGGATCGGCTCGTGGGCACGTCCGACTTTTCGGGTTGCCTGACCGTGATGGACGGCGACGAGACGGTGTTCGACGAATGCCGCGGCACCGCCGAACGCAATTTCGGGACGCCGGTCGATCGTGAGACGCGCTTCCATATCGGCTCGATGGACAAGATGTTCACCGCCGTGGCCATCGCGCAGCTCGTCGAGGCGGGAAAGCTGTCGTGGAATTCCACCCTTGCCCAGCTCGTACCGGAATATGCGGACCGCGACACGGCGAACAGGATCACCGTCTGGCAATTGCTGCATCACACGGCCGGATTGGGCGACTTCTTCGTGCCGGAGTTCTTCCAGAACAGGGAGAAGTTCGTCGATCCCGCGGACTATATCGACCTGATCGCCCGCCAGCCCAAGGTGGGCGAGCCCGGCAAGGACTGGAGCTACAGCAATGCCGGCTATATCCTGCTCGGCCGCATCGTCGAAAAGGTCTCGGGCGAGCGCTATTTCGACTATATCCAGCGCCATGTCTTCGCGCCCGCAGGCATGACCGCGAGCGGCTTCGACGCCCAGGAGGACGTCACACCGAAGCTTGCGACCGGCTATTTCCACGACGGGGTGTTCTCGACCGCGTGGAAGGCGAATTGGATGACCTTGCCGTTCAAGGCAAGTCCGGCGGGCGGCGGCTATTCCACCAATGCCGATCTGCTGCGGTTCGCCAAGGCGCTGAAGAGCGGCAGGCTGGTCAAGGGCGAGACCCTGGCGAAGATTTTCGACGACGAAGTGCCCGCGGGGCCCGGCGCCTATGCGGCGGGGTTCGGCGACCGCCTTTCGCGCGGTCGTCATATCCGTGGACACGCAGGCGGCGCGCCCGGCATGAACGCGGACCTCGCGATGGTCTGGGAGACGAATGCCGCCGTCGCCGTCACCAGCAACGAAGGCGAGAGCCAGACGGCGATGGAACTGGCCGAACGCATCGCGGACCTTCTCGCCGCCGAAGGCGCGAAGGACGACAATTCTCAAGGAGCAAAACCATGATGCCCGAATTCTTCATCATCCCCCTCGTGGTGATCGGGGGGCCCGTCCTCATCGCCTTCATCCTGCTGCGCTATCGCACCCGGCAGACGCAGGCGCGTTATCAGACGCTGCTGCAGCTCGCCGACAAGGGCGTGGAATTGCCGCCGGCGCTCTTCGCGGAGCCGCAGACGCCATTCTCCGAACGGCGCCGCGCCCTGGTGCTGATCGGCGGCGGCCTGGGGTTGATGGCGATGTTCGTCGCGCTGCCGTTCAAGCTCGACGGTGGCCAAAGCCTCGCCGGCCTTTGGGGGCTTGGCCTGCTGCCGCTGATGACGGGGCTCGGCTATCTCGCAAGCTGGTGGTTGAACTGGCGCGACGGCAAGAATGGCTGATGCCGCCGCCGAAGCGCGCGTCGATCAGGCGTTGGTGGCCCGTGTGCTGCTGGCGCAGGATCGGCGCGCCTTCGAGCAGCTGATGCGGCGCCATCAGGGCATGGTGCGCGCCCAGCTGCGACAGCTGCTGAGGGGCGACCGGACGGCGGCCGACGATCTCGCGCAGGAAGCGTTCCTGCTGGCATGGCGCAAGCTTCACCAGTTCCGGGGCGATGCTCGCTTCTCCACCTGGCTTCATCGCATAGCCTATACCTGCTTCCTCCAGGCGCGCCGGAAGAGATCAGAACCTTCCGGCACGCCGGCCGAGGGCGCAAACGCCGCGATGCCGGCGGAGGCTACGGATCTGCGGTTGGACGTCGAGCGCGCGATGCAGCAGCTGTCGGCCGCCGAGCAGACGGTGTTGCTGCATTGCGTGCAGCTGGGCTTGAGCCATGGCGAGGCCGCCTATGTGCTGGCCATGCCGCTCGGCACGGTGAAAAGCCACGCGCTGCGCGGCAGGGAAAAATTGCGGACTTTGCTGGCAGACTGGCAAGAGGAGCCCACATCATGAGCGAACAAGACAACGACGCCGTCGAGCGCCTGCTGCTCGAGCATTTCGAGGGACCGGTGCCGGATGACGGCTTTTGCGACCGCGCGATGCGGCGGTTGCCCTCACGCCGTCGTCTTCAAGCCTGGCCGCTGGCGCTCGGGATGACGGTTGGCGGCGTATTGTGCTGGCTGAGCCTGCTGTCGGCGCCGCTTCTGCGCACCGGCTGGCGCGACTGGCTGTCCGGCAACTGGTCCGCATCGGCCGTCATCCTGGCGGCGACGATGGCCGGCGTTTCCCTGCTTGCGCTGGCATGGACAGCGATGGAGGCCGAAGATCGATCGCGGGACAACGCGGCGTGACAGCGGGCCGTCGCTAGCCCACCGCCTCGGCCCGCATGCCGCTCAATCCTGCGCGCGCGCGCATCATGCGCCACAGAAGCGCGCCGGCGAGCTTGGTCACGCGGCCCTGCGGATCGGCGCCGACGGCCTTGGACACCATCTGCGCCAGCTTCTGGATGTGGCGGCGGCGATAGATGCGCAGGCTCGTCGAATACGACGCCTTGGAGAATTGCGCGCGCACATAGGGCGTGACCGCCTCGCGCGCTTTCGGCACCGCGGCGCAGTAATAGGCATAGGCGAGCTCGTCGTCGTCGGATTCGTTGATGCGGCCGACCGCGACCATCAGCTTGCGCCAGAAGGGCAGGTCGGGCTCGTCCTGCGCGTTCAGCGTCTCGAAGAAGAGCTTGTAGTGGCGGTACTCGTCGGCGGCGATGCGGCCGGCGATCTCCTTCAGCACCGGCTCATCGGTCGCGTCGCGGATGGCGGAGTAGTAGGACGAGGTGCCGCTCTCTACCACGCAGCGCGCGATCATCTCGCCGCGCCGGCTGCCGCGGATCGAGACCTCGCCGTCGCCGTTGAAGTGGTCGGGGCGATAGCCCATGCGGAAGCGCGCGAAGGTCTCGTCGAGCTTGAAGGTGGGGTCGGCCAGCTCCGCCCAGCGGCCGAGCGCGCGGCCGTGCTGGGATTCTTCCGTACCCCATTCCTCGATCGCTGCCTGGGTCGTTGGATCGGAGAAGATGCGCTTGAGATAGACGACGTAGTCCGGCGCGTTGAACTCGACCAGCGCCGCGGCCTTGACCGCGGTCAGCATCCAGGGCTCGACCTTGGATGCGTCGAAGCGCTCCCACCGGACGTCGTCCAGGCTCCAGCCTTGGCGATAAACGCTGCGGTCCGTCATGTTCATGTTCTTAACCCACCGATCCCGGGACTATAGCAAACGGGGGCCGGGCCAGAGAACCCCCTTGGGCAAACGTTGCACCTGTGGAAATGTTGCCTCGAATCGCTGAAGTGGAGGGGCAGATGGCGGCGAAGAAGGGCACGAAGCGGGTCTCGGGGGCCAAATCCGAGAAGGCGCAGGAGGTGCTGCTGACCATCCTGGGGTCGGGCCCGGCGGTAGCGAAGTTCGATTCCATCATCGCCGCCAACCAGGCCGACGGCCTGATGTACGCCAACGCCGTCCACCAGCAGCAGATGACCAACGCGCTGGGGATGGCGGTGATGGCCAAATGCGTGCAGGTCATGCTCACGCCTGCTTTCGATCCGCCGAAGGCCAAGAAGAAGCGCCAGGCTTAAGGAGCGATGGAGGGGCTGCTTCAATTCCTGCGCAGGCACAGGCTGGACCGGGTGGGCGCGGCCTATGCGGTCGTGGCCTGGGCGCTGGTCCAGGCGGCTTCGATCGGCTTACCGGCCTTCGACGCGCCGGGATGGGTGATGCGCTGGCTGATCGTGGTGGCGATCATGGGCTTCCCGCTCGCCTTGGCGCTCGCCTGGCATTTCAGCGAGGACGAGACGCAACCTTCGGCCGGCCGCACGCCGCGCCGCTGGATCCTGCCGGGAATTCTCGCAGGCATCTTCGTCCTATCGCTGGGTCAACTCGCGCTGTATTGGTCGCGCGCCACGCCGGCCCTCCCACGCGCGACGGCCGCGCGTGCGACCCAGGCCTCCATCGCGGTGCTGCCTTTCGTCAATCTGAGCGGCGATCCCGCCAAGCGCTATTTCAGCGACGGCATCGCCGACCAGCTCATCGCCGAACTGTCGCGCCGCCCGCATCTGCGCGTCGCCGCGCGCACCTCGTCCTTCGCGCTGGCCGGCGGCAATGCCGACGTCAAGGCCATCGGCCAGGCGCTCAATGTCGGCGCGGTGGTGGAGGGCAGCGTGCGCGAGGACGGCAACCGCGTGCGCATCGCTGCCGAGTTGATCGACGCGCGCGACGGTTTCCAGATCTGGTCCGAGAGCTATGACCGAGACCTGACCAACATCCTCACCCTTCAGGAAGACATCGCGCGCGCGATCAGCCAGGCCTTGAACCGCAAGCTCACCGGGCGCGACGATTCCGATCCGGCACCCGAGCCGGCGAAGCCCAAGATCGATCCCGAGGCCTATCGCCAGTATCTCCAGGGCCAGTTCTACTTCGCCCAGCGCAGCGAGAGCGGCATCCGGCGTTCCGTCGCGTTGTTCGAAGACGCGACCAGGCGCGCGCCGGACTTTGCCGACGGTTTCGCGGCGCTGGGCAACGCGCACGCGACGCTGGCGCTCAACTTCGTGCATGGCAACGAGACGGTGCCCGCGATCACGGCCATCGACCGCGCGCTCGCGCTCGATCCGCGCAATCCGACGGCGCTGATGGCGCATTCGACGGTTTCGCTGGTGGAATGGAAATGGCGCACGGCCGCGGACGATCTGCTGAAGGTCGAAGCGCACGATTCCGGAACGCCCGGGCTATGGCATGAGAAGGGCGTGTTCCTCTCCTACATGGGACTGACGCGGCTGGCGCTGCCGGCGGTCGAGAAGGCGGTTCGCCAGGACCCGTTGTCCTATATCGACCGCTACAATCTCGCGCTTTATCTGAGCATCCTCGGCCGCAACGCCGAGGCGCTCAAGGTCGCGCGCGAAGGCATTGCGATCCAGCCCGGCAATCTCGAGGGCCAGGAACTGCTCTGCCAGGTCACCGCGGCGAGAGGCGATTTGAAAGAGGCCGGCCGCATCGGGACGCAGCTTTCCTCGATATCGACGCCCGAGTCGCAGCTTCCCGCCGTCGCCTGCGCCTATTACATCGCGGTGGCCAAGAAGGATGTGGCGGCGCTGCGCGCTTTGGCGGACGGTGTCGCCAAGGGCTTTCCGGGCAACGGCGTGGGCGCCCACGACATCGTCATCGCCTATGCGCGCGCCGGCGACAATGCCAGGGCCATGGGCTGGCTCGAGACCGCATTCGAACTGCGCGAACCGCAGATCTTCGCGATGCCCTATTCGAATCCCGAAGCCGCGGTGCTCTATGCCGATCCGCGCTTCAAGGCGTTCCGCGAGCGTCCGGCCGTCAAGGACTGGGAGAAGGCGCGCGCCGAGATCGCCAAAAGGTTCGAGCTCGGGGAATAGAGGTCCCACGGATCCAACGGCTCAAGGCTGCGCGATCAAGTGGCCGTGCCGTATCCCGTCTGCCGGGCCTTCTCCCGGCGTCCCGCCGCGACCGGATAATACTCCTCGCCACCGCACGGAGAGCTCCCGTTGTAATTGACTACTAATTATATGGAACTTGTGGTTGGCAACCGCGTTGGTTGAGTAGGCTCCTCAGAATTGGAAAAAGGTTCGAGCCGGCGTCAGCGCCGGTCGTGCGGACACTTGCGCCAACGGAAGGAGCGGCAGTCCCGAATAGAGAAAGAACTCGCAAATGAACATGTCAGCCATGCGCTCAGACCCGTTCGCTGCAACCGCTGCCATCCCGGTCACCCAACAGCCCGCCGCGATCCTCACGTCGGCCCGGACGAGACATATCCTACCATTGCCGCGGCGATGGCCGTCGCAAACGCCGGCGACCAGATCCTTCTGGAGGCGGGATACAGCAACGAAAGCGCCGTTGTGACGGTCAACAACCTTTCCGTCAGCGGAGCCAGCTCCTCGAAGCATATCGAGCTGACGCTTGGCGCCGGCATCGACAGCGTAACCTTGCTGGGCGGCGCGCCGATCAACGTGCTCGACAACTCCGGCAACAACACGATCACGGGCAATACCGGCGCGAACTTCGTCGAGGTCTCCGGCGGCATCGACGTCGCACACGGCGGAGGCGGTACCGATCGCCTGTTCGTCGATTATTCGGACGCCACGCTGTCGGTCATCGGGACCGCAGTGAACGTCACCGACGGCGGAACCCACGCCGTCACCTTTGACGGCTTCGAGAACTTCACGATCTACACCGGCAGCGGTGCCGATACCGTCACCGTCGGCGACGGCTCCAACATCGTTCACTCGGGTGACGGCAACGACACGATCACCGCGGGTGACGGCGACAACCAGATCGTCGGCGACGCGGGCAACGACACAATCACCGCAGGCAATGGTGGAAACGATCTGTGGGGCGGCTTTGGGAACGATACGATCACCGCTGGCACGGGTGCCGACGCCATCAACGGCGGCGTGGGCGACGACACGCTCACCGGCGGCGGAGGAGACGACTCGCTGGACGGCCGCAGCGGCAACGACACCATCTCGGGCGGGTTGGGCAACGACACGCTGATAGGCGGCACCGGCAACAACACGCTCGACGGCGGCGCCGATACGGATACAGTCGATTACTCGCTGAGCACCAAGGCGGTGACCGTCAACCTCGGACTTTCCACCGCCCAGGCCGTCAATTCCGTGGAAACCGACACGCTGACGAACATCGAGAACCTGACGGGCTCGGCGTTTCGCGACACGCTCACGGGTAATGCCGGGAACAATGTCATCACCGGCGGCCTCGGTGCCGATCACCTGAACGGCGGGGGCGGTTCCGATACCTTCGTCTATGCCTCGGCCGCGGAATCGACTTCGGTGAACTACGATACGATCACCGACTTCCGCGTGGCGAACGACACGGTGGATTTCACCTTCGACGTCAATGCGGTTGATCCCAAGATATCGTCCGGTCATCTATCCACGGCGACGTTCGACGCCGATATGGCGGCGGCGGTCGGCGCCGGTCAGCTTGGAATCCACGATGCCGTGGTGTTCACGCCAGACAGCGGCTCGCTCGCAGGCCTGACCTTCGCGATCGTCGATGCCAACGGCGTGCCGGGTTATCAAGCGGGCGAGGACTTCGTCATCCAGTTCGACAGCTCCACGCTTCTTCAAGCTTCCGATTTCATCTAGCAGCCCGAATGCGCGACGCCCCTCCGCCATCGCTGGCGAGGGGCGTCGAAGCTAGATGAAACGGGCGCTACTCCGCCGCAAGCAGCCGCTTGTACTCGTCCAGCGCCTGGGTCGCACGGGACATCTCGGCCTCGGTCTTGGCGGTGGCGATGTCTTCTTCCGCGTCGATGATGCGCTGGCGCAAGGTCGCCTCGTCGAGATGGGCGAGCGGGATCGCCTCCTCGGCGAGCACCGTCAGCTTCGTCGCCGTCACTTCCGCGAAGCCGCCGCTGACGAAGAACTTGTCGTGCTGGCCGTGGACGATCTTGACGTCGATCACGCCGGGCTTGAGCGTCGAGATCAGCGGCATGTGGCCGGCCATCACGCCCATCTCGCCCTCGGCGCCGGGGATGGTGACCATCTCGGCGTCCTCGGAGAGCAGCAGCCGCTCCGGCGAGACCAGGTCGAAGGAGATTTTTGCGTCGGCCATCGTTACGCCGCTTCCATCGCCATCTTCTGCGCCTTGGCGCGGGCTTCCTCGATCGCGCCGACCATGTAGAAGGCCTGCTCCGGCATGTCGTCGCATTCGCCGTCGACGATCGCCTTGAAGCTGCGGATCGTGTCCTTCAGCTCCACGAACTTGCCGGGCGAGTTGGTGAACTGCTCGGCGACGTGGAAGGGCTGAGACAGGAAGCGTTGGATCTTGCGCGCGCGCGCGACGACCAGCTTGTCGTCTTCCGAAAGCTCGTCCATGCCAAGGATCGCGATGATGTCCTTGAGCGCCTTGTACTGCTGCAGCACTTCCTGCACGCGGCGGGCGACGGTGTAATGCTCCTCGCCGATGACCTGCGGGTCCAAGATGCGCGAGGTCGAGTCGAGCGGGTCCACGGCCGGGAAGATGCCGAGCGAGGCGATGTCGCGCGACAGAACGGTCGTGGCGTCCAGATGCGCGAACGAGGTCGCCGGGGCCGGGTCGGTCAAATCGTCGGCCGGCACGTAAATGGCCTGAACCGAGGTGATCGAGCCTTTGGTCGTCGAGGTGATGCGCTCCTGCAGATTGCCCATCTCGGTCGCAAGCGTCGGCTGGTAACCCACCGCGCTCGGGATACGGCCGAGCAGCGCCGACACTTCCGAACCCGCCTGGGTGAAGCGGAAGATGTTGTCGATGAACAGCAGCACGTCCTTGCCTTCCTGGTCGCGGAAGTATTCCGCCACCGAAAGCCCGGTCAGCGCGACGCGCGCGCGCGCGCCCGGCGGCTCGTTCATCTGGCCATAGACCAGGGCGCATTTCGAACCGTCGGCGGAGCCCGCCTTCTTCGGGTCGATGTTCACCTTGGACTCGATCATCTCGTGATAAAGGTCGTTGCCCTCGCGGGTGCGCTCGCCGACGCCGGCCAGCACCGAGTAGCCGCCATAGGCCTTGGCGATGTTGTTGATCAGTTCCTGCATGGTCACGGTCTTGCCGACGCCGGCGCCGCCGAACAGGCCGATCTTGCCGCCCTTGGTATAGGGGCAGAGCAGGTCGACGACCTTGATGCCGGTGACGAGGATTTCGGCCGAGCCGGCCTGCTCGGAGAAGGTCGGCGCCTCGCGGTGGATCGACGACATGTGGTCGTGGGAGATCGGGCCGGCTTCGTCGATCGGCTCGCCGATGACGTTCATGATGCGGCCCAGCGTGGCGGGACCGACGGGGACGCGGATCGGCGCGCCGGTGTCGATCACGTCCTGGCCGCGGACCAGGCCTTCGGTCGAGTCCATGGCGATGGCGCGCACCGCGTTCTCGCCCAGATGCTGCGCCACCTCGAACACCAGGCGCACCTTCTCGCCGGTGCGCGGATCGGTGTTGGTGGTCTCCAGCGCGTTCAGGATCGCGGGCAGGCCGCCTTCGTTGAACTCGACGTCGACGACGGCGCCGATGATCTGGAGCAGCTTGCCCTTGCTGGTGATCTTCACGGGAGCGTTCATGGCGAAAACCTTTCTTTAGACGGCGGCCGCGCCGGCGATGATCTCGATCAGTTCGGTCGTGATCTTGGCCTGGCGGGTACGGTTCATTTGGATGGTGAGGGCGTTGATCAGGTCGCCCGCGTTGCGCGTGGCGTTGTCCATGGCGGTCATCTGCGAGGCGAAGAAGCCGGCCTGGTTCTCGAGCATGGCCGTCAGCAGCTGCACCGAGATGTTCTGCGGCAGGAGCTCGGTCAGGATCGCGACCTCGTCCGGCTCGTACTCATAGAACGCGGCCGGGCCGGCATTGTCTTCGATGACGGCGGGGATCAGCTGCTTGAGGACCGGCGTCTGGCTGACGACCGACTTGAACTTGGAGTGGACGAGGGTGACGACGTCGAACTCGCCCGCATTATAGAGGTCGAGGATGCGCCGCGCGACCGGCTGCACCAGCGAAAGGTTCGGCGTCTTCAGCCCCACCTCGTAGTTCTCGACGAACAGCGAGCCGTATTGGCGGCGCAGCTGGTCGCGGGCCTTGCGGCCGATGGTGATGATCTTGACGCTCTTGCCGGCATTGATCAGCTCGGCGATCTTCTTGCGCGCCTCGCGCACGATGGACGAGTTGAACGCGCCGGCGAGGCCACGGTCGGCCGTGGCCACCACGATCAGGTGGCGGTCGTCCTTGCCGGTGCCGGCGAGCAGCAGCGGCGCCGAGGGACCGGAGACGCCGGCGGCCAGGTTCGAGATGATCGCCGACATGCGCTCGGCATAGGGACGCGCGGCTTGGGCGGCCTGCTGCGAGCGGCGCAGCTTCGCCGCCGCCACCATCTGCAGCGCCTTGGTGATCTTCTGCGTGGACTTCACGCTTCCGATCCGTGTGCGCATTTCCTTTACGGTTGCCATAACGGCCCCATCTTCCCTTAAAAGAAGCCCTTTACGCGAAGCTCTTGGAGGTCTCGTCCAGCGCCTGCTTGAGCATGGCCTCGAGGTCGGGCGTCAGCGCCTTCTCCTTGCGGATGCCTTCAAGGAACTGCGGGTAGGAGCCTTTCAGCTTGGAAAGCAGGGCTTCCTGAAACGCGCCGACGCGGTTCGACGGGAACGGGTCCAGATAGCCGCGCGTGCCGGCATAGATCACCGCCACCTGCTCCTCGACCGCGAACGGCTTGTACTGCGGCTGCTTGAGGAGCTCGGTCAGGCGCTCGCCGCGCGCCAGCATCTTCTGCGTCGAGGCGTCGAGGTCGGAACCGAACTTGGCGAACGCCGCCATCTCGCGGTACTGGGCGAGTTCGCCCTTGATGGGACCGGCGACGGTCTTCATCGCCTTGATCTGCGCCGACGAGCCCACGCGCGACACCGAGATGCCGACGTTCACCGCCGGACGGATGCCCTGATAGAACAGGTCGGTCTCGAGGAAGATCTGGCCGTCGGTGATCGAGATCACGTTGGTCGGGATATAGGCCGAGACGTCGTTGGCCTGCGTCTCGATGATCGGCAGCGCCGTCAAGGAACCGGCGCCGTTGTCTTCGTTCAGCTTCGCGGCGCGCTCGAGCAGGCGGCTATGCAGATAGAACACGTCGCCCGGATAGGCTTCGCGGCCCGGCGGGCGGCGCAGCAGCAGCGACATCTGGCGGTAGGCCACGGCCTGCTTCGACAGATCGTCATAGATGATGAGGGCATGCATGCCGTTGTCGCGGAACCACTCGCCCATGGCGCAGCCCGAGAACGGCGCCAGGAACTGCAGCGGCGCGGGCTCGGACGCGGTCGCCGTCACGATGATGGTGTATTCGAGCGCGCCGGCGTCGGCCAAGGTCTTGACGATCTGGGCCACCGTCGAGCGCTTCTGGCCGATGGCGACATAGATGCAATAGAGCTTGGCTTTCTCGTCGGTGCCGGCGTTGACGGCCTTCTGGTTGATAATGGTGTCGATGGCCACCGCGGTCTTGCCGGTCTGGCGGTCGCCGATGATCAGCTCGCGCTGGCCGCGGCCGATCGGGATCAGCGTGTCGATGGCCTTCAGGCCCGTCTGCACCGGCTCGTGCACCGACTTGCGCGGGATGATGCCCGGCGCCTTGACGTCGACGCGGCGGCGCTCGGCGACGTCCTTGAGGTCGCCCAGCCCGTCGATCGGGTTGCCCAGCGGATCGACGACGCGGCCGAGCAGGCCGCGGCCGACGGGCACGTCCACGATGGCGCGGGTGCGCTTGACGGTGTCGCCTTCCTTGATGGTCGAGTCGGAGCCGAAGATCACGACGCCGACATTGTCGGCTTCCAGGTTCAGCGCCATGCCCTTGATGCCGCCGGGGAACTCGACCATCTCGCCGGCCTGGACGTTGTCGAGGCCGTAGACGCGCGCGATGCCGTCGCCAACGGAGAGGACCTGGCCGACTTCGCTGACCTCGGCCTCGGCGCCGAAGTTCTGGATCTCGCGCTTGAGGATCGCTGAGATTTCGGCGGGCTGGATGTCCATGGGTTCGTTTCCTTTAGTCGAATTGGAACTAGTGGCCGCGCATGGCGGTGCGCAGGCCGTTGAGCTTGGTGCGGAGCGAGGAGTCGATCATCTTCGAGCCGACCTTGACGATCAGCCCGCCGAGCAGCGACGGGTCGACATGGGTCTCGAGCTTGGGCTCGCGCTGGAGCTTGGCCTTGAGGACCTGTTTCAGATCGGCGACCTCGGCATCGCTCAGAGGACGGGCCGAAGTGACCTCGGCGCGTGTCTCGCCCTTCTTGCGCGCGACCATGGCGTCGAAGGCGGCGATGATGTCGGTGAGCGAGAACAGGCGGCGCTTGCCGGCCAGGAGGAAGATGAACTGGGTGGTGAGCGGATTGGCGCCCATCTGGGAGAGCAGCGCGCCCAGGCCCTTCTTCTGGTCGTCGCGGCTGAACACCGGCGCCTTGACCAGGCGAGTCAGGTCCGGGCTCGCCTTCATCATCGCTTTCAGGGCGGCGAAATCGGCGGCCACGGCGTCGAGCACATTGCCCTCGACGGCCAGATCGAAAACCGCGGTCGCATAGCGGCCGGCGATGCTCGAATTGTGTCCCTGATCAGCCACGCGCGCTCCGTTTCAAGCAATTGAAATCGCTGGGAAAAACATCGGGCGGCGAATCTCTGCCGCGCTCGCGAGGGGCATCTAGCATGGGGGAGGGGGCGGCGCAACAATCTATCACGGGCCGCGGTGTCGCGGGGAGCGTGCCGGGTCAGCGCTTTTTGCGCCGCCGCTTCACCGTTTTCTTCAGCTCGTCGTTGATACGGCCCTGCCAGCCGGGCCCGTCCTCCTTGAACGAGCGCACCACCTCCTCGTCGAGGCGCAGCGTGACCTGGACCTTGGGATGGTCGAGCGGCGGGCGGCCGCGCTTGCGGGCGCGGAGTTCTTCGGAGGCGGCCTGCAACTTCTTGAGCAACTCGGGATATTCGCTCATCGGCTTGGCGGCGCGGAACATTTCCACCGTCCATTCCGGATTGTCCGGATCGTCGATCGGCTTGTCCGAGTAGCGCCGCAAGTCAAAGGCCTTTTTCTTTTTCATATATCCGAATTTCTCGTTTTTCCGCTTTTCGGAAGCTGATAAGGCGCGTTATGGCGTCCCGCTCGGTGAAAGCGACGCTATAGACTTGGCCATGAAACAAGCCGAGCGCCAGCATGCGCTCTTCGCCATAGTCTGCTCTGTCATCTATCCATGTAACCGCGCTTGCCCAATCGAACTCCTCGATGTCGGCGAAGTCGACACCGTGCTTGCGCAGGTTGGCCAGGCGCTTTCGTTCGTCCCATTCGAACATAGATGTATTCTATAACCGAACCTTCGTCAAGAATAAACGCACTACAATAATTCCGCATCCCTTGCGTGCCGCCGCTCGCGCATTTCAAAACCGTTTCGTAACCAGCCTTTTCGACCCGGTGTTAAGAGGGGCGCGCGCATGCTCCTGCGCATGACCAGGGGCACCGCACTCTTTCCCGCCTACTCGACCGCCGCCATCTCGCGCGGCATCCGCGAGGCGTTCGGCGAGGTCGCGGCGCTCCTGTTCGGCAGCGCGACGTTCTCCCCGCGTCCCGCGATCGACGACGACGTCCACGAACTCGTCGAGCCCCATCTGGCGATCCTTGCGCATAAGCGGGCGCGCTATGCGCCGGAGCGCTGGAACCGGGAGCTCGACGATTTCGTGCGCCGCACCTTCTTCTGGCCCGAACCCGCCGCGACCGAGGCGTTCGGCCGGCTGGACCGCCGCCAACTCGCGGCGCTGGTCGACCGCATCGTGGCCGAGGCCGAGGCGCGCCAGGCGCAAGCGGCTGCGATGCCGCAGACCTCGCGCTTCGATTCCAGCTGGGCCGACTAACTTGTCGAACTCCCCCTCGCGGCCTAACGTGCCGCTTAGGGAAACAAGGAGGACGACATGAGGAAGACCATCATCGCCGCCGCGGCGCTTTTGACCGCGCTCGGAACCACGCAGGCATCCGCGGCCCTTGCGGTCGGCGCCAAGGCGACCGACTTCACTGCGCAGGCCTCGCTCGGCGGCAAGGAGTTCACCTTCTCGCTCGCCGACGCGCTCAAGAAAGGCCCGGTCGTCCTCTATTTCTATCCCGCGGCCTTCACCAGCGGCTGCACGGTCGAGGCGCATGAGTTCGCGGAAGCCACCGACAAGTTCGCGGCCATGGGCGCCACCGTCATCGGCGTCAGCGCCGACAAGATCGACAAGCTCGACAAGTTCTCGGTCAGCGAATGCCGCAGCAAGTTCGCCGTCGCCGCCGATCCGGACCAGAAGGTGATCAAGGCCTATGACGCGGTCTTGAAGCAGAAGCCGGAATATTCCGACCGCACCTCTTACGTCATCGCGCCCGACCACACGGTCCTGCTCAGCTACACCGACCTCAATCCCGACAAGCACGTCGATCTGACGATGGATGCGGTGAAGAAGTGGCATGACGCGCACAAGTAGGGTTGTGAGGCGCGCACCTGCAACCTCTTAATGAACGTTCCGTGTAGTGTGATTTCATTAACCGTTCCGGCGCTATCTGTTCACTCGCATACCTTGCGGGGGAACAGATGCGTCTCGGACGCTGTCTTGCACTGCTTCTGATCTCGGCCACGCCTGCGGCGGCCGACTCCATGCTCGACAAAGGCATGGACATGTTCGATTCCGGCAAGCTGCTGGCGACGGGCGGCGTGAACTCGCTCGAAGGCGCGGGCGGCGGCGGTCTCGCCAGCTGGGCGCTGATCACCGGCTACGGCACGCGCGACGGCATCGGCGCCAATGCGCATGCGACCTATATCGACACCGGCGACTATTCGGTGTGGACGGGCGGCGTGGCCATCGGCCTGTTCGACCGCCTGGAACTTTCCTACACGCATCAGGAATTCGACACCCAGCATGTCGGCGCGCTGCTGGGCCTGGGCGAAGGCTTCACGCTGGACCAGGACGTCTATGGCGCGAAGGTGAAAGTCATCGGCGACGCGGTCTACGACCAGGATTCGTGGATTCCCCAGATCGCCGCCGGCGTTCAGTACAAGCACAACGACCGCGGCTGGCTGGTCAAGGCCATCGGCGCGACTTCGAACAACGGCACGGACTACTACATCGCCGCGACCAAGCTGTTCCTGGCGCAGAGCCTGCTGGTCGATGTCACCTTGCGCGAGACCAAGGCCAACCAGTTCGGATTCTTAGGATTCGGCGGCGACAAGAACCGGGATTATTCGACGCAGTTCGAGGGCTCGGCCGCCTATCTCTTCAGCCGCAAGTTCGCGGTCGGCGCGGAATACCGCACCAAGCCGGACAATCTCGGCATCGCGCGCGAGGACAATGCCTGGGACGTGTTCGCGGCCTATTTCTTTACCAAGAACATCTCGCTGACCGCGGCCTATGTCGATCTCGGCAACATCGTCATCAAGGACCACCAGCAGGGCGCTTACGTGTCGCTGCAGGTCGGGCTGTGAAAGGAACGCGCCAATGAAGAAGATCGCTCTCGCCATCGCCTTCGCGTTCGCCGCCACCGCGGCCTCGGCCGACGATACGCTCTATCAGGACATGGGCGGCGTCGACGCCATCAAGAAGATCGCCAGCGACACGACCGACAACTTCCTGGCCGATCCGCGCATCAAGGCGACCTTCGACAACACCAATATGGACCGCTTCCGCATCCTGTTGGGCGAGCAGTTCTGCAACGTCGCGGGCGGACCGTGCCAGTACACCGGCCGTACCATGAAGGACACGCATAAGGGCCTGCACCTGACCAACATGGATTTCAACGCGGTGGTCGAGGATCTGCAGAAGGCGATGGACAAGAACAACGTGCCGTTCGCGACCCAGAACCGCTTCCTGGCACGGCTGGCGCCGATGCAGCACGACATCGTGACGAAATGACCCGTTGGCTGACGGCGGGCGCCTGCATCGCGATCTTCGCGACGGCGGCTGCGCTCGCCGACGGCAACAAGATCGTGCAGAACGGCCGCGCCTTCCATCCGACCGAGATCGCCATCGCGAAGGGCACGACGCTCGACTTCTCCAACGAGGACGAGTTCCTGCACCAGATCTATGTCGACAGCGACGGTTTCCCCTACGATTCCGCCGAGCAGCCGCCCGGCCAGACCCTGCACATCACCTTCAAGGACGCCGGCACCTTTCCCATCCGCTGCCACATCCACCCCAAGATGTTGCTCACGGTGCACGTCAAATAAGCTTGAAATTCCTTACGGTTAAGACCCCATCAACCCAAAGCGGCGGATGATCGGGAGGCAGAAAGAGGCCTTCCATGCGTCCGCGCGCGCTGCGCCGCCACTCCATCGGCACGAAGATCTTCGCGGGCTTTCTCGCGATGGGCGTGCTCATCGGCGCGCTCGGCTTCTATGGGCTCGGCGTGCTCAACTCCGCCGGCGACATGGTCACGCGCACCTATGACGGCCCGATGCAGGCGATCAACTATGCCCGCGCCGCCAGCGTCGACTTCGTGCAGATGGAGCAGCAGGTTCTCCAGCGGAAATTGACGCCGTCGCCCAAGATCGACGCCAGGATCGACGAACTGACGGGGACTTTCTTCGACGATCTCGACGTGGCGCAAGAGCGGCTCACCGCTCCGGACGAGCACGCCGTCGCCGCCGACATCCGCACGCTCGTCGAACGCTGGCGCGCGGCCTGGCGCAAGAGCGAGCACGACAAGACCGATCCTAAGCTCGATGCCCTCGACAAGCAGATCATGGACAAGTTCGACATGCTGATCGAGCTCAACGCCGATCACAGCTTCGTCGGGCGGCGCAAGGCGGTGTGGTCGATCCTGAGCTTCAAGTATTCGCTCGGCTGGTTCACCGCGGCGGCGCTTCTGCTCGCCATGCTGATCACCGCGGTGCTGGCGCGGCGCATCATGCGCCCCCTGTCCTCGGCGGTCGCCGCCGCCGACCGCATCGCGCAAGGGCAGTTCGAGACGCCGATCCCCGATGCTGGCAAGGACGAGACCGGCATCCTGCTCAACTCGATGACGGTGATGCAGGACAACATCCGCACCATGATGGCGCGCGAGACGGCGCGCGCCCAATCCGCCGAGACGCGGCTGATGCAGGCGCTGGAGACCTCGCGCGAGGGCGTGCTGCTGGTGGGGCCCGACGGCAAGGTGCTGCTCGCCAACCGGTCGATCCGCGATTTCTTCCCGAACGTATCGGGCAGCGTCGTCGGCATGGATTTCGGAGAGGCGTCGCGGCTTGCCCAGGTCAACGTCCTGGGCGACGAGGCGCTGCCGACCGGCGGTGACCTCGGGCTGGGCCGCGGCGCGCGCTCGCTGGGCAGCGCCGAGCGGCAGCTCAAGGACGGCCGCTGGATCAGGACCGAGGGCGGTCGCACCGGCGACGGCGGCTTGATCTTCTTCGTCTCGGACTTCACCGCCATCAAGCAGCGCGAAGAGGATTCCCGCACCGCCCAGAAAGCGGCCGAGGCGGCGAGCGCGGCCAAGTCGCGCTTCCTCACCAACATGTCCCACGAGCTGCGCACGCCGCTGAACGCGATCATCGGCTTCTCGGAGATCATCTCGGGCGAGATCTTCGGTCCCGTCGGCAACAAGCGCTATGGCGAATACGCCACCGACATCCAGCGCAGCGGCCGGCATCTGCTCGATGTCATCAACTCGGTGCTGGAAATCTCGCGCAGCGAGGCCGGCAAGCAGAGCCTGAAAGCCGAGCCGGTCGATTTGCGCTACCTGCTGCGCGACTGCCGGCGCATGCTCGGCGAGCAGTGCGAGGCAAGAAAGCTCGACTTCACGCTGAACGAAGGCGAGGCACCGCTGATCGTGAGCGGCGAGAAGGCCAAGCTGCGGCAGATATTCCTGAACCTGCTCTCCAACGCGGTGAAGTTCACCGAAGCCGGCGGCTCGATCCGCGTGACGCTGGGCAGCGGCGGCGACCAGCATTTCGTCGAGATCACCGACACCGGCATCGGCATGACGGCGGAAGAGATACAGGTCGCGCTCACGCCCTTCGGCCAGGTCGACAGCCGGCTGGAGCGCAAATACGAGGGCACGGGATTGGGCCTGCCCTTGGCGCAGTCGCTGACCGAACTGCATGGCGGCACGCTGACCATCGGCAGCGAGCCGGGCAGGGGGACTACGATCCTGGCCCGTTTCCCGCGCGCCGAGACCAAGGGCGATCTCTTGACGGCGCAGGGCTAAGCCTGCCAAACGCGGCCCATGCCTAGGAAGCTTCAGCTCGGGCGGCAGGTCGCCCTCCCGCAAGCGCCGGACGAGGCGGTGCTCGACGCCGTGCCCAATAGGGATGCGGGCGAGAACTATGTGGCGCGCTTCACCGTGCCGGAATTCACCTGCCTGTGCCCCGTGACCGGCCAGCCGGATTTCGCGCATTTCGTCATCGACTATGTGCCTGGCAAAAGCCTCGTCGAATCCAAATCGCTGAAGCTGTTCCTGGGAAGCTTCCGCAACCACGCCGCCTTCCATGAAGCCACGACGTTGATGATCGGCAAGCGCATCGCCTCGGCGATCAGGCCGAAATATCTGCGCATCGCGGGCTATTGGTTTCCGCGCGGCGGCATCCCCATCGACGTGTTCTGGCAGACGGGCAAGCTGCCCAAGGGCGTGTGGCTTCCCGATACCGGCGTGCCGCCCTATCGCGGACGCGGGTGATGCGCGTCGAGGTCGCGCCGATAACGCTCGCCGACAAACCCGTGCTGTGGAACGAATTGCAGGACTACATCGCCGAGATGACGGCGCATGTCGACATCGCGTCGGTGAACGGCGCGTTCGACTATCCCGGCTTGGAAACTTATTGGACGGACGCGAACCGCTGGCCGTTCTGGGCGCTGGCGGACGGCGAGCGCGCCGGCTTCGCGCTTCTGCGCCGCGACGCGGACGGCGCGATGGTCATGGCCGAGTTCTACACCCTGCCGCGCTTCCGCCGCACCGGCGTGGGCCTGAGCTTTGCGCGGCAACTGCTCACGCGCTTTCCCGCAACCTGGGTACTCTCCGAGTTCGCCACCAATGCGGGCGCCATCGCCTTCTGGCGCCGCGCGATCGAAGGCTATGCCTATACCGAACGCAGCTATGTCGGTGGCCAGGGCAAGGAACGGCTGGAGCAGCGGGTCAGCGTCGTTTAGCCAGCTTCTCCACCGCCGCGTGGCGGTGACACGTCACCAGGTGGTCGTTGACCATGCCGACCGCCTGCGCGAAGGCATAGACGATCACCGGGCCGACGAAGTTGAAGCCGCGCTGTTTCAGTTCTTTCGACAAGCCTTCGCTCATCGCCGTCTTGGCCGGCACCTGCTTGGTCGTCTTGAAGCGGTTGGTCAGCGGCTTGCCGTCGACATGCTTCCAAATGAGCTCGGTGAAGCCGCCGGGCTCCTTCTCCTGGATGTCGAGCCAGAGCTGCGCGCCCTTGATCGCCGCCTTGATCTTGGCGTTGGAGCGGATGATGCCGTCGTTCTTCATCAGCCGCTCGAAGTCGCGCTTGCCGTAGCGCGCGATGCGCTCGGGATCGAAGCCGTGGAAGGCTTTGCGGAAGTTCTCGCGCTTGCGCAGGATCGTGATCCAGGCGAGCCCCGCCTGGAAACCGTCGAGGACCAGCTTCTCATAGAGCGCGCGCGGATCGTATTCCGGCACGCCCCATTCCTTGTCGTGATAAGCGACGTAAAGCGGGTCCTCGCCCGGCCAGGTGCAGCGGATGAGGCCGTCGCTCATTTCTTCTTTTTCTTCGCCGCCTTGCGGGACGTCCACGGCGGACGGTTGCGCGCGCTTTTCTTCGCTTTCTTCTTTTTCGCGTTCGCGCCCCGCGACGTCCAGGGCGGACGGTTCTTCACTGCGACGGGCTTCGGCGGCGCCCAGTAGGTCGCTTCGATCTTGTTGCCGTCGAGATCGTAGATGAAGGCACCGTAATAGCCCGGACCGTAATCGGGACGCGGGCCCGGCTCGCCGTTGTTGCTGCCGCCGGCCTTGAGCGCGGCATCGTGGAACTTGTTCACCGCCGCCTTGCCCTTGGCCGTGAAGGCGACATGGGTGCCGTTGCCGCCGTTCGGCAGCTTCTGGTCGTGCGGCAGGCCGATCCAGAACTCGGGCTTGTCCTTGCTCTCGCCATAGGCGATCGCGCCGGGCGAATAGTCCATCACGCGCTTGTAGCCGAGCGCCTTGAGCACGGGATCGTAGAACGTCGCGGCGCGCGCGACATCGCGCACGCCGACGGACACATGATGCAGCATGGGGGATACCTCCTTCAGAGCCAGGATTGTTTCAAGACGCGCACGCCACCGGCCTCGGTCGCGTCGCCCAGCTTGTCGAGCCGGACGAGGGCGAAGCCGCGCCGATTATACATCGATATCACCTCGCCGATGACAGTATTGTCGGCCTTGAGCTCGGCCCCCGGCGCCACGTCGCCCTCGACGACGACGAGACGCTTGCGCGCGGTGCCGCGGTGCTTCATCCGCGCGGTCAGCTCCTGGCCGACATAGCAGCCCTTCTCGAAATCGACCGCGTGGAGCTCGTCCAGATCGGCATCGAGCGCGAACATCCGGTCGCTGCCGAAATCGCCCGCCTCGGGCACGCCGAGGTCGAGCCGCATCGCGTGATAGACCGCAGCCGAGGCGACGTCCGCGGGCATCTCGGCCGTGGCCCCGATGGTGCGGGTGCCGAGCGCTGCCAGGCGCGGGTCCGGAAAGGACAGGCCGCGCGGCCAAACCTTTCCCGAATAGACCGAGAGCTGCTCGCGCGGCTCGATCGTCGCCTTGGCGCGCAGCTTGTACATGGAAAGCCGCTTGATCAGCGCATCGCGGGCGTCGCGCGCGCAATCGATCATCAGGACGCCGTCGCCCTCGGCAACGATGAAGTCGAACAGGATCTTGCCTTGGGGCGTGAGCAGGGCGGCATAGATCGCCTTGCCCGGTCCCACCTTCTCGATGTCGTTGGTGATCAGCCCCTGCAGGAAACTGCGGGCTTCGGGTCCGGAAACGGCAATGATGGCGCGGTCGTCCAGGCGGGCGTCGGTCATGGGCACGAAGGTACCCCAAAAGCCAAGATTGCCAAGGCGCGGGCGGCGTCCTACTCCTTTGCCATGTCGGAAAGCTTCGATCTTCTCATCCAGGGCGGCATCGCCGCGACCCCGAACGGGATCGCCGAAGCCGATGTGGGCGTCCGCGACGGACGCATCGCTGCCATCGGGTCGCTCGCAGGCGCCAAGGCGGCCGAGACCATCGACGCCAAGGGGCTGCACGTGCTGCCGGGCGTGATGGACACCCAGGTCCATTTCCGCGAGCCCGGCAACGAGCACAAGGAAGACCTGGAGACCGGCAGCCGCGCGGCCGTGCTGGGCGGCGTGACCGCCGTGTTCGAGATGCCCAATACCGCGCCGCCCACCACGACGCGCGCCGCCGTCGAGGACAAGCTCGCGCGCGCCGAGAGGCGGATGCATTGCGACTATGCCTTCTATGTCGGCGCCACGCCGGCCAATGTCGGCGCGCTGGGCGAGCTCGAGCGCATGCCTGGGGTGTGCGGCGTGAAGGCGTTCCTGGGCTCCTCGACCGGCACGCTGCTGCTCAGCAAGCCCGACGACATCCTGGCCGCGCTCAAGAGCGGCACGCGGCGCATGGCGGTGCATTCGGAGGACGAGGACCGGCTGGAGCTGCGCAAGGAGCTGCGCGTCACGGGCGACCCGCGCTCGCATCCTCTGTGGCGCGACGTCGAGACCGCGCGCGCCTCGACCGAGCGCGTGCTGCGGCTGGCGAAGCAGGCCGGGCGGCGGCTGCATGTGCTGCATGTGACGACGGCGGAGGAGCTTCCGCTGCTCGCCGCCGCGCGCGATTTCGCCACCGTCGAGACCACGCCGCAGCACCTGACCCTGGCCGCGCCCGAATGCTACGAGCGGCTGGGCACCTATGCACAGATGAACCCGCCGATCCGCGAGAGCCGCCATCGCGACGCGCTGTGGGCGGCCGTGCGCGAGGGCCTGATCGACGTCATCGGCTCCGACCACGCGCCGCATACGCGCGCGGAGAAAGACAAGACCTATCCCGACACGCCGTCCGGCATGCCGGGCGTGCAGACGCTCGCCACCATCCTGCTCGACCACGTCAATGCCGGGCGCATGAGCCTGGAGCGCTTCGTGGACCTCACCAGCGCGGGGGCGGCGCGCATCTTCGGCATCGCGGCCAAGGGGCGGATCGCGCTGGGCTTCGACGCCGATTTCACCGTCGTCGACCTCAAGAAGAAGCGCCGCATCGAGAACAGCTGGATCGCCTCGCGCTGCGGCTGGACGCCGTTCGACGGGATGGAAACGACCGGCTGGCCGGTCATGACAATCATCCGTGGACGGATGGTCATGCGCGACCACGCCATCGCCGCCGAAGGGCAGGGTGCGCCGATCCGCTTCGTCGATACGCTGGTCCCCTCATGAACGAGCCGTCCAAGGCCAGGGTCCAGACCACGATCCGCGGGACGCTGGCTGTGCCCACCGCCGCGCGCAACGTCTATATCGCCACGCCCGCCTATGGCGCGACCTTCTGCGGCGATTATGTGCGCAGCCTGTTCATGCTGCTGCGCTCCAAGCGCACAGTGTCGACCGAATACCTGTTCTACTATTTCGACTATGCCGACGTGGTCGTGGCGCGCAACTACCTGATCTCGGACTTCTTCTTCAATCACCCGCAATGCACGCATCTGCTGTTCCTCGACGACGACATGGGTTTCGATCCGGCGCTGATCAACGAGATGCTGGATCTGGGCGAGCCGCTGATCGGCACGATCTATCCCAAGCGCAAGATCGACCTTCAGAAGCTGCACGCCGCCAAGGACCTGCCTTTCGAGAAGGCCCTGGCGCGCTCGCTGGAGTTCATCGGCGAGGAGGCGCGGCCGCGGATGCAGAAGTCGGGCTTCATCAACGTGCGCCAGTGCGGCACGGGCATCATGCTGATCGCGCGCAACTGCATCGAGAAGATGATCGAGAAGCTGCCCGACATCGTCGACACGACGCGCTTCAAGCGCATGCCCTTCGCCGACCGTTTCACGACCTTCATCACGCCCTTCGACAAGATCAAGACCGGCGACATGGAACTGTCCGAGGATTTCTCGTTCTGCTGGCGCTGGGTCGAGGACTGCGGCGGCACGATCTGGGCCAAGCCCGACGCCAACATCCGTCACATCGGCGAGATGAGCTTCCGCGGGAAGTACTCCGACCGATAGCCGGCGGCCGCGTTGTTTCGGGCGGCGAGTGGCTGTAATAAAACTGTCACAATTCTGCCGACCCCTCTTTGGAAGGTTTCCATGCTCCGCTGGTTCCAGGCGCTCATGCCGCGCGAAGACAGGTTCTTCGAGCTGTTCTCCCGACACGCCGCGACGCTCGTCGACGGGGCCTCGGCGCTTCAGGACTTGCTCAAGGGCGGCCCGGGCGTGGCCGCCGCCGCGCAGCAGGTGATGGCGTTCGAGAACCGCGCCGACGCCATAGCGCGCGAGGTGCTGCTTCTGGTGCGCCGCACCTTCATCACGCCCTTCGACCGGGGCGACATCAAGGACCTGATCAACACGCTCGACGATACGATCGACCAGATGCAGAAGACGGCCAAGGCCGTGCTGCTGTTCGAGGTCTCGGTGCTCGAGCCCGAGATGGCGCAGATGGGCGAGCACATCCTCAAAGCGGCCAAGCTTACGGTCGAAGCGGTTGGGCTTCTGGGATCGCTCAGGGACGACACGTCGCGTCTCAACGCGATCACCGAAGAGATCGTGCAGCTTGAGGATGACGCCGACACCTTGAACGACAAGGGCATCAAGGCGCTGTTCCAGCGCCATCGTGACGGCAACGCGATGAGCTATATCATCGGCGTCGAGATCTACGATCACCTGGAAAAGGTCATGGACCGGTTCGAGGATGTGGCGAACCGCATCAGCGGCATCGTGATCGAGCAGGCCTGATACGTGCTCGCGCTCCTTATCTTCCTGGTCGGCATCGCGCTGGTCTTCGACTTCCTGAACGGGCGCAACGACGCCGCCAACTCCATCGCCACCATCGTCTCCACGCGCGTGCTCCAGCCGCGCTATGCGGTGGCGTGGGCGGCGTTCTTCAACTTCGTCGCCTTCCTGTTCTTCGGGCTCCATGTCGCGAGCACGGTGGGGCGCGGCATCATCTCGCCCGAGGCGATCTCGGACCAGGTGATCTTCGGCGCGCTCATGGGCGCGATCTCGTGGAACGTGACCGCCGGCTATCTGGGCATCCCGACGAGCAGCTCGCACGCGCTCATCGGCGGGCTGATCGGGGCGGGCGTGACCCATGTGGGCTTCGGCGCCATCGTCTGGGCGGGGGTCGGCAAGACGGCCGGCGCGATCGTGCTCTCGCCCGTCACGGGCCTCTTCATCGCGCTGCTCCTGGTGCTTGGCGTCTCGTGGGCGTTCAAGCGTGCCGCGCCGGCGCAAGTGGACGGTCTCTTCCGCAAGGTGCAGTTCGTCTCCGCCTCGCTTTATTCGCTGGGTCACGGCGGCAACGACGCACAGAAGACCATGGGCATCATTGCCGCACTTTTGGCCGCACACGGACAATTGCCGGGCGCCTTCCACATCCCGCTCTGGGTCGTGATCACCTGCAACGCCGCGATGGCGCTCGGCACGCTGTTTGGCGGCTGGAAGATTGTGCGTACGATGGGCTCGCGAATCACCCGGCTCTCGCCCATGCAGGGCGTCTGCGCGGAAACGGCGGGATCGATCACCCTGTTCATGGCGACCAGCCTCGGCATACCGGTTTCCACGACCCAGACGATCACGGGCGCGATCGTCGGCGTGGGCGCGGCGCGGCGGGCTTCCGCGGTGCGGTGGGGCGTGGCGCAAGACATTCTTATCGCCTGGGTGATAACCATGCCCGCAGCCGCCGCTGTCGGCGCGGTGTTTTATCTGCTAGCGGAATGGGTTGGGCGACTTGTGGCGTAACAGTGGGCTGTATGCGTGATGAGTAGTGTCGGGTCCGGAACGGTCGAAAGTCAGTATGCGGCGCTTCCCTGGCGCTGGGCCCACGATCATCTGGAAATCCTGCTCATCACCACGCTCACGACGCGGCGCTGGGTCGTGCCCAAGGGCTGGCCCATCGAAGGCTGCACGCCGAGCGAATGCGCCGAGCTCGAAGCCTTGGAAGAGGCGGGCGTTCTGGGCGAAGCGGCCCAAAGCCCGTTGGGGTCGTTCAGCTATCGCAAGCGCCGCAGGACCGGCGAGACCGTGCCCTGCAAGGTGGCGGTATTCGCTCTCGAGGTCGAACGCCAGCGCCGCAGCTGGCCGGAAAAGGCATTCCGCGAGACCTGCTGGTGCTCCGTGGACGAAGCATTGGCACGCGTGACCGAGCCGGGGCTCAAGCGCCTCATCGCCAAGTTCGCCAAAGCACAGGCGCTTCAGCTTCACTGAGTTCTAATGCAGCGTCAGCTCGTGGGCATGGAGCTTGATCTCGGCCGGCGAGATCAGCCCGTGCGTCGCCACGCGCACCGAATGCAGCTTGCCCTCGAGGCTCGTCTCCCAGAAGCGCAGGAACTTGCCGAGCACGGGATAGCGCGGCGCGAGATCGAGCTCCTGCCAGATGAAGCTCTGCAGCACGGCGGGATGATCCGGCATGTGATAGAGGATCTCGGCCGTCGTCAGACGATAGCCCCGCAAGGTCAACTCGAACTTACCCATGGCACGCCCCTTCGACGCCATGCTTGCATGGCCATGCTCGCACATGCGCCTTGCCGAAAGCTTGCGCCGGCTCGGGCGCGCCGTCGAGGCCCGGCTTGAATGACGTCGTGGTTAGCGCATAGTTTCATACCAACATCAGCAATCTCCCTCGGAAAGTGCCAATGAAGAGCCGGTTCAAGGCCATCCTGATTACCAAGCAAGACAACGCGCAAAAGGTCGAAGACGTCGAGCTTTCGCCCGCCGACCTGATGGACGGCGACGTCACCGTCGCGGTCAGCCACTCGACGGTGAACTACAAGGACGGGCTGGTGCTCGGCGGCCGCTCGCCGGTGGTCCGGCGCTTTCCGATGATCCCCGGCATCGATCTGGCCGGGGTGGTCGAGGAGTCTTCCCATCCCGGCTTCAAGCCGGGCGACAAGGTCGTGCTCAACGGCTACGGCTTGAGCGAAACGCATTACGGCGGCTATTCGCAACTGGCGCGCGTCAAGGGCGACTGGCTGGTCAAGCTGCCCGATGCCTTCACGGCGGAGCAGGCCATGGCGATCGGCACGGCGGGCTATACCGCGATGCTGGCCGTGCTCGCGCTCGAGGATGCGCACGTCACGCCGGACAGGGGCGCCGTCGTCGTCACCGGCGCCGCGGGCGGTGTCGGTTCGGTCGCGGTCGCGGTGCTGGCCAAGCTCGGCTATCGCGTGATCGCCTCGACGGGCCGCACCGAGGAAGAGCCCTATCTGAAGAGCCTGGGCGCCGCCGAGATCATCCCGCGCGCCGATCTCGCCTCCGATCCCAAGCCGCTCGCCAAAGAGCGCTGGGCGGGCGCCGTCGACAGCGTCGGCTCCAAGACGCTCGCCAATGTTCTGGCCTCGACCTCTTACGGCGGCGCGGTCGCGGCTTGCGGGCTCGCCGGCGGAATGGATTTGCCCACGAGCGTGGCACCGTTCATCCTGCGCGGCGTTTCGCTTCTGGGGATAGATTCGGTGCAGATGCCCATGCCGCGACGCCTGCAAGCCTGGGAACGCCTTGCGCGCGATCTCGACGTCTCGAAGCTGTCCGCGATGACCCGCACGATCCCCTTCGCGGACCTTCGCCAGGCCGGGCAGGACATCGTCGCTGGCCAAATCCGCGGCCGCGTCGTCGTGGACATGCGATGAACCTCAGCCACGTCCTTCTCCTCGGTCCGGGTATCGTGATCGGCTTGATCGTCGCCGCCCCGATCGGGCCGGTGAACCTGATCTGCATCCGCCGTACGCTGCAGTTCGGGTTCCTGAACGGGTTCATCTCCGGACTCGGCGCCGCGCTGGGCGACGGGTTGTTCGCCATCGTCACCGGCTTCGGCCTGACCGCGATCTCGCAATGGATCGAGGGCCTTTCGACGGCGCTGCAGCTCGCGGGCGGAACGCTGCTCGTCTGTTTCGGCCTCTATACCTATTTCTCCAAGCCGCCCAAGCGGCTGGATCCCAAGACCGAGGACTCGGACAAGCGCGCGCGCACCCTGTTGCGCGCGATGGCGTCGACCTTCGCGCTCACCATCACCAACCCGGCGACGCTCTTGGGCTTCACCGCGATGTTCACTGGTTTAGGTGGGCTCGCCGGCGACGATCCCAGCTTCTTCGCGGCCGCTTTCGTGGTCGGCGGCGTGATCCTGGGCTCGGCCTTGTGGTGGCTGACGCTCTGCACGGTGGTCGGCCTTTTGCACGCGCGCATAGACGACCGCGTGATGCTGATCATCAATCACGGTTCGGGATTGATGGTGGCGGCTTTTGGGTTGGCCGTGCTCGGCCATGTGGGCCTGAAGCTGATCTAAAGCTGTGGCACCGGCACGCAGGCGACACTGGCGCTCTTCACCTCGCCGGGCGAGGGCGCGCGCTCGGGCACGCCGTACTGCTTGGCGGAGAGCCTCACCGCGATCCGTTTGCCGTCGAACAGGCCTTGCGGCAGGGCGAGCTGATAGATGCCGCCCGCCGCCGCGCTGCTCATGCCGAACGGCGCCGCGGTGCCGATCAGCGCGCCGTCCTTGGAATAGACGACGATCTCCACCCCGCGGGGCAGCGCGCCGATCTCGAGCTTGAGGCGCGCCGAGCCGCGCTCGCAGGGCCGCGTCAGGGTTCGAAGCGGCAGCGCGCCCGCGCAGCCGCCCGTCGCGAAGGATATCGCGACAAGGCCGGCCAGCGCGGCACGCAGCGTTCTCACCACACCGTGACCGTCGCGGATTCCAGCGTCGAGCTCGGCGCCGGCGGCTTGCGGCCCGGCACGGTCTGCGGCAGGACCTTGATGGTGAGATTCTTGGCCTTGGCGACCGCCGCGTTCTTCAACGCCTTGGTCAGCGGCACATAGAACACCGCCTTCATCCCCGCCATGCCCGGCATGAAGCCGAAGAACGAGATGCTGCCCGCGTAGTAGGGGCTCGACGGCGAGACGTCGGTGTTGCCCGGCGGCGCGTTGACCAGGACCGAGAAGATGCGCGGCGAATCCGGCGTCGGCGGATAGGGCACCTTGATCTTGGCGATGGTCGGGTGCCCGCGGCGCGACGACAGTTTCGACGGCGCAACCGCCAGCGCCGCCACGCCCGATTTCACCGAGCCGTTCACGTTCGTGGCCATCAGCAGGTTGTCGCATTGGCCGATCATGTCCTCGCCCGTGCCGGGTTGATAGACGTAATCGAACTGCTTCATGTCGACATAGGAGCCGGCCTCGATCTGCGTCACCGGCTGGCCCTGGTTGTTCATGTAGAACATGAACTTTTCCTGGCTGTACGCCGTCCACGCGTCGCCGGTCGGCAGCGTCTCGCGATGGCAGGACTGCTGGCGGCGCGTCCACACGTCCCACAGCCGGTCCATGTTGGAATGGTGCAGGAAGAAGATCGGATCGATCGGCGACAGGTTGTCGGCCATGACGCCGACGTCGCTGTTGGGCACGTGCTGATAGCCGCCGATATTGTTGTGGGTGAGGTTGTGCGGCCCGCTTTCCAGAAGGCCCGCGGTCTTGCCCATCAGGCTGTGCTGCGCACAGGCGCCGCTATTGAACTCGGCGAAGGTCGGCGCCGACAGCCCGTCCTCGACGTTGCTCTTGATGACGGCGTCCTGCGTGTTCGTGTCGAGGCAGGAATTGCCGGTGCGAAGATAGCGCGCCTTGTCGGTCACCTGGAACATGCCGGTCTTGACCTGGACCCAGAGCGCGTCGAGATCGTCCATCTTGCGGATCTTCAATGCCGCCATCTGGTCCGTCGACAGCGTCTTCCAATAGGCCTGCATCGCCGGGTTCATGTACTTGTAGAACGTGTCGAAGCTCGACAGGTATGTGTTGAACGCCTCGTCGATGGGGGTCAGCACGCCCGACAGCATCGGGGTGGGGATGCAATAGCCGGGCGTCGTGTAATCGGTCTGCGACCAGTCCCAATAGGGAAAGGCGAATTGCCGGTTGCCGGAGAGGTCGCGCACCGTCTGCTCGAACCAGCCCAGATAGCCGCGATGCCACACGAAGAACCACCAGTTCATATGCGGACAGTCGATGCAGTGGACGAAGGCATTGCGGAACCAGTTGCGCGGATCGGACGGGTCGAGCTTCAGCATCGCCTGGATGGCGGTGGCATAGCTCTGCAGCATTGCCTGGCCCTCGACGCTGTTGGCGTTGTAGCGGATGTATTTCGCGGTCTGCGCGCGCAGGGGCGCGAAGGGAAGGGTGCTGGCGCCGGCCAGCGCCGCGCTGGTGGCGATGAAGCGTCTGCGTGTGAAGCTCATGGGAACCCCCGTTCGGTGAATCTACCTTAAGGGGAGTCTAGACTACTGTTCACAGAGATAGAATAGCGGGCGCGCACCGTTCCAAGGGGACTTGGGAACGGTGCGCGCCTTCGCGCCGGATGCTTCGGCCAAGAGGTTCAATCCCTCAAAAGCGCCCGGCTTTACGGGGTGTAACGACTCTTGAACGAAAAAAGCCATGCGATCCTTCGCGCTCCAGCATGAAGAATGCATAAGAATTCGGCGCTAGCGTGAAACTTCCGCCATGTGCGCGATGACGGCCTCGGCTTCGGTTATGACGTCGCGCACGATCTCGGCCGCCGATTTCACGTCGTGGATCGCGCCTGCGCCCTGGCCCATCGCGAAGGCCGAGCGCTCGCGCGACAGCCCTTCGATCTGCCCGCCGATGCCGCCCATAACGCCCGCCTGATGCGACAGCATCGCCTGCATCGGAAACGCCTGGATGTCTTTTGGCCGGCTTTCCCAATCGGCGGTCCATTCGTTCTTGAACACCCGCATCGGCTTTCCCGAATAAGAGCGCGTGACGATCGTGTCCTCGTCGCCCGCATCCACGATCACCTGCTTGTAGAGCCCGCCCGCATGGGCCTCGCGCGACGCGATGAAGCGCGTGCCCATCCACACGCCCTGCGCGCCCAGCGCCAATGCGGCGGCAAGCCCGCGGCCGTCGACGATGGAGCCCGCCGCGATCACCGGAATCTTCACCGCATCGACGATCTGCGGGATGAGCGCCAACCCCGCGACGCGGCCGGTATGGCCGCCGGCTTCGGTGCCTTGGGCCACGACGGCGTCGAGCCCGCCCGCTTCCGCCGAGCGCGCGTGCTTCACCGTGCCGTTGACGTTCATGACCTTCAGGCCGGCGTCGTGGAATTTCTTGACCAGATGCGGCGGCGGCACGCCCAGGCCGGAGATGAACGCTTTCGCGCCGCCTTCGATGATGAGATCGGCCGTGCGCTCGAGCGACTCCGGCACCGCCGCCAGAAGGTCGACGCCGAACGGCTTGTCGGTGAGGTCGCGGACTTTTTTGATCTCGTCCTTGATCTCGGTTTGCGAGCGTCCCGCCATGCCCAGCGTGCCGAAGCCGCCGGCATTCGACACCGCCGCGCAAAGCTCCGCATAGGACACCCCGCCCATGCCGGCGAGCAGGATCGGATGCTCGATGCCGAGCATGTCGCAGATCGGCGTGCGGATGGTCATGGGCAGGTCCTCTTGTCGAAGCTCAACCATACCTGCGTTGCGCCTCGCGAGTCAGGCCTAACGCCACGGAAAGGAAATCCGAGCCGGCTGCGATGCGCGCCGCAGGTGCCGCAGCGGCAATCGCCTCGCGGACCGCCGGCACGCGGCTCGATCCGCCGGTGAAGAAGATGGTCGAGATCGCTTCCGCTTGCAGCCCGGCGTCGGCGATGCAGCGCGTGGCGAGGCGGGTGAGGCGCTCGGTCTTCTGCGCGATGGCGCGGTCGAAGCCCGCACGCGTCGCCGGCGCATGCAGGCCGCTCTCCAGGAAGCCCAGCGCGATGTCGGTCGTGTCGTCCGCGCTGAGCGCGATCTTGGCATCTTCCACGGCGAACGCGATGCGGTGGCCGAGGCGGCGCTTGAGCGTGGCGAGCAAGCGGCCCGTGCGCTCGGGCGCGCGGGAATCGGCGACCAGGTCCGCCACCTCGCGCTCGTTGCGGCGCGAATAGGCGAAGTTGATCGTCGACCAGGTCGCGAGCTCGAAATAGAGGCTCTTGGGCATGGGCAGGTTCTTGGCGATCAGGTCGCTGCCTAAGCCCAGCAGCGGCATCACCGCATCCAGGCTGAGCAGGGCGTCGAAGTCGGTGCCGCCGATGCGTCCGCCGCCATTGGCCAGGATGTCGTCCGTCCGGTCGGCGCGGCCGCGGCGCTGCGGCCCGATTCGGATGACGGTGAAGTCCGAGGTGCCGCCGCCGATATCGGCGATGAGCACGATCTCCTCCCGCGCGGCGCTTTCTTCGTAGTGATAGGCGGCCGCGATCGGCTCGTAGACGAAGCTCACCTCGCGAAAGCCCGCGCGCCGTGCGATCTCGGCCAGCACTGTTTGCGCCCTGGCGTCGGCGGCGCCGTCATCGTCGACAAACCGCACGGGCCGGCCATGCACCACGGCGCTTATCTCTTCGCCGGCAAAGGCTTCGGCCTTCTTCTTCAGATGCCGCACGAAGATCTCGACCACCTCGGTCAGCGGCACCATGCGATGGCCCAGCGCCGTCTTCTCGTCGATCAGGGGCGAGGCCAGGATCGACTTCAGCGCGCGCATCAGCCGCCCCTCGGTCTGGCCGATATAGCTCGCGATGGCTTCGGCGCCGAAGGCCACGCGCCCGCGCGTTTCGTAGTCGAAGAACACGGCGCTCGGGATCATCGTCTCGTCGCCCTCGACGGGGGCGAGCACCGGCGCGCGCTCGCGCACGATGCCGATGGCCGAGTTGGAGGTGCCGAAATCCAGTCCGCAGGCGGTCATGCCAATCCCCGTTCTTCGATGAGAGGGGATGTCATCTATTACGATAAAACCCGGCTTGCCAGTCTGTTTCTTTTGTCTTAGGCTCGCGCCGCATCGTGGGATGTCCGAAAAACGGGCGTCCCATTTGTCTTTATACGGACAATCACGAAAACTGATCCCGCGCCTCGCGCACCGCGTCCTCGATGAAGCTCGATGTTTCGCGCACGCGCGCCAGGTCGCGCAGGTCCGCATGCACGGTCAGCCAGAAGGCGCGGCGCGTCGCGATCTCGTCGGCGAGAACGGGGCGCAGCTGGGCATGGTTCTCAGCGATGAAAGCCGGCAGCATGCACAGCCCCGCGCCCGCGACCGTGGATTTCATCTGCGCGATGAGGTTGGAACTGCGCAACCGCGGCGCCGGCACGCCGGCCTGCGCGAACATGTTCGACAGCTCGCTGGAGAACACGAGGTCTTCGATATAGCCGATGATGCGGTGCTGCTTGAGGTCGGCGACCTTCTCGATCGCCGGATGCGTGTCGAAATAGTTCTTCGCCGCATAGAGGCCCAGGCGATAGTCGGTCAGCTTGCGCGAATAGAGCCGTCCTTGTTCCGGCCGCGTGAGGCCCACCGCGATATCGGCCTCGCGCTTGGAAAGAGAGAACACCGCGCCCATCGCGACCAGCTCGATCTCCAGGTCCGGGTGCCGGTCGCACAGCGCGCCGAGGCGGGGCGCCAGGAAATAGCTGCCGAAGCCCTCCGGCGCGCCGATGCGCACCGCGCCCGAGACTTGCGCCTCGCCGAGCTCGGCCAGCGCGCCCAACGCCAGGCTCTCCATCGCCTCGGCCTTTTCCATCAGCATGCGGCCCTGTTCGGTCAGGATCACGCCGGTCGAGCGCCGCTCCAGCAGCTTGACCTCCAACGCGTCCTCCAGCGCCGAAATCCGCCGGGAGACGGTCGCGTGATCGGCGCGCAACTTTATTGCGGCGGCGGAGAGCTTGCCGGTGCGTCCGACCGCCAGAAGCACCCTCAAATCGTTCCAATCGAGCTCAGCCATGACTCTGCAAATCCGCACAACGGACTTGCTAATTTTCTTGTTGTGCTCGGGATAATGCAAGGGCAAAAGCAGGGCTCAGAACGACGGAGCCGCCAAAATGCTTGCCCAGATCAAACTCGACATCGCCGACGAGACCGAGGTCCTGGCCGCCCGTCATCTGACCCTTGTCCGCTCCAATCTTTGGGATCACGCTGAGGCCGTCACTGCCGAATGGGCCGAGGCGAACCCGGAGAAGTCGATGGCCTATCTCATGGTCACGCAGAGCGAAGACATCCTTGGCTGAGCAGCCTGAATATCTGCGCAACCCGGCTGGGTATGCGCTCGAAGTCTCCCGCCAGCTGGGCGCCGCGGCCCTGAAGGGCCAGAAGGCCTGGACCAGCGCCATGCAGAACATGTGGCGCGGGCCCATGGAGCTGCCGGTCGATCCGCGCGATTTCGGCAAGGCGTTCCTCGAATTCACGCAAGCCTGGGCGACCAGCCCGCAAAAGCTTCTCGAGCTGAACGCGCGCTGGGCGCAGGACTATTTCGGCCTGTGGACCATGTTCTTCCGCCGCGTCTCGGGCGAGGAGGTCGAGCCGGTGGCAAGCCCGGCGCCGGGCGACCGCCGCTTCCGCTCGGATTCGTGGAACGACCGGCTGGCCTTCGATTTCCTCAAACAGTCCTATCTCGTCGTCGGCCGCCAGCTTCAGGACCTCGTCGCGGCCACGCCGGACATGAATCCGGACAGCCGCGCCAAGGTGGACTTCTTCGTCCGCCAATATGTGAACGCGGTCTCGCCGGCGAACTTCGCCTCGACCAACCCCGACGTCATCGCCAAAACGCTCGCGACCGGCGGGTTGAACCTGCTCACCGGCTTCTCGAACCTGCTCGACGACCTGGCGCGCGGCGACGGCCTCGTCAAGCACCGCTCGCCGGCCGATTTCGAGCTCGGCCGCAATATCGCCGCCACCCCGGGGTCGGTCGTCTATCAGAACGAGCTCATGCAGCTCATCCAATACGATCCGTCTACGGACAAAGTGGCCGAACGCCCGATCCTGTTCGTCCCCCCGGTGGTCAACAAGTTCTATCACTTCGACCTGTCGCCCAAGACGAGCTTCCTCAAGTGGCTGGTCGATCAGGGCCACACCGTGTTCGTGATCTCGTGGGTGAACCCCGACGCCAAGCTGGCCCAGATGGGCATCGACGAGTACATGTCGCTCGGCCCGCTCGCGGCGATGGACGCCATCGAGGACGCGACGGGCGAGGACAGCGTCAATATCGTCTCGTTCTGCATGGGCGGCACGCTGACGGCCGCGACGCTGGCGTACCTCGCCGCGAAAGGCGAAGGCGACCGCGTGGCCTCGGCCACGATGATCGCCACACTTCTCGATTTCACCGCGATGGGCGACTTCTCGGTGTTCGTCTCGGACGGTCACATCCAGGCGATGCGCAAGTATCTGGAGAGGCGCGGCTTCGTCGACGCCAACGACCTGACGCGCCTGTTCAGCGTCGTGCGCGCCAACGACCAGATATGGTCGCCCGCGGTCAGCCATTACCTGATGGGGCAGGAGGCCGCGCCGTCGGACCTGCTCTATTGGTTCGCCGACGGCGCGCGCATCCCGGAAGCGATGCTCAACGACGTCAACGCGAACTTCGTGCACGGCAACAAGCTGCGCGAGGCGGGTGCCGTGACGGTGAACGGCACCGCACTCGACCTCTCCAAGGTGACGACGCCGGTGACGCTGGTCTCGCTCAAGGACGACCACGTCGCCGAATGGCGCGGGACCTATCTCGGCACCCAGCTCTTCGGCGGCGAGACGCATTTCCTGCTCGGCGGCTCCGGTCACAATGCCGGCACCTTGAGCGCACCCGCCGCGAACAAGCACGGCTATTGGTTCAACGACAAGACGCCCGCCACCGCCGACGAATGGCTCGCAGGTGCTGCCAAGCACGAAGGCTCGTGGTGGCCGCGCTGGGAGCAGTGGCTCAAGACTTTCTCCGGCGGCGAGACCAAGGCGCGCAAAGTCGGCGGCGGCAAGCTCAAGCCCATCGAGCCCGCGCCGGGGTCGTATGTGCGGATGCGGAGCTAGGGTATAGCCCTCACTTATCCTCCCCCGCTTGCGGGGGAGGTGGCGCGAAGCGCCGGAGGGGGCCGTGCGGGACGACGAAAAGAGATCACGGCCCTTCGCTCGTACGCTTCGTCACAGTATGACGAAGGCCGAAATCGTTCTTTGGAAGCGCCTGCAGGAAGCCAACCGTCATGGCTATCACTTCCGGCGGCAACATCCAGTCGGGCCGTTCGTAGCCGATTTCGCACACATCAAGGGAAGCCTGATTGTCGAAGTCGATGGCGCAACGCATGGCGACGTGGACGAAATAGCGCGCGACGCGCGACGTGACGCATATCTGAAAGCGCGAGGTTGGAAGGTGCTTCGGATTGCAAACGTTGATGTATTCTCAGACATCGATGCCGTCGTCGAAGTCATTCTCGCGCACGTCCCCCCTCCGGCCCTGCGGGCCACCTCCCCCCGCAAGCGGGGGAGGATAAGAGGCCTCAAAACTTCGTATACCCGCCGTCGATCACGAAGGTCTCGCCGGTGTGGTAGCTCGATGCGTCGCTTGCCAGATAGACCGCGATGCCGCCGAAATCCTTTGGCTCGCCCCAGCGCCGCGCGGGCACGCGCGGGATGACCTTCTCGGCGAAGACCGGACTCGATTGCGCCCCCGCCGTCATGTCGGTGGCGATCCAGCCCGGCGCGATCGAGTTCACGCGCACGCCGTAGCGCGCCAGTTCGACGGCCAAAGCCCGCGCCATCGACATGACCGCGCCCTTGGATGCTCCGTAGGCGGAGTTCCGCGCCGCGCCCTCGATGCCGGCGGTCGAGGCGACGACGACCAGCGAGCCGTTCGCATCGCCGCTCTTGGCGCGGTCGATCATGTGCTTGGCGGCCTCGCGGAAGGTCCACATCACGCCTTCGGTGTTGACCGCGTTCACCTTGCGGAACAGGTCGGTCGTCATCTCGGCGATGGGCGAGCCTCCGCCGATGCCGGCATTGGCGACGACGCAGTCCAGCCGCCCCATCTCGGCGACCGCCGCTTTCATGCCGTCGATCACCTCCTGCTCGTTCGCGACGTTCACTTTGCGCGCGGCGGCGCGCTTGCCATGCGCCTTCAGCGTGGCGAGCGCGGCCGTATTCTTGGCTTCGTTGGTGCCCCAGATGACGATGTCGGCGCCGGACGCGGCCATGGCCTCGGCCATGCCCAGGCCTATGCCGCCATTGCCGCCGGTGACGAGGGCGACTTTCCCGGTGAGATCGAAGGGTTTGTACATGGAACTCTCCCGATAGCTTGAGCCGCCATAGTAACCATGAATCCGGCGCGCTTCCCAATCCGCCCGGGTCTATGACATGCTCGCGAAAAATGCAGGTGGGTTAAGGGGTATGACGTCCGAAATCGCGGTGATGAACCAGCGCGCCGTGGCGCTTGCGGCGGATTCCGCCGTGACGCTGATCGACGGCGGCACGGTCGTCGTGCGCAACGACCAGCGCAAGCTGTTCAACCTGCTCGAAGGCCGCCCGGTGGGCGTGATGTTCTTCGGCGTGGCCGACATCATGGGCCATCCCTGGGAGCACCTGATCGAGCATTACCAGAAGAAGGTGAAGCCCAAGGCTTTCGCGCATCTGGGCGATTACGCCGCCAGCTATACCGGCATGCTCGACCACCTGGACGAGTTCTTCCCCGCCGACCGGCAGAAGGACGACTACAAGCGGCTGCTGGCCTCGGTCTACCGCTACGTCTTCCACCTGGCGCAGTACCTGCGCGAGACCGGCGACGAGAGCATCTCGGACGCGGCGATCCTGTCGGAGGCGATCCAGCGCATCTGGCACGACTACCAGGTCAAGGACGACGGTCAGCCGCGCGGCGATCTCGCCTGCTTCCCGAAGGATTTCGCCGCCAAGGTCGCGCGCGACCACGCCACCATCATCGACGAGCTGATCAACTACGGCTTCTCGGGCTTCGCGCTCTCGGCCGACAGCATCGCCAAGCTCAAGGACATCGCGGTGTTCTGCGTGGTCAAGGACCTGTTCCTGGAGGACGTCACGGGCCTGGTCTTCGCCGGCTACGGCACCGACGACCGCTATCCGGTCTGCGTCACCTATCTGCTTTCGGCCATCGTCGGCGGCATCGTCAAGCGCGCGCCGGCCTCGGTCGACGTCATCGACACCGAGGTGCGCTCGAAGATCCGCATGTTCGCCGACAGCGAGGTCACCCACGCCTTCATCCGCGGCATCGATTACGGGCTGGAGCGGCGCGTCTATGGCGCCATGCGCATGATGCTGCACAGCCTGGTCGACCAGGTCGTGGGCGCCTTTCCCGACGCCGATTCCGGCCAGCGCGAGCTGGTGCGCAAGCGCTTCCAGGAGGGGCTGGTGCCGCAATATCTGGATGCATTCCGCGGCATGATCGGCGATTATCAGCAGCAGGCCTATATCAATCCCGTGCTGCGCGTGCTCGAGATCGCCGCGCGCACCGAACTGGCCGAGACGGCGCGGGAACTGGTCAGCCTGAACGTGTTCAAGAAGCGCATCATGGCGCAGAAGCAGACCGTGGGGGGCGCAATCGACGTGGCCGTGATCAGCCGCGAGGGCGGCTTTCAGTGGTTCACCAAGCAGGATGGAGCGTGAGGACGATGTCCGACCCCTTCAAGTTCGACGTCAAACCCCGAAGCGGCGCGCTCGCCGACGCCGCCGACCGGCTGGAGCGCGTGGTCAGCCACGTCAAGGACCAACAGCTCGAGCGCACCCAGTCGGGCGCCCGCAGGCCCGAGAGCGAGGCCTATGTCTCGAGCCCGGAAGAGGCCTGGTCGAAGAAATACATGATCCAGTGCGTCGGCCCGATCTGCACGGTGCGGCCGACGGAAGCCGGCGCGCTGCTCCTTCCCAGGTTCCAGCCCGACGCCCAGCCTGCGCAGGACACCCAGCCCGTGCTGCAGGCCTCGCCGCCGGCCCAAACCCCGGCCGCCGCGCAAATGGCTGAAATCGCTCAGGTTTTGTCCGAGGCTCCCGCGCCCAAGCCGGCGCGGCGCGGCGCCAGGACGCCGGCTGAGCCGATCGGGCTTGCGATCGGAAAGAATGTGCGCAAACGCTCCTTGCTTGGACGCATGTTCGGCCGCTAATTCGGCGGATTCGCGTTACACTGCCGGCGGACGGGCAGTACCCAAAGGAGCAGCCCTTATGAGAGTCGTCACGGCTTTTCTGGCCGCATTGCTATTGGCGTCGCCTGCCTGTGCCGCGGTCAGTTCCCTCAGCGCCGAGTCCAACGCCAAGTTCCTGGCCGACAACGCGCGCCTGCCCGGCGTCGTGACGCGGCCGAGCGGGCTTCAATACAAGATCCTGCACAACGGCTTCGGCAAGCGGCCGCTGCCCACCGATGTCGTGACGGTCTACTACACCGGCACGCTCATCAACGGGAACATGTTCGACGGCACCGAGCCCGGCCTGCCGGCGCAGTTCAAGGCGAGCGATCTCATCCCCGGCTGGACCGAGGCGCTGGAACTGATGCGCGAAGGCGACAAGTGGCACATCGTCATTCCCGCCAACCTGGCATACGGCGCGCGCGGCGCGGGGCAGGGCGCGATCCCGCCCAACCAGGTGCTGGTCTTCGATCTCGAGCTGATCACGGTGACCACCCCGCCCGAGAAGCCCAAGAAGCCGGACGAGAGCTCGCCGGGCAACGGAGCCGAATAGCGCGCAAGCATGGAACGGTTGTTCGAAAGGTTCCGCCGCATTCTCCCCGTGGGGGAGCGAGGCGGGACCGTGCGCATCGCCATTGCGCTGCTTCTGGTAGTCGGCGCCAGCGCCATGTTCTGGGCGAGCCGCGACTACAGCGTGCTGGCGCCGGACTGGGACGGGCAGGTGCGCGGCATCGCCTACAACCCCAGCCGGATATTCACCAAGCACGACGCGGAAGAGATCGCGCCCGAGCAGATCGACCGCGACATGGCGCAGCTGGCCAAGGTCACCGGCCGCATCCGCACCTATACCGTCGCTCACGGCATGGACAAGGTGCCCGAGATCGCCGCGCGCTACGGGCTGACCGTATCGCTGGGCATCTGGATCGGGCCCGACGCCGAGCTGAACGAGAAGGAGATCAAGCTCGGCATCGCCACCGCCAAGGCCAACCGGCGCACCATCGACCGCGTCTTCGTCGGCAACGAGGCGATCCTGTTCGCCTTCGTCACGCCCGACCAGCTCAATGCCTATATCCAGCGCGTGCGCGCCGCACTTCCCGCGCGCATCAAGATCACCACCGCCGAGCCGTGGTCGACCTGGCTGCTGACGCCCGAGATCGGCAAGAACGTCGACATCGTGTCGGTGCATCTGCTGCCCTATTGGGAAGGCACCAACATCTACGGCTCGCTCGATTTCCTGCAGCGCGCCTATAGCGACGTGCAGCAGGAATTCCCCGACAAGCCCATCATCATCGGCGAGGCGGGCTGGCCGTCCGAGGGCCGCACCAGGGGCGGCGCCGAGGCCTCGCTCGGCAACGAGGCCTATTTCGTGCGCGGCTTCGTCCAGCTCGCGATGGAGCAGGGCTACGACTATTACATCATGGAAGGCTACGACCAGCCGATGAAGGCCAGCAATGAAGGCGCGGTCGGCGCCTATTGGGGCCTGTTCGACGCCAACGGCGATCCCAAGTTCCCCTTTGCCGGACTGGTGCGCTCGTTCCCCGAATGGCGCACCTATGCGCTGGTCGCAGCCGTCCTGACCTTGATGCTCGGCCTTCTGATCCTGGGGCGCATGCCGCGCGTGCGCCAGCCGGGCTATCTGGTCATGGGCGGGTTGATCGCGCTGGTCTCGACCGGACTGCTAGCCGTCATCGACGCGACCACGCTCGAATATATCGACCGCGGCGACCTGCTCATGATCTTCGCGATGTCGCCGCTCGTGCTGCTCGCCTGCGCGGTGATCCTGACGGAAGGCGTCGAGCTTGCCGCCTCCCTGTGGCGCGTCGAGCGTAGGCATGTCGCTTCGGCCATCCCCGAGATCAGCCCGCGCGTCTGCGTCCACGTGCCCTGCTACAACGAGCCGCCGCAGATGGTGATGCAGACGCTCGATCACCTCGCCAAGCTCGACTACGACAATTTCGAGGTCGTGGTCTTCGACAACAACACGGTCGACGAGGCGGTGTGGCGCCCGGTCGAGGCGCATTGCTTAAAGCTCGGCCCGCGCTTCCGCTTCTTCCATGTCGAGGGGCTGAAGGGCTTCAAGGCGGGCGCGCTGAACGAGGCGATCAAGGTCACCGATCCGAGCGCACTCTATATCGCCGTCATCGACAGCGACTATCAGGTCGAGCCCTATTGGCTGCGCCGCACCTTGCCGCTGTTCGCCGATCCCGGCATCGCGCTGGTGCAGGGGCCGCAGGACTATCGCGACTCCCGCGACAGCTTCTTCAAGTCGATGGCGTACGAAGAATATCGCGGCTTCTTCCATATCGGCATGATCGAGCGCAACGAGCACAACGCGATCATCCAGCACGGCACCATGACCATCGTGCGCAAGACCGCGCTCGAGCAGGTCGGCGGCTGGGCCGAGTGGTGCATCACCGAGGACACCGAGCTTGGCCTGAAGCTGTTCGAGGCCGGCTATGGCGCGGCTTACGTGCCGCAGAGCATGGGCAGCGGCCTCATCCCCGATACGCTCGAAGCCTTCCAGAGCCAGCGCTATCGCTGGGTCTATGGCGCGATGCAGATCATGAAACGCCATGCGGGCGCGATCTTCTTCGGCCGCGCCAAGCTCAACTGGGCGCAGCGCTATCAATTCCTGTCGGGCTGGCTGCCCTGGATCAGCGATGCGCTCGGCATGATCGTGACGTTCCTGGGGCTCGCCTGGACCGCCGGCATGTGGTTCGCGCCGGAGCACATCTATCCGCCGATGCCGGCGCTGTCGGCCGCGGCGCTGGCGCTGTTCTTCGCCAAGACGTTCAAGACCTTCCTGCTCTATCCGCCCAAGGTGCGCTCGGGCTTCAAGGGCGCGCTGATGGCCTCGGTCGCGGGGCTGGCGCTGACCCATTCCGTCGCCAAGGCGGTGATCGCGGGCCTGTTCACCAAAGGCAAGCCGTTCCTGCGCACGCCAAAATGCGAGGACCCGGCGCTGCTCAGCCAGGCGCTGCGCGTGGTGTGGCAGGAGACGACCTTGTTCGCGCTGTGCGTGCTGGCGGTGATCTCGGTCGCCGTGACGCATGGCTTCGAGGATACCTCGGCCGTGTTGTGGATGGTGATGCTGACCGTCCAGAGCGTACCTTATGCCGCAACCGTGGTGACCGCGGTGATGAGCGCCGTCTCGAACAGCGCGCGCTCCGCACCGGTCGCCAGCGATACGCCGCCCGCCCCTCAGCTCAAGGAAGCCGCCTGATGATCACCCGCACGCTCGCAGTTCTCGCTTTGCTGGGCGCCGTGCCTGCGCATGCCACGCTTCACGGTTTCGACGCTCCCGGCGGCGGCGACGAGGACGGCAAGGGAACCTATGTCAACGGCATCAATATCGAGGGCGATGTGACCGGCAACGTCATCAGCCCCGGCGGGCAGAGCTCGGGCTTCGTGCGCGGCGCCGACGGCACCATCACGGTCTTCACCGCCGCGACCGGTGCGGATACCCACGCCATCGACATCCGTGGCCTCACCGCGGTCGGCTATTACCTCGGCGACGACGCGCGCAACCACGGCTTTTTCCGCACACTGGACGGCACGGTGACGACCTTCGATCTTTCCAGCACATTGGGATCCTAAGCTTAGAATTCCACGTGGACAAGTTGTCGCGG
>JADMIO010548913.1_pt1 | contig 64400 bp, 51 predicted proteins | sample 8958161 | NCBI WGS metagenome assembly JADMIO01 (sample SAMN16585339, study PRJNA669376) | soil metagenome | isolation source: Crop rotation soil | place: USA: Cullars Rotation, Alabama | collected 2011 | reverse complement strand
CGCGACAACTTGTCCACGTGGAATTCTAAGCTTAGGATCCCAATGTGCTGGAAAGGTAGCGGCCGGCGTTGTCGAAGCGTTCGAGTCCGAAGCCGATGGCGTCGGTCAGCGCGTGACAGCCTGCACAAGCGGTGTCGGAGCGGTGCTGACTGTAGCGGTCGATCTTGCACTCGGCGTCGTCCGAGCCCGCGGGTGGTTTGTCTGCTGTGACAGTGGGTGGAGGCGGAGGGATCGGCTGGCACATCAGGCGCGTGCGCACGAAGATCCCGCGCTGCGTGGGGCTCGTGTCGCTGAACTTGCCGAACGCCGAGAGCACGCTGCCGTGCGACAGGATGCCCGCGCGACCGCTGTCGTTTGGATAGCGGACCCAGTCAGCATCTTGCGCGGGCGCGGGCAGACCGTAGTGCTCGGCCAAAGTCCTATCGAGGTAGGTTTCGGGTGAGCGGAACAGCTCGAGGTAGCTCTGCGCATCGTCGAAGATCACGCGCTCGATAAGCGCGGATGTCTCGCGCGCGAATGCCGCTGACAGCTGCGCTTCGTGCGGGAGCGCGCGGTAGCCGAGCCAGAGCGCATGGAAGCGGGCGATCTGCTGACGCGTCCGTTGGTCTTGCCACATGCGCTCGAACACTTCCTCGCGCCCATCGGTAGTCGAGAGCCTGCCTGCTCGAGCGTCTTCGAGGAGCGCTTGATCTGGCGTGGTTCCCCAAAGCAGATACGAAAGGCGCGCTGCGATCTCGTAATCAGACAGCTTGCGCGTGCCAGTCGCTTCGATGCGATACAGAAACTCCGGGTCGAGTAGCAGCGCCTGGATCAGCAGCGACAGTGCCATGTCGAAGCCTGGTCGCGCGGTTTGCTCGGGCTCCTTTGCGACGCGTAGGAGTGTCAGGTACGGTGCTAGCTCACTGTCCGCGACTGGACGCCGCAGCGCGCGAGGTAGGAGGCGCGCCACGACTTGGCGAAAGCAGTCCTCGTCGTTTTGGCTGCTCGGCGTGCAGGGTATGAGCTGCGCGCGCGCATCGGCATCGGTGATCGCGCGCTCGGCGACGTCGGTCGCGAGCACTGACAGCGAGTCGATGTACGCGCTCGATGCGAGCTGACCCGCTACGTCGTTGTCGTATGGGCTGTACGGATCTTCCGGGAGCAGCCTGGTCGCAGGCGAGCTCTTGTCGCCGAACAGGTCGGCCAAGGTGTGGTCGAGCTCGGCGCGGGACATGCGGCGAGACAACGTCGCAGCTATTGGCTGCGCTACGGCCGAGTCCCCCGCGGCCGCCTCCGGCCTAGGGCTCGGCTGCCAAGTTCCGCCGCCGTCTGCGGCTGGACTCGGGTAGGAGCCAGGCCTACCTTCAGCCTGCCAAGGCTGCTCGATAACGCCCGAGCACGCACAACATAAGAGGCCGAGCATGTAGCAGCGTATCAACCGCCCAACGCGCATGCGCTCGAGCTAAGCAACACGTGTACCTGCGTGCTAGCCCCAAATTCGGCAAAAACTCGCGCGCGCAGCTCACTGCGTTGTGGCTTGGGCACCCCATGCGCTGGGGGCTGGATGCCTCGCCGCTCTCAGCGGCGGCAGCCCATGAGACTCGAGTTGCGGCGTCTGAAGATGCTGCTGCCACCGTGGTGAGCGCGGGCGCTGGTCAGAAACCGCAACTACCACCGACTGACGCGCCGCCGCCCTCAGCGGCAGCGCATCATCCACCCACCGCTGCGTCTACTGGTAACAGATCTGGCCCACCCGGCAGGCGTTCCAGCGGTTGAGCGCGTCGAACATGTTGCCGCAGTCTTGAGCCAAGATGCTCGACACACACGCGTCGAGCTTGCGGGCCTCGACACCCAGCGGGCAATCGCTGGTGTTGAGCGTGACCGCCGTCTCACCTTGCATTTTTGACTCACACTGCGACCGACTGTCGAACTTCCGACCGGCCCCGACGTTCGTGCAGCGCTCCTCGAGATCGCAGCGCGCGTGCAGGATGTGCTCGACCGCGATTTGAACGGAGCGCTCGCGCTCCGCGCCCGTCTCTGGGCGCCGATTGCTCAAGGGCGGCGTGCACGCGGCCAATATCAAAGCACCCAGGAGCCAGATCTGAGAGGACAGTCGCTGCGACATGATGCATTCCTTCGCGTTAGCAGAGCTTGCTGCGGCAGCGATTCGTAGTCGGCGGCAGGGCCAGTTGTCCATAAATGTCAGGTAGATCGCGCTGACGTATGCGCTTTGCTGACTTAGCGACCTTGGCGTGCCCGCCGCGCTGGCTCTAGTGGCCACCAGCGGCCTGCAAGATTGCCACTCGCCACGCGACGTGTCAGCGTCGCAACCCATAGGTCACCATGTACAGCGTCGTACTCTTCACCCACTCCTGGTTGCGTTATCTCGTGCTTGGCTTCGGCATCGCACTGCTCGCCTTGTGCGTGCGCGGTCTCCGGGGCGGCTCTTGGACCGAAAAAGAAGAGCGCGTCCACGTGCTGTTCGCGGCCATCATGGACGTGCAGTTCCTGCTGGGCCTCTTGCTCTATTTCAAGCTCAGCCCGATCACACAGGCAGCGCTCGCCAACATGGGCGCGGCCATGAAAGAGCCCACCCTGCGCTTCTTCGGCGTCGAGCACATCGCGACCATGCTGATCGCCGTGGTCGTCGCGCACATCGGGCGCGCGCGCTCCAAGCGCAAGCAAGGTAAAGCGCGCTTCAAGTCGGTCTTGATCACCCAAGCCGTCTGGCTGCTGCTAACCCTCGCCGCCATCCCCTGGCCCGGCCTCGACGTCGGCAGGCCGCTGTTCCGGCTCTAAGCGCACAACTCCCTTGTATACTAGTAGACCAGTACACTAGAGCGGCATGGAAGCCCGCATCCTCGAAGGCAGCAAGCTGTCCATCACGCGCGAGCCCGAGCGCATTCGACAGGCGATCGAGCGCGGCGAGCCCGTGTGGATCGAGCTCGAGCGTAAAGACCAGGAGTGCGAGAAGCTGCTGACAGAGCAGCTGAAGCTGCACTCCCTCACGCTCGAGGACATCTGGGCCGAGAGCGAGCAGCCGAAGCTCGAGGACTACGAATCCTACCTGTACGTCCTGCTGCATAGCATCTCGAGCTCAGACAAGGGCATCGGCGTGAAGCTGGTCGAGCTCGATCTAGTGTTAGGTCCAACGTACGTGATCACGTACGACCCACACGGCTTGGTCACGAGCGTGCGCGACGCACTCGAGCACACCCCGCACATGCTCCAGCGCGGGCCCGCGTGGCTCATGCATTCGATTCTCGACGCAGCCGTCGATCGCTACCTTCCGATCGTCGACAAGATCGACCGCGAGCTCGAGAACTTGGAAGACGAAGTGTTGCGCAAGGCCGGCACGCGCGAAGGTCCGCGCTTGTTGCGTCAACTGCTCGGCTACAAGCGCTTATTGTTGAACCTGCGGCGCATGAGCGTGCATCAGCGCGAGATCCTTCTGCGCTTGTCGCGCGGAGAGTTCGAAGAGATCCCAGCTGATGCAGTGCCGTTCTTCCGCGATGTCTACGACCACTTTCTGCGCGTGACCGATCAGGTCGAGAGCTATCGCGACATCGCAGCCAGCGCGCTCGAAGCGTATCTGACAGTGCAGTCGAACCGTATGAACGAGGTCGTGAAGACGCTGACCTTGATCTCGACCGTCATGCTGCCGATCACCTTCATCGCCGGCCTCTACGGCATGAACTTCCAACACATGCCCGAGCTGCACACGCGCTGGGGTTATCCCGCAGCGCTGCTGCTGATGGCTGCAGTGGCGGGCGGCACGATCGTATGGTTTTGGCGCAAGGGTTGGCTCGGCAACAAAGATTTCGATGTGGGCGCAGATCCCGACGACGAGTGATTGGTTCCTAGAGCTCAACAATCTTGTGAGATTGGGTCAGCTGGCGAAACGCCGGCAGCGGGTACAGAATAGGGTTGTGGCCTTGCCGCACATCTCGCGCCGCTCGTTGCTCCAGACAGCGCTGCTGGGAGCGGCGAGCGTCGCCGCGAGCAGCTGCAACCAGCCCCGCACCACGACCATGAACCAGCCCAACACACAGGCCCCCTCCCGCATGCCCACGTTGTTTGTCGCCCACGGCGCACCGCCGCTGCTCGACGATGCGAGCTGGGTCGAGGAGTTGCATCGCTGGGGACAGGCGCTGCCCACGCCGCGCGCGATCCTGATGGTCTCAGCGCACTGGGAAGCGCGCCCTGCAAGCCTGGGCGCGACGACGACCGAGCCGTTGATCTACGACTTCTACGGCTTTCCTGAGCACTACTACCAGCAGAAGTACCCGGCGCCTGGTGCACCCGAGCTTGCGACGCGCGTGCGCGCGCTCCTGAGCGGCAGCGGTCCAGTGCGCGACGAGCCCAAGCGCGGGCTCGACCACGGCGCGTACGTACCTCTGGTCGCGATGTACCCCGACGCCAAGATTCCAGTGCTGCAGCTGTCGCTGCCGAGCTTGGAGCCGAAGCAGCTGTTCGAGCTGGGCCGCTCGCTCCGCGCGCTGCGCGATGAGGGCGTGCTGATCATCGGCAGCGGATTCCTCACGCACAACCTCCGGCGTGTCGACTGGGGCGGCCGCGAGCCGATCCCCGCTTGGGCATCAGAGTTCGATGCGTGGTGCGCCGACGTGTTGTCACGCAATGACGTGGATGCTCTGCTCGACTACAAGCAGCGCGCGCCGGGCGTAAACATCGCGCTGCCCACGCACGAGCACTTCGCGCCGGTCGCAGTCGCGCTGGGCGCCGCCGCTGGTGCAGCCGTCAGCTTCCCGATCACTGGCTTCTGGCTCGGCACCCTCACGCGCCGTTCCGCACAGTTTGGCTAGGCGTGTTGCGCCCGAGCAGCCCCTTAGCGGGAGCATGCTCGGGCGCGTGCCGACGTGGATCAGCGGGCCGTGAGCCGACCGACAAACTGCACGTTGGTGCCGCTCGCGTTATGCAGCACCTCGGTGACCGCTCCGTCGGGATCGATGCGATGCACGTCCGAGCCCTTGTCCGAGCGGAACGTCTGCACGTAGTTGCGCTGGTCAGCGATCAACACCTTGGCCGAACGCATGGAGGCTTGTGGCAGATCGACTTCGGTCACCTGCTTCGTCTCGAGGTCGATGATCGCGTACTGGTAGTACGGGGGTGCCTCCCAGAACCAATCTGCTTTGGTCGCGTCTTTCTTCGCGACGCTGACCTCGACGTCCGGGTTCCACATGCTCACGAGCAACTTGTGGTCGACCATCGGATAAGCCATGTAGATGGCCGGGCTGCCGGTCACCTCTTGGATGTCGATGAAGTAGTCCTCTTCGAACGCGTCGCCATCGACTGGCAGACGCACAACACACTGCGGCTTCTCGGTCATCTTCGGGTTCGCGAGGATGTCGAAGCCGTTTACGCCGTCGCCGACTGCATACACGTATTCGCCGTCGACGAACGGGCTGATCGTGACCGACGCAGCACAGCGCTGGTCTTCGATCAGTGTGGGGCCAGTCGCGGGATCGTTTTGATCGAACACGCCGAGCACCGCTGCTTTGTAGACGGTGTTGGTCTCCCAACTGCGATAGCTCACCGTCGTGAACAAGCGCTTGTCTGCGGCGACGCCGAGCTGCATCTGCAGCTTGAGCCCGTCACGCTCTAACACGTCAGAATTGATCTTCGTGACTTTGCCGAGCTTCATCGTGCTCGGATTGAACTGCGCGACTTGCGCGGTCTTCTCATCGACCATGAACGCGAGGTCTTTCGACACCCAGATCGGCTCAGGGTCGAAGCCCATGATGCCTACCGAACCAAACGAGAGCTTCGCTCCGCGCTTGATCGTCAGGTCTTCCGCGACGGTGAACTTTTCAAACTCACCCTTCGCTGCGTGATAGAAGAACAGCTCTGAGCCGATCACACGCGCGATGCCGGGCGGTCCGAGCTCCAACGCTTTGTCGTAGTCGAGCTCGCCGGACTCGGGCCACTCTTCGACCACGTGCAAGTAGTGCAGCGAAACATTGTCGGCAGTGCGCTCGGTCAGAATCACGAGCGGGCCCTTTGCAGCGCCTGCGTCGGAGTTTGCGCCTGAATCGGTCGCCCCTGCGTCCGACGAGCTCGCGTCGGGCTGCGCGCTCGCATCGGGCTTGCCGCCGGCGTCCGAGGTTGCAGGCTCGTCGTCATCTGAGCATCCAGCCAGACCTAACACTGGACCTGACAACACTGTCAGTATGGCAAACGTACTGAAGCTAGTAGGACGATGAAGTAATGTCATGGTAGGTTTTGTCGCTATAGCGCGCGCTCCGAGCGTTTACAACGCCGTGCGCAGTGCAATCGCGTTCGCTTACGATCCGCCGACAGCTGCAAGCGCACGCGCACCTACAGCCGCTGCTGGTTATCGAAAGGTCGCGGTGACCTTCGCGTAGAACGCACGGCCCGGTCGCTGAACGCCAAGGTTATCGTAGACCCGCGCGTCTGTGACATTTTGGACTTCGAGCGTGGCACTTGTACGCGCCACTTCATTCTCGAACGTCCAACTGACGCCAACGTCATGGGTGACTTGATCAGGGACGCTTAGCTTCGATTCGCGTAAGCCGAGGCTCTCCCAGCTCACGAAAAAGCCGTGAACGTAGCGCCCGACGTAGAACGGCTCGATCGCATCTGTCTTGACGATCACATCGTCTAAGCGCACGCGTGCGCTCCAACTGCCGAACAGATAGGGCCGATTGGGCACGCGGTCTCCCTCGGTATCCGCGTATTCGCCGGTGCTGGACGTGTTGCGGAAGTCCTGCCAAGTGAAGGTTCCGTCCAAGCTGACGATGCCGGAAGGCGCAGACCAGGACAGCGCGTTCTCGAGCCCGAGCGAGCGCGCACCGTAGACATTGTCGTATTGCGACGAGCGGCCGCGACCGCCCAACAAGATCAAACGATCGACGTCGCGCAGGAACAAGTTGAGGTCGTAGACAAGGTTTCCGATCGGCGTGCGCTTCACAGACAGATGTGGTCCGATGTTCACGTTGTGACTGACTTCGGGCTCGAGCTCGACGTTGGCCAAGACCAACCCACCGTTGCCGAGCACTTCGTCGGCGCGCGGCAAGCGCGTCGCGTATTCGTAAGCGAGCTTGACGTCCAGCCACTCGGTAGCGCGCACGCGAACCAAGTCGCCGAAGCCTTGCGTGTGATCGTTCACGCTCTGCCCGCGCAGGCCCGCGCCGGCACCCACGTCGCGCTCGACATCGGCGCTGTACACGTAGTCTTTCACGAACACGATGTTCTCGATCATGTCATCGAGAAAGTTCACCTGGTACTCGAGCCCCGCGACCAGCGAGAACAGGCCGTTGCTCGCATTCAGCGGATCGACCGCGCCTTGCTCGAGCTCGATGCGGTTGTCGCCGCTGCGAGCGACATAGCCAGGCCGCAAGGAGAGACGCACAGCATGCTCGCTCGCGATGTCCCAGCTCGCCAAGATCCGCCCGAAGAACGTGTGTTGGGTGAGCACTTGATCGGTAGGCGCATCCGCGATCTCGCCCCACTCCCTGCGACTGGGCTTGGCGAGCAGGCGCTGGCCATTCCAATCGTAGATGTACTGACTTTCATCGCGCAGGCCGTACGTTGTGTAGCTGTAGTTCGCGACCGATGAGAGCTTCACACGCGACCCGAGGTTGACGTCGTAGCGCGCTGTCGCACCGTACACATCTTGTCGATAGGTAGCCTCACCGTACGGAGCGCCAGTCATCCACAGGTTGTGCTGCAGCTCTTTGTCGAAGCTCGACACATAGCCCGACAACAGCAAGCGTTTGGCCCAGCCGCGGTCCACCAGGCCGCCCTCGAACTTCACCCCGTACGCGCGGTAGGCGTCGTGAAAGCGCGTCACATCACGCGGCGCAAGGCTGCCGTCGCGCTGCGGTAGCTCGACGCGAACTTTGTAGTTGTTCTTAGCGATGTCGAGGAACGCGCTGTGACCGAACACCCAGCCGTTTGCTGGGTCGTGATAGCGACCATCCACCGTCACGCGATGCGTGCCGAACGAGCCGACCTGGTAGCTGCCACCGATGTAATTCTGGCGTACGTCGGGGGTCACCAAGTTGACTGCGCCGCCCAGAGCGTCAGCGCCGAAGCGTACGGGCACGACTCCGCGATAGATCTCCACGCGCTCGACGAGATTGACGGGCACGTTGGCAATGCCGAACGGAAAACCCGCTTGGTCGAGGGGAACGCCGTCCAAGAAGAAGCGCACCTGATCGTCTGTGAGACCATTCAGCGTGAAACGTACGGTGCTGCCTAAGCCGCCTTCGCGCCGCACGCCGACGCCTTGAACACGCGCGAGCACCTCACCTAGGTCGGAGCTCTGCGTCTGTGCGCGCGTGGTGTCGACGACCTGCACCGCTTCTGCGGATTGCACGAGTCGCTGGCTCTCGTTGGCGCGCTGGCCGGTGACGATGATCGCGGCTGCGTCGCTGTTGGCTGCAGCAGGTGCCGCGGGCTTGGCGACGACCACCGGTGCTTCAGCTGACACTGGCTCTTCCACCTCGATCACCGGCACATCCGCGCCAGCATCGGGCTGTTCAGCCTCTTGCGCTTGCACAGCTCTACCAGTCGCAGCCCAAACTGCGAGCACGAGCACTACTTCTACGCCGCCTTGAACGTAACGCCGCACCCACACACCTCCGCTCGTCCCGGAAATCGGGAGCGAGCAGAGCATATTCAGAGATGCGTCGCAGCAGCAAAAACTGCCTCACGCCGACAGCTTTGCCACGCCTCACAATGTGGCGCGACCGTCACCAAGCAAGTGCGCATGGCAGTCCAACGCGGGATTGAGGCACTTGGTGACGAAGGTGTTGACGATCGCGGGATCCCAGCCGCTGAACCAATCGGCGTGCGCGGAGAAGCCGCCCGGCTGCTTCGCATCGTACATGTCCGAAGACAATCGCAGGCCAGTGCCGGGCTTGTAGATCACGTTCATCGTGATCGCTGGGATCGCGACCGGATGTGTCGACGGGCAGCCCGCGCCGGGATAGGCCATGTGGCTCTTATGGTCGGCCGAGTCGAGGTTCTTGCCGTCCCAGCACTGCGGGAACTCGACGATCATCACGATGTTCTCCCCGCGATTGCACTTCGGGATGCTGCCGGGCTTGCCGACGTAGTGGTCACGGCAGGCCCAGTAAGCATTCCACTGAGCGCTCTTCGACTTCATGTCGCCCGCGATCATGCGCAAGCCGCGCGGGAAGCTGCGAACCGCACGCGGCGCGATGCCGTTGTAGCCGGTCTTGTAATACACCTCGAGGCTCTCTGGCTTCTGCGGCTTGCCGGCGGTGTCGATCAGCGCGGGCACCCAATACGCACTGCGGTTGATGGTTCCGCCGCGACAGGTCGAGTTGCCGGTAGTCGCAATGCTGTTTGCGGTCGACGATGCTTTCGCACCTGTGTTGCCGAAGTACGCGTGTAAGTGCGCTTTGCCAGGTTGATTCGGATAGACGATCGGGTCGTCGAAGTTCATATGCGAGTAGCTGCAGACGGTGCGAAACGCGCCGGTTCCGTCGCTCCCGCTGGGCCGCTCGCTCGTGCGCTCGAGCATCGGCTGACTTACGCCCGCGCTGCCGGTCGGGATCGCGCGTTTGTCGATGTACGGGCCCGCTGCAGCCGCTGCCGCCGTGGCGTGGCTTGCGTGCTCATGGTCCTCGCTTACATCGAGGAGAGCATGCGCCGGCCCGCGTTCCACATCATCTTGCAAGGCCTCTCCACAACCGGTTCCGAGCACGCCGCACAAGACTACTGTGACGAGATGCAAGTGCTTCATAATGGACAAATAGCCACTGGTAGCTGGCCGCCAATAGCTGCAGATCACAACCTGCAGCCATCAGCTGCATTAGCAGTCTACAACAGGCCGGATCGTTTCGAAAACGAGTCGCAGGCTGGAGGTCGATGTGCGCGCGGGGGCTGGCGCGCGCCTCGGGCACCTACGCTGCGGGGATTGCGCTATGCTCCGCGCCATGACGCTCGACCCCATCGTGTCCGCTAGAGAGCTCCAGAATCGCCCCAATCTCGCGTGGTTCGACTGCCGCGTAGACGAAGCCAAGTACCGCGCGGGCCACATCGAAGGCGCACAACACGCGCAGCTCGAGCGCGACCTGTCAGCGCCCGCACCGAATCCCGCGCAAGGCGGACGGCACCCCCTCCCCCAGCTCGCAGCGTTCGCGACGCGGCTCGGCCGCTGGGGCATCACCCCGCGCTCGCACGTGGTCGTATACGACGACCAGAGCGGCGCAAACGCGGCTTCTCGCATGTGGTGGTTGCTCAAGGCCGTGGGGCATGAGCACGTTCAGGTAGTGGACGGCGGGTTGCCGGCACTCGAAGCCGCTGGGTTCCTGCTCACCAGCGAGCTGCCTAGTGTCGAACCCACCGCGCCGTATCCAGTGGTCGAGCTGACGCGGGGCACTGCGGATATCGAAGAAGTCGATCAAGCTAGGCGCGATCCTGCGCGAGTTGTAATCGATGTAAGAGCGGCGTTTCGCTACCGGGGCGACAAGGAACCGATCGACCCGATCGCTGGGCATATTCCTGGCGCGAAGAATATCGAGCTCACTGGGAACCTAAATGAGGATGGGACATTCAAGAGCCCGGGGGAGCTCGCGGCTCTGTACACTGCAGCCCTCAGCGGCGTACCGGTTCAGAGTGCCATCATCCACTGCGGGTCTGGCGTGACAGCTTGTCACACGCTGCTGGCGCTGGAGCGTGCTGGTTTGACCGGAGCGAAGCTGTATGTGGGAAGCTGGAGCGAGTGGTGCAGAAACCCCGAGCGCCCGCGGGAGCCTCGCTAGGGGTTTAATCATCGGAGTTCGCGTTGTTTTTGGTGGCGCGGTGCCTCGCTACAGGTGCTCCATTGGGGTTAGCGTGCTGGCGATGAGTCGACGACCGCAAGGCCACCGAAGAGCGCGTGACCGAACAGGCGATCGCGCTGGTGTTGGAGATCTACGGTGAAGCTCTGAGCTGGGGGGCGGTGCTCGCTGACGTCACGGCGCGACCGTAAACACGCTAACGCGATCTACGCAGCACTCGCGTTGTCGTTCACAACAACCTCAGGGTCCCCAGCAAATGCCTCACAGACAGACGAAGCTTCACGTGCCGCACGCACCATCACTGAGGAAGTGCGCTCCAAAGTATCCCGCACAAGCTCATGCACAAAAGCGAGCTTGTCGATCACCACATTCGCCAACACAAATGGGTAAAGATCCTCCTTACCCATGCTGCGGTTCGCGGCATTAAACGCGTAAGTCAACGGCAGCCACTCCGCGATCACCGTAGCGAAGTCCCGCTGTGCGACATCCTCACTCGCTCGTGCGCTCAGCTTGCCATCTACAGGCGCAACAGCTGGCGCGATCGGCGAAACGTGCAAACCAAACGTCGCTGCAGTCTGCAGCGTATCCCTGATATGCAGATAGTGAGCAAACGTCTCCGCCCAATCCTCCCATGGATGCGACGAAGCGTAAGCACTCACGTACCGATCACTCCAGTCAAACGAAACAGGCTGCTTGTAGTTCCGCTCCAACGCAGCAGCATAACTCTCGCGCTCATCACCAAACACAGCACGAAACCGCTGCAACATCGCAGAGTCAGCGATCAACAAGTTCCAGTAGTAGTGCCCGATCTCATGCCGGAAGTGCCCAAGCAGCGTGCGATAAGGCTCCCCGAAAACTGCCCGCAAACGCTCGCGATGCGCGTTGTCGCATTCGCTCAGATCCAACGTGATCAGACCGTCCAGATGACCGGTCATGATCGGCTCCTTGTCACTGCGGAACCCAAACACAAATCCCAGCCCCTGCTCGGGATCTTCGCTGCGCGCGACGTACGGCAGCCGCAGATCGAGCAGCTGATAGATCAACCGTCGCTTAGCAGCCTCCGCCTTTGCAAACGCTCGCAGGTCCTCGTCGCGCCGCAGCTCCGGCGCCGCCGCCGTCAGCCGACACGACAGACACAGTTTCTGATCCGGCTCCGACACCAACCAGTTGCACGCTGCCATGTGCGTCCGCCCACAGCGCTTGTAACTAACACTGGGCGCGTCGTCGGACATCACGCGCAGCCCACCACTGCGCTTCTCCTCGATCACGCGCAGCGCGAGCAGCTCCGGAATGAAACCCAACATCGCGCCGCAACGCAGGCAATGAGAGTTCTCGAAGAACAGCAGCTGACCACACTGGGCACAAGCAAACGAACGCATAGGCGACTGCTCCGAGCGGACTGCAACATCCAGGCCGACGCCTAAGTTGTACCGTAGCTTGGCTCGAAGTGCCTGCTACGCTTTAGCCGAGGTCACGCAACTCGTGGGGCCGTGTGTTCAACCGAACCAGACAGCCACATGTGCTGCGCGAATGTGCTGATCAGGCCCGGCTCTCGCGGAGAATCGCGCGCATCGTCATCACACACTGCACCCAGCTGCGACGCACAAAGTGATCGTAGAGCTGGTCCAGCAGCTGTGCGCGCTTGCTGGGCGGCGGCTCCGGCTGCGCCGCGATCGCGTTCTGGTCGACCAGTGCGAGATGGCGCTCCAGCGCACGCAGCACCAGCGCTTCCGCCGCAATGCCTTCCGCAGCGCTCGCGGCTCTCAGCGCGTTCCAAGTCGCTTCGTCCAACACCAGCTGCAGCGTGCGCTCGATCCCAGCCTTGAGCGTAGATGTCGCTCGCAGCGGGTTATCGAAGCTCGGGGCTTTCACATAGTTAGCTGGCAACTTGGGCATGCTCTCTGTCCTTACCTGCGTGACCTGCGTGTGTCCAACCAAGACGTTGGCCAAATTCGATCGCGACCGCGCGGTAGTCGTCTGAGCCGCGGCGCGGTGCACGTTCACTGCGTTCGATCTCGAAGATGTCGCGATGCCAAGCGGGACACACGATGAACGAGCTGTTAGCGCGGATCCGCGTCTCGAACAGCGCGTCGCCGTAAGCTGCCCGCACTTGCTCGCGCGCTTGGTCGGTCACGCCCAAGCGCTTGTCGTGTGCGACCTGCACGCAGCCCATGATCGTCGCCTGACTCAGCTCCGCCGCGCGAATCTCAGCCACCGCATCACACGTCGTCTGCAAGCCTTCGAGCGCCTTTGGGTCCGGCGTAAACGGCATCAGCACGTGCGACGCCGCGACCAAGCTGTTCACCGTCGCCAGCTGCTGCTCGGGCGCAGTGTCGATCAGCACGAGATCGTAACCGTCGAGCTTGCGCAGCGCGCGCCGCAAGATCGTCTCGCGACCCGTGCGCGCCACGATGCTGAGCTGCGCCGCAGTGAGATCACGCGCAGCCGGCGCGATAAACACGCCCTCGCGCGTAGCAGGCCTGATCACTTGCTCGAGCTCTGCCTGGCCCACGAGCACATGTGCGGTGCTCAGCGCTCCATCCGGCAGCTCCTCGAGAAATACAGCTGTCGCACTGGCCTGCGAGTCCATGTCGATCACGAGGACGCGCTTGCCCTCGAGCGCCAGTGCTGCTGCTAAGTTCGTCGTGAGCGACGACTTCCCGACGCCGCCTTTGCGATTGGTAACGGCCACCGTTTGCATGTCCGGACTCCAACGGAGCTGACCAGACTTTGCAACTTTTCTACAAAACACGGCCTCTACGGGCCATAGTATGATCTAACGCTTAGACAGCGACGTACCATAAGGCGTCGCGATCGCGAGCTGGCGCGATTGCGCGATCAGCTTGCCGGAAGGCGACCACAGCTCGCCGTCCTCCTCGAAGAAGCCCTGCGTCGCGAGCCGCGACCGAAACACCGCAAAGATCTCATCGCGGAAATCGAGCTCGGCCAACGCAGCATGGTCACGGAAGTGAACAGTCAGATCGAGTGTCGCGCCCATGCTCGGGCGACGATCGTGGGCAAACGTCGAAGGAAACCAAGCGTCTGAAAGTGCAGCCATGAGCGGCGCACTGTAAGGCTCGGGATCGCGCAGTCGGATGTAGCCGCCGACAGCGTCATGCCCGCCGCTCGCCATGGGCGTCGCGAACACAGACCGATACTGATAATTGCTGGCGAACGGGGGGAGCCCGTCCATGATGCGCAGCGCTGCTCCCTCAGGCACTGTGGGCTGCACCGTCGTGTCGTACTCGAGGCTCGGCCAATCTGCCGAGAACGCCGCACGCGCAGCGACGCACAGCTCGTCGTCTTGGTACAGCTCAGCGCTCAACCAGCTCATCGAGCGGCCGCTGCGCGTCAGCCCCGTGCGGATCTCGACGGGACCCGGCGCGGGCACCTTCGGGTAATGTAGGCTGAGCACCCGCGGCAGCCGAGTCGCGTCGTCCAGGCGACGCTGCAGCGTCGTAAGCAAGAGCCCCGCGAGATAGCCCCCGTTCGGCCCGCGCAGCACGTTCCAGCGCGGGTCGACCGTGGCCTGCCACACGTCCTCGCTGACGCGCTCCGCGTGCGTGGTCTGTGCGAACACACCTAGCCGCTTGGAAGCACTGGTAGTTTTAGATGCAACGGCAGCCTGTTCAACGGTCATGGAAACACCTCGGTCTCGAATTGAGACTGAAGCTACCCCAGTCAGTCTCAAAACGCAACGCACTCCGAAAAAGCGTGCTAGAATGTGGCCTACATGCGCTGGAACGAAGCCGCCGATCAATATTGCAGTATCGCCCGCACGCTCGGAATTCTGGGCGATCGCTGGACCCTGCTCATCATCCGCGAAGCCTTCAACGGGGTCCGCCGCTTCGACGACTTTCGTAAACACCTCGATATCGCACGCAACGTGCTGACCGATCGCCTGCAGCGCCTTGTAGACGCAGGTGTGCTTGTGCAGCAGCCCTATCAAGACAACCCGCCGCGCAGCGAGTACCGCCTCACCGAGTCCGGGCGCGACCTGCAGACCGTACTGCTGGGTCTGATGCAGTGGGGCGACCGCTGGCTCGCCGACGCAAAAGGCCCACCCCTTCAGCTCGAGCACGTCGGTTGCGGGCAAGTTACGACGGCGACGCTGGTGTGCGGACATTGCAAGGAACCCCTCGATGTCCGCAACACGCGCCTGCGAGAAGGCCCCGGCCTACCAAAGGCCGTGGCCCGGGCGCGCGCGCAAGAGCTCGAGCGTGTGCACGCCCAGCGCAGTTGACACCCATGACGCGGAGCGCTCGGTCGTCGCTAGCCGCGCGCCACTCGGCGACACGCATGACGCGGAGCGCTCGTTCCTCGCTAGCCGCGCGCCACTCGGGAGCCGCCAGCGCTCGTTCCTCGCTAGCCGCGCGGCACGCGGGAGCCGCGCAGCGCGGGCCGCTCGTTCCTCGCTAGCCGCGCGCCACTCGCAACACGCATGACGCGGAGCGGGCCGCTCGTTCCTCGCTGGGCGCGGGCTGCGGGGATCGAACCCACTTGAACCAGCGCCCGCCTCAGGGTGTAAGCTCAGGGCGTGGATGGCCAAGTCCAAGTAACGCCTGCGCTGCGCACGCAGTTGGTTGAAAACCTGAGTCGATTCGAGCGACGCGAGCTGCCGTGCGAAGGCATGCGTTGCGCGTCCGTCGCGCTCGTGATCGGCATGGCCACTGACAGCGGCGTCCCCTGTTTCATTCTGACACGCCGCGCCAAGACCCTAGGCTCACACGCCGGCCAGTGGGCGTTGCCCGGGGGTCGCCGCGATCCAGGTGAGACCGTGGTCGACACCGCGCTGCGCGAAACGCAGGAGGAGATCGGCATCCAGCTCGGGCACGACGCCGTGCTCGGCTTGCTCGACGACTACGCCACGCGCTCCGGCTACGTGATCACACCGGTCGTGCTGTGGCACGGCGGGTTCTTCAAATTCAGCCACGATCCGCGCGAAGTGGCCGGCGTGTACGAAGTCCCTGTGGCGGAGCTCGCGGACCCACGCGTGCCCGAGTATCGGCGCATCCCGGAGAGTGATCGGCCGCTGATCTCGGTGCCGCTGCCGTCGGTGAGCTGCACGATCCACGCGCCGACCGCAGCGATCATCTATCAGCTGTGGGAGGTCGCGTTCGCGGGCAGAGACACCCGCGTTGCGCATTACGAGCAGCCCGTGTTCGCGTGGCGCTGAGCAGCGCCGCTACAGAGTTTGTAGGAACGCGACCAAGTCATCGACCGACTCGGTCGAGAGCTGAGCGGTGCGACCATGGCGCGCGCCGCCGCAGCCAATGCTGAAGCGATCGCGTAACGTCGTTGCACAACCGTCGTGCATGAACGGCGCGCGATAAGCGATGCCGCGCAGTGACGGCACCTGCAGCGCGGCGCCCGTGCCCACGTCCAGGTTGCGGTTGTTGGTGAGCTTGTCGCCGCTGTGGCAGTCGTTGCAGCCCACCGCGGCGGACATGAACAGCTCACGGCCGCGCTCCACAGCTGCGTCATCCACGCTCACCGGTGCCGCCGGCGGCTGCAGCGCGAACAACCAACGCGACAGCGCCGAGATGCGATCCGTACCTTGATGCACACCGCCCATACGCCCGACGAACACATCGGTCATCAGGTTGTCGAGATCACTCTCATCGCCGCCCCAATGGAAAGGCGCTGTGCCTTCGAGGCCGATGTGGAGGGCCTGCGTGCGCCGCGCGCCGAGCCGCGTGAAGTTCCAGACGTGCCCGTCCTCACCACCTTCGGCGTGACACGAAGCGCAAGCGATGCCGCCACCAGCGTCACGATGGAAGATCTCGTGGCCGCTGTCGCGCATGCTCTCGCCGCCCAAGTCGATCTGTTGAAGATCGCTTGTAATCTGCTCCGCGCGGGGCGGAAGCACGATCAGACGGGCCGGCTCGCGGCTCTGCACCACCCAACCGGCCGACGTGGCGAACAAGGGGTCAGTCACTGCGCCGCCACGCGGACGCACCGCGATCGCCGTCGATTGCCCAGGCACGAACAACGATTGCCCGAACATGCAGCTCGAGTCCGGCTGCGCCATGTCGAACAAAGTCACGAGCGTGCCCGACCCGCTCGCGCCACTACCGAAGAACGAAGGCGCTGAGACGGATGTCGTCGGCGTATCGCTGAACGAGCCCTCGTTGTCGAAGAACCTCTGACGCAGCGGCGCGCCGCCATCGCTCGCGCCGGCTTGCACGACAGCCAACAGATTCTGGTCGGGTGCAAATGCCATGTCCACGCTGAGCACACCACTCGAAGTGGGCGCCGTCGTTACGTGGCCATTCGGGCCGATTTTCGTCAGCGCAGGCGTGACGATACCGCTGCAGGCGCCAGCACCCCCGTAGGGACTGCCACCGCTGTCGCCCGCGGGCTGATCGATCGCCACTTCACCGTCGCTCTCGGCTTGGTGCAACACGAACATGTTGCCAGCGCCGTCTGAGAGGCTGCGGTACGCGATACGCGGCTGCATCTCGCTCTGCGAACCGTTCTGGCTGAATGGATCGAAGCTACCGAAGGCGGGCGCAGTAAAGCTCCGCGGCGCGACGCGCTGTTCCACTCGCCCGTCTTGCGCGACACGCAATAACTCAGGACGCTTGAACGTGCTCACCCACAGCTGGTCGCCCTGCAAGATCACGTCGCGCAGGTCGAGCTCCACGCGCACATCTCTTGCGACCTCGAGCGCGCTGCTGGTGGCGGCGCTGCGCAAGCTGAGCAGCCGACCTTCCATGCACGCGACGTGCAGGAGCCCCTGCACCGCATCGAACGCCATGCCACGCGGACCCGCGCAAACCGGCATGCGCTGAACGGCAGTGCCTTGCACGAGGTCGATCACCGCCAGCGCGCCAGCGCGCCGCAGCGCGACGAACGCTCTGCCTGCAGGATCGAGCACCACACGGCCGGGCTCATCGCCCTTCTCCAACGCCACGTGACGAACAGTGCTGGTCGCGAGGTCGACGATCGAGACGCGATCGCGGTCCGGATCCGCCGCTACCGCCGTCGAGCCATCCCCGGTCACCGCCAAAGTGCCGCCGCTGATCGGAGCAGGTGGTGCAGCCGTCAGCAGCGCAGGCCGATCATCGACGGGGATGATCTCCAAGCTGCCCTTCGGTCCGGGCGCATCCAATGCATTGCACGCGCTCACTACGAGCACGGAGCCCGCGACCAGCAATCTTGCTCTCGACAGCAATTCGCAGCGATGCATCAGCGCGCGCATGTGACCCCCTCAGCAGTGACGGCTCGGAGTTGTGTCCTGGTTCCCCTGCTGCTCCAGACCTAGCACGCAGCGCAGAACCGCTCAAACGTACACGAGGATAGCCTCGCAATCATACGCGCATTCAGCGCGACTCAGCTATGCTCGCGACCACATGCCAGCACGCAATCTTCCAACTGGAGTCCTGCCAGTGCCAATGCATGGATGGTGGGCGGCTGTGGCCTCCGCGTGCCTGTTGGCCACCTGCCTCGCGCAAGCACAACCCGCGCAGCCAGCCGCTGGCGCGCCCAGCGAGCCGCCGGCACAGACAGCCCCCGCCGCAGGCGGCGGCACAGCACCAACCGGCAACACCAGCGATCACGCGATCGCACGTCTGGTGGCGCGCCAGCACGACCCGTTCGGCCGAAGCTGCCAGCTGCAGCACGTAGCCGGCGAAGGTGCGATGCGGTTCCTCGCCTGCGGCGCTGCAGGGCTGTGGATAGTGCGGTTGGCGGGCGACGAAGCATCGCTCGTCGAGACGCGCGACCTCGGTGGCCGCGTGGGACCGTTCTTTCAAGCCAACGGCAGGTTATGGGTCGAGGTCACCAGCGTGCGCGCTCAAGAAGTGAGCGGGAGCGGCCCTCCCGTCTCGCCGCCGCCAGCTGCAAGCGCAGCACCAGCAACAGCACCAACGCTCGCAGCCAACAGCGTCAGCACGCTCCCTCCACAAACGGTCGAGTCGTCGGTCGGCGGCCGGGTCATCGAGCGCTCGGACGAACAACTCGTGGTCGAGCTACCCGGCTCACGCGTAAAACCTGGCACACACGTCGCGTTCCTGAGTGACGTAAGCAAAGACGGCGACGAAGAGCAGGTCTACGCAGTAGGTCGCGTCATGAGGAGCATGGTCGGACGCGCTCGCGTCGCGATCGGAACGAACGAAGCTGTGCCCGAGGGCGCACAAGCTTACGTCACGAACGCAGGCGTCACAGCGGGTATCTTCTCGCCGCCGCGCGCGAGCGGCGTGTGGGAGTTGGGTTTTCTCGCGCGCCCCTTCGTCGTGCTGGATGATCTCGGCGCGGGCATCGTGCTGGACGGACATGCTGGCTACCACTTTCGTGCGCCGCTCTATGTCGAAGCTAGCCTGACGCCACTCGCTGCAGGCAGCGCACGCGAAGGCGCGGTCGGTGCAGCGGGCGCGTTTGTGTCAGGTGCCTTTGACTCACACTTGTTCGAAGTCGGCCTCGGCTTAGGCGTGCAGACAGTCAACGATCCGGACTTTGCGCTCGACCCAGGCAGCGGGCTCTTGCTCGCGCAGCGTTTACGGCTCGGTGCTCGCGACGGCGCGCATCTCAAGTTTCTTTCGTACGTCACGCTGTTCCACAGCAGCTTCCAGTTCTCGAGCTTACGCGTCGAAGGTCAGATCCCCGTCGGCTCACGCACGTGGTTGCGCCTGGCAGGCGGCGGCGGCTCGATCGGTCTCAGCTTCGGTGAAGTTGGACTCCGCGTATTGATGTCCGGCAACGGCGGCGCAGGCTCTTTCTTCCTCACCACTACGATCGGTTGGACCAACGTGTTCCGCCACTGCAACGACGTGCCGCTGACGCCCAGCGGCGCTGCAGCCAACAGCTGCGAAGGGGTCGACCACAGCGGCCCGATGCTCGGCGCGGGCGGTGAGTTTCGACTGTGAGGCGTGTTAGTCGCGCCAGCGACCCGGCCCTGCCGGCCTTGTGCAAAAGTCCTCTCTCTGCGACCTACCCTAGCGCGGCTTTCCGCCTGGATTCGCAGAAGGAGCGCAATTTCCGCTCACCGGCTCTCGCCGCAACCAGCCGAAAACAACTAACTAGAGGCGTCTCACCTTCCATCGAGAGAATCTCGGACCTACGCTGCGCGCTGTGAGTCCATCCACGGCTACTGACAGCGCCCTCTCGCACGTCCAAGTAAACAAAAAGCCCCAAGGATCCCACTCCCACGGATCACTGGTGAGCCTGGCGTTCGGCGCGCTCGGCGTGGTGTTCGGAGACATCGGCACGAGCCCGCTGTACACGCTGCGCGAGTGCATGAACGCCGTGGCGCCCAACGGCACAGCGACCACGGCCGATCTGTTCGGCATCCTGTCGCTGATCTTCTGGTCGCTGACGTTGGTGGTGACGGTCAAGTACCTCGGCTTCATCATGCGCGCGGACAACCACGGCGAAGGTGGCATCTTCGCGCTGCTCGCGATCCTGCCGCCCGAGCTGCGCATGCACCCGTTCTCAAAGCCGCCGGTGACTCGCCAGCCCGCGAAGCCTGGAACTGTCGGGCTCAAAGGCATGACCTGGGTGTCGACCTTGGTCGTGATCGGCGCGGCCATGCTGTACGGCGATGGCGCGATCACGCCTGCCGTCTCGGTACTTTCCGCGATCGAAGGCATCACGATCGTTCAGCCATCGCTCGAGCCGCTGGTCGTCCCGATCACCTGCTGCATCATCGCGGGCATCTTCCTGCTGCAGCGGCGTGGTACCGGCACGGTGGGCAAGCTGTTCGGGCCCGTGATGCTGACCTGGTTTCTCACGATCGCGGCGCTCGGGTTGCGCCAGGTCGTGCAACGGCCCGACGTGCTGCGCGCACTGTGGCCGGGCTATGCGCTCAACTTCTTCATCGATCACGGCTTCCACGGCTTTCTGGTGCTCGGCTCGGTGGTCTTGGCAGTGACCGGCGGCGAAGCGCTGTACGCAGACATGGGCCACTTCGGCGCACGTCCGATCCGCTGGGCGTGGCTGACGTTCGTAACGCCCGCGCTGACCATCTGCTACTTCGGCCAAGGCGCCTTGATCCTGCGCGATCCCAAGGCGGTCTCGCAGCCGTTCTTTGCGCTCGTGCCCGAAGGCCCAGCCACGTGGGCGCTGATCGGTTTGGCGAGCCTCGCGACCATCATCGCATCGCAAGCGTTGATCTCAGGCGCGTTCTCGCTCACGCGTCAGGCCATGCAGCTCGGGTACTTCCCGCGCATGACCATCAAGCACACGGCCTTTACGATGGAAGGTCAGATCTACGTGCCAGAGATCAACTGGATCCTGGCGTTCACCTGCATGCTGCTCGTGCTTGGTTTCCGCAGCTCGGAAGCGCTCGCTGGCGCGTACGGCGTCGCAGTCACAGGCACGATGACGATCACTTCGATCGTCTACTACGTGGTGTTGCGTCACGTGTTCAACTGGGGCATCTGGCGCGCGCGCGTCTTGCTCGTATTGTTCCTCGCCACCGACATTCCGTTTCTCGCAGCCAACGCATTCAAGCTGTTCGACGGCGGCTGGGTGCCCATGGGCATCGGCGTCGGCTGCGTTGCATCCATGCTGATCTGGAGCAAAGGCCGCACGCAGCTCGTGAGCCAATACATGGGCAGGTTCCCGAGTTACGAGCAAGCGTTGCCGATGATCGAGCGCGAGCTGTACACGCGCGTGCCGGGCGCTGCTGTGTTCATGGCATCGAGCACTGCGCACATGCCGCCTTCGCTCATGCACTTCGTGCGACGCGTGCGCGTGTTGCCCGAGACGATCGTGCTGCTGACGGTCATCACCGAGACGCAGCCCAGCGTGCCGCCGAGTAAGCGCTATCGCGTTGAAACGCTGGGCCACGGCATGCACCGCTTGATCGTGCACTTCGGCTTCATGGACACGCAGTCGATCCCCGCGGTGTTGGCGCAAGCGGCGAGCGAGCAAGGCCTGCCCGTCGATCCCGCACAGGTGACTTATTACTTGGGTCGCGATTCGTTCGTGACCAACGCCGACAATCCATTCGAGCGCATCGCTGAAGCGTTGTTCGCGTTCCTCTCGCGCAACGCAGTCACCGCCGATCGGCACTTCCACATCCCGACTACGCAGGTGGTCGAGATCGGCTTGCAGACCGACCTGTAGCCTGAGTCCGTTCGCCCCAGCGGCATTTCCGCGCACTCTCATCCTCAAGATCGCCCCAGAATCTGCCGACTAGGTTCTGGTGGATTCAGCTGGGGGCGGAACGCGGGGTGACGCAGGTATGAGTGCGCCGGACAGTGAAGCACAACGTCAGGCGCCCAAAGGGCGTCGACAATTCTCGATCACGCAGAAGCTACTCGCACTTTTCGGGGCGGCGACTGTCGGCCTGGTGATCGTGCTTTCGGGCTTTTTTCTGCGTCAGCAGATCACGGACTCGCGCGCTGCGTTGCAGCGCAAAGCTGCAGCGTACGGCGCACTATCTGCGCGTCAGGTCGCACCGGCTGTCGCGTTCGACGATCGTCAGACTGCGCGCGAAGTCTTCGATGCTGTCGCGCTCGACAACGACATCGAGAGCATGACGTTGCTGAACGCAAACGGCGATGTGCTGCACGCAAGAGGTGCGGCCGGCGCTTGGATCACTGCAGCCAAGGGCGGCGTGCAGGAGCAACGCATCGTCGAGCTCTCAGACAAGATCGCAGTGGTGAACCCGGTGGTGTCCGCGGAAGGTCCGCGCGGCACGCTGGTGATCGAGCTCTCGACTCGGCAGCTGGAAGCGGCAGTCGTGAACATGACGGTGACTGCAGTCGCAGTGGGTTTGTTTGCGATCGCGGTCGGCATGCTGCTCGCTTACATCATCGCGAGCTCACTCGGTAGGCGCATTGGTGCGGTAGCACAGGCCGCGGTGGCCGTGTCGAACGGCGATCTCGATCAGCCGGCGATCGTGGTCAAAGGCAGCGACGAAGTCAGCGATCTCGCACAGGGCTTCAACGTGATGATGCGGCAGATCCAGCGCTTGTTCAGCCAAGCGCGTGACACCGCGGCGACTGAGAAGTCGCGGCTCGAGCACTTGGTGCAGGAGCGCACGCACGAGCTCGATCGCCGCACCGCGGACATGCGCCTCGTGCTCGACAATGTCAGCCAAGGCTTTCTGACTGTCGGTTTGGATGGAACGATGTCGCGCGAGCGCTCGGCCATCGTCGACACTTGGCTCGGCGTGCCGCGCGAGGGCGAGAGCTTGTTCGCGTACATCGACCGTGCGCTGCCCGGCAAGGGCGACTACCTGCGCGTGGGTTGGGATGCGCTGAACGACGATTGGATGCCGCTCGAGATGCGCTTGGGCCAGCTGCCTGCGGAGTTTCGCACGGACAAGCTGCACCTCGGCTTCGCTTATCAGCCGATCCAAGACGGCGATGCGCTGCATAAGCTGCTCGTGATCGTGACCGACATGGCGCCGCTCGCCGAGCGTGCACGCGCCGAGTCCGAAGAGCGCGAGCTCGTGCAAGTCGTGCGCAAGCTGCTTTCGGATCACAGCGGCTTCCGCGAGTACATCGATGAAGCGTCTGGGTTGGTGACGGACATCGTCGGTCCCGACCCCGAGCGCGAGCGGCGTCTGCGCTTGTTGCATACGCTCAAGGGCAACTCCGCGATCTTCGGCTTCGACAGCATGGTGCGGCTGTGCCACGAGCTCGAAGAGAACGTGCAGAACGGCACAGCCGAGCTGTCTGCAGAAGACTGCCAGCGCCTGACGCAAGCGTGGGAACGCTTGCGCACGAAGGTCACCGCGCTGATGGGCGGGCGCTCGACCGAGCTGCTCGAGGTGAGCCGCGCCGACGTGCAGCACGTGGTGGCGAACCTGAACGCGGGCGCACGCGCTTCGCTGATCACGCGCTTGATTCGCGCGTGGGACCTGGAGCCCGCGGAGTCGCGGCTGTCGCGTCTCCAGGAGTACACGCGTTCGCTCGCCGGGCGCTTGGAGAAGTCGCCGATCGCTGTGGAGATCGAGCCCAACGACGTGCGCTTGCATCCGACCGCGTGGGTCGGCTTCTGGCAGGCCATGGTGCACGTAGTGCGCAATGCAGTGGACCACGGTCTCGAAGGTCCCGATGCACGGCGCGCCGCGGGCAAGCCTGAAACTGGGCAGATCCGGCTGCGCACGACGCTCGAAGGCAATCGCTTCCGGGTGTTCGTGTCGGACGACGGTTGCGGCGTGGATTGGTCGAAGATCGCGCGCCTCGCCCAGAAGCGTCGCTTGCCCACCGGCAATCACGAGCAGCTGGTAGCGGCATTGCTCTCAGACGGAATGACCACACGCGAACAGGCCAGTCAGACCTCCGGTCGCGGCGTCGGTCTGTCTGCGATGCGCGATGCCTGCGCAGCCAACGGCGGCACGATCGACGTGCAAACCGAGCTCGGCAAGGGCACAACGTTTTGTTTTACGTTCCAGGTCGACGCTCAGGGGCAGCCAATCATGCCGGCCTCGCGCGCGTCCGACTCTCGTCAGCTTGCCGCCGCTGGCGGTATGGCCTTTGCACCCCGCGTGGAGGAATGAAGTGCGTAGTGGAGTAGTACTGGCTGCGGTTCTGAGTGTCTCTACATTGGCGTGTTCGAAGAGTGCTCCCGAGAAAGTCGATCTCGGACCGGCCGCGTTGGGAGCGGCCACTGCATCACTCGATCGCGCTGCAACGGCCGCGCATACCGGTGAGTTCAATCCTCGGCTGCTGCGCCGCTTCAAGCCGGTGCGAGAGATCTTGATCGACGGTGCGCCCGGCAGCGCGGAGCAAGTCGCGCTCGGCCGCATGTTGTACTTCGATAAGCGACTGTCGAAGAACGGGACGCAGGCTTGTAACAGCTGCCATCCGCTCGACAACTGGGGCGCGGATGGGCGCCCTACGAGCGCGGGCGCAGAAGGCGCGCTCGGGTCGCGCAACTCGCCGACCGTGTACCACGCGGCGGGTTACTTCGCGCAGTTCTGGGATGGCCGCGCGCTCAGCGTCGAAGAACAAGCCAAGGGCCCGCTGACCAATCCGGTCGAGATGGGACTCAAGGACGGCGCGCACGTCGAGAGCATCTTGCGCGGCATTCCCGGCTACAAGCCGCTCTTTGCCAAGGCGTTTCCCGGTGAGGCCGAGGCGATCACATACGACAACGTCGGCAAAGCGATCGGCGCGTTCGAGCGCGGCCTCGTGACTCCTTCGCGCTGGGACGCTTACCTCAAGGGCGACAAAAACGCGCTGAACGCGAAGGAAGTAGAAGGCCTGCGCGTGTTCACCAACGTCGGTTGCATGGTCTGCCACACGGGTGAGTTCGTGGGCGGCACGATGTACGAGAAGGTTGGTGCGGTGGAGCCGTGGCCGAACCAAGTCGACCAAGGCCGCTTCGCGGTCACGAAGAACGAGACCGATCGCATGGTGTTCAAGGTGCCTACGCTGCGCAACATCGGCAAGACTGCGCCGTACTTCCACGACGGCTCGGCCAAGACGCTCGGGCAAGCGGTGCAGATGATGGGTCGTCACCAGCTCGGCCTCGAGCTCTCGGACGAAGAAGTCAGCTCGATCAGCGCGTGGCTCGATTCACTGACGGGTGACCTGCCTCGCGAGTACATCAAGGAGCCCGCGCTGCCATGATGATGCGCGCTTCCATCGCTGGGTTACTCGCGCTCGTAGCGAGTGCGTGCGGCTCGACAGCACGCTCGGCGGATGAAGCGCCCGTTGCGACCACGCCACCCGCCGCAGCTGCCAGCTGCGGCGGGAAATCGCAACCCGACTGCCCATTGCAAGGCTGGATGAAATCCACCCTCCAGTCCTACCAACGCGAAAAAGACTACACCCGGCTCGCGAGCTCCTTAGAGAAGCTCGCCGCCAACGCGCCAGAAGGTTACAGCAACTGGAAAGACCTCGCGCTCGCAGGTGCGGCAGCAGCCCAACAACACGACGACTCAGCGGTCAGCAAGAACTGCAAATCCTGCCACAACGAGCACAGAGCGCGCTTCCGCAAAGAACGCCGCGCAGAGCCAGTCTTCTAAGCTGGCTCTGTCACGTGACACAACGCAGCTACTGTCGCCGCACCGAGATGTCTTGTAGATACTTGTAGAGCTCGGAGCTGGCACGCACCATGAGGGTGGTGTTGCTGCCTATGCTCTTGGAATAGCTCTCCAGGGTGCGGAAGAACGCGTAGAACTCGGGGTCCCGGCCGTACACATCTCCGTAGATGCGCGTGACTTCCGCGTCTGCGCGCCCGCGGATCTCCTCGGCGCGGCGGCCGCCCTCAGAAGCGATGCGCTGTTGTTCGCGCTCGGTCTCGCCGTCGATTTCGGCACTGCGCCCTGCACCCTCTGACCGAAAGTGCTCCGCCACGCGCTCGCGCTCGGAGATCATGCGATCCTCGACCTTGCTACGCACTTCATCGATGTAGTTCAGCCGCCTGATGCGCACATCGACCAGCTCAATGCCCAGCGGTGCGATCACCTTCTGTGCGTCCACGATGATCTCGCGAGTCAGCTGCTCGCGCCCCTTCTTGGGCGCAACTGCCAGCTGCGCATCTTTGCCGAGGACCTCGACCTCTTCCGCAACGCCTGCGGGCCGAGGATTCCAGTCCTTCGAGCGCACGATCTCTTCGAGCTCAGTGTTAGAGACTTTGTCTCGCACGACCGAGTCGATGATGTCGTCGAGCCGCGAACGTGCACCGGCTTCATCCCTCACGCTCTTGAGGAAGCGCAATGGGTCTACGATGCGCCAGCGAGCAGTTGTGTCGACACTGATGAACTCGCGACCGAGTGTAGGAATCTGGTTTGGATCGCCGTCCCAAACCAATAGGCGCTTGTCGAAGCGCCGCACCACTTGGATGAATGGTTTCTTCCAATACAACCCAGGGCTCGCGATGAGCGAGCCTTTGGGCTCACCGAACTCGACGATGATCGCCTGCTCGGCCTGATCGACGATGAAAGCCGCGGAATACAGCGTCACCAGCGCGGCCACGAGAAGCACGACACTGGCTGCCATGACAAGCGGCTTTTCGAAGAGCGTAGTCACTTGCTGCCTCCTGATGACTTGCTGCTGCGTTGCGCTGCGCCGATATCTATGAGCGGCAGCGGTCCTTGTTGCCCGTCTTGTACGACCAATACTTGCCCGGCCTTGGGCAGGTTCTCGTTCACCATCTCCAAGTACAGCCGGCGGCGTGTCACCTCGGGCGCCTGTTTGTACTCAGCGAGGATCGCGCTGAAACGTGAGGCTTCACCGTGCGCCAAGTTTACGCGCGTCGCGGCGTAACCCTCGGCTTCAGCGACGAGCTGATTGGCCTTGCCACGCGCGCGCGGGATGACCTGGTTTTTGCGCTTCTCCGCCTCGTTGATCATGCGTTCTTGCTCTTGTCGAGCGATGTTCACTTCGTTGAAGGCGGGCTGAACGCGCTTCGTGGGTATGACGTCCTGGAGCTCGACCGTGATGATCGAGACGCCGGAGCCAAAGTCATCCATGATGGTTTGGATCTGGTCGCGCGACTGGTTGGCGATCTCGACACGTCCGATGGTCAACACATCGCTGCCTAGTCGATTGCCGACGATCTGCCGCATCACGGCTTCGGACACGTCACGCAACGTGCGCTCTGGATCACGTATGCGGTACAGCCACTTCACCGGGTCCTGAACTTTGTACTGCACCACCCATTCAACTTTGATGATGTTCAGATCACCGGTCAGCATCATCGACTCGGTCTCGAGGCCCGCGGTGTCGTATTCGGTGCGGTTGCTGACCTGTGCCGCAGAACGGAAGCCGAACTCCTGCTTGAGCACTCGCTCGGTTGGCACCACCTGAACCAGGTCGATGCCAAAGGGGAGCTTGAAGTGCAGCCCGGGATCCGTCTGGTCGATGACCGCGCCGAAGCGCTTCACCACTCCGCGCTCTTCCGGTTGCACGGTGTAATAGCTCGTAAAAGCGGCCCACAGCGCGACCACCGCTGCGAGCCCCCAAACGAACCATTGCCATCGAAGCTCGAGGCCGCTCCACGGAGGCAGGCCTCCGGGGCCATCCGGGCCGTCATCGTCGACCGATCTGATGTAGCGTTGCTCAGGCATCGAGGTCCCTTATCTAATCTGCGCGTTCACCGTGAGCCTACAGCATCAAACCGCTCGCTGCCCGCCGCGATTCCCCGGAGCTAGATGAATAACACGTCATCAGTTTGAGCACAAAACGTTAGTGCCACAGCTGACGCCACGACAATAGTGACACAAACATCGCAACCAATGCCGCCGTCAGCTTCAACGAACAGACCACGTCATGGCTCGCCGCCGTGCGGGGTCTCGGGCGTATGCCCCTGCCGCTTATCGGAAGTGCGCAGCAGCGATGCGACGATCGAGCCGCCGACGAGCAGCACAATCACCCCGAGCGACAGCAGCACCGGGATCTTGACCCAGTCGGAGATCGCCATCTTGACGCCGACGAAGATCAGGACGAGCGCGAGACCAGGCTGGACATACCTGAAGCGCTCAGCTGCACCAGCCAGCACGAAGTACAGCGCTCTCAGCCCGAGGATCGCAAAGATGTTCGAGGTCAGGACGATAAACGGGTCAGTGGTCACTGCGAAGATCGCGAAGATCGAGTCGACGGCAAACACCGCGTCCGATGCCTCGATGACGACCAGTGCGAGAAACAGCGGCGTGGCGGTGAGCGTGCCTGCCACGCGCACGAACATGTGCCCACCGTGAAGCTCGTTGCTGATCGGCACGATCTTCTTGACCGCTCGCAGCAGGCGGCTGTTCTCCGGGTGTGGACGTTCGTCGCTGCGCACGAGCATCTTCGCGCCAGTCAGCACCAGAAAACCACCGAACAAGAAGATCAGCCAGTGAAAGCGCGACAGCAGCGCTGCGCCCGCGAACACCATGATCGCGCGCATGACGACGGCGCCCAGAATCCCCCAGAACAACACGCGATGCTGATGCAGGGCGGGGATCGCGAACGCGCTGAACACTGCGTACATGACAAACAAGTTGTCTACCGAAAGCGCCTTTTCGATGGCGTAACCAGTGAGGAATTCCTCTGCCGCCGTCGATCCGAAGCGCTGCCAGACGAAAACGTTGAAGCTGAGCGCTAGCGCGACCCAGACACCCGTCCAGATCAGCGCTTCACGCGGCTTCACGACATGCGCCTCGCGGTTGAAGATACCGAGGTCGATGGCGAGCACTGCGACCACCAAAACGGCGAACCCGATCCAAATGGTGGGCGATGCGAGCGTGGTCATGGTTGTAGCTCCTCAGCAGCAGTGTGACGCAAGTGTTCTTTGCTGATAGCACACGCCTCGCTGCTCCAAGCAAGATGTCCTGCATGTCGCGCGCCCTTTGCGCGCCGCCGATTGCCGCTGACAGCGGCGCTCGCGTGCTGTTTCGAGACGCATCAGCCAGGCTGCCCCAGTTTCGCACGCAGCAAAGCGCTGCAACTCGACACTGAAACTCACGCTCGCGGAGGGTACAGTGGGCCCATGCCGCTCGTCGCCCTGATACTCCTTCCGTTCCTGGGCAGCGCCGTCAGCGCTCTGCTGCCGACGCGCGCGCGCACAGCGCTCGCCGCCTGCACGGGCCTCGTATCTGCCACAGTAGCGGTCTGGGTTATCAGCATGTTTCCGCGGATTCACCGCGGAGACGTGATCCGCGAGACAATCGCGTGGGTGCCCTCTCTTGGCCTGGACCTGACGCTGCGCATCGATGGTTTCGCATGGATGTTCGCGGTACTGGTCACGGTGATCGGCGCACTGGTGGCGCTCTACTCGCGCTACTACATGTCACCGGACGACCCGGCCGCGCGCTTTTACGCCTTTTTTCTCGCGTTCATGGGCGCCATGTTGGGCGTCGTCGTCTCCGGCAACCTGATCCAGCTCGTGGTTTTCTGGGAACTCACGAGCGTGATGTCGTTCTTGCTCATCGGCTACTGGCATCACCGACTCGATGCCCAGCGCGGCGCCCGCATGGCGTTGACCGTGACGGGTGCGGGCGGGCTGGCGCTGCTAGGAGGTGTGATCGTCCTCGGCCAGATCACTGGCAGCTACGATCTCGACAAGGTACTCGCGTCCGGCGAGCTGATTCGAGCTCACCCGCTGTATCCGCTCGCCCTGGTGCTGATTTTACTCGGCGCGCTCACCAAGAGCGCGCAGTTCCCATTCCACTTTTGGCTGCCGCGCGCGATGGCCGCACCCACGCCGGTCTCAGCCTATCTGCACTCCGCGACCATGGTGAAGGCGGGCGTCTTTCTGCTGGCGCGGCTGTGGCCCGTATTGTCTGGCACGCAGCTGTGGTTTTGGATCGTGAGCAGCACCGGCATGACAACGCTGCTGCTCGGCGCGTACGTCGCGATGTTTCAGCACGATCTAAAGCGCGTGCTGGCTTATTCGACGATCAGTCACCTCGGACTGATCACGCTGTTGTTCGGGCTCAACAGTCCGTTGGCTGCAGTGGCCGCCGTGTTTCACATCATGAATCACGCCACCTTCAAGGCCTCGCTGTTCATGGCAGCTGGTGTCGTCGATCACGAGACAGGCACGCGCGACATCCGGCGCTTGAATGGGCTGATGCGGTTTATGCCGCGGACCGGTGCGCTCGCACTGGTCGCGAGTGGTGCGATGGCTGGTGTGCCACTGCTCAACGGTTTCCTGTCGAAAGAGATGTTTTTCGCGGAGACGGTGTTTCTCTCCTCGCTACCGTGGGTAGAGGTCGCTGTTCCGGTGTTGGCGACGATCGCTGCAATCTTCGCCGTCGTGTATTCGCTGCGCTTCGGCTACGAGATCTTCTTCGGCCCGCCGTCGACTGACCTGCCGAGGCAACCGGAGGAAGCCCCGCGCTGGATGCGCACGCCCATCGCGTTTCTTGTTCTGAGCTGCCTGATCGTCGGCATCGCACCAGCGATCTCCATCGGTCCGTCGCTCGCAGCTGCAGCGAGACCGGTGGTCGGGGGTGTCTTACCAGACTACAGCCTCGCGGTTTGGCACGGGTTCAACACGCCCTTTGTGATGAGCCTGGTCGCGATAGCGGGCGGTGTCCTTGGGTATCGCTGGCTGCAACGGCACCAGGTGCTCGGCCGTTTTCGAGATCCGCCATTCGTACGCCGGCTCAACGGCCGGCGCATGTTCGAGACCAGCTTGATCGGCATCACGCGCGCGTCGCGGGCCGTGCTCCAGCATGTCGGCGCTCGGCGACTCCAGACGCAGATGTTCGTGCTTACAGCCGTCGCGCTCGCGCTGGCTGCGCTCGCCGCACGTGGCGTGCCCCTCTTGTGGGGCGAGCGAGAGCGTTTGCCCGCCTCGCCCGCATTCGTGATCATGTGGCTGATCGGCTGCGTGTGCGCGGTGGGTGCGGCCGCGATGGCCAAGTTCCATCGCTTGGTAGCGATCACACTCATGGGCGGCGCCGGGCTCGTGACCTGCCTGACGTTCGTGTGGTTTTCAGCGCCGGATCTCGCGCTCACACAGATCGTAGTCGAGGTCGTCACCACCACATTGTTCTTGCTCGGTCTGCGTTGGCTGCCGATGCGCCTCGAAGAGATGGAGCCGCAGCTCACGCTGCGCGATCGTCTGCGGCGTGCCCGCGACCTCGTGCTCGCGCTCAGTGCGGGCACGGGCATGGCTGCGCTCTCTTACGCCATGCTCACACGGCCTGCGCCAAACAGCATCTCGACGTTCTTTCTGCGCCATGCGCTGCCAGACGGCGGCGGCGCGAACGTGGTGAACGTGATGCTGGTCGACTTCCGCGCGCTCGATACGCTCGGTGAGATCACTGTGCTGAGCGCGGTGGCGCTGACGGTGTACGCGCTCTTGCGCCGCTTTCGGCCTCCTGCCGAGAGCGTAGAAGCGCCGCAGCAGCAGCGCACCTTGCCCGCGGACGTGGTGACAGATCTGGTAAAGCCGCGCACCAAGGACGAAGCTGCGCGCGGCTACATGATGGTGCCTGCGGTGATCGCACGTGTGTTGCTGCCCATCGCGCTGGTGGTCGCGATGCACTTCTTCGTACGTGGACACAATGAGCCGGGAGGGGGCTTCGTTGCGGGGCTGATCGTCGCGATCATCATGCTCACGCAGTACATCGCATCAGGGACTTATTGGGTCGAGACGCGCACCCGGCTGCGGCCCCCACGCTGGATCGGTGCGGGCTTGCTGCTTGGTGCAACGACGGGCATCGGCGCGATCGCGGTCGGCTTCCCGTTCCTCACGACCCACACCGCACACGCGCACGTGCCGCTACTGGGAGAGGTTCACCTGCCTAGCGCGACGTTCTTCGATCTCGCTGTGTTCGCCGTGGTAGTCGGGACGGTGTTGCTGATCTTGACCGCACTCGCACACCAATCGGTCCGCGCGCAGCGCCAGCCGTCAAACCCTCCGAGCGCGAGGGGGCGCAGCTAAATGGAAGCGATCTTAGCGCTGGTTGTCGGCGTTCTGAGCGGCGCAGGTGTGTGGCTCGTGCTGCGACCGCGAACGTTCCAAGTGATCATGGGCTTCACACTGCTCTCGTACGCTGTGAACTTGTTCATCTTCAGCATGGGCAGCGTCTACATCGACAAGCCGCCCTTCGTGAAAGCTGGCGTTCCTGCCGACCTCGACCACTACACAGACCCCATGCCGCAGTCGCTGGTGCTCACGGCGATCGTGATCGGCTTCGCGACCACCGCGCTCTTTCTGGTCGTGCTGCTCGCATCGCGTGGGCTGAGCGGGACAGATCACGTGGATGGAGACGAGCCGTGACCCAGCTCGTCCCACATTTGCTCGTCGCGCCCATCGTCGTGCCGCTCTTAGCTGCGGCTCTGCTGCTCTTGTTGGACGACAGACGCAAGCGCCTCAAGGCGCTGATCAACATCGCCGCCAGTGCAACGAGTCTGGTCGTGGCAGCTTTCATCTTGCGTGACGTGCACGACGGTATCGGCGTCTACCTCGCTTCGAATTGGCAGGCTCCGTTCGGCATCGTGCTCGTCGCAGACCGTCTGTCGGCATTGATGTTGGTGCTGGTGGGCATCGTAGGCACTTGCGTTGCGCTCTATGCTGAAGCCGCATGGGCGCGCGCCGGCGTGTACTTCCGCGCGCTCTTCCAGATCCAGCTGGTGGGGCTCAATGGCGCCTTTCTTACGGGTGATCTGTTCAACCTATTTGTGTTCTTCGAGGTCATGCTCGCCGCCTCGTACGGCTTGCAGCTTCATGGCTCGGGCTGGCCGCGCGTGCGCTCTGGGCTGCATTACATCGCGACCAACTTGCTCGCGTCGTCATTCTTCCTGATCGGACTGTCGGTGCTCTACGGCGTGGTCGGCACGCTCTCGATGGCCGACATCGCTGACAAGCTCGCGCTCGTGCCAGCGCGCGACCGCGGTCTGCTGCACGCGGCAGCAGCCATTCTAGCGACTGCGTTCTTGATCAAAGCGGCGGTCTGGCCGCTCAACGCTTGGCTCGTACCCGCATACTCCGCGGCCAGCGCGCCAGTCGCCGCGCTGTTTGCGCTCATGACCAAGGTCGGCGTCTACGCGCTCCTGCGGCTTTGGACGCTGCTATTTCCAGCGAATGCGAGCGGCTCGGCTGCGTTCGGCGGCCCCGTATTGCTCTATGGAGGGCTCGCGACGATCGCGTTCGGTGTTGTCGGACTGATGGCGTCCATGCGCCTCGGACGCATCGCCAGTTTCTCGATCATCGTCTCGTCAGGGACGCTGCTCGCGAGCTTCGGCACTGGCACCGCGGCCATGACATCGGCCGCGCTTTTCTACCTTATCAGCGCCACCTTGGCGGTCAGCGTGTTGTTTCTCCTGGCCGAGCTGATCGAACGGACTGCGCTCGACGGTCAGCCGCGCGCACCGGCCATCAGCCTACCGCCCGGTGAAGACACCAACCTGGACGACGAGGAGCTGCCGCTGGTGGGTCGCACGTTCCCGGTCTCAGTCGCCCTACCCGGCTTAGCATTTGTGCTCTGCACGCTGCTCGTCGCAGGGTTACCACCACTGTCCGGCTTTCTCGCCAAAGTCTCGCTGCTCACCGCAGCCGTTAGCGGCGGCTCGGATACAGCCGCATCCGGCTGGGTGCTCTTCGCTTTGTTGTTGTGCTCGGGGCTCGCCACGATGCTGTCGCTCGCGCGCGCAGGCATTCGACACTTTTGGGCGCCGGGCGGCCGATTGATGCCGCACCTGAAGAGCACCGAAGCCCTGGCAGTCAGCGCGATGCTTTTTTGCTGCGTCTGGCTGAGCATATTTGCAGAGCCGGTTCTGCGCTACACGATGTCCACCGCGGCGCAGCTGCACACGCCGTCCGCTTACATCCGGACGGTGCTCTCGACCAAGGCTCTCGAGCGCAAGGTGTCACCGTGACCTATCTCAGCAAGCTTGCCCCCGCGCCGATCACCTCCGTCGCGCTGTTTGCGCTTTGGCTCGTGCTCGCGCGCACGATCACCGCTGGCCATGTCGTGCTCGGCGTGTGCCTCGCCGTGGTGATTCCGATCCTCACCAAAGGCCTGCGGCCAACGACGGTGCGCGTCCGGCGCCCACGCGTGATCGTGCGTTACATCGTCACGGTCGTCTGCGACGTGCTGATGTCGAATCTCGAGGTGGCTTGGGGCGTCGTGCGCTGGCGTTGGCGCGAGGCGCATTCGCGGTTTGTCGTCGTGCCGCTCGATCTGCGCGACCCGCTCGGGCTCGCAGCGTTGTCCGTCGTCACGACGGTAGTGCCTGGCACTGTCTGGTCGGAGCTCGCGCTCGATCGCAGCGCGCTCCTGTTGCACGTCTGGGATACCGACGACGAACAGGCGTTCGTCGCGCGCTTCAAAGCTCGCTACGAGCAGCCTCTACGGGAGATCTTCGAATGAGCGCACTGCTAACATTGGCCATCGCGTTTGCGTTGGGTTGTTACGCCTTGGCCTCGGCCCTCGTGCTCTATCGCTTGGTACGCGGTCCGCGCGCGCAGGATCGCGTGTTCGCGCTGGATTTGCTCTACTTCCACGCGCTGCTCGTGATGCTCGTGCTCGGCATCCGAGAGCGCAGTGACATGTACTTCGAAGCAGCGCTGTTGATCGCGCTCTTCAGCTTCGTGAGCTCCTCCGCGATGGCGAAGTTCATCCTGCGGGGCGAGGTGATCGAATGAGCGAGGTCAGCAGCACTGTGGAAGCGGTTGTAGCGCTCTTGCTCGTGCTGAGCGGCGTATTCGTGCTGATCTCTGCGGTCGGGTTCGCGTGGCTACCCGATTTCTTCCAGCGCATGCACCCACCAGCGCTCGCGTACACGTTCGGAAGCTGGTGCGTGGCCTTAGCGGGGATCATCTACTTCTCCGCGCTCGAGTCGCGTGTAGTGCTGCACCCGTGGCTGATCATCATCGTGCTGTCCATCACGGTGCCCGTCACCACGATCCTGCTGGCGCGCGTCGCACTGTTCCGCCGACGCGCTGCCGGCGCACCTGACACACCACCCCGACTCACTCCGAACGAGCGCAAGTAACAGCGCGCGCTCTACGGGTTGAGGGCCGCGTGGACTGTTTGAATGAGCTCTTCGGTGGTGAAGGGTTTGCGGAGTACTGGTTCTGGTAGCGGGATGTCTTCTGCGTGGTAGCCGGTCATGAGCACGCAGCGTACACCCGGGTGGCGCGCTTGGAGGTGGTCTGCGAGCAGCGCGCCGCCGAGTTGCGGCATGACCATGTCGCTGAGCACGAGGTCTATCGCTTCGTGCTCGATCAGCTCGAGCGCAGCGAGCCCGTCCGCTGCGCCCAATACGCGATAGCCAGCGCGCTCTAGCTGCGCCGACAAAATCTCCCGCAGCTGCGGCACGTCTTCGACGAGCAGGATGCACTTGCCGTCGCCACCCCAGCGCTTCTGTGCGCCGTTCTGCGGGCGCGCGTGCACGACCTCGTCCTCGCACTCGGGCCAGTCGATGGTGAACGTGGTGCCCTGCCCTGGCTCGCTCTCGAGCTCGATCCGCCCGCCGCCCTCCTGCACGATCGCGTACACAGTCGACAAACCGAGCCCTGTACCGTGCCCGACTTGCTTGGTCGTGAAGAACGGCTCGAACACGCGTGAGTGCAGCTCGCGTGGGATGCCGCAGCCGTTGTCTTGCACGGTGAGCCGCACCTCGTTCTGATGCCGCGCGATGCCGATGCGCAGCGTGCCACCAGCGGGCATCGCATCGCGCGAGTTCACCACCAAGTTCATCAACACCAGCTCGACCTGCACAGGATCAGCGAAGATGCGCGCTTCGGCAGCTTGCACATCCAGCACGAGCTGCGCCGTCTCGCCGAGCGCCGAGCGAATCAACGTGGAGAGACGCGTCACGAGCGCGGCCAGCTTCACTCGCTCGGTCTGCGCCTTGCGCTTGCGGCTGAGCGTGAGCAGCTGTTGCGTGAGGTGCGCGCAGCGCTGCTGGGCTTCGGCGATCTCGCGCACGGACGCGCGCGCCAAATGGTCGCTCGCGAGCTGGTGGTTGAGCCGCTCGGTATGCCCAGCGATGATCATCAAATAGTTGTTGAAGTCGTGCGCGACCCCGCCCGCCAGCGTGCCGATCGCTTCCATCTTCTGCGAGTGACGCAGCTGCTCCTCCAGCACTTTGCGCTCGGTGATGTCCTGGATCACCCCGCGATAACCCACGATCGCACCGCTGGCATCGCAGCGCACGGCGGCGCGAAACACTACGTGCACAACCTTTCCGTTCTCTTGCACCAACCGAGACTCGAACGGCTCGAGCGCATCGCTCGAGCCCGTGTGCTGACGCAACCCATCGAGCTGCGCTCGCTCGTCCGGATGCACATGCTGCAGAAACAGCTCGGCGCTCGGCGCCGCTGTCCGCGGCACATCGAGCAGCTCGTACATGTGCTCCGACCACTCGTAGCGACCCGTCGCCGCGTCCATGCGCCAGCTCGCGAGCTTGGCCAGGCGCTGCGCTTCGTTTAGCTCATCGATCGCCTCCGCGAGCTGCCGCGCCGACCTGCGCTGATCGGTGAGATCGACGATCGTGCCGATGACCTGCGTACGATCGCTGTCGCGTTCGTGCACGACGATGCCCTCGAGCACCACTTCGCGCAGCTCGCCGCTGGGCCGTACGATGCGCGCTTCGAGCGGCTCCACGATGCCAGTGCTAAAGCCCGCCTGCGCGCACGCGATCACGCGCTTGCGATCTTCCGGATGGACGCTCGCAAAAAACGAAGTGGGCGAAGGCTGCACGCGCTCGGGATCCAAGTCGAGGATCCGGTACATGCCCAACGACCACAGCACCGCGTTGCTGCGCAAGTCCCACGTCCAGCTGCCGAGCTGCGCGAGACGTTCGATTTCCAGCGAGCGACCGTGCCGCTTCGCCAAAGCATCAGACGGCAAAGGGATATGCGCTGCGCCGTCATCGGCCGACGCCCCTTCCCAGCCGAGCTCTGCCCGCAAGCGACCAAGCTCCGCCTCCAGCTCTGCGATCCGAGCCTGCTTCTCCACGATCATGTCGCCCCTTTGGGCGCGATTCTCTGTGACTCGAGCGCATCGCGCAACCGTTCCGATGCGTGCTGTTCGCGTGCTGTTCGCGTGCGGGTTCTCCGAACCGGGCGTCGCCGAGAGCTACTGCGCCAGTCGCCCGCGGGCGGGCTTCTCGATTCCGACGCAATTTCCACAAGGGTCAGCGAGAGGCTTCCTTAACCGGGGGAAAACGCCACGATGCTGTAAGCGATGGCTAGCTCGGCGCCGACATTCTTATAGCTATGGCGCTGATCGCCGCGAAACACGACTAGCTCACCAGGCTCCAAGCGCCACGTCTCGCCCGCAGCCTGCAGCTGCACGGCGCCGCGCTCGCAGGTCAGGTACTCGCGCGTGCCGGGCGTATGCGGAACACCCGTCATGCTCGATCCAACTGGAAACTCCATGCGCTCGATCTCGAAACCCGAGAGCGGATCCGGCAGCAGCTTGCGCACGCTGACTTGGCCGCGCTGCTTTAGTGGCAGCTCGTGTGCGCGATAGAACCGCGCAGATGCCTTGGGCGGTGCGATCAGCTCTTCCACACGCAGCTGCAACGCAGCAGCTACGCGCACGAGCACCGCCAGCGTGGGATTGGCGGCGCCCGATTCCAAGTTCGTCCAAGTGGGCCGGGGAATGCCCGTGAGCTTGGCCATGTGCTGTTGTGTCAGCCCACGTGCCTCGCGCAGCTGCCGGATGTTGGTGGCCAAGTTGAGTGCAGTGTCGTCGCGCATGGGTCGTGTCCTCGCATCGGCTCGCGTGATGTCGGTTGGTCAATAGATTAGCAGCCCGGATGCTTTAGAAACAGACCGGCCACAGGCTCTAGTCAGACGCCAATCAGGAGGCACGAACATGAACGGTTTACAGACAGCATTGATCACAGGCGGCAGCCACGGCTTGGGCCGAGCACTCGCGACTCAGCTCGCGGAACGCGGCGTGCGTGTCGTCATCGCGGCGCGCGAGCTCGGACCGCTTAAAGCTCACGCCGAAGCGCTTCAGCGCCGCGGCTTGCCCGTTTACGCAGTGCAGGCCGATGTCGCAGACAAAGAAGCGATCTATCCGCTGGTCGCACAAGCGACGCTGCTCGCGGGGCCGATCGATATTTTGATCAACAACGCGAGCACGCTCGGGCCCACGCCGCTGCGCTTGCTCGCAGATACCGACTGTGAAGACCTCGAGCTCGCGCTCGGCGTAAACGTGGTCGGCGCATTCCGGCTCACCAAGGCGTTGCTCGGCTCGATGCTGCTGCGCAAGCAAGGTGTTGTGGTGAACATCACGAGCGACGCGTCTGTGCAGCCTTACGCGACGTGGGGCGCGTACGGCGCGAGCAAGGCAGCGCTCGACCAGCTCACGCGCATATGGGCCGCGGAGCTCCCTGAAAACGCAGGCATCCGCGTGTTCGCGGTCGATCCCGGCGAGATGGACACACGCATGCACCAAGCCGCTGTGCCCGACGCCGATCGCGGGGCGCTCGCAGCGCCCGAAGACGTCGCACGGCACATCGTCGACATGATCGTCTCCGCGGAGCCCGCAGCACACGGCGCACGTGTGGAGGTCGCAACCTGGAGGAATCGCCATGCTTCCGCAGCCTGATGAAAGCACACGCTTGTTGGTCGTCGACCCCGCGCACGCGCGCTTGTCTGGACGCACCATGCGAGATTTACCTGCGCTCTTGCGGGGCGGGGATCTGCTGATCGTCAACGATGCAGCGACATTGCCCGCGAGCCTGCCGGCGCAAACAGCTGCGGGCGAGAGCATCGAGCTGCGGTTGCTTGGTCCCGAGGCGGCGGGAGAGTTTTCGGCAGTTGTGTTCGGGGCGGGCGATTACCACCTCCGCACCGAGGATCGGCCGGCGCCGCCGCCGCTGCGCGTCGGAGAGCAGCTGCAAGTCGGGCCGCAGCTGACGGCGACAGTGCTCGCCTGCTCGGCGCTCTCGCCCCGGCTTATCGATCTACGCTTCGACCTGCGTGACGCCGAGCTGTGGCACGCGCTGTACGCTTGGGGCAAGCCAGTGCAATACGCGTATCGGGTCGAGCCGCTACCACTGTGGTCCGTACAAACGGCGTACGCGACGCGACCGTGGGCGTCCGAGATGCCCTCCGCGGGTAAACCACTCAGCGTCGAGATCTTGTTGGCGCTCTCCGCGCGCACCATCCGGATTGCGACACTTACACATGCCGCGGGTTTGAGCGCGACCGGGGATCCAGCGCTCGATCGCGCGCTGCCGCTGCCCGAACGCTATGAGCTACCTGCAGCGACGGTGCAAGCGATCGCAAAGGCGCGTGCGGAAGGCGGGCGCATCATCGCAGTAGGAACCAGCGTAGTGCGCGCGCTCGAAGCGGCTCATGAGCGCGGGCAAGGAACGCTTGCAGCGGGTGCGGCGGTCGCGAGCTTACGGATCACGCCACAGCACAAGCTGCGCGTGGTCGATGGTCTGCTAACAGGCATCCACTCGCCCGAAGAAAGCCACTTCGAGTTACTCGGCGCGTTCTTGCCGGAGGCGTTGCTCAACAAGAGTCACCTGCACGCACAGGCACACGCCTACCGAGAGCACGAGCTGGGAGACGAATGCTTAATCCTCAGTGGGACTCTGCCTGAGGAAGAGAGCAGAGCGGCCTAGGCTCGCTCAGAACGAGCTGGCCGATGGTGCGCAGATAAAACTTGGCTACCAGCCGCGATCATGCTGCCGCGCTCTTGCGCGCGCGTGATCGTCAGCACGGCGCTTCCTGCGCGATGCTGCGCTGCGCGCTGGGTAGGTCATGGGCGCTGAGATCGGCGGCTATCAGGACTCCGAGTCCGTCTAGGCAGCGCATGGCGGCGTTGGTACTCGCTACGACGCGGCAGCCTCCTGTGCGAACGCTTGGAGAGCGAATAGCGGCGCTCGCGCGCGTTGAGAGGTTGGCGCCTGCTGTTGGCGTATAGCCTCCGGTGCGAATCACGGAGAGCGGTTGGTCGCGTTCGTGCTCGCTGCGGCACGGAGGACTCAGATACGTACGGACGTGCAGCGAGTGGCGGCGCTCACGCGCGTTCAGAGGCCGGTGCCTGCTGTTGGCGCGTAGCCTCCGGTGCGAATCACGGAGAGCGGTTGGTCGCGTCCGTGCTCGCTGCCCCGGCGGAAGCCTCCCGCGCGTACCGATGGAGAGTGCGTGGCCGCGTTCGTGCTCGCTGCCGCGCCGAGGCATCACGTCCGTACGGATAGAGAGCGAGTGGCGGCGCTCCCGCGCGTTGAGATGTGGGTGCTTGCTCTTGGCACTACCTCGGGTTCTCATGGCGGCGCTCCCGCGTCGTGACAAACGAGCGCTAGCTGCTGGTCTGGCTGCCTCCCCTTGCAATCATATGGAGAAGGCCTGGCCGCGTTGTCCCTCGCTACGCTGCGGGAGACTCACGTGCGTACGGACGGCGGCATTGGTGCTCTCTGCGCCAATAGCATCCGACGCGCACGGAGAGACAGCGAAGTGGCGGCGCTCCCGCGCGTTGAGATGTTGGTGCTTGCTGTTGGCGCCGTAGGCTTACGAGGGAGGGGTGATCGATGCTGGGTGAGGCCGGCTTGGGGCTGCTGGCGGTCCGTTTCCTGGGGACGTTACCCGCATTGGCGGTGCAGCCATTGGCGGCGCCGTGGGCGATGGGTGGCGTTGGGGCTCGCGCTGGCCTTACCGGCTTACGGCGGCGCTCCGCGGCGCCTAATTGGGGCAGCGCTCACGCTGAGCGCACCTGAGCTTCGGCGGAGTGAGAGTTGAACATGATCGAGCTCGTTCGGGACGAGTTTGACTGTTAGGTGGGACACAATGATTGTTAGGTCGCACCGTGTTTATTGTTGACAGTTCTACGGCGGAGGTTGGCCTCGCATCGAGGGGACTATGGTTGGATGCTGGTTCGTGGCGCCGTGTACCTGCGTGATGGCTGATGCGACGGTTTAGGACTTTGCGTTCGTCTTCATGGATTCGCTCTGCACTGGTGCGCTCTCAGGAGCTCGGAAAACCGCATGGTATAGCTTGTTTATCTAACGGATGGGGGTGTTATGGATTCCGAGCTGATCGCGTGGAGAGCAGAGGCCGGGCAGTTTGCTGATGTGCGGTTGATGGCTGAGTTGCAGAAGTTTGCGCGGGTGGATCGGCGGTGTGAGGCGCGCATTCTTGTGTTGCTTGCAGAGGCTGACGAGCGTCAGCTGCATCTCGCACAGGGGTACTCGTCGTTGTTTAGTTATGCGGTGTCTGTTCTGCGGATGAGTGGCGATCAAACTTATTTGCGGATCGGTGCTGCACGAGTGGCTCGGCGCTATCCCTTGGCGTTGGAGATGCTTTTGGAGGGCGGGCTTAGCTTGAGTACTGTCAAGCTGCTGGCTCCGAAGCTGACAGTGGAGAACCATGCGACGCTGCTCGAGCGAGCGCGGGGAAAGACTAAGGAAGAGGTGGCTCTTCTGATCGCGGAGATCGCGCCGAAGCCTGATGTGCCTATTCGTATTCGTAAGATGCCTGCACGCGCCGCCCGAAAAAGCTCCGCTCAATCCGAGCTCCTCATGTCCGCTCCGACAGAGGCACAAGAGACTAGCGTTGCGCCCACCATCGCGAATGCAGCTATGGTTCCACATGCTGTCGCTCCGGATAGCGGCGCTGCGACTGCGCCCGCAACTGTCGCCATGCCTGTCGTGACCGCAGCGGTGGCTCCGCGTGTCGCCGCGGCTTTGGCGCTGGAAGCACCGCGTGCTTCATGCGCGGCTTTGAGTCCCGGGCGTTATAAGTTGGAGCTGACTGTGGATCAGGCGCTTTTTGATCAGATGATGGCGTTGAAGCATCTGCTGAAGCATCGCGTTCCGGGAGGTGATCTCGGTGTGGTCTTGGGGCTTGCAATCACGGAGTTTTCGGGGAGGTTGCGCAAGCAGCGCTTTGCGGAGCTGTCCAAGCCGGCGTCCGGCGCTCGCGCAAAGGCTTCACGGAACAACGCGCCCGAGGCAACAAGTACTCGCGCTTCGCAAAATGAGGCACCGACTGCCGAGCCGGGAATCTCTCAACGACGAAGCGTGACCGAGCACGGCGTGAGTCAGATCGAACGCCATAGTCGCTACGTGCCGCGCGCTGTGGTGCGAGAGGTGTTTGCACGCGATGGCGCTCAGTGCACTTTTGCTAGCGCCGATGGGCGGCGTTGTGCGGAGCGCGCAATGTTGGAGTTGCATCACGTGAAGCCCTTCGCGCATGGCGGCGCCTCCACGCCGGACAACCTGAAGGTCGTTTGCCGTGCGCACAACGGCTTTTTCGCAGCACAAGATTTCGGCTCAGCGCACATGCAAATGATGCGCGCAAAGGCAAAAATGACGACGCCTTCCAGTACTACGTCGTCTCGGCCCGCTCGCAAGCCATTAGCAAAGCAGAACCTTTCGGCTTCAGCCACGCGGATAATGCGCGCCTCGGCGCGGTGAGGATGCCTATCGCTCGTGACAGCCTCATAGTCTCGTCGCAACTCACGACTTCCGTGCGGCACACATGCGAATAATGCAAGCGCAGGCGTGGTGAGATGGGTGCGCATGCCGTTATCGACGATTTGCGTAGGAGTTACTGGTTTGCGGACCGTTTGCTACGCGCAGAGTCAACGATCTCCGCATTCCGCCTATCAGCGTGACTCGTCCCGAACGAGTTTGATCATGTTCAACTCTCAGTTCGCGCCTGCTCAGTTGCGCTCAGCGTGAGCGCTGCCCCAATTAGGCGCCGCGGAGCGCCGCCGTAAGCCGGTGAGGGCAGCGCGAAGCTCGGCGCCACCCATCGCGCGCGGCGCCGCCGATGGCTGCAACGCCAATGCGGGTAACATCCCCAGGGAGCAGGTCGCCAGCAGCCCCAAGCCGCCTCACCCAGCATCGATCCCCCTCCCTCGTTAGCCTACGGCGCCCGCAGCAAGCACCCACACCTCAACGCGCGGGAGCGCCGCCACCCGCTCTCCAATCGTAGTCATCGGCTCGAAGCTCCGTCGAGATGTGCCGGCGCTTGATCACGTGCACCACGTCGATCGGTTCCTAGTTGATGACCACTTCTTCGCACCTGCCCCACTCACAAACGTTCGTGCACACGCGCACGCCCGCGAGGGTTCCGCCGTCTGTTGGGATCGTGCAGTTCTCGATAGTAAGCGGCTCACACGGCTCCGGAAGCTCATTGCAAACTCTGCGTCCCGTGTCTGGGTTGCACGCGCCCGTCCTGCCGCACTGATACGCGCCGCATGGCGCGTCCTCCAGCTCAGTGCAAACACGCGCGGTGATCGTGCACTCCGCCGACAGTCGACAATCAGGCCCACACAGCTGCACGCCCGTGCCTTCAGGAGTCTGACAAGCCGGGCCGGGCGTCCCAGGCTCACACGGCGCGTCCGGCACGTTGCACGCGCGCTGACCTGTCCGCGTGTCGCAAACGCCCGTCCTGCCACAACCCCACATGCCGCAGGGAACACCTTGCTCCTCCACACACATCATCTCGGGCACCTGACACAACTCTGAGTAACGGCAGTCCTGCCCGCAGAAGCGCCGACCAGTGCCGGTATTCGCCTCGCAGCTGATCGAAGTCCCCGGCTCGCAAAACTCAGCAGGCATCGCGCACGCGCGCTGACCCGTCGTAGTGTTGCACTCACCTGTCCTGCCGCAGCTCCACATGCCGCAAGGCACACCTTGCTCGACCGTGCACATGCGCGCCGTGATCGTGCACTCGCGCGCGTACGAACAATCGAGGCCACACGTCCGAACGCCCGTGCCTTCCGATGTCTCGCACGCCACTGTCGTGCCAGGCTCGCACGGATCTTCAGGCTCACTGCACGCGCGCTGACCCGTCGTCGTATTGCACGCGCCCGCCACTCCGCAACCGAACCGACCGCACGCCGCGCCCTCCGGTTGCGTGCACACGCGCGAAGTGATCATGCACGTCTGTGCGTACGCGCAGTCATCGCCGCAGATCCGCACGCCCGTGCCTTCCGAAGTCTCGCACGCCACCATCGTGCCAGGCTCGCACGGATCTTCAGGCTCACTGCACGCGCGCTGACCCGTCGTCGTATTGCACGCGCCCGCCACTCCGCAACCGAACTGACCGCACGGCGCGCCTTCCGGCTGCGTGCACACGCGCGAAGTGATCGTGCAAGTCTCGCTGTACGTGCAGTTGAGCCCGCACATCCGCGTGCCCGAGCCTTCCGGCGTCTGGCAAGGCACAGACGTGCCAGGCTCGCAAGGATCCTCCAGCTCGATGCACTCGCGCATGCCGGTGTTCGTGTTGCAAGCGCCCGTGGTACCGCAGCTGTACCTGCCGCAAGGCGCTTCCGCAGGCTCCGTGCACACGCGCGAGGTGATCCGGCACTCTTCCGGGTACACACAGTTCAACCCGCAAGTCCGCACGCCGCTGCCAGCGTCAGTCATGCACGGCAGCTCTACGCCAGGCTCACACGGATTCTCCGCTTCGATGCACTCGCGTCGACCGGTCGCCATGTCGCAGTCGCCCGTCACACCGCAGCTGTACCTGCCGCACGCAGCACCTTCGGGCTCTCTGCACTCGAAGCTCGTAATCGTGCAGCCCATGGGCCATCCGCACTGCTCCGAGCACACGCGCATGCCCGAGCCTTCGCTGGTGCTGCAAGCCTGCGTGCTGCCGCGCATGCACTCGCCAGGATTGCGACACGTGTCCTCGTAAGTCACGCGTCCGGTCGCGCGATCACAAGTGCCGACCTGCATGCCGCAGAAGCCACAAGGCCGCGTCAAAGGATCGGTGCACTCGTACGTGCAATCGTCCCAACCACAATCATCGCCGCACAGCTGCCTGCCCAAGTTCTCGCGACCGCAGCGCCGCGAGTCTCCCGGCGTGCACACACCTTCGTCCGCGCATTGCATCGGGAACGTCCACTCGCCCGTGTCCGAGTTGCAGCGCGGCTCGCGCGTTCCGCAGCGACCACAGCCGAGCGGGCTCGGACGTGGCGCGATGCACACCTGCATCGAGCACGTCGCGGCCCAACGACAATTCTCGCCGCACACCTGCTCACCGCTCGAGCCGCATTCCTGCGTGTCGCCCGGCGAGCATTGGCCTTCGCCTGTGCACGTCGACCAGTTGGCGCGACCGGTGTTCGGATCGCACGTGCTGGTCTGCGTTCCGCAGTTGCCGCACTCACGCGAAGGCGGCTCCGCGCACACTTGACCCGTGCACGCGCTACGCCACTGACAGTTGTCGCCGCACGTTTGTGTGCCCGATGAGCCGCAGCCGCGGGTGGCGTCCGGCGCGCAAGCGCCTTCGTCGTCACACGGGCCCCACTCCCCGAGGCGCCCCGTGTTCGGATCGCACGCCCGCCGCTGTAAGCCGCAGTTGCCGCACGCGCGCGAGGTCTCGCCCTGACCTTGGCAAGTCTGTCCGCCGCACGTGCTCTCCCACAGACAATCCTCGCCGCATTCCTGCGTGCCCGATGAGCCGCAGCTGCGCACGCTGTTCGCGCGACACTCACCCTGGTCCGTGCAGTCGGACCAATCGGACCATTGCCCAGACGAGCCATCGCAGCTGCGTGTCTGAACACCGCAGTTGCCGCAGCTCTGCCGGTTCGAGCCCAGACAGCTCTGACCCGTACAAGCGTCGTCCCAGTTGCAGCTGCCATTGCAAACTTGTGTACCGCCGCGACCGCAGCCACGCGTCTCGTCCGGCTCGCAAGCGCCTTCACCCGAGCACGCCGACCAATCGGACCAGCTGCCCGAGCTCATGTCGCAGGTACGCGTGCGCGTACCGCAGTTACCGCACGCCATCGAGCGCTCGCCTGCACACGACTGACCGGTGCACGCAGAGCTCCACTGGCAGTTGCCGCCGCAGATCTGCGTGCCACCGCGACCGCACGAGCGAGTTTCATCGGGCTCGCACACGCCTTCGCCGCTGCACTCGCCGAACTCCGACCACTGACCTGACGACGGATTGCACTCGCGCGAGCGCGAGCCGCACATGCCACACGCTTCAGTCGGTGCGCCCGGACACTCCTGCTCGCCGCACGGGCCCCACTCACAGTTGCCGCCGCAAGCTTGCGTGCCGCCCGAGCCACAACTCTGCGTCTCGCCAGGCGAGCACGCGCGCTGCTCCGTGCACTCGCCCCACTCTGCAAACACACCGTTGTCGCAGCCACGTGTTTGTGTGCCGCAACGCTCGCAAGCGCGGCTCGCTACGCCGTTGCACCTCTGGCCCAAGCACACACCCCAGCGACAATCGCCACCGCAAGTCTGCAAGCCGTCCGTGCCGCACGCGCGCGTCTGTTCGACCTCACACTCGCCCTCGCTCCCGCAGGCGCCGAAGTCGCCCCAGGTGCCTTCTTCGCACGCGCGCTGCTGCGTGCCGCACATGCCGCACGACTTGATGCGCCCACCGTCGCAAGCCGGCCCGACCGATGGATCCGGCAAAAACCCAGTGACGCCCGAGGACCCGGTGGCGATGTTGTTGTCACCAGTCTGATCGTTCGACTCGTAACAAACCGCGACACCCGCGCGCTTCGCGGAGCAGCCGTTGCTGAAGATCACGCCCAACACTTCCGTGCCCGATGCTTGCAGGCGCTCGCACACGCGCCCTGGCAAACGCACGCGACCCGGCTCGAACACGAAGCCTTCCGTGTCCGAATCGAACGGCACGTAGCAGCCGCTACTGCCGCACGTGCCCACGCCGCCGCGTGCGAGCCGCAGCGCGACATTCAGCTGCTCCGCGCCGATCTCCGGATTGATCGCGAACGAACAGTCTTCTTCGAGCTGCGCTTCACTCGCGTTGTCGAAGCAGCGCACCGCATCGAAACAGACCGCCACGCCGCCTGAGCTCGTCGCGCTGCCGGTCTTCACTGGCTCGGGCATCTGATAGTCCGGGAGCTCAGACTCGTCCAAGGTCGCAGGCTTGCATTCACCCTGCACGCAGGTGTGATTCTTTTCGCAACCCTCGCCGCCGGCAGCGGCAGACTGACCCACGCACAGGTATTGGAGCCGCATCCGCAGGATCGCCCAGCGCGCGCTTGGGATCGTCGTGATCGCGAAGCGCTCCACGCGCTCCTGGCCTGAGCGATAACCCACGACCTTGAACTGCGCGGGCGCAGAATCGCCACGGTACGTCACCGGGATCGCCAGCGGCGGTGGCTCGTCGTCGCTGCCGATGGCGTAGAGCTCGTCGAGCACCGTGGTGCCCGATTGGGTGATCTCCACGTGCACCCGGTCGAGGTCCTTCGGCGTGGCCAAGTCAGTGTCGACTTGGAGCAACAAGCCGTAGCCCGGTCGGTTGTCGACGCTGCAAGCGGCGAGCAGCAAGAACGCCGCAGCCTGCAGCCAAAAGCGGCCTACTGTCGATCCCCTACAAAACGCATCCATGCGCGTCCTCGCCACTTACGTGCGGAAAACGCTGACTAACCTAGCAACAAGCGGATTGGGCGTCGACCTTTGATCGCTCGCATCGCGCGCATCGTTCGCACCGTGCGCACCGTGCGCTCGCTTCAAGCGTGACTACGGCAAATCGATCGTGCCCCAGGTTCCGTTCGTAACGGACGGAGAGCCGTTCGTCTCCGGACGCAGGGCAAAATACGATGCAACCGCGACACCTGACGCCGCAACCAATCCAATGCCCACCCACAACAATGGTGAAACGCCGGAGCCAGGCTCAGATTCGAGCGTCACATACAGGTTTCGCGTGCGGTCATCTTCGATGAACACTTGGCGCTCATACGGACGCATACCTGCCCCCGTAACACGCACCGTGTGTTCTCCAGACGGCAGCACGCCTTGCCAGCTGCCATCGCCCATCACAACACCGTCCACACGGATGGATTCTCCAGCGCGCGCGGTGACAGCCAGCGCGCCTTGATGCAGCTCGAGCTGTAGGCTCAAACGGAACACCACTTCAGCGGCATCTGGAAAGTTGCGCGTGATCAGGTGGTCTTTGTAGCCGGACTTGTGCACGCGGATCTTGCGTAAGCCGAGATCCACGAGGATCGGTTCTGGAAGCGGCGTCGTGCCCACGAGCACGTCGTCGAGGAACACCTGCGCGCCATCGGGATCGACCTGCAGCTGTACGCGGCTGACCAAGAGGCGCACAGTCCGCAGCACGTCGGTGAACTCCGCGCGATGACCCGCTGACATCAGATGAGAGCCTTCGCGCTCGTAGCGCTCGAGCAAGCGCAGCACGTTTGCGTAGTGCCGCAGGTTCTTCTCGCACGCCGCCATGTTCCACAGCAGCCGCGGATCACCAGCACGCTCGTACGCGCGCTGGAACTTGACCAGCGCGCCGGTGAAGTCTTCGTCGTTGAACAGAATGCGCGCGGCGACGTAGTCGTCTTTGGCTTCGCCCTGCAGCGATTCGCTGAGCGGGGGCAGCGCGCGCCCTGCCGCTGGTGGCGGCGGATATTGCGCGAAGCATACGGTCGCAGAGAGCCACATCGCGAGCATCAGCCCGAGTCGCGAGAAACGTACTTGCATCATGGCGCGAGCGCCTCGCGGCTGAGCGCGAAGATGCGCCCCGATTGGTTCATCCAGAAGATCTTGTCAGAGCTCGCAGCGATGCCTTGGACCGGCACATCCGCGGTGAAGTCAGCGATGAAGCGCGCGCTCGTCGCGCCCTTGGGGATCGCGAGCACCGACGAGCTGCGCAACCTGTCAGGCTGCAGGTACTCGTCGCGCGCGAAGAACACGGCGCCATCCACTGCGCCGAGCAACCGCAGCGCGGTGAGATGGCGCTCTGCAGGAACCTCGAGATCGTAGATCACTTCGAGCTGATCTGTCGTCGCAGTGCTGGCCATCGCGACCCGGCCGATCTCCAAGTGCTCTGTGCCAGCGGCAGTCGGTGGGCTCTCGAACAGCGTAAACAAATCGGTGCCATCCGACACGACACCGAGGTAACCGTTGTGCTTGAAGTCCGGGATCGTCATCGGCTGAGGGTTCAAGAGCGTGGTGACCTGGTGCGTCGTCTTGTCGATCCGCACCACGCTGCTCATGCGCAGAAAGGGCTGAGCGTCGTCGCGCCGCTCGTCGACGTTCACGCCAGCGTAGAAGCTGCTCGCGTCTTGGGTGATCTGTTTGATCACGCGATCACCGAGCGCATCCATCCCCGTGAGCATGCCGTTGAAGCTGAAGTGCAGCAGGTACACGTCGGCGAGCGCGGCATCATCGCCTTCCTTGCCGAGGCCGCTCGCCATGACATGAATCCCGCTGGCATCGGTCAGCAGGCGGCTGTCGGTGTAGAGCCCCACGCCCGCAGTCGCCAGCGGCAGCCCCATGGGCGCCGCCCCTGGCTGCAGTGGCAAGCGGTTGATCACATCCGGCTCGCCAGGCGCGCCGCCGCTGCTCTCCGCCCAATACAGCGCTCCGTCGTACACGGACGCAGCGATGTTGGGCGTCGCAGAGATCGGGAAGTCGTCGCGCTTCTCGCTCTCCATGTCCACGGCGAACACGGTCGCTTCCTCTTTGCCCTCGACGCACATGCAGCTGTAGAGCTTCGTGCCTTCGCTCATCAGCGGGCAGCAGTACTCCGAGTTTGCGGCGGGCAAGCTCGCGAACAGCTCGGGGCTCGGCCAGCTCGGCGCGCCATTCGTGGTGTCTGGCACGATCGCACGGCTGTCGGGAACCACCGACCATGCGCCGCATGGCGGCAGTGCTGGGGTCTTGGTCTGGCAGGCTGTGCTCGACTGGACGGCGAGCACTTTGCGCTCGGCGAGCCGGTTGCAGACCTCGGCTGGTAGCTGGATGCGCGTGCCGTCAGGTGTGGTGGTCCAGCCTTCCGAATCTTCGCCGTCGAGCGGCACGAAGCACGTGGTGACTGGGCCAGCATCGTTGCAGATGCCGCCACCCGCTACGCGCAGCGCTACATTGACGTTCTCGCCAGCCGGCCGCTCGATCGTGCAATTCGCGTCAGGCACAACCACGGTCCCTGCGCCCATGCACTCGACGACGTCGAAGCACGCTCCCTGCTCCGGCTCCTCCGCGCCTCCGTACAGATCCATCGGGTCGAAGTCTGGAAGCGTGGCTGAGTCCGTCTCATTCGAAACACAGGCGCCGGCCTTGCAGGTCTCCCCGTCGGGACAGGTCTGCACCACACGAGACACCTGGCCACCCTTCCCATCCGGGACCGTCACGACTTGTGGCTGGGCGGACTCGTTGCATAGCCACTGGATCGGCATACGCAGCATGGCCACGCGGTCGCGCGGAACGGTGGTCACGATCTCGCGATACGTGCGCCACAGGTCGCTCTTGCTGCCCGCCACGGTGATCGTGATCGGCTCGGGGTTCGCGCTAGCGACCAGCACCAAGCTACCTGGGATGGGATTGTCGTTGGGCGAGCCACCGATCGAGTACGCGTCCTGGTGGAGCACCCCGCCGCGACGCGTCAGCTGCACGCGCACGTTGTCGATCTGGGTCGGCAACGCCATGTCAGTCTGAAACGTGATGACCAGCTGACCGCGCGGCTCCGACGCCTGCTCGCAACCGGAGGCGAAGCTGACGGCGGCAGCGAGCATGCTGACGCCAGCGATGATACCTACACGGGTTTTCCACGGCTCAGGCACGCGCGTTTTGCGCTTGAAGCAAGCGTGTTCCACAGTCCCCGACTTACCGATCTAAGGCCAAAGCGCAAGTAAACACTTCACAGGAAGGTGCCGGCGACACAGGCGGTTGACCGCCGGACGCGTGGCCCCGCAGCACACGTTCCAAGCAGCTCGCCGCGGAGAGCGGCGCGCTCGCGGGCCACAGTCTCATAGACACGCGACATCGCGGCAAGCCGTTCTTGCTTGTTAAATTCGGACCGGCTGTCTGCGGCGCCGCACCCACACGGACCGCTCCGCGCTGCTGCCTATCGGTGCTACAAAGGCATCTCCACTTCCGTCGGCCGCTCATCTCGCAATGTCCCTGCCCATCGATCACGCTCGCTTGCCCAAGCCCGGCGACACTTTCGGCGAGAAATATCGGCTCGAGTGCATTCTGGGCAGCGGTGGCATGGGCGTCGTCTTCGGCGCGACTCATCTGATCACGCACAAGCGTGTCGCGATCAAGTGGCTGGCCGGTGAGGTCGCGGGCGGATCGCTCTCGGACACGACGCAGCGCTTCGTGCGCGAGGCGCGTCTGGCGGGCGAGTTTCATCACCCGAATATCGTGCAGGTTTACGACCTCGGTGAGAGCGATGGCTCGTTCTACATGGTCATGGAATGGCTGGAGGGCGAGTCGCTCGCGGCGCGCTTGGAGCGTGTGGGGCGGCTGTCGTTCTCCGAAGCGACCACGTGGCTGATCCCATGCATGCACGCAATGCAACGCGCGCACGACGCAGGGATCATTCACCGCGATATCAAGCCGGCCAACATCTTCTTGTGCGACGCCACGGCGGATCGGCCGGCGCTCTCGAAGGTGCTCGACTTCGGCATCTCGAAGAGAATCACCGCAAGCACGGACATGAGCACGTTCGTGACGAAGACCGGCATGCTGATCGGCACGCCGCACTATCTCGCACCCGAGCAGCTACGGGCACGGCCTGTGGATCGGCGCACCGATATCTACGGGTTCGGCGTGCTCTTGTACCAGACGCTCGCCGGCGAGCTGCCGTTTGCTGCGGACAACTTTGGTGATCTCGTCGTCGAGATCAGCGTGGGAACGCTGCGCTCGCTGCGCGAGCTCGTCCCGGATCTGCCTGTGGGCGTAGAGCAAGTGGTCGCCCGAGCGATGGCACGCGAGCCCGAGCAGCGTTACCAGAGCTTGCATGAGCTGATCGCGAGCTTACAGCTGCTCGACCCTACGCCGCTCACAGCTGCAACGCTGCCGCAGATCGCTGCGCCTTCAACCATCCGTCCGATCTCGACCGTGGTGCCGAACACTGCGGCCCGCAGCGGTTCGCGCGAACGCACGCTCGTGACTGCTGCGACGGTCGCGAGCTTGCTGGCTGCAGCTGTCGGCTTCGCGGTGTTGCAACAAGATCAAAGCGAGACCGAAGCGTCCAGCGCGATCGTGCGCCCGCGTGAGCTGCCGAGCGTCGTCGCTCCGGACACGCTGCCGCAAAGCGCGAACCCGTTTCCGCAGCACGACGCAGCTGTAGACGGCGGGCAACCCAGCGGAATGGAGCCAGCTGACACAGACACGCTGCAGCCGCAAAACCCGCCCAAGCGCCCAGTGCTGGCGCAGCCAGCGCAATCTGGTGCATCTGCGAAGAGCCCGGAGCCTAAGCTCGCCGCACCCGCACCCGCGAAAGCTCCGGAGCCCGTGAAGCCAGTCGAGGTACAGCAGCCACCGCAAAACGCGAAGCCTAAGCCTGCGAGCCCGGCACGCGCCGCACCGGATCCAACCATCGATCAGTTCGATCCAACCCCACAGCCATCAGCAGCAGAACCGAAGCCCGAGCGCAACCCGCTCCACATGGACATCCAGTAGCCACAGTATGCCTCCCATGCTGCGAAATGCCTTGGTGTCGATCGCGTGGCTCGCGCTCGCTGGCTGCGACCCGAGTCCGTTCGAGATCGAAAGTCCTGCTCCGCGTGCCGATGCGGGTTCTGACAGTGGCAAGGCTGAATCGCAGCAACCCGGCGAGCGCCCCGACAGCGGCCCGCGCGATGCCGGGGTCGACGCGAACGATGCGCCGCAAGCAGGCCGCGTCGGTGCCGACAGCGGCGGCAACGGCACCGGCGGCGAGCAGGCAGCAGCGGGTAGCGGCGGAGGCGCAGGCACATCCACAGCAGCCGGCAGCGGCGGCAGCGCAGGTGAGCCTGCCGAGGTCTGCCAACGCGCCGATTCCGATGCAGCCGTGAGCGTCAGAGAGGTCAGCGAAGCGGGCACAGTCTCGAGTCCGGCTTCGATCGCGCTGCGCATTCCGGGCCCGATCAGCTGGATCGGCGGCAAGCTCACCTGGCTCTTCCCGAAGACCATTCGCAAAGACGGCGCGCTCGGCGCAGACACCGCACCCAACCAACCGAACGCAGCGTTTCTCTCGCGCGACAAGCCGAACGTGCTGGAAGAAGACCTCGATCCGGATGGCGTACCGCGCAGGTTCCTCACCGCCGACGACGAAAACGCAACCAGCGAGCTGTGGCCCACTGCCTTGCTGCGCGTGCCACCGCCAACAGACCAGGACAACGCAACCGGCCTCGCGTTCGTGCGCGTCTCGCGCGATCTGATCAACTACGACGTAGCGGTCGGCCGCGTGGCGCGCAACACCACCACAGCACAAGAACCGCTGACGCCGTTGTTCACCGAGAGCGACAGCAAGTTCTCGACCGGCGGCTTTCGCGGCAACGAATACGGCTACCTGTTCGCTTGCCAAGAAGACACGAGCATCGAGGATCGCAACGACACAGCGCGCTACCCCTGCAAAGTCGCGCGCGCAAAGCTCGCCGAGCTGACACAACGCGACAGCTACCGCGTGTACGATCCCGAGAAAGAACAATGGGTCGCAGATCTCAGCGCTGGCGCGCCCGTGATCTACGGACCACCCGGCATGCTCTCGCTCTCGTTCAACAATTACCTCGGCCGCTACATCGCCGTGCACAGCCGTTGGTTCTCCAACGACGTAGTGATACAGACCGCCGAGATGCCAGCGGGACCGTGGCGCGAAGAGCTCGCTTTCACCCTGCCCTCACCGAGCGTCGGCGTCACGCAGAGCGCACTCGAACAACCAGCGTTGATCGCACCGGAAGCATGCGCGAAAACGATCTGGGTCTCGTACATGTCCCCGACCGCCGACGACATGGGCTATCCCAGCGCTGCTGAAATCAAGCTCGTAAAGGTAGAGCTGCAATAGCGCAGCTCACGCCTGCTGCTCGGCGCAAGCCTTGATCCGCTCCGCCAGCACCGCACGCTCGCGCTCGTTCGCAGTCATCTCCAGCGCGCGCTCATACTCAGCTCGCGCCTCCGCAAACCGGCCAAGCCGCGACAGCAACTCGCCGCGCACACCGGGCAACAAGTGATAGCGCTCGAGCTCACCACTCTCGTGCAGCGCATCCACCAGCGGCAACGCAGCCTCTGGCCCAAACGCCATGCTCACCGCGACAGCACGATTGAGCTCGACCACCGGCGAGCCCGTCAGCTCCACCAGCTCACCGTACAGCTCCACGATGCGCGTCCAATCTGTCTCGTCGGCCGACCGCGCACGCGCATGACAGGCGGCGATCGCTGCTTGCAGAGCGTACGGTCCGAGTGGTCCGGAGAGCTGCTCTGCACGACGCAACGCGCCGAGGCCGCGCCGAATCAGCAAGCGATCCCAGCGCGAGCGATCTTGCTGCGCCAAGAGCACAGGCTGACCATTCGCATCGACGCGTGCACGAAACCGCGACGCCTGCAGCTCCATCAGCGCGATCAACCCCTGCGCTTCCGCAGATTGCGGCACACGCTCGGCGACCACGCGACCAAGGCGCATCGCATCCTGACAGAGCTCCGGGCGCACCCAATCCTCACCGCGTGTCGCGCTGTAGCCTTCGTTGAAGATCAGATAGATCACCTCCAACACCGAATCCACACGCTGCCGCAGATCTTCGCCGTGCGGCACCTCGAACGGCACATTCGCATCGGCGATCGTGCGCTTCGCGCGTACGATCCGCTGCTGTACCGTCGGCTCGCTGATCAAAAACGCGCGCGCGATCTCCTCAGTCGACAAACCACCGAGCAATCGCAACGTCAGCGCGACGCGCGCTTCGCGCGAGAGCACCGGGTGGCACGAGATCAAGATCAGACGCAGGACGTCGTCGCCCACGTCTTCGTCGAGCTTCGCGACCACATCGAACGTGTGCTCGTTCGGCTGCTCGCGCCCGAGCTCGTCGTGCCGGCGCTCCTGCATGCGCTTCCTGCGAATATTGTCGAGCGCGCGGTTCTTGGCAGTCGCCATCAACCACGCGCCGGGATTGTCTGGAATGCCCGACTCGGGCCAGCTGGAGAGCGCCGAGATCAAAGCCTCTTGCGCGAGATCTTCCGCCAGCGACAAGTCGCGCACCATCCGCACGAGCCCGCCGATCAAGCGGGCGGACTCGATGCGCCATACGGCTTCGATCGCTCGTTGCACGTCCTCAGTCATGCTGCCGCCTGCGGTGTTGTCATAAGGACCCCCGAGGTCCTTCATACAACACCATCCAAGCTGCGCAGCCGAGATTGCTACTTGCGCTGCTTTTCCAGCTCGGCGCGTAGTCGGTCCTCCTGCGCGCGCAGCTCAGGCGTGAAGTTGTCGCCGAAGTCCTCGGCCTCGGCGACCGGACGCAGCTCGACGCTGCCGTGCACGCCGTCCGGGTTGGGGATGCGGCGCGCCCAGGCCACGGCCTCCTCGATCGACTTCACCTGCCACATCCAGAACCCAGCCACGAGCTCCTTAGTCTCCGCAAACGGCCCGTCGGTGACCTTGGTCTTGTCGCCCTGGAACTCGATGCGCTTCGCGAACTTGCTCGGCTTGAGGCCCTCGCCGTCAAGCATGATGCCGGCCTTGACCAGCTCCTCGTTGTACTTGCCCATCTGGACGAGCAGCTCCTGGCTCGGGATCGCGCCGTTCTCACTGTCCTGAGTCGCCTTGATGATAACCATTACACGCATCGCAAATTCTCCTGTAGTATCGGGGTCTTGGCCGGCACGCGGGCGAGCGCCACCGGCCTTCTGACAGAGCGACGAGCCAGCCTGGCCCGGATCGACGCGCCCAAGAGAATTTTTGAAGAACGCGGCGTTTTGGCGCCTGCCCCGATTCAGGCGCTGATCGACTAACTGTTAGACCGGGCAGCGTTCGCACGGATCGCCGCACTCAGATACGGCGTCAACCCCGCGCCGGCTTTGTCGATGTTCTCTGCAAAGCGCGGATCCGCCTCGTACATGTCGGCGAGCCGCGTGTGCATCTCATGGCTGCACGGATAAAACCAGCGATCGATCAGCAGCCGAGCTTGCTCTGCCAGATCCATCACCTCGGGCTCATCCGGCTTCTTGCCGGCGTTCATCGCGCGGACGAGCGCGTCGGAGACGGCGCCGTTTTCCGCGCGGAAGCGCTCCCAGTCTTGCTTGCTGTAGCCCTTCGCGCGGCGCTGCGATTCCTTGTAAGCATCAGTGTTACCCCAACGATCTTTGGCCTCTTGCTCGTAGGCCTTGGGATCGAAGCCATCGAACAGGTCCTGCATGTTACTCATCGTGTCCTCTCCTTCTGTGGGTGGGTCCTTGTCCAAGAGCGACAGCGCGCGATCGAGCGCACGGATCATGTGATCTGTTTGCTGTGCCCGCTCGAGCAGCAGACGGCGTTGCTCGAGCAATGCAGCGCGATGATCGAACGCGGGATCATCTAAGAGCTTACGGATCGCCTCGAGGCTCAAGCCCAGCTCGCGCTGCACGAGCACCTGCTGCAAGCGCAACAAGTCTTCCTCGCTGTACAGTCGATAGCCCGCGCTCGAACGCCCCGAAGGCACGAGCAAACCGATGCGGTCATAGTGATGCAACGTCCGCACCGACACGCCGCTCAGCTCCGCGACTTCCTTCACTTGGTAGTGACCCGGCTTCATGAAAATCAGCCTACGGGCTGACGCAACGTCAGGGTCAAGCCACCGAATCGCTTTTTTTCTGCAAGCGGTCTGCTAGAGAGCAAGCGCCGATGAAGAAAGCAGAAAAGGCCGAGCGCATCCGCCAGCAGCTCTACGAGCTCTATCCAGCGCCGCCCATTCCGCTCGAGCACAGCGATCCATTCACGCTGCTCGTCGCAGTCATGCTCTCCGCACAGACTACCGATGCGCGCGTAAACATGGTGACGCCTGCGTTGTTCGCGCGTGCGCCTACACCGAGCGCGATGCGCGCACTCGCGGTCGATGAGATCTTGGCGTTGATCAAGACGTGTGGGCTCGCGCCGACCAAAGCACGCAACTTGGCAGCGCTCTCAGTGTTACTCGGCGAACGTCACAACGATATCGTTCCGCGCGACATGGAGCAGCTCGAAGCGCTGCCCGGCGTGGGCCACAAGACCGCAAGCGTCGTGCTCAGTCAGGCGTTCGGCATCCCGACCTTTCCCGTCGATACCCACATTCACCGCCTCGCAGAACGTTGGGGTTTATCCGACGGGAAGAACGTCACGCGCACCGAAGCCGATCTCAAACAGTTGTTTGCGCCCCAATACTGGAACGCACTGCACTTACAGATCATCTACTTCGGACGTGAGCATTGTCCTGCGCTACGACATGAGCAAAAGCAGTGTCCGATCTGCAGTTGGGCACGCGGAACAGCGCGCAAACGCGTGCGTCGCACATAATATTGATCCACAGTTCTAACTAACAGAACTAACACTCCGCGATCGGTTACTGGCTATGCGTGACCGTCCTGGAATGCCCCGGTCCGTCCGGCTACCCTGTTGGATTTAAGACAGGATCCACCACGATTCTGCCGATATCGCATCCGAGCGCGTCATCACCTTATTCATGCGCGCGGAGGTGTGTGCGATGCGAGACCTAACACCCCAAAGCTTGGGCGGCCGGGCCCAAAGCAGAGCGCCAAGTGCGCCACGTGTGCATTGGGCGGCGCTGCTGTGTCTAGCTGCGGCGGCATGCGGCAGCGATCCTGAGTCCGCGCAGCCGTCTTCGACGACACCGTCTTCGACGACACCGTCGAGCACCACCGCTCCGCAAGCGACCGCGGGCTCGGGTGCTTCCACGAGCACGGTGAGCAGGCCAATCACGCCCACCACTCCCACCACTCCGAGCACAACACCGACGAGCACGACACCCGCGACGCCGCCAGCCAGCGGTGGCGCAGCGCCCGGCGGCGCCCCCATGACGATGGGCACCCCCGCAATGATGGGCGCACCCGGTGCCATGACTCCAGCCATGATGGGCGCGCCCGCGACGCCCAATCGTCCAGCAACGCCAGCCGGCCCAATGGACGGCGATCCTTCGAAGCCGATGGTATCGATCCCCGGCATCACCTGCGGCGCACCGCGCGTGAGCTTCGGCGCGCCTCCGCCCACCGTATCGATCGGAGGCCGCGACGTGTTCGTGGCTTACCCCTGTAAGCACGAAGGCGCTCCCGTGACGTTCTTCTTGTTCATCCACGGCACCGTGCAGGAAGAACAAAAACTACCGTTCACGTTGGGCACCTTCTCGGTGCACGAGCTCGTCGACTCGCACAACCTCGTTGTCGTCGCGCCCAAAGCGAAAGGCACGCAGTGGGGCAACGGCGATGGCGGCGTGGATCTTCCGCACCTCTACGAAGTCATCGACTGGACGTACACAACCTTCCAAGAGAAGTTCGACATTCGCAGCATGTGGGCACACGGCGGCAGCTGGGGCGCGTTCTATCTATCCACGTTCGCGTGCGACCCGATGCTCCAAGATCGTCTGGACGGTGTGTTCATGGTCGTCGGCGGAGGTTGCCCGCGCTGCTCCGATCGCTTGTCCTGCGTCGTCATCCAGCAGGAGCTCGAAAAGGGCATGAACATGATGATCCCGGCGGCCGGCCAAGAAATGTTGGTGGACCAAGCAAACATCGCAGGCTTTGCGACGCAACACGGCTGCGACGCCAAGATGGGCCCCATGCCGTTGGGCACCGGCCCCCGCATCTGGAACTTCCCCAACTGCGACAAAGGCTGGTACCACGCCTACATACTCGGCCCGGGCCAACACGCCGACAAGCTCGACCAAGCCGCAGTCATCGAGCTAACCAACCAAATGAAGATGACCGAGCAGTAAAGGCCGCCAGCCCACCACGCAAAAACGCGCCGCTCCTCTCAGAGCGGCGCGTTTTTCATTTCAGCGTGGCGTTCAGCGTGGTGCTACTACCAGTTCTTGATCTGCGATGTGTAGCGACCCGTCTGGAACTGACCGTCGGGCTCGAGGAACTCTTTCTTCCACTCCTCGTGGTCAGCGAGATGCCACAAGAGCCACGCTACGATCGCACCCCAGCCGTAGCGACCGGACGTCGTGTGGCTGGACTCGAGGATGTTCGTGTAGAACGTCGGCACGGTCGTCGCGTCGAAGTCGGTCTCGCACTGCGCGTACGCGACGTCCGACGACGGCCCGCACAAGAACATCGTGTCTGACTTCAAGTTCTTCGGCCCAGCGCCGCCCGAAGATCCCCCGGAGATGTGGATCGTCGTAGTCATGCGTTCATCGGGCATGAAGTTGAAGAGCATGACGGAACCTTGCGAGTGACCAGCGCCACCGACCTTCGTCGTATCGAGCTTCTGGTACAGCGGACTGTCAGCGACGTCGTTCTGCGCGATCACCCAAGTCAGGCCGTCGTCCAAGGCCTGCGTGCTGCTGAAGCTCGACTGCGCGGCGATGTAGATCACGAAGCCGTAGGACGCGTAGTGGTCCCAGTGCATCCCGTTCATGTCGTAGTACGGCGGATTGGTGCCGCCGCCCGGACCGAAGATGAAGATCGGGTGCTTGACGCCGTCCTTGCCGATGTCTTCGGGATAAACCATCCAGCCACCTGGCGGGATGTCCTTCACCTTGACTGCTGGTCCCCAAGGACCGAGCACCGCGTCCTCGAGGCCCGCCCCTTCAACCATCGTGACCTTGGGCAGCTTGCCGGCTGCCGAAGCGCCGGGATCCGTCGCGCCTGTGCCCGCTGCGCTAGCAGCTCCACCGGCTGCGCCCGAGGTGCCTGCAGTAGCCGAAGCCCCTGCCGCTGGCGCGCTCGTGCTGCCTGCAGTGGGAGCCGCACCACTGCCGCCAGAGGCTGCAGTGCTCGGCGTGCCAGCGGCGTTCGATGTGGGCCCGGGGGCGCCAGGAGCTGCGCTGGTTTTGCCTGCGCTCCCGGTGGTGGTTGGCGGAGCCTTGGCACCCGCGGCCGCTGCTGGACCGCCGCTCCCAGCCGGCGCTGCGCTGCCAGCTTGCGTGCCTTGCGGCACATTGCTGGAGCCGACGCCAGGGGCACTGCCGCCTCCGCAACCGCTCGCGATGATCAGCGTGAGGGCAAAGGCCCCGTGCAACGCCGGATTGGAAGATCGGATGCCGTGAGAGATCACATGAAGCTCCGTGTCATGTTGCGTGGACGTTCTTAGCGTCGTGCACAGGCCTTTACCGTTCATGCGCCTGCGTCTGCTGCGCCGTGCATGACGACCTGACTAAGGACCTGGATAACGCGACGTACAGAGCGCCGCAATCGGCTTCGGCGAGAACGAGAGCCGCGGCAGGTTCTCGTAACGATTGTGTAGTCGTTGGCGTTCCAAGATAGCGGAGCCTCTAACGGCGCCTCGACAGCGCACATTCAACAAAACCTAACGGTCGAATCTAACAACCTTGCAGCTGCAGCCATCAGCTGCAACGAGTGCAGATTGAGTCAACCGAGTGTCCGCAAAACGATGACGCGGGCCGTTCAACATGCGTCTTGCGGATTGTGTGCATGGGTTTCCGAGCGGAAACTGGCTCAAAATCCCAGCTGTTGCCGAATCCGCCACGCGTTCTGCGCAAGCAGCGCGGCACTGTCGGACTACGTCGAAAATCGAAATAGTTAGCAGCTCGCACACCCCAGGGTACCTGGGGCCGCCGGTTTGCGGCTTTCGCCAGTGCCGCCGAGGGCGGCCGGAGGCTGTAAACGATGAAGAGTTTTTCGCAAACGCGGCGAGGGATCGCCGGGCTGATCGTCGTCGCTGGCTGCGGCGAGGTTCCGCGACCCAGGACAACAACGCTGCGAGCCCAGGCGCCGCGAGCGCGACGACCACTCCGGGGCCGCAGGCAACACCGCTGCTGCCACGCCGAGCTCGATGACGCCGGCTTCCCAAGCCAAGCCCTCTGCCCCGAGCGTAGCAGGCGCAGCGGCCCGGCGACCCCAACCACCAGCACAAAGCCTCCTGCAAGCACCGCGACAAGAGTTCGTCGAGCCCACCGGCAAGTTCCAGATGGGCATCTACAAGTCGCAAGTCAAAAACTGGTAACCCTCAGCTAAGCGCGAAAGAACAAACCCGCCGGAGCATGCGCTTCGGCGGGTTTTCTATGAGTCGCGGGTGCAGCCGTTAGCGGCTGAGGCGTTGCAGTAGGCTGGCGGCGTCTCGGGTTAGGCCGCGCGCGCCGAGTTGCTCCGCTTTTGCGTAGGCTTTGCTGACTAGGGTGTGCGCTCGGGAGGATTGGGGCGCGCCTTCGTGGAGCAAGCACCGTGCTAGCTGGAGCCTGATCTCCGCGGCGCGCAGACCGAGCTCCGCGCGCTGCGCGAGCACGAGCGCGCGCTCGAAGTGGAGCTTGGCTTGAGCGGGTTGGCCGAGCACGACAGCTAGCATGCCGAGCAGCTGCGAGACGGGGCCTTCGCTGAAGTAGGAGACATGACCAGCAAAGGACTCGGCCCAAGGCAGCAGAACGTCGTACATGGTGGCTGCGACATCGCGCGCTTCGAGCAACACGGCCGCGCGCGCCACGTGGCCGAGCGTGCCGAGGTGATCGCGATCGCAAGGTAAAGTCGCGAGGTGCGCGCTGTGCATCTGCAGCGCGGCGCGCGCAGCTTGCGTCAGCCCAGCAGTGGCGAGCGCGCGCGTCTTGAGCGCCCAGATGCTCGGCGAGTCGTGCGACTCCGGCGTCAGGGCCTCGCGCGTGCGCTCGTCGACGCTGGGTGCACGGCCGAACACCGCCAGCACCACTTGCTCGTCGAACGCACAGAAAGTCTCATGGCCGACGATGCCCTGACGACGTGCACGCTTGTGCAGGCGCTGCAGCGCTTCGATCGCCTGCTGGTTCGCAGCGGTGTTGATGCTGCGCAGCGTGCGCCAGCGCTCGGAATGCCAGGTCAGCTCGATATGCTTGAGCTGGCGCGCGCAAGCCTCGAGGTCCCCGAGCGCAGCGGCTTGTGCCGTGACGTCGCCACGTTGCAGCGCGCTCACCGAGCGATGCAGCGCGAGCTCTGCAGGCACCACCGCGAGCATCTCGGGATGCTCGCGCGCCATGCCCGTCAGCTCGTCGTACAGCTCGGCGCACTGGTCCGCGTAGGTCAGGCCGCCTTCGACGTACAAGCGGCACAGCAGCGCTCCAGAGAGCGCCAAGGTCGACTTCGCTGAACGTGCGAGGCTGGTCGCCTCGGTCACGGCTTGCTGTGCTTGCGCGCGGTCGTAACAGACCGGCGCGCAGCAGCCGAGAGCGGCGAGCCCGAGCGCACGCGGCTCGTATGCCGACGCATCCAGCATGGACAACGCACGCGTGAGGATCGTGTGCATACCCGGCAGCGCTTGAAAGCCCGGGTGCGCGTTCAACATGTAAGCCGCGCGGATCAGCGTCCAAGGATCAGCTTGCTCTTGCGCCAGCTTGAGCACGCGATCGAGCAGCGCAGCGTAGACCGTGTGCGCACAGCCACGTGCGTACACGAGGCTCTTGAGCATCAGCTCCATGCGCAAGCGCGGGCTGGGATTGTCCATCAGCGAGAGCGCTTCGAGCGCCTGACGCAAGTAGCGCACGACGTCCGGGTTGCCGTACACAGCCGCAGCCGCCGCGGCTTCGCGGCAGTAGTGCACCGTCTTACGAAGGTTGCTCTCGGGCAACGCTGCGTACAGATGATAAGCCAGCTCGCTCGGCGGTACGTGCGCGCCTTCGTGAACGCTGCGCTCGAGCGCTTCGGCGATTCGAATGTGCCAGCGGCGCCGCTCCGCACCCGGCAATGCATCGTAGAGCGCGCCGCGCAACAGATCGTGGCCGAATGCAAACGCAGTCGTAGAGTCCGGCGCAGCCACGACGACTTCAGCTTCGATAGCGGCGTCGAGCAGAGTCGCGATCGCAGAGGGCTCGTTCTCGTAGATGCGCTGCAAGAGCGGCAGCTCGAAGCTGCGGCCAATCACCGCCGCTGCCGACAGCAAACCACGCGCAGTTGCATCGAGCTGCGACAAGCGCGGCCTGATCAGGTCGAGCGCGACCTCTTGAACCGTAAGCATGTCGCGGTCGGGGCGCTCGGTGTGGCAGAGCTGACGCGACAGCTCGACCATGAAAAACGGGTTGCCTTCGCTCTTCGCGAACACGGCCGCGCCAAGCTGATTCTGCGGATCGTCGAGCACCGCTGCGACGTAGCTCTCGACATCCTGTTGCGACAAACGGTCGAGCTTGATGCGCTCGCAGTTGCGATGACCCAGGATGCGCGGCAGCTGGTCCTGCACAGGCGCCTCGTTCAAGCGCAAGGTCGCGACGAGCATGATGCGCGAGCGCGCGATCTCGTCGAGCAGCAGCCCTAGAAAGTCCAAGGTCGCAGCGTCCGCGCGATGCAAATCATCGAACACCAGCACGAGCGGAACTTCCGCCGCCGCAGCTTTCAAGCCACGGATCAGCACGTCGTAGCCTTCGTAGCGGCTCGGACCGTTCAGCGCACAAAAGCGGGCGTCCGCTTCACTCACCGGTCGCGCCGAGCGTTGATCGGCGAACAGCGCGAGCACTTCGTGCATGTCGCCGAGCACCAAGCCGAGATCGGGATCGTTGATCAGCTCCCGAAACGCGCGCAGCACAGGTGCGAGTGGCGGCGTGTCTCCGCCCTCGCGACAGTAACCCCACACCACATGCGCGCCTTTGATCCCGGCGCGCGCTTCGAACATCTCGACAGCACGGGTCTTGCCGATACCAGGCTCGCCCATCAGCAAACATGCGCGACCGTGCCGGCCGAGTGAATCAGCGAGCGCGAGATCGAGCGCGCCAAGCACTGATTCGCGGCCGACAAACGGCGTCGGTGGCAGCGGATGCACGAGCTTCGCTTGCACTTCCGAGCGCCGAATGTTGCGACGCTCTTCGGTCACCGCAGCAGCAAAGCGATAGCCGCGCCCGTAGACCGTGGAGATCAGATCGGCTTGCGAGGCCGACTGACCGAGCGTCTTGCGCAAGCGCGCCATCGCAACGGTGATCGCGTTGTCTGCGACCGCACGCCTCTCCCACACTGCTGCGACCAGCTCGTCTTTCGTCACGAGCTGTCCGGCTTGTCGAACGAGGCACGCGAGCAAGCGCAGCACCAACAGATCGACCTGCATGAGCTCGCCGTCGCAGCGAAGCTCGAGCGGCTCTACCTTGAGCTCGAAAGCGCCGAAGCGATAGACGACCTCGATCCCGAATTCAGTCGCAACTGAGGACTCGCTCAACAGCATAGGTGGTATCGCTATACAGCGTTCTGGCCTGTTCGGCCACTGTCGGCGGCCTGGCTGTATCGTGACAGCCACAGGTTTCTCGCCATCTGGCTAGAGGCTTTATAACCTAAGCGTAGGACGCACGTACGCGCGCGCATCGCTGGCTCGCACGTCGCAGCCCGGAGCAACGGTGATCAACGACTTCGACAGGCAACCGCGTGCGCATGCTTTGACGCATCGCGTCGGCATGCTCAGCCTGCGAGTTTTATGCGTTGCGGCATGTGTCCTGTGTGCCGAAACAGCGCGTGCCGAAGAACAAAACATTCGCACTTTCCAGCACAGTGGGATCCGAAGCTTGGAATTCACGTGACTTGAAGTCGCGGC
>JADMIO011545336.1_pt1 | contig 64414 bp, 49 predicted proteins | sample 8958161 | NCBI WGS metagenome assembly JADMIO01 (sample SAMN16585339, study PRJNA669376) | soil metagenome | isolation source: Crop rotation soil | place: USA: Cullars Rotation, Alabama | collected 2011 | reverse complement strand
GCCGCGACTTCAAGTCACGTGAATTCCAAGCTTCGGATCCCACTGTGCTGGAAAGCGATCATCGCGGGCCGCGAGTTCGACGTCGGCTACATCCGCGCGCCGGGGCAGCCGGAGCTCAACCGTTACGGCACCACGCTCTCCGATCTGTTCTCGATCATCCGCGAGGCGCCCGAGGTGCGCCGCTGCCTGGTGCGCCGCCTCGCGGAGCACCTGCTCGGCGCCGGTCACGTGCTCGACCCGGGCTGGCTCGAGTGGCTGACCGACGGCTTCGATGAGCGGCTCCGCCGCGAGGGCTCGACGTCGGCGCTGCGAGAGACGCTGAAGCGCATCGTGCTCGGGAACACCTTCGCCGAGCCGGATCCCTTGCCGTCCGAATGTTACGACCGCGCGCCCGGCGAGCGCGCCGAGGGGCCGCCGTGCTCGGTGCGCTTCCTCTTCCAGCGCAACTGCGGCGCGTGCCACGGGCCCAGCGCCCCGGCGGCGGGGCTCGACCTCACGTCGTGGCGCGAGGTCGGCGGCGTGTCGACCTTCACGCACCGCGTCGGGGGTGTGCAGGTCTCGCCCTCGAAGACCTTCGCGGCGCTCGCGGAGCGCCTCAACACGCCCGACGACGCGCGCCGCATGCCGCCGGGCTCCGCGATGCCCGCCACCGATCGCGCGCGCCTCTACCTGTGGGTCGATTCGATCCGCGCGACCCTCGGAGGTCCGTGACGTGGGCCTCGAAGTGAACGCGAGCAGGCGTGTCGGCGAGGAAGCCGCGATCTACGAGGAGCGCCGGCGCTGCGTCCGGGCTCCTCGTAGATCGCGGCTTCCTCGCCTGGTGTGCGCGCACCTCGCCGCGCTCGCGCTCGCCGGGATGTCGTGCGCGGAGGAGCGCGGCGGCGCGAGCAGCGTGGGCGGCGGGGCCGGGGGCGATTCGCTCGAGCCGCTGCGCGGCTTCTACACGGTGGAGACGATCCTCCGCGAGCGCCTCGTCGCGCCGGGGGCGTCCTTCTCGCTGCGCAGCTACCTCGAGCCGTCCGACGGCTGGCCGCTGCGCCTCGTGCCGCTCCTCAGCGCGAGCCCCGGGCAGGGGCTCGGCAACGCCGGCCTCGAGCCCGCGCCCAACCCGCTCACGGTGATGCTGTGGCACGCGGCGCTCAGCGGGGTCGCGGCCGACGTCGCCGCGCTCTGCGCGCCGCGCAGCGGCTCGAGCGCGGCGCCCGCGTTCCCCGCGACGGCGCGCTTCTCGACGCTGGTCGCGTCGCTGTGCGCATGGCCGGCGCCCGCGGCGCGCTCGCGCGAGTCGCTCGCGGCGCTGTGGCTCGCCGTCATGAAGTACGACGCGCCGCACGAGGAGCTGGCCGCGTTCGTCGACTTCTTCGCGGGGCCTACCTACGCCAACGCCGCGGCGCCGGCCGCGCTGCACGCGATGTTCACCGCGATGTTCCTCAACCCGAGCTTCCTGCTGAGCCGATGAAACCGACGTCGCCCAGCGCGCCCGGACGCCGTGCCTTCTTGAAGGGCGCGCTCGGCGTGGCCGCGCTCGGGCTCCTCGGCCGCGGACGCCCGGCGCGCGCCGCCGACGAGCACCCGCGCTTCTTCCTGCACCTCGTCGCGCAGGGCGGCCTCGACGCGACCTACGCCTTCGACGCGCGCCCGCGCGCGCTCACCGCCGCCGGCCTGCGCGCCGACTACCTCGGCGAGGAGCCAACCGTGTGGACGGGGCGCAACGGAGCGTCGACGCTGGTGACGAGCCTCGTGGCGCCGCTCGCCGCACACCGCGACCGCTTCAGCATCCTGAACGGCGTCGTCATGTCGGCGGGGTTCGACGGGCACCGGCAGAACACGAACTTCATGTTCACCGGCAGCCCGTTCGGCGGCGAGTCGTTCTTGCCGTGGCTCAGCGCCGCGGCGGCTGCGCCGCTGGCGTTCGTGCAGTCCGGCGCGCTCCCGCTCGACACCACCAACAGCGGCGACGCGCTCACCATCGAGGCCGGCACGCTCTCCGCGCTCTGCGCGCGGCTCCGCGCGACCCCGCCCATGGCGCCCGGTGAGCCGATCTCGCAGTTCGTGCGGTCGCGGATGCGCGCGGCGTCGGCGGGACGGGGGCGCTTCTCCGCGGGCGCCGCGGCGCTGGAGCGCTCGCTCGGTGACGCGGTGTCGCTCTCGCGGGCGCTGCGCGAGCTCCCCGCCACGACGCCCGGGGGCGAAGAGGATCCGCTCGAGACGATGGTGACCATGTTTCGCGCGGGGATCACCACCGCCGGAGTCGTGTCTATCGGCCCCGCCCGCGACTCCCTCGACCTCGACGCGCACACGCCGGAGCGCGCGCGGCGCTCGCCGGAGTCGGTGGGGTACACGCTGCGCCGCGCCGCCGACGCGTTCCGCATTCTCTCGGCCGCGCCCTTCGACGCGACGCGCAGCATGCTCGACGTCACGACGGTGCTCGTGTCGTCGGAGTTCAGCCGCACGCTGCGCCAGGCGGATCGTCCGCTCGACGCCACCGGCACCGATCACAACCCGCTCACCGGCACGGTGCTGCTCGGCGGGTGCGGCGTCCGCGCGGGGCTGGTCGTCGGTGCGTCGGATCTGCAGAGCGCCGACGAGACGCTCTCCGGTGTGCACCGCTTCTACGATCCGGGGCGCTTCAAGCCGATGGGCCGCCCCTTCGACGCGCGCACGCTGGCGACGGTGAGCGCGCTCCCCGAGGCGTACGCGGCGGAGGACTACCTGTCGATGCCGATGATCGCCAACACGCTCTTCTCGCTCTTCGGCGTGCGCGGCGCGTCGTGGCGCCTCGAGCGCAGCGGCCCGGTCGCGCCGGTGCTTTCGGGTCTGCTCGGGTGAGACCCGCGCGCACCGCCGCGCGCTTTCGCCGGGCGGCGCGCGCCGATATATACTGAGCGGATGCTGGGTTCCGGAAAGGGTGCGCCGCCTGCGTCCGCAGGAGTGAGCGAAGCCGCTCGGCGCGCGCCGGGGCTCTCGCTCCTCCTCGGCGACGCGCCCATCGAGCCGTTCCTCGGCGAGCGCTGGGAGCGCAGCCCGTTTTTCAGCAAGGGCACGCCGGCCCGCACCGCGGCGCTCTTCGATCTTCCCCGCTTTCTGCAGGCGGTGAACGGCGCCGCCTCGACCCACGGGGGCCGCGCCGGCGTCCCCCTCGACGTGCGCGCGCAGGGTCCGCGCGGTGGCGACGCCTTCCCGCTCCCGCCGTCGTTCGTCGAGCAGGCGCTCGCGCTGGGGCTCACCGTCTTCGTGCTCGACCTGCAGAAGAACGCCCACGAGCTCGCGCAGCTCTGCGCGCAGGTGAAGCGCGACCTCTCCTACGCGGGCCGCGTCTTCATCAACGGCTATCGCTCGCCCCCCGGCGGCGCCACGCCGCTCCACCTCGATCCGCAGGCCGTCTTCACGATCCAGCTCGCCGGTACGAAGCGCTGGCGCGTGTCGCGCGCCCCCGCGGTCGAGGCGCCGCTCCGCCCGATGATCCACGAGATCGTCGGCAGCGAACGCTTCGCGCAGCTCGCGCGCGAGGCGCCGTGGCTCGCCGTGGTCGCGCCGCAAGACGAGGCCTCGCTCGACGCCTATACCCTCGAGCCCGGCGACGTCCTCTACGTCCCCGCCGGCGTCTGGCACACCACCGACACCAGCACTGGCTCGTTCTCCCTCTCGCTCGCCTTCGAGCCCTACGGCGTGCTCGAGCTCGTGCGCGACCACCTCCAGCAGGCGCTCCGCGCCGATCCCGCGTTCCGCGCGTCGCTTCCGGTGGTGCCCGCGCTCGAAGGGAGCCGGCCCTCCGTGGCTCACCCGGCGATGCACGAATTCCTCGCGGCGCGCCTCGAGGCCGTGCGCGCCGCCGTGGCTGCGCTCACCCCCGAGTCGCTCCACGACGCCTACCTGCGCGCGCTCCGCGACGGCGCCTCATCGAAGTGAAGAGAGGCGCAAAGACATGAGCGGGCTCCTCGTAGATCGCGGCTCGCCGGCCGAGGTGGCGCGGTGAGCGGGCGCGTCGCCAAAGAGCTCTACACGTCGGCGGAGCACCTCCGCCGCGAGTGGGCCGGCATGTGGCGCCACGTGTGGCTGATGGCGGGCCGCCTCGCCGACATCCCCACGCCCGGCGATCTCCTCACCTTCGAGATCGGTCCGGAGTCGGTGCTCGTCGTGCGCCAGGAAGACGGCGGCGTGAAGGCGTTCCACAACGTCTGCCAGCACCGCGGCCATCTCCTCCGCCCGCCGGGCGTCCACCCTGGCTCGATGCCGATCCGCTGCCCCTACCACGGGTGGACCTACGGCGGTGACGGCCGCCTCCGCCACGCGCCGCACATCGAGTCGTTCGAGGGCCGGGTGTGCGTCGGGGAGACGTCGCTGGCGCCGGTGCGCGCCGAGTCGTTCGCGGGCTTCGCGTGGATCTCGTTCGCTCCGTCCATCGAGCCGCTCGAGCGCTACCTCGCGCCCGTGGGCGGCTTCCTCGCGCCCTACAAGCTCGAGGAGTGGGCGCTCGTCGACGACGTGAGCATCGAGCTCGAGGCCAACTGGAAGACCGCCCTCGACGCGTGGAACGAGAACTACCACGTGCAGGGGATCCACCCGCAGCTCCTCAGCGCCATCGACGACACCAAGGTCGAGATCCAGCTCTACGAGCGCCACAGCCGCCTCCTCGTCCCCTTCGCCGTGCCGAGCTCGTCGCTGTCCGATCGCGAAGAGATCGGCGAGGCGCTCGCGGGCCTCATCTCCAGCGCCGGCCTCGACCCCGCGTCCTTCGCCGGGCGCGCGAGCGAGGTGCGCGGCGCGCTCATCGAGGCCGGGCGCGCCGACGCCGCGGCGCGCAACCTCGACGTCGCGGGCCTCTCCGCGGAGCAGCTCGTCGACGCGCACAACTTCCACGTCTTCCCGAACGTCACCCTCGTCTGCTGGTACTCGCGCGCGCTCCTTTACCGCTTCTGTCCGCACGCGACCGATCCGAACCGCTGCGTCGTCGACTACCAGATCTACGAGCGCCCGGCCCGCGGCCCGCGCGCGCGCCACGAGCGCTTCCGCTACGGCGACCGCAAGATCGACATGGTGATGAAGCAGGACCTCGACGCCGTCGTGGGCGTGCAGCGCGGGATGCTGTCGGAGGGCTTCGTCGGGCCCGAGCTCGGGCGCCTCGAGCGGCGGATCCGCTTCGTCCACGAGGTAATCGACCGCTACCTGAGCGCGCTCCCGCGCGTCGATCGATGAGCGCGCCGCCGCCCGCCGAGGGCAGCGGCGCGGGCAAGGCCGCGCCGCCCGCTCCGGTGCGCGAGGGCCTCGGCGGCTGGGCGCTCGCGACGTACGCGGCGCTGATCCTCTTCCTGTTCGTCGTGATCGGGCTCGAGCTGTGGGCGATGCACGCGGCCGATCCCGACTTCCGGCTGCTCGACGCGTTCCATCCGTTCGTCGCCGGGCTCGCCGGGCTCGTCCTCACCGGGCTCTTCCTGCCCTGGCGGCCCGCGCGCTTCTCGGTGACCGTCTTCGCGTGTGCGCTCGGGATCTTCGTGCTGGTCGGCGAGTACGCCGCCGAGGTGCGCTCGATCCGCGGCGGCTACGTCGCGCTCTCCGACGATCTCCTGCTGCGCTACACCTACAAGCCGGGCGCCGAGCTGCGCTCGCGCTTCGACGACGACGTCGTCGTGCGCGCCACCGACGACGGGCTCTGGGAGCTGCCGCGCGCGAAGCCCAAGCCGAAGGGTGTGTTCCGGGTGGTCGTCCTCGGCGACTCCGTCCCCAACGACCGCGAGCTCCGCTTCTCCGAGCGCTTCCCGCGCCGCCTCGAGGCGCTCCTCGCCGCGCGCGCGCCCGCGGGCGCGAAGGTCGAGGTCGTCAACGTCTCGTGCGACGGCTACAACACGCTGCAGGAGGTGCGCCTCTTCGAGAAGGTGGGCGTCACCTACGAGCCCGATCTCGTCGTCGTCGGCTACGTGCTCAACGATCCCTCGCTGCAGAACGGCGGCTACCGCCGGGTCGGGAACAGCTTCTTCCTGCTCCACTTCTTCGGCGGCTTTTTCCAGGGCAGCGCCGAGTGCGAGAACCTCGCGGAGCTGCACCGCGGCTATTCGTTCGACCTCGTCGTGAAGAGCTCGTTCGAGCGGCTGCAGCTCCTCGCGCGCCTGCACCGCTTCGAGGTGGTGCTCGGCGTCCTCCCCCCGGTGCTCCCCTTCAACGACCCGGTGTGTACGAAGATCCACGACGACGTGCTCGCGGTGGGGCGCGCCGCCGGCTTCACGACGGTGCGGGTGCTCGACGCGTTCGCCGGTGAAGATCATCGCCGCTTCGCGAAGCCCGACGCCCCCGACGACATCTTCCACCCTTCGGCGGAGGCGCACGCGCGCATCGCCGCGGCGCTGGCGGAGCCGGCGGCCGCGAAGCTCTGGCCCGCGTCGCGCCGCTGAACGAAAACCGAGCCGCGATCTACGAGAAGCCCGGAAAACGCTCCCGCCGCTAGCTCACCCGCTCCCAGCGGCCGTCGCGGTGGAGGCGGACGCGCTCGCCCGGGCGGAGCTCGCGGGCAGCGGGGCCGGCGTCGAAGAGCGCGCGCAGGCTGCGCTGGCGCGCGACCAGCGCCGGGTGGCAGAGCGCGGTGCCGCCGGCCGCGAGCGCGACGGTGCCCTCGGGGAGCGCGGCGATCGCCTCGACGGTGGGGAGGTCGAGGAGGGCGACGTTCACGTCGCCGCCGGTGGCGGCGGGGGAGGCGCCACCGACGACGCCGACGACGTCGTGTGCTGCGCCGATCCAGACGCCACGCGCGCCGCGTCGGGGGCGCGCAGTGGGCGGGACGTCCGTGGCGGCCCACGACTCGAGCTCGGCGATCGTCACGCGGACCGGGACGTGCGCGGCGGCGGGCGCGGAGGGCGGGTGCTGCGCGGGCGCGGCGCCGGCGGCGAGCGCGTGCAGGTCGGCGACGGAGGCGTCGAAGGGCGCGGCGAGCGGCAGCGCCGTGAACGCGGCGCGGAGGTGCGCCGCGTGGATCGCGAGGACGCGGCGCGCGCGGCCGCGCAGGAGCTCGAGCGCGCGATGCGGATCGGAGGGGAGGGGCGCGGCGGGAGGGAACGCGCGCGGCGTGGCGGCGGCGACCTCGGCGGCCGACGCGCCGGTGCGCTCGCCGCAGCGCGGACGTTCGAGCGCGAGATCGGGGAGGGCGCGCCACGCGTGCTCGGGCGCCGCGAGGGCGGCGGGTGCGTCGGCGGCGAGGTCGCGCAGGAACGGATCGGCTTCGCCGGAGGCGCCGCGCGCGCGTGCACCGCGGCGGAGCAGCAGCGCGATGGCGGCGGCGAGCGTCGCGGGCTCGCCGAGCAGCGCGGCGCGGCGGCGCAGCACCTCGGCGGCAGCGGGCGCAGCGTCGAGCGTGGCCGTGCCGGACGCGGGATGCGCGGGAGGGGCGGGGAGCGCGCCCTCGAGCGCGCGCAGCGAGGCGTCGAGGCGCGCCACCAGCGCGCGGCGGCGCAGCGGAAGGAGGATGCGGTGGACGCGCAACACCGGGACGACCAGCACGCCGCGCCAGGGTCGATCGAGGAGGCAGGCCGTGTAGGGCGCGCCCTGCACGTGGACGAGCGCGGGTTCCGGCGCGACCGCGCGCGCGGCGGGGAAGAGGCGGCGCACCGCGGCGTCGTGCGGGCTCGCGCGCGTCGCCCAGAGGTCGGCGAGGAGGTCGGCGGTCGCGCGCGAGGTGGGCACGTACTCGGTGGCGTCGCCGAGGTCGAGCGCGACGCGCTTCGCCTTGCCGCGGTGGAGCGCGAGCGCGGGGGCGAGCGCGGCGAGCGCGGCCGCGGCGCTCCCCGGGCGCGGCGAAGCGGCGTCGGCCTCGTCGGGCGCGGCGCGCACCTGGAGAACGACGAGTTGCCCGCGCCGCAGCGTCCACTCGAGATCGAGCGGGACGCCGAGGCGCAGCTCGACGTAGGTGAAGAGGCGGAGGAAGCGCACCGGCGGGAGCTCGCGCTTTGTGAAGTTGCCGTCGAGCCACGCGCGCGACCACGCACCGAGTCGATCGCGGCGCGCCGCCCGTTCACCCGAGGTGACGCCGACGTTCATCCCCGGCGACGCCTCGACGAAGACGCCGCCCCCGCGCGCCGGCGGCTCGCGCACCGCGACCCCCGCCCAGCGCCCGCGCACCTCGCGCTGCACCAGCACGGCGACGTCGCGCTCGGGTGCGATCCCCTCGGCGCGGTAGCTCGCGTGCACGCGCTCGATCGCGGCCTCGAGGCCCGCGGCGTCGACGCCGGTGACGGAGGTGAAGCGGCCCGCGTCGCTGCGGCCGCGGCGCTCGTCTTCCCCGGGGGCGCTGCTGCGCACGACGAGCGGACCGGGGCCGAGCGCGCCGAGGAGCGCCCGCATCGCGCGACGGCGCGCGGCGCCGGTGAACGACGCGGCGCTGCCGAGGAGGACGGCGCTGCGCGGGATGCGGAAGCCGCTCCCCGCGACCAGCGCGAGCCCGCGCACTTTTCCGCCGCAGGCGGCGGACGACGCGGCGGCGCGCAGGGTGACGACGCGCGGCGCTCCGCCGGCGCGCGCGCGCGCGCGCCGGCGGGTGAGGAAGTCGACGAGGGCGAGCGCGACGACCTGCGCCGAGAGCGCCTCGGCGACGAGGACGAGGTCGAGCAGCGCGCGGCTGCGAAAGAAGAGGCCGCCGTGGAGCGTGGTCGGCAGCGCGAGCAGCGCGATGCCGGAGCCGACGCGCACCAGCCAGCTCGGGGCGCCCAGCGCGCGCTCGATGAGGAAGATCCACGACGCGTAGATCGCCGGGAAGAGCACCAGCCACCCCGCGTAGCCGCGCACGGCCGCGTCGGCGGGGAAGACGTTGCGGAGGGAGTCGGTCGACGGATCGGCGGTGAGGAGCGGCGTGAAGAGGCACGCCACCACCGCGACGCCGAGCCCCGCGAGCGGCGCGCACAGGTCGAGGCCTGCGGCCGCTCCGGCGGCGGCGCCGGCCGCGGCGCGCACACGCGCGGCGAGCCAGCGGAAGGCGAGGGCCGCGAGCGGCGCCAGCAGCGGTACCGCGAGCAGGAAGAGGAGCTGCAGCTGCGCCGACGGCTCCGGCGCGATGTAGCCGCGCGCCAGCATCTCCGACGCGGGCGCGAGCGTCTTCACGTAGCCGAGGAAGCGCTTCCCCTGCGCGGCGAGCTCCGACGCGATCGACTCCGCGACGAGGCACTCCGGCGAGAAGTCGCAGATGACGAGCGCGCCGTCGAGGGAGCGCCCGGCGCGCCTCTCCATCGCGGTGAGGTGTGCAGCCCAGCGCGGGACCTTGATGATCCCCGGCGTGTGCGCGGGCTGCTTGCGGCGCACGTCGATCACCGGGAGGCCGCGCGCCGCCGCGAACGGCACCGCCGCCTCGGTCAGCGCGCGGAACTCCGGGCTGAACCCGTAGATCGACGTGTACGAGAGCATCATCCAGTAAGGGCCGAGCTGGCGATCGACGGGGATGCCCGCGCCGTCGACGACGAGATCGGGCGCCTTGCCCCAGCCCTCTACTTTCGAGCCGGGCCGGTAGTAGACGCGGAAGCCGCCAGGCAGCGGACCCCACTGCAGGTGCGCGAGCGCCGCCGGAGGCGCGCCGCCGAAGAAGCGCTCGGGGGTGAGCTCCTCCTCCTCGACGAGCAGCACCTTCTTGTTGCCCCGCGAGAGCCGCGCGCGCGCCGCGTCGTTCTCGAGCAGCTCGTGGAGCGCGAGCTGGCAGCTCCCCAGGAGGTGATAGGCGCGGTAGGTGGGCTCGGGGCGCGGGTCGAGGATGATCGTCCCCGGCTCGACCCGCAGCCGCGCCGCCATCACGCCCTCGACCGGGCGGCACGCGTCGATGCGCTCCGCGAGCGGGAGGGGAGCGCGCGGCGCCTCGGGGATGGTCCCGCCGAAGTAGAGACCGGCGCCGCAGGCCGCGATCGCCGCCAGCGCGAGCACGAGCCGCGTGCGCGCCGACGACAGCCGCAGGAACAGCCACTGCCGCACCGCCGCGATCCCGAGGGGCGCGAGCAGCACCAGCACTGCGACGATCTGGATCGCGACGTCGAGGGTGATGAGCGGCGTCAGCGGGCTGGGCACCGCCGCGGCGGTTCCGCTCGCCGCGAGCACGCCGGCCGCGGCCACGACGCCGAGCACCCGGCCGTACCGGGGCGGCGCGAGGGGGTCGCGATCGCCGGATCGGCGGCGGAGGGTCGGGTCGGAGGCGCTCAATTCGCCGGAAACTACGAGGAATTCGCTGATGCTGCAACCGTCCTCGTGCGCGTTTTCCCGGGCGGACGTCGCACCCGCGGCGGCGCTGCGGTACCATGCTTCGACACCTCTAGGGCGGCGATCGGGAGCGGATGAGCGAGACGGACGCGTTCGCGTGGGAGCTCGGCGCGGCGGCGCTCGAGCGGGAGCACTGGGCGGCGCGCGACGACGCGATCCTCGAGGTCGATCCCCGCGACCCGGCGGCGCTGCGCGCGGCGCTGGCGGCGCTCTTCGCCCGCAGCGCGCTCATCGTGCGCGCGCCCGGTTTCCTCCCCGCGACCGTCGCGGCGCGCCTCGCCGCGCGCGTCGTCGGAGGGGAGCCGCTGGTCGAGGAGGGCGTCGAGGGTCCCGCCGCGCCCGCCGCCGGCGCGCCCGCCGCAGCGCAGAGCTACCGGCGGGGCGTCGCGTTCTACGAGGTCCAAGACTCAGCCGCCGCCGCCGACCGTTACTTCGCCGCCACCGACGCGTTCTCCGAGGAGCTCGCGCTCGCCAGCGCCCCCGACGAGTCGCCGCTCGACCGCCTGCGCACTTCGCTGCGAGAGGTCTGGCCGCTCGGCGCCCGCCGGCAGACGGTGGGCGGGCGCCGGCTCGGCTTCGGCATCGCGCGCCTCTTCACCGAGGGCGGCCACGCGACCCCCCACCAGGATTGCCTCGAGCGCGACGCGCTCCTCGCGCCCACCGACGGCCGTGTGGTGACGCAGCTCGCCACCAACGTCTTCCTCTCCGCCGCGGAGCGCGGCGGCGAGCTCCTCGTCTGGCCGCGCCACCTCGATCGCGAGGCGTGGCGCGCGACGCTGCAACGCACGTCCGGCTCGTCGAACGCGCTCTCGCCCGCGAAGCTCGGCCCACCCGCTGCGATCCTGCGCCCGCACACCGGCGATCTGGTGCTCTGCCTCAGCGACCACCCGCACGCGGTCGCCCGGGTGCGCGCGGGTCGCCGCGTCACCCTCGCGGCGTTCGTCGGCTACCACGGCGACGGCGCGCCGCTCACCTACTGGACCTGACGCCGCGCGCGCCTCAGCGCCCTGCGCGCCGCCTGGTATCATCGAAGGAACACCGTGCTTCGCGCCGCCACAGCCTCCGCCCCGCTCCGCATCGCCGCCACGCCGTGGGTCGGCCTCGCGCTGGCGCTGGGCGCGCTCGTCGCCTGCAGCAGCAGCCCGCCGCCGGCCACCGCGACGCCCGACCTCACCATCACCACCCCCGTCTTCACGCTGCGCCCCGGCGAAGAGCGCACCTCCTGCTACTACACGACCCTCGCCAACGCCGCCGCGATCGGCGTGAAGCGCTTCGAGTCGACGGTCTCCGCGGGCAGCCATCACGTCATCCTCTGGACCACCGACGTCCCGCTCCAGCCCGACGGCACCCTCGAGCCCGACTGCGCCACCGGCAACAATCCGCCCCCCGGCCACACGCCCGTCTGGACCTACGTCGCGCAGAGCCCCGAAGCGGCCACCTCGATGCCCACCGGGGTCGGCATGCGGCTCGACCCCAACCAGCCGGTGTTCCTCGAGATGCACTACCTCAACCCGCGCGAGGAGCCCCTCACGGTGCAGGCGAAGCTCCGCATCTTCACGCACCGCGACCGGCCGTACGTCGTCGCCCGGCCTTTCATCGCCTTCGACAGCCAGTTCGTGGTCCCGGCCCACACCCGCGCCACCGTCCGCCGCACCTGCGCGCTCCCGTCCGCGGGCGCGAAGTTCTTCCTCCTCACCACCCATCAGCACCGCTTCACCACGCGCGCGCGCATCCTCGACGGCGCCGAGCCGGTCGTCACCACCTCCGACTGGTCCCACCCGGCAGTCCGTGAGTTCGCGGAGCCGTACTACGCCTTCCGCAGCGGCTCGCTCACCTTCGAGTGCGACATCGACAACACCACCTCGCTCCCCCTCGTCTACGGCCCGAGCGCGCGCACCGACGAGATGTGCGTCGGCATCGGCTACTTCTTCCCGGCCGACGGCCCCGTGCTCTCCTGCGAGAACGGCGTCACCCGCGACCCGACCCACGGCCCCGGCCCCGGCGGGGACGGCGACGGCGGAAGCTGAGCGTCCCCGCCGGCTCGGCGGGCGAGCCGCGATCTCCAAGAAGCTCCTCGTAGATCGTCCTTCGCCGGCCGATGGATGTGCCTTGCCGTCCGTCGTTGCGCTCGCGGGCGAAGGCGGTCATCATTTCGGCGCGCGTCCGGGAGCGACGCGGGGAGGAGCCGTCATCATGCGCCTGCTGGTCTCGTTCGCCGCCGTTGCCGCGCTGGCGCTGACCGCTTGTCCCTCGAAGGAAGCCGGTCCGTCGTCGGTCCCCACCGGGGCGAAGAAGCAGATGCCGGCCACGGTCGTCGCGCCGCCCGCCCAGCCGCCGCCCCCGCCCGGGCGCTCCGGCCCCGAGGTGCCTGCGCTCGACGCGCGCGCCGCCGCCGCCGAGTGCGCGAAGGCGTGCGCCGCCGTCGCCAAGGCCGGCTGCAGCAAGACGTTCCCTTGCCAGGCCGAGTGCGTCGAGGGCGTGAAGAAGGTGTCGGTCGACTGCCGCCCGAAGCTCGACGCGCTGCTCAAGTGCCGGTCGACCTCGCCGGTCGTCTGCGACGCGAGCGGCGCGCCCACCCAGCCCGCGTGCAACGCCGCCAACGACGCCGCCGAGAAGTGCGCGCCCGCTCGCTGAGCCGCCGCGGCGCGCCTTGTTTGTCCCTCGCTCCCGTGTCACCGTGAAGGGAGTGTTTCCACTCTCCTGCACGGCGAGCTCATGCGCTTCTCACCGGATCGGCTGACGGGCGGCGACGCGGCGCTCGCGCACGCGCCGGCGCTGCGCGAGGCCCCGCTGCGGGTCCTCTGGCGCCTCTACCGCGTCGGCGACTGGCTTCACTTCCTCCCGCTGCCGCTCGTCGGCTGGATCGCCGAGGGGAGCCGCGAGCCGCTCGCGCTCGCGGGCGGCGTGCTCGCGCTCGCCTTCTCGTTCGCGTACGCCTCCGCGCTCAACCACGCCTTCGACCACGCCGTCGACGCGCGCTCGCCCGGGAAAAACCCGGTCGGCACGTCGCTCGGGCGCGGGCCCGCGATCGCGCTCTCGCTGCCGGTGCTCGTCGGCGCGCTCGCGGCGACGCTCGCGGCGGTGCCGGGCGCGCTGCTCCCGTGTGCGATCGTGCTCGCGGCGTCGACGGTCTACTCGGCGCCTCCGCGCCTAAAGCGGCTCCCGGTGATCGGCGCGGCGTGCAACCTCGCCATCGGCGTGCCGGCGCTCTTCTACGCGGGGCAGCCCGACTGGGCGTCGCCGGTGGTGCAGAGCTTCGCGGCGCTCTTCTCGGTGCTGCTCTTCGTGAGCCAGCTCCTCCACGAGGCCGCCGACCGCGACGACGACGCCGCGGCGGGCGTCGCCACCGTCGCGACGTGGCTCGGCGTGCGCGCGACGGTGCTCGCGTCGGCGGCGCTGCTGCCGGCGCTGCCGCTCCTCGCCTTCGCGCTCTCGTCGGAGGCGCAGCGCACCGCGGCGACGCTCTTCTGCGCGCTGTTTGCGGGCGCGTGGATGCTGGTCTTCGCGGCAGGGTCGCGCGCGGGCCGCGAGCTGCGCCCGGAGCGGCTGCGCTTTCTGCGGCTCGCGTATCGCTACACGGCGCTCGTGCTCGGCCTCTGCCTCTGGATCGCGGCCACCTGAGCGACCGCGCCGGGCTTCTCGTGAGCGCGGCTCGCTCGCCGAGGCGGCGCGTCAGCCGAGCGCGAGCGACAGCGCGCTCCACATCACCCGCGGATCGAGCGAGAGCAGCGCGTTCACCTCGTGCGAGGGGACACACGCACACCCCGGCCCCTCGGGCGGCGCGAGCTCCTCGAACGCGCGCGCCATCCCCAGCGCGCGGCCGTTGCCGCGCGGCACGGCCGCCTGGGTGAGCAGGCACGGGGCGAGCGTGCCGTCGCTCATCACGTAGGCGTAGTAGCGGCCCGCGTAACACTCGTCGCACGACCCGAGGTAACGACCGCGCCGCTGCTGCTCCTCGAGCACCCGCAGCGAGTTGCCCACCGGCGCGCCCGCGCGCTTCTTCGCCTCGAGATCGGCGGCGAGGCGGCGGATGCGCGCGTCGTCGAGGCCGGGCGCGAGCGGGGCGGCGACGTCCATCGTGCGGTCGTGCTCGAGCTGGAAGAACGCCTGGATCCCGTGGGCGCGCGCGACGTCGAGCACGTCGTCGAGGTGGTCGGCGCCGGCGGCGGTCACCACGGTCATGGTGACCACCTTCACGCCGCGCCCGCGCAGGAGCTCGATCGCGCGCACGGCGCGCTCGTGGGAGCCGGCGCGCCGCTGTGTGTCGTGGACGGGGCGCGGATCGAGGGTGATGCAGACCAGATCGAGCGCGACGAGCTCGCCGAGGCGCTCCTCGACCAGCCAGCCGTTGGTGTTGAGAGAGGCGTGGACGCCACGGCTCTTCAGCTTGTTCACGATCGCGCCGACGTCGTCGCGCAGGAGCGGCTCGCCGCCCATGATGCTCGCGCGCCCCATCCCGGCGTCGCGCAGCTCGTCGATCGCGCTGCACCACTCGGCGGTGGTGAGCTCCGCGCGGCGCTGGTGCGGGATCTCGCAGTAGACGCAGCTGAAGTTGCAGCGGTTGGTGAGCGAGAGCGTGATCTGGAACGGGAGCGGCCGCCCGCGCAGCCGCTGCAGCCCGAGCCGCGCGACCGGCGCCGAGTGCCGCGCGAGGGTGACGAGGTCTTGGAGCCGCGAACCCATGGTGCCGGGCGCCTCCCGCCGCTCGCGCGCCGCGTCCGCCCTCAGGCGAACGTGCCGAACGCGTTGAAGATCGACTCGGGCCGGAAGCCGAGCAGGAAGTTGAGCTCCTGGAGCGGGTAACACGAGCAGCCGGAGTTGGTCGGCTGGGCGAGCTCCTCGAAGGCGCGCAGGAAGCCCATCTGCTTGCCGTTGAGGCGGGGCGCCTGCCGGAAGGTGAGCGGACAGGGGATGACGTCGCCCTCGGGGGTGATCGAGAGGAAGTAGCGCGACGCGTTGCAGTCGCCGCAGGAGTGCAGCCGGCGCACGCCCTCGCCTTCCTCACCCGCGAGCGCGCGCAGATACGTTCGCGACGGCCCGACCGGCCAGCCTTCGTCCTTGCGGCGGAGCAGGTGGCGCGCGACCCCGGCGATCTCGGGCTCGCTGATGCCGCGCCCGATCTCCTTGTCCGGGTCGCCCTCGGCGTCGTGCTCGAGCTGGAAGAAGGAGCGGATGCCCTTCTCCTTCGCGACCTCGAGGACGTAGTCGGCGTGGTGGATGCCGCGGGCGGTCATCACGGTCATGGTGACCACCTTCACGCCGCGCGCCTGCGCCGCGTCGATCGCGCGCAGGACCTTGTCGTGCGAGCCCTTGTGGCGCTGCACGTCGTGGACCTCGGGCGGTCCGTCGAGGGTGACGCACATGAGGTCGAGCTTCGCGACCTCCTCGATGCGGTCGGGGACGAGCCACCCGTTGGTGTTCATCGCGACGTTCACGCCGCGCGCCCTCAGGTGATCGATGATCGTACCGATGTCCTTGCGGATCAGCGGCTCGCCGCCCATGAGGCTGACGCGCATCATGCCGGCCTCGCGCAATTCGTCGATCGCGCGCAGCCAGTCGGCGGTGTCCATCTCGTCGCGGTTCATGATCGGGAGCTGGCAGTAGACGCAGCGGAAGTTGCAGCGATCCGTCAGCTCGAGGGTGACCATGAGCGGGAACTTGCGGCCGGTCGCGCGGGCCACCGCGAACCGCGCGAGCGGCAGCGCGTCGCGCAGGATGGTGCGGGCGCCCTTCTCCAGTGCGGCGGTGATCATCTCCGGAGGGTATCGGGGGCGCGCCGGAGGGTCAATCGTTTGCCGCCGGCGGCGGCGGCACCCGAGGTTTGCCGAGAGGCGGCGGCGCGCGGTATCTTCCCCCCGCATTCGTGCAGGGAGAGACGTCATGTCCGGCAGCGCCGAGCTCGCTTCGCGCGGGAAGATTCTCAAATCGATCATCCTCGACGTCGGGGAGATCTCCAAGATCCCCGATGCGTTGCGCGACATCTACCTCGGCAACTTCGACGCGCTGATCGTCAAGAACGTCTTCACCAAGGAGGCGATGGCGACCATCGTCTCGCGGCTTACCGACAACGACGCGAACCTCCAGATCTCCGCGCAGGAGGAGCGCGAGCCGAGCCCAAAGCACCACCTCATCTACGGCCGCTCGATCACCCCGAACGCCTGGGAGAACGGCCCGCCCATCGACGACTACCTCGAGGCCGCGGCGCGTTTCCGCAGCGATTGCCGGCGCCTCTTCGAGGGCGTCCCCGACTTCGAGGCACGCGTCACCGAGATCTTCACGCAGCTTGCGGGGGGCCGCGACGTGTCCGTCCCGCTCCACCACGACGGCCGCCACTACACGCCCGCGACGGTGCGCTACATCCCCACCGACCGCCAGATCCCGATCCACGTCGGCAACTACTTCCTGCACCTCAACTGCTACGACCACCTGCGCACGGTGATCGATCTCACCGATCAGCTCAGCTACTTCGTCGTCCTGCAGACGCCCGACAAGGGCGGCGAGCTCGTCGTCTACGATCTGCTCCACGACGACCCGCGGATGCCCGAGGTCACCAACGAGCGCGGCTTCGTCGACGTGAACCGCGTCGAGCGCCTCTTCAACCGCGAGCCGCTCGCGCCGCAGGCCGGCGATCTCCTCATCTTCAACGGGGGCAAGTTCTACCATCGAGTCGAGTTCACCGGCGGGCAGCACCCGCGCTGGACCATCGGTGGATTTCTCGCATTTGCGAAGGAAGGGCCGCATGTCTACTTCTGGGGTTGATCGCAACACCCGCTCTGGTTCTCTCGTCGTCGCGGCGCTCCTCGCGCTCGCGGCGGTGGCCTGCTCGTCGAGTCCCGCCGCGCCGCCCACCACGTGCCAGAAGATCTGCGCGCGCGCGTCGGGCGTCTGCCGCAACAGCCCGCCGGCGAACTGCGCGGTGGAGTGCCAGATGGGCGTCGACGGCACCTCCGCCGCCTGCCGGCCGGTGCTCGAGACGCTGCTCAACTGCAACCTCACCGCGCAGGTCACCTGCGACGGCGACGGCAACCCGCAGCTCGTCGCCTGCGCCGCGGCGCAGATGGCGAGCGAGATGTGCGGGGGCAACGACGGCGGCACCAGCGAGCCGTTCGACGCAGGCCTCGTGATCGACATCGACGCCGGCACCCCGCCCGGCGACGGCGGCAGCACCGGCGACGGCGGGCCTCTCGAAGACGGCGGCGCGAGCGCGGGTGACGGCGGCCCCTAGTAGCCGTCGTCCACCTTCGCCGTACCAGCGAGCCGCGATCTACGAGGAGCCCGGGCTTCTCAGAGATCGCGGTTCGTTTTTCGAGCGTCCAGCGCGGCGCGGGCGGAGCCGGCGTCGCGGCAGCCCGTGGCCGCGCGTGCGCGCGCGAGGAGCCAGGCGGAGTCGCGGCGCGGGCGGCCGCGCACGACGAGGTGCAGGCGGTCTTCGCGGCTCTCGTTGGTGACCGCGTGGGTGGCGGCGACGTTGAGCAAGAACGCGCTCGCGCGCCGGAAGGGCACCTCGTGCGCGAGGCCGATCGTCGTGCGGCAGCCCGCCGGCTGCTCGAGCGCGATGTTGACCGAGAGGTTGACCGGGCGATCGGGCGAGTCGGAGTGGGGCGCGACCACACCGCCGGCGCGGAGGAGCAGGAGCTGGATGCCGTGGGCGGCGCGGAGGTCGACCAGCGACGACGCCAGCGCGAGCGTGTGCGGGAACCGCGCGTCGTCTTTCGCGAGGTCGAGGCTGGCCCAGCCGCCGTCGCCGCCGTCGAGGCCGCGCTGCCGCTCGGGTTGGAAGAGGTGGAGCTGCGCGCGCACCTCGGCGAGGACGGGCGCGGGGTCGAAGGTGGCGTCGAGATCGAGGTAGGGGACGAGCTGGAGGTGGAGATCGAGCTCGTCCATCAGCGCGCCTCGCGCGGCGGGCCGACGAGCGCGGCGAAGCGCGGGTTCTCGGCCTTGTAGGCGGCGAGCTGCGGCGGATCGCAGTCGTTGTCCTCGTCGCAGAGCGTCGTGTTGCTCGCGGCCTGGTACTGCGAGCGGAAGCAGTAGCGGCGGCCGGGCGCGGTGCCGCGCTTCGGCGTGTGATAGCCGGCGGAGTCCATGAAGACGAACGAGCCGGGCGGGCACACAATCTCGATCTGGCCGGGCCAGTCGGCGCGCACGACGGCGGGGGGCGGCTCGAAGGGTGCGTTGAAGGCGCGCTCGCGCACGAGCAGCGGGCCGGTCTCGGCGGTGGTGCCGACGGGGTAGATGTTGAAGAGGATCCGCTCCATGAAGCGGCGCGTCTCGGCGTGCGCGGGCGCGGGCGCGTAGTGGTGGTGCCAGTCGACGATGGCGCTCGTGTGCTCGTCGGAGATGCGCACGCTCGCGTGGACGAGGCGGGGCGGCTCGCCCATGAGCTCCTCGAGGACGTCGAGCACGGCGGGGAGGGCGAAGTAGGGCGCGAGGCGCGGCGCGTGCACGAGCAGCGGGATCACGTTGATGCCGTCGCCGGTGATGGGCGGGCTGCCCATCGAGCGGTAGCCCTCCTCGGTGGCCTCGATGATCTCGGCGCAAGCGCGCGCGTCGAGCGCGGCGGGGACGACGGCGTAGCCGCGGGTGCGCATCGAGCGGATGACGGCGGAGCGGTCGAGGTCAGCCACAGTAGTAGACGCTCTGCCCGTCGGCGCCGAGCGCGAGCGAGCCGGAGAGGGTGAGGCGCGCGCCGCCCGCGGCGGCGGTGACGCGGTGGAGCCGGCGGCCGGAGTCGAACACGATCACGTCGCCGACGGAGGCGGCGACGCGGGTGCGCGGGGCGTCCGCGAGATCTTCGTCGAGCACCGGTCCGCCGCCGCGCTTCTTGGGGCCCGCGGCGCCTGCGCCGGGCTCGAACACCTCGAGCACGCCGCCGCCGGGCGGGAGCTGCAGCGGGACGACGAAGCTGACGAGCGTCGGCACGACGAGATCCTTCACCTCGCGGAAGCCGGGGCGCGTGAAGAACTCGTTGTCGGTGTGGGGCGGGATGCCGATCCCGTCGGCGAGGAGCGGGATGCGCGCGGGCGCGTAGGCGCGGCCGTCGCGGCTCTGCAGCGGCGCGATGGCGCGCCCGCCGGCGAGGCGCGCGAGCAGCGAGGTGATCGCAAGCTCCATGTCGGCGGCGAAGAGCTCCTCGAAGCGCGCGCGCAGGGCGCCGGCGCCGTCGAAGTAGCGCTCGAGGGAGGCGTCGGCGCTGTAGAGCGACTGGCCGAGCACGCGCACCTGCGGCACCTCCGGCTTTGCCGGATACTCGACCGCGTGCGGCGGGAGCGGCGTGTCCGACTCGAGGCGGCGCGCGGCGGCGGCGAGCGGCGCGGGGTCGAAGGCGCCGCGCACGACCAGGAGCTGCAGCTCCTCGGCGAAGATCGAGAGCAGCGCCGCGGGGTGGGCGTCGAGCGCGCCGGCGGCGACGTCGAGGACGTTCATGGCGCCGCGCCGCCGGGGGCGAGGCCGCCGCGCGCGGGGCCGTGGTAGAGCGTGACGTGCGGCTCGCCGCCGCGCGAGCGCCCCGCGCCGACGACGCGCAGCATCGCGTCGGGGAGCGCGTCGAGGGTGTGGTCGAGCGCGGCGGGCGGAACGTCGAACGCGGCGGCGACGGCGGCGAGCGGCGCGCGCAGCCCGGTGAGGCGCTCGTGTGCGACGATGAGCTGCAGCGCGGCGGCGCCCTCCGCGGCGGCGAGCTCGGCGTCGCTGCGCCGGTAGGCGAAGCGCGGGCGCAGCGACGCGGTGAGCGCAGCCGCACCCACGGGCGTGCCCGCCGCGTCGTCGAGCGCGGCGGCGGCGGCGGCGGGGACCGCTGCGTCGTGGTAGGCGCGCAGGACCGCGCGCCCGGGCTCGGCGAGCGGCCACTCGAGCGAGAGCGCCGACGGAGAGCGCGGCGCGCCCGCCCCGGTCTCGCCGAGGATCGCTTCGATGGGGCGCTGCTCGAGGTAGACGCGCGCGGTGCGGCGCTCGGGCGCGTCGTCCCAGGCGACGCCGAAGGTGACGACGTAGGGGACGTGGTCGCTCTCGCGCATGCGCTCGACCCAGCTGCGCCAGCGCGCGGGCGGGCGCAGCGGCTCCGCGAGGGCCGCGATGCGCTCGCAGGGGCGGTCGCCGAGCTTCGCCGCCGACCACGCGACGATGTAGCGGCGCCGCTCCACGCGGCCGCGCGTGAACCGCAGCGAGCACTCGAGCTCGAAGGGGACGCCGCGCGCGCCGGGAGCGCCCGCGCCGGTGCCGGACGACGCGCGCAGCGACGCCTCGAGGAGCGCGTCGAGGCCCGGGTCGCGCCCGCACGCGCGCGCGAAGTAGTCGCGGAGGCGGTCGGCGAAGGGCGCGCTCATGCGTCGCGGCCGCGCGAGCCGCCCGCGCCCGGCAGCTTGCGCCCGCCGCTGTCGGCGCGGGTGAGGCGCTCGGCGAGCGCGCGCAGCGCCGGCGCCAGCTCGGGCTCGAGCCCCGGCGCAGGGAGGTGGCGCAGATCGAAGCTCGCGGTGCTCGCGAAGGCGCGCCGCTGCGGATCGCGGGGGAGCAGCTCGGCGGTGAGCTGCTGCTCGCCGCGCACGAGCACGATGCGGAGGCTGTCGTCGCGCAGCTCGCCGCGCGCCACCGTCCACCCGGCGGCGTCGCTGCCGAGCGGGATCCCGTGCGCCGCGAGCCAGCCCGCGAGCGGGGAGCGCGCCGCCGCCGGGTCGCCGAGCGCGGCGACCTCGTCGGGCGTCTCGCGCGCGTCGTGGCTCTTCCCTTTGCCGCCGCCGGCGGGCAGCGGCGCGCGCACGGGGCGGAGGAGCTGCTCCTCCCAGCCGAAGCGGCGGATGTACGTGTGGGTGAGGCCCGCGCAGCCGTGCTCCTTCTCCGCGCAGACGCCCTGGTAGAGGCACGCGAACTCGGGCGCCTTCTCCCAGTAGGTCTGCTCGACCAGCACCGTCGGCTGCGAATCGTCCTGATAGACCGCGTGGGCGCCGAGCAGGCAGCGCGGGAACCACTTCACGACCGGCGCGATCCCGCGCGCGAGGCACGCGTCGAGCGCGGCGATGAGGTGCGGCTGCACGTCGCCGAAGGGCGCGTACATGCGGCGCTCGTCGTGCGGGTCGACGCGGGGCCAGAGGTTCCAGAACTCCATCCCGCGCGGCCCGAACGGCGCGACCAGCTCGACCACCTTGGTGAGCGCGCGGTAGTTCGGCTCGACGACCACCGTGTTCGTGTAGAGCGCGGCGCCCGCCGCCGAGACCGCGCGCATCCCTTCGACGATCCCCTCGAACGAGCCGGCGCGCTGGGTGATGCCGTCGCAGGTCTCGGCGTCGGCGCCGTGCAGCGACACGAACACCTCGTCGACGCCGGCCGTGAGCAGCCCTTCGAGGAGGCCGTGGTTGCGGAGCAGCGTCGCGTTGGTTTGCACGCGCACGTGGCGCACACCCGGCGCCGAGCGCGCGGCCCGCACGTAGTCCGGCAGCGAGCGCTCGAGCGTCGCCTCGCCGCCCGAGAAGGTGACGCGGTGGATCCCCCGCATCAGCTCCTCGTTGCCGACGAAGCGCCGCAGCGTCTCGAGGCTCGTGCCCTCGTACTTGTCGAGCACGTCCTCGACCATGCAGAAGACGCACGCGAGGTTGCAGCGGAACCCGAAGGTGACGAGCAGCGTGTGGCGGTCGCTCGAGTACTGCGCGGGCACGAGGCCCTCGTGCTCGGCGCGCAGCTTGGCGGGGAGGGCGTCAGAAGCTGCCATAAAACCCGCTCTTCTCGATCTGAAGCGCGCCGTCCGGCGCCGCGAAGTCGTAGCCGAGGTCCCAGAGGAGGTGGTCGAAGCGGTCGCTCCGCTCGGCGACGAAGCGCCGCACTTCCTCCGGCCAGCCGAAGCGCGCGAGCGCGAAGAGGAGCTGCGCCGTGGTGATGCGCGAGAAGTAGAGCGCGTCGGCCGCGTGTTTGTTGGCGACGCACACGTGGTGGCACGCGAACAGCTCGGGCGGGATGAGGTCGGCGAGCGCGCGCCGCCCCGGCGGCTTGAACACCGAGAACTGCAGCCGGTGGAGGACCTCGTCGATCTCGGTCGCGGGGTCGTGGAAGCTGTAGACGTTCTCGAACGCGAGCTCGCCGCCGCGCAGCACGTAGCTGCGATCGACCCCCTTCGTCTCGTTGGTGTCGAGGTAGAGGTGCACCGGCGCGGTTTCCTCGCCGCGCAGGTGCGCCGGCGACAGCTCGATGCTGAACATGTGCCACGGGAGGTCGACCGCCGCGGCGTCGATCTTCACGAGCGGCGCCAGCGCGCCCAGCACCGCCGGCAGCGAGATCACCTCGCGGGTGCGCTGCGGGTCGTAGAAGTAGAGCTCCCAGCCGAGCTGCGCGCGCCGCGCGTGGTGCTTGACCCCCCACACGGTGCGGAACCCGCCGAGGGACGCGCGCAGCGCCTCGACCACGGCGAGGCCCTCGCGCTCGACCCCCTCGCGCGCGAACGTCTCGACGAGCACGTTCTCGGAGCGCAGCTTCCCCTGCGTCGCGGCCACCGGCTGGTAGGGGCGCAGCGTGTAGTCGTAGTAGCGGTCGTCGGCGCGGCTCGCCTCGAGGGGCGCCCGCGCGAGGCGCCCCGTGGGGACTACCGCGGCGAGGGCGAGCGTGGTCATGAGATCCCTGGAAAATCCGCTGGTTTCGTGGCTTTCAGGGTAAGTTCTCGCTCCGCGGGTGTCAACGACGGCCGCGCCTCCACCCGCGTGCCGGCGCGCGCCGCGCGTTGACCCCCCGGGCCCGGGGCCGCATATTCATTCGCGAATGTCGAGCATGACGGCGCCGCGTCGAGACGCACGAGAGGTCGATTGGGACGCGATCCTCGCGTACGCGCGCCGCTTCGGCGAGTTCGAGAACCTCCAGACGCTCCGCACCGACCGCGACACCGTCCACGTGCCGCTCGAGTCGCTCGCCAACCGCAAGGCGCGCGGCCGCCCCATCGGCGCCTTCGGCCCGCTCTCCACCGCCACCCGCCTCGACGGCGGCTGGGAGGTGCGCGCGCTCACCCTCGGCGACGCGCAGGCGTGCGTCGAGGTGTGGCGCGGCGAGCGCAGCGTCGTCTTCGTGCTGTGGGGCGCGGAGGGCGGGGCCGGCGAGCGCCGCGCGCCCTTCCACGCGGGCCCGCTTCCGCTCACCTACGAAGGCCGCGCCGACCTCTCCGAGCTCGAGGCGCCCGCGCGCGCGCTCGCCGCCCTCGTCGCCGCCGCCGGCGCGCCCGAGCCGGCCGCCGCCTTTCGCCGCTGGGCCGACGAGGCGCGCGCCGCGCCCGCGCCCAACGTGCGCACCCACCGCCTCGGCGACGCCGGCGAGGTCGAGATCCGCGGCGACGGCAAGGTCTACCTGCGCATCACCGACACCTGCCAGGAGCGCTGCCTCTTCTGCTTCTTCTACGACACCAACGACGTCGACAACCTCGTGCGACACCACGATCTCGACGGCGTGCTCGCGCGCCTCGATCCGGCCGCGCTCAACCAGGTGATCCTCACCGGCGGCGAGCCCACGCTCCACCCCGAGCTCCCGCGCTACGTCGCGGCGCTGCACGCGCGCGGCTTCCGCGAGATCATCCTGCAGACGAACGGCGTCCGCCTCGCCGACGACGGGTATCTCGAGTCGCTGCTCCCCTACCGCGACCGCCTCGGCCTCGGATTCTCGCTGCACGCCGTCACCGCCGAGGTGAACGACGCGCTCACCACCAAGGCGGGGCTCTTCGAGAAGAAGCTCGTCGCGATCGAGAAGGCCGCGCGCCTCGGCTTCAAGACGAAGATCCTCCTCGTGCTTTCGCGCCTCAACCTCGCGGAGCTGGTGCCCTTCGTCGAGCTCTGCCACCGCCTCACCGGCGGGCGCGCGTATCTGCAGTTCTCGCTCCCGTCGTTCCAGGGGCGGATGCGCCTCTTCCTCGACACCTACCCGCGCCTCTCCGAGCTCGCGGCGGCCGTGCCCCCGGCGCTGCGGCGCGCGCGCGAGCTGGGCATGCTGCTGTCGCTCTCGCACCAGTGCCAGATCCCGCCCTGCATCCTCCCGGGCGAGCTCCAGCACCTCGAGTCGATGTGGGTCGCGGAGCCGCCCGCGATGTGGACCCACGGTGATCGCGTCTACGGCGAGCGCTGCGGCCCGTGCTCGTTGCGCGCGCGCTGCTCCGGCGTGTGGAAGGGCTACGAGGAAGCGTTCGGCCTCGACGAGCTCGTCCCCTTCGAGTGACGCGGCCGGCGGGCTTCTCGTAGATCGCGGCTCGTTTTCTCGTAAAACCGAGCCGCGATCTACGAGAAGCCCGGGAGCGCGCGGTACGCGTCGTCGCCGAAGAGGGCGCGGTCGTCGGAGTAGACGCCCGCGCAGAAGTCGGCGTGGGCGCAGCGCGCGCAGGCCGCCGCGAACGACTCGTGCGCCGCCACGTGCGGGTTGCCGACGCGCTCGCCGGTCTCGACGTCGACCGCGAAGTCTTCGAGGTAGTAGTCGACGAAGAGCGGCGCGAGCTCGGGGGCGAGGCACGCCTGCAGGTTGCGGAGCGCGACGTCGACGCCGAGCGCGCGCCCCGCGGCGACGCCCGCGCGCGCCCGCTCGGCGCGCTCGGCGGGGGAGAGGAGGAGTCGCGGCGCGTGCGCGAGCGCGTCGCCGAGCGGCTTCACGAACGCGAGCACCACCGGCGGCGGCGGGGCGCCCTCCTCGCGCGCGATGGCGGCGAGGCGCTCGAGGTGCTGCTCGACGCCGGGCGCGTTGAGGCGCGTCATCGCGACGTAGACGTAGGTGTGGAGCCGGTCGCGGAGGCGGAGCGCGTTGCGGAGCGCGTCGTGCTGGCGAAGGAGCGTGCCGCTGGTGCGGGAGAGCGCGGCGTAGACGTCGTCGTCGGCGGTGTCGATGGAGAGGTGGAGCGTGGTGATGCCGAGCTCGTTGAGGCGCTCGAGGAACGCCGCGTCGGCGAGGCGGAGGCCGTTGGTCATCAACACGTGGCCGCCGTGCTGGCCGGAGTCGCGGAGGAGCGCGAGCGCGTCTTCGAGGTGCGGGTGGATGGTGGGCTCGCCGCCGATGAAGATCGCGCGCGAGCAGCCGCTGTCGCGCCCGGCCGCGAGCTGCGCGCGCACCCGCTCCATCGGCGCGAACCCCTCGGTGTCGGCGTGCGGCGGGACGGCGCAGTAGAGGCACGCGGAGTTACAGGGGCGCCCGAGGTCGACGTAGAACGACGGGGTGAGCCACGACGCGAGGCGCGCGACGCCGGGCTCGGCGGCGAGCGCGGGGGGCACGTCGCGGCGGCGATGGACGTCGATGAGGCGGCGCCCGCGGAAGCTGCGGCTGCGCAGCGCGACGAGCGGCGGCGGGCGCGCGTCGCGCGGGGGCGTCGCGGCGAGGAACGCGCCGAGGCGGCGGTGCACGTCGAGCACGTCGGGCCAGACGAGCTCCGGCAGCGCGCGCTGCAGCGTGCGCGTGTCGACGACCTCGCTGCCGCCGCCGTGCGGGCCGCGCCAGCCGCGGTCGGGGTGGGGCGCGAGCGCGGCGGGCGCGCCGGCGCCCTCGAGCAGCGCGGCGATCGCGTCGGCGACCGCGACCGGCGCGGGCGGACCGACGAGCAGCGGGCCCGCGGGCACGCGCGCGGGCGCGTCGGCGAGCGCGCGCACGACCGCGGCGACGCCCTCGACCGGCGCGATCGTCTGGCGCTGGCGTCCGTCGCCCGCGTGGAGCGCGCGTCCGCCGGCGAGCGCGGCGTCGAGGTAGAGGCGCTCGCGCTGCGCGTGATCGACGCCGGCGACGAGGCGCGGCAGCACCAGCGAGTGCACGACGCCGCGGAAGCGCTCCTCGTAGAGAGCGCGGGCGTCGCGGCGCGCGGCGCCGTCGGGCGCGACGGGGCGGTCGCGCGCGGGCAGCTCGGCGATCGACGACGCGAAGACGAGGTGGCGCGGCGGGTGCGCGAGGCCCTCGAGCGCGGCGAGGAGCGTCTCGGCGTCGGCGCGGCGCAGGCAGAGGAGGTCGACGACGACGTCGGCGCCCTCGCAAACCGCGGCGAGCGCGGCGGCGTCGGAGCGGTCGCCCAGCGTGAGCGCGACGCCCGCGACGGCTTCTCCTTCGCGGGGGGCGCGGCGCGAGAGGCCGCGCACCTCCCATCCGGGGAAGGCGCGCGCGACGGCGGGGCCGAGGCGTCCGGTGACGCCGAGGATGGCGACCCGCTTCGCCTCGGAGCTCGCGCGACTCTCCGTCATGACCGTCGTTTCATGGTCGCGGAGCGGCCGCGCGCGCGCAAGCACCGCGCGGCGGGGCAGGGCGCGTGGGGCGCGCTCAGTCTTTCAGCGTCTGGAAGAGGCGCTCGTAGGCGGCCTCGGGGAGCGCAGCCTCGCTGGCCTGGATGCGCTTCACGAGCGCCTCGATGACCTCGTAGCCCTGGCGGTCGGGCGGGTCGCCGCGGTAGCCGATCAGGAACTTCTCGGTCTTCTTGAAGAAGGCGGTGTCGTCGGCCGGGTTGCGGAGCCACACGGTGAACGAGCCGGCGCCCTTGGTGAGGATGAGCTCGAGCGACGGCCCGGGGTTCACCTGGGTGAGCTGGTAGCCCTTCTCGATCTCCTGGCCGAGCGTGAGCTCTCCGAGGAGGGGCTTCAGGGCTTCGTCGAGGAATTCCTTCTTTTCGTCGCGCGGCGTCGTGGCGTCCAAGATGGTGGCCTCTCGTGATGGGTGCGGCGTCTCGTGGCGCGCATCGTAGCGCAGCGGTCCCCAGCCTTCAATCGCCAGCCGGGGCCGTCGTGGGCGCCGGCGCGTCGCCGAAGAGATCGGCGTCGAGCGTCTCGTGGAGATGGCGGAGGCGCGACTCCTGCGCGCCGAGCACGAGCTCGTCGAGCCCGCGCGAGTGCATCCCGCGCTGGACGCTGGCGAGGATGCTCGTGTCTTGATCGACGACGCGGTCGATCCCCTCGCCGGCGGGGAGCAAGCGGTGCTCGGGGCGCGCCGGGCGCGACTCGCCGGGGCGGAGGCGGCGGTACTCCTGGAAGTCGAAGTAGGCGCGGTCGGGGCCGGCGGGGTGCGGGCGCACGCGGAAGATCCAGAGCTCCGGCAGCACGACGTTGAAGAGCGCGTGCGGGTAGACGTGGCCGTGGTAGTTGTCGGCGAGCACGTCGTCGGGCACCGCGGGGTAGTCGATGCCGTCCTTCTGGAAGCGCGCGCGCACGCCGCGCTCGAAGGCGCTGCGCGCGGCGGCCGGGCCGGCGGCGAGATCGGCGTCGGTGACGCCGGCGCGGGTGAGCATCTCCCGCAGGCCGGCGCTGGTGGGCGAGGGCGTGCGGCGGTGGCTGGGCGCGCCGAAGCGCACCACGAACGAGCTGTGGCGCGGGTGGAGGCGCGGGCGCACGTCGTAGTCGTCGAGGAGGTCGAGCAGGTGCGGGTGCACCGCCTGCACGTGGTAGGTCTCGTCGGAGTTGTCGACGAAGGCCTTCCAGTTGCAGTTGAGCTCGACGGTGACGTCGCGCACCAGCGCGTGTGCGCCCGCCTCGAAGCGCTCGAGCTCACCGGCCATCGGGCCGAGGAACGCGCGCAGCGGCTCCGCCTGCGGATCCATGTTGATCCACACGAAGCCCCCGAACGACTCGCAGCGCACCGTCCGCAGCGCGAGCGCGCTCTTGTCGAGCCCCGGGAACGACTGCGGATCCGGGAGCGACGCGAGCTGTCCGCCGAGGTCGTAGGTCCAGTGGTGGTAGGCGCAGGTGAAGCTCTCGCAGCGGCCGCGCCCGCGCGCGCGCAGGCGGTTCCCGCGGTGTCGGCACACGTTGTAGAAGGCGCGCAGCTCGCCGCCGGCGTCGCGCACGACGAGGATCGACTCGGGGCCGATGTCGAAGACGAGGAAGCTGCCGGGCGCGGCGACGTCGGCGTCGGGGCCGGCGAGGAGCCAGCGGCGCGTCCACATCCGCTCCCACTCGAGCGCGGCGAACTCCGGCGACGTGTAGCGCTCCTTGCGCACGTACGCGAGCGCGCCGTCGGCGCTGTGGCGCACGCGCAGCGCGAGCAGCTCGGGAGAGATCGAAGGGGGCCGGGCTCCGCTCACGCGTCCTCCCGCGGCAGCGTCTCGCGCGCCTTCGCCCAGGCGTCGATGAGCCGATCGTCGTAGGTGTCGTCTTGCCAGCGCTCGAGGCGGCCGTGGGCCTCGAGCCAGCGCACCGTCGCGCGCGCGCCGTCGTGGACCGGCGTGGACGCGGCGAAGCCGAGCTCGTCGCGCGCGCGCCGGCAGTCGTACGACATGTTGTAGCGGAACACCTCGGTGGTGGCGTTCGTGCGCCCGGGCGCGAGCGCCGCCAGCGTGTCGCAGGGGACGAAGCGCGGGTCGAGCGTGCCGCCGACCGCGCTCGCGACCTCGCCGAGGTAGTCGAGGAAGGTGGCGCCGCCGGTCTCGGCGGCGACGTTGTACACACGCCCCGGCGCCTCCGGCGCCTCGGCGGCGGCGGCGAAGGCGACCGCCGCGTCGGCGGCGAAACACGCGGAAAAAAGGCTCTGTCCGTCGCCGTGCACGACCACCGGCCGGCCCGCGCGCAGGCGCGCGAGGAACGTCGTGCGCCACCCCAGCGAGTGGAGCAGCGTCCCGCCCTCGCCGTAGACGTAGGCAGGGCGCAAGATCGTCGCGGGGAGTCTCCCCGCTGCGTGCGCCGCGAGCACGACGTCTTCGCAGGCGACCTTGCCGCGCCCGTACGCGGACACGGGGCGGCGCTCCGTCGTCTCGCCGGCGGGGAGCGCGGCGAGCGGTCCGCCGTAGACGCAGACCGTGCTGCACAGCACGTAGCGCGACACGCGGCCCTCGAACGCGCGCACCGCGCTCTCGGCGTCGGCGGCGTCGTAGGCGGTCATGTCGTAGACGACGTCGGTCTCGTGCGCCGCCATCGCGGCCTCGAAGGCGGCGCGCTCGCGCCGGTCGGCGGTGAGGTAGCGGAGCTCGCGCGGGCCGTGGCGCTCGCGCCGCCCGCGGTGGAGCGCCGTCACCTCGTGGCCGCGCCGCACGAGCTCGAAGGCGAGCGCTGTGCCGATGAGCCCGGTGCCGCCGACGATGAGGGCTCGCATCGGTCAGCCTCGCGGGCGCAGGAGGAGGGGGACGCGCGGCGACGTGAGCGGGCAGCGCGTGGGGCCGTCTTCCCCCGCGAAGACGAGCGACTCGGCGTCGAGGCGCACGCCGCGCGAGCGCGCCAGCGCGCCGCCGAGGACGCCGTGCAGCGCGAGGCGCAGCGACTCCGGCGAGCGTCCGTCGTCGTTGAGGAGCGCGCGCTCGAAGGCCACCGCCCCCTGCGGCACCGCGCTCCCGTTCGCCGCCACGCGGCCGGTGAGCAGGTAGAAGAGCGGGAAGCGGAAGAAGAGCACGGGCATCCGCAGCGACAGCTCGATCTTGCGCGCGGCGTCGGCGCTTGAGCGCCGCAGCGCCTCCGCGATCGACCTCGCGAACACGAGCGCCGCCGAGCAGTCGCCGCTGCACGGCATGAACCCGACGAGCGCGAGCGACGACAGCGGGTTGAGCTCCCACGCGATCTCGCCGCCGCGCGCGAACGAGCGCAGCGACGCCTCGTTGATCCCGTAGTCGTGCGCCGCACGGCTCGCCGAGACCTCGATGAAGTGCTCGACGCAGCACGCCGGGTAGCCGAGGATCTTGCCCGCCTCGCGCGTGCCGTGCGCCGACCGGTCGCGCTCCGCCTGCTGGAGGAGGTGCGCCTCGTTCCCGCGCGCCACGTTGACCGCGAACACCTGCTCGCCGCTCCCCGACATCGAGACGTCGAAGCGCTTGCGGTAGGGCCCCACGATCACGGCGCGCAGCCCCATCGTCGCGAGCATGCGCTCGAGCCGCACCGCCGACTCGTGCGAGAGGTCCTCGAACTTCGCGACGTCGCGCGCGCGCTCGCGCAGCGCGATCAGGTCGACCTGGCGCGGCCGCGAGTAGCGCAGCATCTGCACGGTGGGGAGCTCGGCCCCGCCGGGCAGCACCGGCGCACCGCCGTCGAGGCCCACGATCGCGAGCAGCTCCGCCCGCGCGGCGTCGCTGTCGCCGCGCGCGGAGGCCGAGAGGAATCTGTCGTAGAGCTCGCCGAGGACCGCCGCCATCGATTACAGCCTATCCGAGCGGCGCGCGCGCTGCACCGCGGCGCGCGGCGCGCGCGTCATGACGGCTCGGGGCCCGTGCGGTAGGATCGGCCGGATGCCCCCTCCCGAGCACACTGCCCCGCCCGCGCCCGCGGAGACGTTCGAGTCGGTCCGCGCGCTGCTCGGCCGGCTCCTGGGCGGCCTCGCGCCCGGCGACGCCATCGGGGGGTTTTGTCTCGAGCATATCGACATCGACGAAGGCCTATCATATCGCTTTCGGGCCCCCGGTGACGAGCTGGAAGTCGCGCTCGGCCCCCGCGACGACGCCGCCCCCCGCTACGCCCAGTCGCGCTCGTTCAACGTCTCCTACCAGGCGAACCGCGCCGGCCGCGCGATGACCCCCGCCGCGTCCGAGCTGCTCCGCACCGTCGTCGAACGCCTCGTCGCCAACGACGACGGCCGCGCCGCCGCGCTCCTGCGCCAGGCCCGGCCCACCGCCGCCCGCGGCGAGATCCGGCGGGTGCGCGTCGATTCGCTCCTCTGCCCGACCCGCACCGACGGCCTCGAGTATTACACCGCGAACCCGTACGTCGGCTGCCTGATCGGCTGCTCGTTCTGTTACATCCAGCCGCGCGTCGCGACCCTCCGCCGCCTCGCCGTGCTCGACGATCTCGAGTGGGGGCAATACGTCCTCGTGAAGGAGAACGCCCCCGAGGTGCTCGACGCCGAGCTCACCCGCCTCGGCGTGAAGCCGGTGGTCTTCAGCCCGCTCGTCGCCGACGTGTACCAGCCGCTCGAGCGCAAGGAGCGCGTCACCCGCCGCTGCCTCGAGGTGCTGGCCCGCCACGGCGCGCGCCCCTACGTCCTCACCCGCTCGACGCTCGTCCTCGACGACACCGACCTCTTCGCCGCCATCCCCGGCGCCACCGTGGGCTTCTCGATCCCCACCGATCGCGACGACGTCCGCGCCGCCTACGAGCCGCGCGCCGCCCCCATCGACGCCCGCTTCGCCGCGCTCGCGCGCCTGCGCGAGGCCGGCGTGCGCACGGTCGCGGTGGTCGCGCCGATCCTCGCGATGGACGTCCTCACGTTCGCCGAGCGCCTCGCGAGCGTGTGCGACGCCGTCCGCATCGACGCCTACCAGGCGCCCTCGTTCGGGTCGGCGCCGCTCGTGTCGCGCGACGCGTCCGCGCCCCCGCCGCCGGCCGACCCCGAGCGCGTGCGCGCGGAGCTGGCCGCGGCGCTGGTCGCGCGCGGCGTCTCGCTGTGGACGACGCGCGTCCCGCCCTAGCCGCGAAGAGGCGGGCTGCTCGTAGATCGCGGCTTCCTCGTGCGTACGCGCTGAACTAGCGAGCCGCGATCTACGAGGAGCCCGGCGCCTTCGGTACCGGCACGAACTCGTCCCAGCCGAGGCGGCGGGTGTAGTTGAGCCACACGCCTTCACATTGCGCGTCGTAGCGGCAGCCCGCGCACTCGGGGCGCTTCGTGCGGCGCGCGTTGTCGAGGTCGGAGCGCGACACGAGCACGAGCCCCTCGCCGCCGCCGGTGGCCGCGGCCGCGTCGCGGTCGAAGCCCTCGAGGACCGCCTCGTCGAAGAAGTCGTAGTGGCTGTGGCGCTCGACGAAGCCGCGGTTGAAGTCGGGGATGCCCTCGGTGGTGCAGAGCGGGATGTCGACCAGGAAGGCCATCGGCGACGGGCCCGCGCCCGCGATGAACGACCGGAACTGCCCGGCGATCTCGCTGTAGGACGGGAAGATCTGCTCGAAGTAGGTGTTGGCGCGGCCGTTCGCCTGCATCACGTTGAACACCACCTGGTCGACGCCGAGGCCGCGCAGGAAGGTGTAGATCTCGGCGAGGTGCGGGAGGTTGCGGCGCGTGACGACCGTGGACGTGTGGAGATCGACGCCGAAGCGCTTCAGCGTGGCGACGCTCTGCAGGCCCTGCACCGTCTGGTCGAAGCTGCCCGGCGTGCGGGTGAGCCCCTCGTGCAGCTTCTCGGTGTGGCCGTGGATCGAGACGTAGAAGCGGTTGAGCCCCGCCTTCACCAGAGACGCGGCGTAGCGCAGGTAACCGGCGCGGCGCCCGTTGGTCATGATGCTGATCTGCTTGTAGCCGAGCTCTTTCGCCCACGCGACGAACTCGGGGAGCTCGGGGCGGGTGGTCGGCTCGCCGGAGGTGAAGCAGGCTTCCTCGGAGCCGCGGTGCGTCTCGAGGACCCAGCGCACACGCTCCGGCGTCATCGCGGAGTTGTTCGTGTAGCGGCTCTCGCGGTCCTCCTCCATGCAGAAGACGCAGTTGTTGTTACAGACCGCGCCGATGGAGATGTGGATCCGCTCGCGCCGGCTCTCGATGCGCGACGTGATGCTGGGCTCTGCTTTCATCGTGATTCCACGATCGTAGGGGGTGGGGCGGGGGGTGTCAACGAACGAGGGGCCGGGCGGGCGTGCCCGGCCGCGGCGGTCTCGTGTTAACGTCGGGCTTCTCGTGTCTACGAACGATGCAGCAGAGCGGGTGCGCCGGCAGCTCGTCGAGCCGCTGATCGGCGAGCTCCGCCGCGACGGCGTGTTCCCCGGCGGTTACACGCTCGAGCGGGTCGAGCACGGGTCGACGGTCGAGCTCGCGTTCCGCGCCGAGGGCGGCGCGACGGTGGCGATGTGGCTGCGCCCTGCGTCCGACGCGGGGGGCGCCTACCGCACCACCCGGCACTTCCGCGTGGGGCACCGCGGCGCGCTCGACCGCGCCGGCGCCCGCCTCCTCGATGCGCTCTGCGACGCCGTCGCGCGCAACGAGGCCGCGCTGTTCGACGCCGAGGGAGGCGCGCCGCTCGCGCCGCTGCCGTGGGAGGAGCACGCGTCGTCGCGGCTGCCCACCCCGCCCGCGATCGCGGAGCAGCGCCGCCGCAGCGAGGTCGCGTGCACGTCGCCGTACACGACGATGGAGGTCACCGATCCGAGCGGCGACGTCCATCAGTGCTGCGCCACCTGGACCATCGGCGCGCGCGGGAAGCTCGCCGAGGGCACGCTCGCGGAGCTCTGGAACTCGCCCGGCTACCAGATGGCGCGCCGCCAGATGGCGTCGGGCGACACCTCCGGCCTCTGCCGCGCGATCTGCCCGCGCCTCCACGATCGCGGCCTCGCCGAGGGGCGCTTCGAGCTCGCCAAGGGGAGCGAGCGCTTCGTCGCGAACCAGCGCCTCCTCATGGAGGAGCTCGCCGCGCGCCGCGAGGTGCTGCGCGCGAAGCCGTTGTTCCTCGCGCTCTGCCCGAGCACCTACTGCAACTACGACTGCATCATGTGCCTCTACGGGCGCACGCCGCGCCGCGATCTCCCGGAGTCGATCTGGGAGCAGCTCCCCGAGCTCCTGCCCACGCTGCACACGCTCACCCTCCTCGGCGGCGAGCCGCTCGCGAACCCGTCGACGATGGACTTCCTGCGCGCCTTCGACGCGGACGCGTGGCCCGACGCGCGCGTCGATCTCATCACCAACGGCAGCCTCCTCACCGAGAAGGCGCTGCGGCACCTCGGCGGCTGCAGCTTCGGCGACGTCACGGTGAGCCTCAACGCGGGCACCGCCGCGGTCTACGCGGAGGTGCAGCGCGGCATCGACTTCGCCGAGGTGCTCGCCAACGTCGACGCGCTGCTCCGCTTCCGCGCGACGCACCGGCGCCCGTTCCAGGTGACGCTTTCGTTCGTGGTGCAGCCGGCCAACGCGCACACGCTGCCGGAGTTCGGCGAGCTGGCGCGCGCGCGCGGGTCGCGGGTGCGGCTGCTGCCGCTCAACCCGCTCGAGACCGGCGAGCTCGATTTTTACCCCGATCCCGCCGCGGTCGCGTCGGTGCTCGCGTCGCTGGAGCGCTTCGCGGCGGGCGCGCCGGCGGCGTGGGCCGCCGAGATCGAGGGGACGCGCGCGGCGATCCTCGCGGAGTCGGCGCGGCGCGGCGGCGTCGGCGCGCGCGTCGAAGGCCCTTCGCCGCTGCCGATCGTGCGATGAGGCGCGGGCTCCTCGTAGATCGCGGCTTGCTGGTGCTGCTCCTGCTGCTCGCGGGCGCGTGCAGCGATGACCAGCCCGCGGCCGACGCCGCCGCGCTCGGCGCCGAGGCCGAGCGCGCGCTGCGCACCTTCGACGACGGGCTCCTCGAGGTGGCGCGCTTCCAGGTCACCGGCGCGCAGCGCGCGCTCGCGATCGACAACTTCGGCCACGAGACGCGCCTCGTCGTGCTCTCGTTCGAGTCGGCGGTGGCGCTGCGGCGCGCGCTCGACGTCCCCACCGAGGATGCGGCGCTCGCGCGCCTCGCCGCGCCGGGCGGCACGCTCAAGGCGGCGGAGCACGAGGTGCGGCTCGCGCGCCTGCTCGGCCCGGGGCCGCGCGCGGCCGGCGCGAGCGCCAACCTCTCCGCGGCCGCGGTCTTCGAGTGGATGGCGCCGGGGTGGCGCTTCGTCGCGATCGATCGCCGGCCGCACTTCGGGCCCGACGTGAAGGTCGAGGAGCTGCGCGCGCGATGATCGTCGCCGTGCGCGGGCTGCAGCTCCTCGTCGGCGGTGCGCTGGTCGCGCTCGGCCTCGACGCGCTCAACTTCTCGGCGTGGCGGCTCCTCCTCGCGGCGGGGCTGCTCCTCTTCTACGGCGTCGCGCTCTACGTGGGCGCCATCAACGGGCTGCGGCGGCGCGGCCTCGGCGCGGGCGCGGTGCAGGTGCTGGTCGCGGTGACCGGGCTGTGCGTCCTCGCGCCCTTCGCGTGGAAGGCGCTGTCGATGCTCGGCGGCCCGTCCGGCGAGCAGTACGCGCGCGGCGACGACGGCCGCGGCGGCGGCGATCGCCGCCACGCCGTGACCGGCGATCCCGAGCTCGGCTGGTCGGCGCAGAACGGGCCCGAGCAGGTGGGGCTGCGCGGGCAGACGATCGATCCGGCGCGCGAGCACGTCGTGTTCCTCGGCGACTCGGTGCTGCACGGCACCGGCGTCGGCGACGACGAAACGGCGGCGCACTACCTGGGCGGGCTCCTCCCGCAGTACCAGGTGCTCAACGCGTCGGTGCCGGGGTGGTCGATCGATCAGTATTACCTCTACCTGAAGCGGATCCTGCCGAAGCTGCGGCCGAAGGTGGTCGTCGTCGGGATCTACGCCGGCAACGACTACCAGGTGACCGCGATGCGCAACGGGTGGGAGGTGCCGAAGCCGCAGTACCGGCTCCGCGACGGCGCGCTCTACCTCGATCCGTCGCGCGACCTGCGCGCGGGCTGCGCGCGCTTCGTGTCGCAGCGCGCGCTCTTCTACCCCTGGCGCGACGACAAGCCCGTGCTGCGCGGCCTCATCGAGTTCTTCTGCCAGCCATTCGTGCTCGGCAAACGCGAGCTCGAGGAGGTGATCGCGAAGCTGTTCGCGGGTATCGAGCAGCTCGCCGCGGAGAAGGGCGCGAAGACGCTCTTCGTGCTGCTCTCCAACATGAACCACGCGCAGCAATTGCGCGACGACACCTTCCGCTACCGGTCGCGCTACGTACACCTGCGCGACCTAATCGAGCGCGGCGGGCACGCGCTCTACGAGCTCTACCCGGATCTCCTGCGCGCGGGCGACGAGCCGACGCTGTTCGTCGCGCCCGGGCACTACTCGCCGCGCGGGCAGCGGCAGTTCGCGGCGTCGCTGCTCGCCGAGCTGCGGCGGCGCGGCTTCGTGGCGGCGGCGCGCTGAGCGCCGGCGCGCGCGCACCGGCGAGCCGCGATCTACGAGGAGCCCGGCTCTTCTCTACTGCAGGATCGGGAGCGGGCCGCGCGCAGCCTCGGCGTCGCGGGGGTCGTCGCCGCCGAGCAGCACCGACTCCTTGACCCACAGCGGCACCGACCAGCCGATCCAGTCGAACTCGCGCGAGACCCAGCGGTGGCGCACGAAGTGGGGCGTCGGGTCGACGACGGCGAGCTCGGGCGCGCCGGTGGGACGCTGCCCCGAGAGGAGGGTGACCTCGAAGCCGGAGTCTTTGAGCGCCACCAGCGGCGTCATGAACTCGTTGCGCTCCCAGAAGGGGCGGCGGTCCATGCGGTTGGGGGTCGCGACGACGCTCACCGAGCGGATGCCGAGCTCGCCGAGGAACGTCACCAGCGCGGGGCTCTTGCGGACCTCGTCGGCGAGGACGGTGGCCGAGAGGCGCGGGGTGAGCCCGTATTGCTTCAGAGTCGCGACGCCCTTCTTCAGATCATCCAGGTTGCCGTGCGAGGCGTGGCGGTCTTGCACGTCGTAGAGATCGTTGTGGGTGGGGTGCGGCACGAAGCAGAGCTCGTCGATGAGCTCGATCACCTGCGGGCTGTACTGCTCGTGGTAGGCGCGGCCGATCCCGCCGGTCATCATCACGAGCTTGCCGGCGCCGCGCGCGCGCGCGTGCTGGAGCACCTCGCGGATCGACGCGACCTCCATCAGCTCGAAGCCCGCGAGCCACAGCTCGGCGGCGCCGTGTTTGGCGATGTGCTCGTCGAGCGACGCCTTCACCTCGGCGACCATCTTCGCCTGCGGGTAATACTCGGCGCGGAAGCCGTTGCAGGGCTCGTCGCAGGTGGCGCACTCGTCGACGCGGTAGTAGCCGGACTGCGCGTGGATGTTCGACTCACCCGGGCGCTTCGCCTCGTGCTCGCGGAAGACGTCGAGCTTCTTCCACTGGCGCTCGACCTTGTCCTCGATCTCCCAGAACAGGCACACCGGCGTGTTGAAGAGCTTCACGTGGCCGCCGTGTTGCTCGGCGACCTTCGTCGCCTCGCGGATCGCCCAGGCGATCTTGTCGTAGCTCGACTCGTAGTAGCGCGCGACGTGGGTGTTGCCCTTCGTCATCAGGAAGGGCTGCAGCATGTGCAGCTTGATCCCCTTCGAGCCCATCAGCGCGACGTGCTCGGGGAAGTGCTCGAGCACCTGCGGCGCCGCGATGCACATGCTCATCATGTCGAGGCGGAGGTTGAACCGCTTCTTGAGCGCCTGCAGGTTGTCGATGGCCTTCATCGCCATGTCGAACGCCCCGGGCGTGCGCATCATCGAATCGTGCAGCTTCGCGTTGTGCCCGAAGACGCTGATGTTGACGCTGTTGACCCCCGCCTTCACCAGCTTCTGCGCGTACTGGGGGTAGCCGAGCATCATGCCGTTGGTGGTGAGGCCGATGAGCTCGTAGCGGAGCTCCTTCGCGAGGGCGACGAGCTCGATGAAGTCGGGGCGGATGGTGGCCTCGCCGCCGCTGAACCCGATCTGCTTGTACCCGTTCTCCGCGCCGTAGCGGATGCGCTGACGGATCTCCTCGGTGGTGAGATCGAGGGGCACGTCGGGGTTGGCATCGTCGCGATACGAGATCTGCGGGCAGAACGCGCAGTAGGCGTTGCACGAGAACCCCGTCTCGATGCTCATGACGGTGGTCTTGGAGCGGCGCTCGGTCGAATCCATGTCCCGCCATTGTATCCCCCGGATCTCCCGGCCCACAACGCCCGCGCCTCCCGCCGCCCCGCTCTGTTATGCTGGAAGCACCTCGTGATGCCTGTCCGCACGACCTCCCTGGTGCTCGTTTGCCTGGCCCTGGCCGCGCTCCCCGCGTGCGGGCGCGCCGGCGGGGAGCCCACGGTCGAGGTCGGGACCGGGCAGTTCGACTTCACCCGCATCGCGCCGGGGGCGGTGCTCGACATGGTCTGCGGCCCGCAGGGCGGCCAGCACATCTGGGTCGGGCTGCGGGCGAAGAACGTCGACATCACCGCGGTCGGCCTCACCCTCGCGCTCTCCCACGCCGACGGCGGGCCCATCGTCTGCGGTCAGCAGCTCTCCAGCGTGGAGCTGGTCCCCATCGGCGGCTGGGGCGAGCTCGTCGGGATCGCGTGCTTCGTGCTCGACGTCGAGGCGACGCGGGACCGGCCGCTCGTCCTGAGCGGCCGCGTCGTCGATCAGGCGGGTCGCGGCGGCGCCGCGGAGGCGCGCTTCTCGGCGCGCGCGCCGCCGGTCAACTGCCAGCGTCGCTTCGGCGACGACGGCGGAATCGCGAGCGACGGCGGAATCGCGAGCGACGGCGGGGCGGCGGGCGACGGCGGGGCGGCGGGCGACGGCGGAATCGCGGGCGACGGCGGGCCCTGACCCCGTCAGCGCGGCGCGGCGGGCGTGACCTCGTAGAGGCCGACCCGCAGCGTCGGCGCGCTCCCGTAACCGTCGAAGTACGACCAGTCGCCGCGGTTGGGGAGGTCGCGCTCGAAGAGCGGGCGGCAGCGGTGCTCGCGGCAGACGCGCGCGCACGCGTCGTGGAGGACGCCCTTCGGCTGCTCCTGGTCCCAGCCCGGCCAGAGGTAACAGCGCAGCGAGCGCAGGAAGTAGACCGGCCGCTGCCCGACGAGCCCGCTCGCCTCGGCGACGTTGCGCACGTCGAGCCCCTGCGTCGTGAAGAGGTAGTCGGGGAAGGCGAGGTGCACGTCGCGGATGGTGAGGTCGGGGTAGGCGAGCCGCGCCAGCACCGCGCCCTTCGGCGCCTCCTTCGCGAGCGCGCGCAGCGCCTCGCGCTGCAGCGCCTCCTCTTGATCGGGGTTGCGCTCGCGGAAGAGCGGCTCGCGCGACGGCCACGCCGACGCCAGCGCCCCCGCCGCGAGCACCGCCGCCGCGAGCCGCGCCCCGCGCCCGCGCCGCTCGAGCGCGCCCAGCGCGAGCCCCGCCGCCATCACCAGGAAGACGCCGGCGGGCGCGTGCAGACGCAGCACCGAGACCTCGTTGAAGTCGACGAGCGTCGGCAGCATCGAGAGCATCGCCATGGCCGCGAGCCACTGCGCGCGCCGCCCGGTGCCCGCGAAGAACGAGCCCACGAGGAGGAGGCCCCACACCGCGACCGGGAACGCGCGCCAGTCGACCAGCGCCGTCTCGACGAGCAGCTTCCGCGCCTGCTCGGAGAACGAGTCGATGCGGGGGAGGTTGCCGAGCTCGCGGTCGACCGTCGCGCGCAGGTAGAGCGAGAGCGCGAGCGGGACCGCCACCACGAGCCCCGCGAGGAGGAACGGCCACGCGCGCCGCACGAGGCGGCCCACCACGCGCGCCGGCGCCGCCGCCAGCGCGAGGCCCACGGCGAGGGGCACGGCGGCCAGCGCGAGGTCGGGCCGGCACAGCGCGCCGTAGGAGAAGAGGAGCGTGAAGGAGAGCATCGGCGCGGCGAGCGGGACGCGGCCCGGGCTCCTGATGATCGCGGCTTCCTCGCCGGGCCTCGCCGGCTCGGCCGGCGAGCCGCGATCTACGAGCAGCCCGGCGCCTTCCAGCGCGCGCAGCGTCCGCGCGAGGACGAGCGCGCCCGCGGAGAACGCGAACATCGCGGGCACACCCATCGACTCGCTGCCGTGATCGCGCACGAAGATCGGGGCGAAGGCGAGGAGCGCGCCCGCGGCGAGCGGCGCGACCACCCCGCCGGCCACGGTGCGCACGTACGCGACGCAGAAGCCGGCGGTGAGCGAGCCCAGCGCGGCGTGCAGCCACTGCACCGCGGCGTGGTCGGGCGGCGTCGCCTGGAAGAGGAGCCACCACAACATCGTCGCGCCGGGGCCGTAGCGCGGCAGGTGCGCGAGGTCGGTCGCTTCGCCGACGTGCTGGTAGCCGAAGTAGACCATCACCATGAGGTGCGGCGCGAGCGCGCGCACGACGAACGCGGCCACGACGGCGGCGCCCGCGTAGAGGAGCGTGCGGCGGTCGAGGCCGCGCAGCGCGTGCCCGCACGCGAGCGGGAGGAGCGCGAGCAGCAGGCCCGCGAGCACGAGGAGGACGTCGTTCACACCGCCGATCGCGCGCCGCTGCGCGTCGAGGTGGGCGCGGAACCGCTTCGCCACCTGCGCGGCGAGCGCCTCGGCAGCGGCGGCGCAGGGGGCGGCGGACGTCCAGCCGCGGCGGAGCGCGATGCCCTCGATCTGCTCGTCCTCGGGCTTCGCGTCTTCCCACGCGACGAGGTGGAGCACACACGTCGTGCCCGCGGCGCCGCCGCCGAGCTCGACTCGCCAGCCGGCATCGTCGCGGTGGAAGGACGGGCCCGCGCTGCCATCGTCGCCGCGGAGGAGCTCGCGCACCCGCCCCTCGGCGATGGGCGCGCCCGCGGAGGCGCCGCCGGCTTGCGCGAGCGCGAGCAGCGCCAGCGCCGCGGCGAGCGCGTGGACCCACCCGTCTCGCGTGCCTCGCCGAGGCCGCGCGCGGGGCGGTGCGAGAGCGGGCCGCCGCCTATCCACCCGTGCGCCTGGCGTCGGGCCCGGCGACGCTCTGGCCTTGCAGCGACTGCTCGAAGAGGCGGCGCAGCTCGACCTCGTCGGCGCGCAGCTCGATCACGTCGGGCGGCCAGTCGCCGCTGAACCGCAGCGACCCTTCGGGCGCGCGACGGCCGAGGACGAGGCGTCCCTGGCGCGCGTCGTGGCCGGAGAGCCGCACGATGCGGGCGGGGAGCGACGTCGTGGTTGCGACGCCGTGCACCGCCTCGACCTGCCAGGCCATGTCCTCCTCGGCCTGGGGCGCGTCGGCGACGACGAGGTCGTGGTCGGGTCCGCCGCCGGGGACGTCGAGCGTGTACTCGAAGGTGAGGCGGCAGCCGGAGCAGGGCGCGAAGAAGCGCTCCGGATCGACCGCGGCCTCGGTGTACGGCTCCGGATAGCCGCGGTTGGCGAGGAACGACTCGGTAGCGGGCTTGCGCCCCACGGCGACGGGGTCGAAGGAGACGGTGCGGCAGCGCGGCGCGGCCCCCGCGGGTGGGTGGATACACTGCCGCATGACGCGGTTGCGGCGGACGTAGACCGGCATCCGCTCGAGGAGCGCGATGCGGTCGGGGCCCGCGTCGACGGTCATCGTGAGCGGGCCGATGAGCGCGTCGGCGCCCGCGCGCGGCGCGAAGAGCAGGCGCAGCGGACCGACGGGCGTCGGCGCGCGCCGCGGCGGCTCCTCCATCGCGGCGAGGATGCCGACGAGGTTGCGCGCCGAGGGCGCGACGACGCTGGCGCGGACGTCGGGCCAGCGCCAGCCCCACTCGCCGTAGAGGATCGGCGCGACCTTCTCGATCTCGGAGACCACCGGCGACTCGGTGAGCGCGCGGACGCGGCGCGGCGGCGCGCTCGACGGCCACAGGGCGGTGAGCGCGGGCGCGAACGCGCAGAGCGCGACGACCCCGGCGAGGAACGGTCCGGTGGGGGTCGCGAAGCGCTGCAGCAACGAGAGGGTCGCCGCCGCGATGCCCATCACCCCGAGCGCCACGAAGGGCAGGAGGTAGCGCTCTTCGAGGCGGAAGCCGAGCACGAGAGAGCCGACGTAGAGCGCGACGCCGAGCGCCGCCGCCGTCCCGCCGAAGAACGCCGCGCCGCGCCACGGCCGCTCGCGTAGGTAGCGCCGGCAGACGACGCCGAGCCCGACGAAGAGGAGGAGCGCGCCGGCGGAGCCCGCGAGCGCCGCCGGCGAGGCGAGCAACTGCGCGTTGTGGAGGACGGTCCTCCACGACGGGAGCGCGTGGGCGCCGGCCGCGCAGAGGAGCGCGAGCGGCGCGGCGAGCAGCGGGCGCCGCGCAAACCCGACCGCGGCGGCGACCAGCGGCGCGAGGAGCACGAGGCTCACGATGTGGACGTCGATCGCGAGGCCGGTCCCGACGCCGGCGAGCGCGGCCCAGCCGAGCGCGCCGCCGCGCACGAGCCCGGCGAGCCCCCACAGCGCCAGCGCCGTGGGGAGCGGCAGGAGGACCGGGATCCAGAGCGTCGCGTTGGGGAAGGTGGAGTGCATCGCGTAGAAGTAGAGCCCTGCCGCGACGGCGCCGCCGAAGGGCACGGCGAGGGTGCGGCCCGCGAGGTAGACGACGCCCACCGCGAGGCCCTGCAGGAAGAGGACGAGCCACGCGAGCTCGGCGATGCCGTGGCCGGAGGCGCGCGTCGCCGCGAGGACCCGCGTCCACAGCCCGCCCTGGGTCACGCCCCGCAGCGACGACTGGACCGGGATCAGCTCGCCGGTCTGGAGGAGATCGCGCGCGTGGAGCAGGTCGCGCGCGATGTCGAGGTTGGCCTCCGCCTCGGGCGGCGACTGCACGAAGGAGGCGAACGCGAGGGCCGCGAGCGCCGCCGCGAAGAGCGCGAGCGCGAGCGGATGGCGCGGCGCCGGCAGCCGCTCGGCGACCGTCGCGAGCGCCGCGCTGAAGCTCCGGCCGAGGTGGCGTGCCCAGGCGGCGGCCGCTGCGAGGCGGTCGCGCGCGGCCGGCGCGGCGGGCGAAGACGCGGACGGAGCATCGTCGGCGGGCGAGCCGCGATCTACGAGGAGCCCGTCCGTGTCCGGCGCGTTGCCGCTCTTGCCGCTGCGCTTCGCGCGGCTGCGCAGGACGAGCACCACCGTGACGGCGAGCGCGAGGAGCTGCACCGCCGCGATGAGGAACGTCACCCAGCTCGGCGCGAGGCTGAAGCGTCCTTCCGCGGGCGCGGCGCCCGCAGCCGCGGCGAGGAGGGCGGGGCTCATCCGGGCTCCCGCAGGTCGGCGAAGATCCGCTCGAGCGCCGAGATCGTGTCGTGGGCGCCCTCGAAGAAGAAGGGCGGGTAGCCGGTGTAGCCCCAGATGGAGCAGTCGTCGCGGCCCGGCTGGTACTCGATCGCGACGACGCCCCGCAGCGGCTCGGCGCCCTCGTTGCGGAGGACGGCGCTGCGCGCGTCGCTGGTGATCGCGGAGCCGGTGGGGACCGCGGTGAAGCGGCCGGCGCAGCGGTTGACGAGCACCGGGCTCCAGAGCTGGCGTGTCTCCGCGCGCGGCGGGATGACGACCGGGATGCGCAGCTCGAACGCCGGGAGCGCGCCGCCGAAGGGCGGCATCCCGGCGACGCTCGTGTCGAGGAGGCGGATGCGGTCGGTGCGGAGGCCGGTGGCGGCGCAGGGCGCGGGCGGCGCGCAGACCTCGAAGGTGCGCCAGTCGAGCCACGTCTTCCAGAGGACGACGAGCAGCGCGTAGCGATCGCCTTGCGCGACGACGCGCCACCCTTCGGGCAGCGGCGACGGCAACGAGCGCCGCCGCACCTTGAGCACCAGCGCGGCCGTGTCGTCCTCGTCGGCGGAGGGGCCGGCGCTGGGCGGCGGGAGCTTCATCATCCGCAGCAGCTCGTAGTCGAGCGGACCTTTGAGGCCGCGCAGGATGTGATCGATGGTCCAGCGGAGCTCGCCGCGCAGGAGCTTCATCACCTCGCCGACCTCGGCGAAGGTCGGGCGCGGCAGCCGATCGGGCTCGCGCTCGACGAGGTAGTCGGTGGAGGGGAGGAAGCAGATCCCCGCGGCGGCCGCGAACGGCGCCGTCTCGCGCAGCGCGCGCGCGACCCGCGGCAACAGGGGAGGGCGCGCGCGCCACACGAGCGACCACGACCAGCGCAGGAGCAGCAGCGCGCCGACGCCGCCCGCCGCCGCGACCGGGCCCGCGAGCTGGATGAGGTATTTGTCGGTGCGGTCCATCTGCACCGTCGACTGCGCGAGCGCGTAGAGGCCCAGCGGGATCGCGGTGAGGCAGAGGAGCGCGCCCAGCGCGCGCCGCCGCTCCGGCGTGAGGAGCAGCATCAGCGCGACCAGCGCCGACCCCGCGTAGCCGAGCCACTGGAACGGGCTGATGAGGAAGGAGCCGAGCACGCGCCCCTGGGTCGGCAGCGCGCGCGACTGGAAGACCATCTCGGTGATGTCGAGCCACGTCTGCAGCGACCCGAGGAACAGCGCCGCACCCCCGACGCCGCCCGCGACGAGCAGCGACACCCACCAGCGCCCCGGCCGCAGCAGCGCGACGCCCACCAGCGCGACGAACGTGGTCGCGCCGCAGAGGTGGGTGTTGGTGAGCGCAGCGGTGGCCACCGCCGCGAGCCCGAGCAGGAGCAGCGACCCTGACTCCACCGCCCGCCACGACGCCGTGAGCACGATGACGCCGAGCAGCGGCAGCGCGCGGCTGTTGTTGAGGACCTGCGCCGACGTGTCGAGCCACGACAGCCCGAGCAGGAAGAGGAGCGCCGCGAGCACGCCCGCGTACGCACCCGCGAGCTCCGCCGCCATCACCGCGAGCAGCACGACGGCGAGCGCGTCGGCGAGGTGCATGACCACGTGCACCTCCGACACGCCGACGCCCACCTGCTGCGCGAGCGTGCGGAAGTGCAGCCAGTTCGCGCCGTGGCGCACGGTGCCGAGCGAGCTGCCCATCCCTTTCATGGTGCAGACGTCGCGCCCGAGGCACGTCTCGATGAAGCGCTCGTCCTCGATGGTGTCCTTGCACACCACCGGCGACGCGCCCGACAGGCGCCAGCTCATCACGAACGTCCCCGCGAAGAGCGCGAGCAGCGCGGGCCATTTGAGCGCAGAGGCGGTCGTGTGCATCGGGGAGCTCTGGACATTGGAGCGCACCCCACACCCTGTCAAGGTGAACGGACGCGGCCGCGCGCTGCTCGGGCTTCTCGTAGATCGCGGCTCGCCGGCCGGGCAAACGGCGCCGCGACGCCGCGAGGGCGCATGATAAAGTGCGGCTCCTCGTGGAACCCGTCTCGTGACCTGTTGCCCCCATGACGCGCTCCCCGCGCTCGTCGTGCGGCCGTGGGGCATCGCGCTCCTCGCGCTCTTCGCGCTGGCGATCGCCTGCACGGTGGTGGTCTTGCGCGGGCACGCGCGGCGCGCGCCGCCCTGGGCGCCGCTCGCGCTGGTCGGCCTCGCGCTGGGGGCGCTCGCGCTCCGCTGGTTCGGCGCGCCCTGGACGTTCCAGCACGAGTACCTGCGCAACGCCGCCACCATCGACGTCTACCTGTGGAGCCCGCAGGTCCACATCTTCGGCGAGCTCGGCCCCGCCCTCTACCGCGCGGCGGCGTGGGCGTTCGGCGGGGAGGAGTCGGCCGTCTTCGGGGTCAATGCGCTGCTGGGGGCGCTCACCGCGCCCGCGACCGCGCTCCTCGTGCTCGCGCTCGGCGGGCGTTTCCCCGCGGCGCTCTTCGCGGGGCTGCTCCTCGCCGTGTCGCCGCACCACCTGCGCCTGTCGCCGTCGGAGGAGCTCTACGTACCGGGCGCGCTCTTCGCGGTGTGGTCGCTCGCGCTCCTCGCCGACCACCTCGCGCGCCCGCACGCGCTCAAGCTCGGCGCGAGCCTCGCGCTCCTCGTGCTCGCCTGCGAGACCCGCGTCGACTTCCTGCTCTTCGCGGGGTTCCTGCCGGCGCTCGTCGTCTGCACCCGCGGGCTCGGCGGGGTGCGCCTGTTCTTCAAGCCGTGGGCGCTGGCCGCGATGGCGGGGGCGGCGGGGATGCTCGTGCCGTGGGCGCTGCGCTTCTTCAACCCGGAGAGCGGACCGCCCGGCGTCGCGGGCCTGCGCCCGGCGCTCCTCACCAACCAGCTCTTCTTCGACCCCGAGGTGACGCCCGTCCTCTCCTGGCTGTTCCTCGCGGCGGGGCTCGGGTGGTGGCTGCGGCGCGCCACGGGGCGCGGCCTGTTCCTCGTGCTGGTCGCGCAGGGCTGCGTCATGTCGTCGATCTTCGTGTTCCACAACTGGCCCTACGACCTGCGCACGCAGGTGATGGCGCTGCCGTTCTTCGCGGCGCTCTGCGGCGGCGCGGCGGGCTGGGCGGCGGAGTGGACGGCGGCGCGTCCGCGCGCGCGGGTCGCGGCGGCGGCGCTGCTCACCGCGGCGGCGCTCTCGTCGCTGCTCACCCACCGCTCGTTCGTGACCGAGGAATACGATCAGCAGCGCGAGTGGCGCTTCCTCACCGAGGCGGTGCCGAAGCTCCCCGCCGCGGGCCGGCTGCTCACGGTGCGCACCAACCGCCGCGTTGCGGAGGGCCGCCCCGTCGAGCTCGACGCGTTCCCCACCTTCGTCTCGGTGCGCGCGCGCAAGCGGATGCGGCTGCTCGATCTCACCGAGCTCGCCGACTCCGGCGCCTACCCCGCGCCGCCGCCGCCCGGCGCGCCCGCCGCCGAGCGCCTCTACTTCTACCAGGGGCTCTACTGCTTCTATGCGCAGCAGACCGAGCCGCTACCCGAGCCGATGACCGCGCGTTGCCTCGGGGTCACCTCGCGTTACTTGCTGCGCCCGCTCGTGGTGGAGGAGGTGCACGCGCGCCGCTTCTCGCCGGGCGCGCTCACCGGCGACGGCGCGCCGTTCACGCTCGGGTTCTACGAGGTCGTGGGGCTGCGCGCGCGGCCCTGATACTCGGTCTCAGCGAGGCGCGGCGGCGGCCGGTGCGGGCGCGAGCGCAGGCGCGGACGGCAGCAGCGGCGCGAGGCGCGGCGCGAGCCACTCCGCGAAGGCGCGGTGCCCTTCCGCCGAGAAGTGGACGTCGCCGTGCGGGCGGAAGAGCGCGTCGAAGCGCTTCGCGCGCAGCGCGTCGTGGAAGAACTCCGCCGCGTCGATCGACGCGGCGCCCATCTGCAGGGCGGCCGCCGCGACGGCGGCGCGCATCTCTTCCTCGCGCTTGGCCACCCAGCCGCCCTGCTCGAGCGCGGCGCGATCGGGCAGGTAGACGAGCGCGTGGCGCGCGCCTCTCGCCACGATCTCGCGGTGCGACTCCTCGAGCAGCGCGACCATCCGCGCGCGCCGGCGCAGCACCGTCGCGTGGTCGAGCGCGGGCTCGAGGCCGCCGTGATCGAAGTTGGCGGCGCGGGCGATCGCGACGGCGGCGTGCCGCGCGGCGGCGCTGAAGCCGGTCGCGACGCGCAGCACGTAGGGCGGCGGCGCGCGGCGCAGCAGCGATAGCGCTCCCGTGGGCGCTCGCGGCCCCTCGCAGCTCGCCTCGAACGCGCCGTCGCGGAGCAGCGGCTCGTCTCCGCAGCACGCGGAGCGGCGATCGTTCTCGTCGGGGTCGTTGGCGAAGACGTACTGCACGACGAGGTCGGCGCGCACGCGCGCGAGCCAGCGGCGCACGATGAGGAGGTGGTAGTCGTTGCCCGTGCCGGGGAAACCGGCGTTCACGTGCGCGACCCGCGGCTGCAGCCGCGCGAGCTGCGCCGGAAAGGTGCCCTCCAGCGCGACGCCCGTGCCGGCCACCAGCGAGTCGCCGACGTGGACGACGCGCTGCGGCCGCGCGTCGGGCTCGCGCGTGCGCGCCGCGAAGGTGAACGGATCGCCGGCGTTGCGCAGCGCCGCGTCCGGATAGAGCGCGGGGCAACGGTCGGGGTCGATGCGCGACGAGAACTGCCAGGGGAAGCGCGCGAGCCCCACGTCGGGGAACTCCTGCGGCGGCGGGAGCCACCAGCGCGCGCCCGCCTCGACCACCGCCAGCGGCAGCGCCGCCACGAGCAGCCCGAGCGCGACGCGCACCAGCGGACGCCGCCGCGGCACCGCGGCGCCGCAGAGGAGCCCCGCCCCGAGGAGGAGCGCGGCGAGGAGCAGGTCCCAGGAGGCGAACGACTCGAACACCGGGACGAGCAAGAACGCCGCCGCCGGCACCGCCGCCGCGACGACGACGCGCATCCGCCGCAGCCACACCACCGCGCGCCGGCGCGGCGCGCGCAGGGGGATGCCGAGGGTGTACCCGGCGAGAAATGGCGCGAGCGTCAGCGCGCAGGCGACGAGAGCGGGGAGCATGAGCGGCCCACGATAGGTGCGCGCCGGCGCGGGTGCCAAGTCGGGCTCCTCGTAGATCGCGGCTCGCTGGCGGGCGAGCCGCGATCTACGAGAAGCCCGCCCGAGAGGTGCGCGCGGCGGCGCGGCGTTACCTTGCGCCGCCTCCTCCGCGCACGCTACGTTGCAGCGGTTGCACACCTCTTCTCACTTCGCTCGCGTCGCGGCGCTCCGCGGGCGCAGCCGTCATCTCGTGGAGGTCTTCTCGTGAGCGGCGATCCGATCGTCGTCGCGGGTGCGGGGGTCACCGGCCTCGCGGCTGCGTGGGCGCTGGCGCGGCGCGGGCTGCGCTCGCTCGTCGTCGAGCCGCGCGCCGAGGCGGGCGGCCTCGCGGCCACGCGCCGGCGCGCCGACTACCTCTACCAGCCCGGCATCCACCTCCTGCACCCGTCGTCCGACGCGCTGCGGCCGCTGGTGGGCGAGCTCTGCGAGATGATGGGCCCCGACCTCGTGAAGGTGCGCCCGTACGCGTCGATCTATTTCCTGGGGCGTTACCTCGATTTCCCATTCAAGCCGCGGCAGGTCGCCGAGGCGCTCGGGCCGCTGCGGCTCGCGCGGGTGACGGCGAGCGCGCTCGCGGCGCGCGCGCGGGAGACGGCGCGCAAAGCCGCGCACATCGACGTCCCCGACTCGTTCGATCACGTCGTGGGGGCCGCGTACGGCAAGGAGTTCTACCGGCTCTTTTTCCGCGACTACACGGCGAAGCTGCTCGGGCTGCCGGCCGACGAGGTCGCGGGCTCGTGGGCGCGGCGGCGCGTCCCGCTGCCCACCCGGCGCAGCACGCTGACGACGCTCTTCCCCTGGTACCGGCCGAAGAAGATCGACAGCGCCCACTCGCCGTTCCACGACTGGCAGGGCACGGGTCCGACCGGGATGGAGCCGCTCTTCGACGCGCTGCGCGCCGCGTGCGGCGGGCTGTCGGAGCTGTGGCTCGAGCGGGAGGTCGCGCGCGTCGAGCTCGCGGGCGGCGGCGCGAAGGTCACGGTGCGCGAGCGCTCCGGGCGCGAAGAGACGCTCACGACGCCGCTCTTCGTCTCGACGATGCCGCTCACCGAGCTCGTCCCGAAGCTCGCGCCGGCGGCGCCCGCGGGCGTCGCGGAGTCGGCGGCGCGGCTGCGTTATCGCGGCCTCACCTTCGTGTACCTGCTCGTGCGCGGTGCGCCGCTCTTCGACGCCCACTGGACCTACTTCCAAGATCCGGACCTCCCCTTCAACCGGCTCTCCGAGTTCGGGCTGATGGTGGGGCACGGCGCGCGCGAGGGGCACACGCTCGTGTGCGCGGAGATGACCGCCGATCCGGGCGAGTGGCGCTGGGATCTGCCCGACGAGGAGCTGATCGCGAGGACGACGGCCGCGCTCTCGAAGGTCGCGCCGGGCGGGAGCATCGCGGGGCGCGTCGACGACGCGTTCGTCACCCGCGAGCGCTTCGGTTATCCGTCGTGGCGGCTCGGCTACGAAGACGAGCTCGCGCGCGTGCTCGCGTTCCTCGACGCGCAGCCGGCGCTCCTCAGCGTCGGGCGGCAGGGGCGCTTCGACTACCTCAACATGGATCAGTGCATCGGCTCGGCGCTCGAGCTCGTCGCGCGCGCCGCGCCTTCGCTCGGAGGCGGCGCGGACGATCGACGTGCGCCGGGGCGCGTTGCGGAGCGCTGACGCAGCCCGGGAGAGCCTCGCCGCCGCGCGGGGCGCGCTCGCCGTCCGCGGCGCCGCGGTGCGGGGCTCGCTCCTCGTGCTCGCGTTCGCGGCCGCTGCGGCCGTGCTCGCGCTCGCCGGCGACGCGCTCGCCGACGCGGGCGGTCCCCCGGCCCCCGCCGGCGGCGACCAGCTCCCGCCGTCGAGGTTGCTCGGCGAGCTCGCGCCCTTCGCCGCGCTCTTCGCCGAGGGCGCCTACCTGCTCCTCTCGCTCGTCGGTGCGCTCGCGTTCGCGCGGCGGCGTCCGCGCGAGGCGCTCGTCCTCCTGCTCCTCCTCGCCGTCGCGCTCGCGCTGCGCTTCGGCGGCGCGCCGCGGGTGCCGATCGTCGCCGCGACCGCCGACGCGACCGTCGTCGGCGGCGCGAGCTGGGCGCAGGACTGGGGCTGGTCGTGGATGCCGGGCGGCAACCCGCCCGCGCCGGGCGTGTTCTTCGCGATCGTCCTGCGGGTCTTCCCTTCCCTCGACGCCACCTTCGCGGCCGTCACGATCGTCGGCGCGCTGATGCTCGTGCCCGTCTACTTCGTCGCGGCCCGCGCCGCGCGCGCGCCCGCGGCCGGCATGCTCGCCGCGGTGGCGCAGGCGGCGCTCCCTTACTCGGTGATCTTCTCCAACGGCGCCAACGCCGAGACGTTGGGTGCGTTCCTCGCGATCGCCAGCTTCCAGCACCTCCTCGCGTGGCTCGACGAAGACCGGACCATCGACGCGCTCCGCTACCTCCTCTGCCTCGTGCTCTTCGTGCAGACGCGGCAGGAGGGGCCGCTCCACGTCTTCCTGCTGCTCGCGGCGCACCTCGTGATCGTGGTGCACAGCGGGCGGCTGCGTACGCTCTTCCGCCCGTGGCCTTTCAGCGCGGCGCTCCTCGCCGGAGGGGTCGTCTTGCTGCTGCCCTTCGGGGTGCTGATGCTCGAGCACATCCTCACGCCGCAGAGCCCGAACCTCGGCGGCGTGATCCGCCACTCGCTCGAGCTGCTCGCCTTCATGCTCCCGACGCTGGTGCTCTCCGGCCTCGTCTGGGGGCGGGTCGCGCCGCGCTTCGGTGACGATCCCATCCTGTCGCGGCGGGGGCTGGCGGCGCTGATCCTCGTCACCGCGCTGGTGATCCTCAACGGCCTGCACCGCTTCGAGATCCCGGGCCTGCTGTCGCCCGCGTGGCTGGCGGAGCCCGCCGTCGACCCCTTCCATCGGAGCATCAACTACGCGCCGATCAACGCGGTCACCCCGCTCGAGCACCCCTACTTCGTGCCGCTGCCGCTGTTCGGGTGCTGGCTCCTCTCGATGCTGCCGCCGCTCGCGGCGGCGCGCGACCGCGTGTCGGCGGTGCTGCCGCTCGTCTGCCTCGTGCTCGCGTGGTGCTTCATGTGCTTCCGCGTCGTCGGGTCGGGCGAGCTCATCGGCGACGGTCTGCGCCACGCGCTCAACGCCGTGGGGTTCCTCGCGGTGTCGTGCGGGCTCGGGGTCTACGCGCTCGTGTCGCTGCTGGGTCGCTTCGCGTCGCACGCGGCGCCGCTCGCCGCGGGGACGGCGCTCCTCGCGTCGCCGATGGTCACGCACTCGGCGGTGATGCGCGACGTCGACTTCGACGATCAGCGCCAGTTCCGGTTCCTCATCCCCTCGCTCGCCAAGCTCCCGCCCGGCGCGCAGGTCGTCGTCCCCGACCACGTCATCCTCGGCGAGGGCGGCAACGGCACCACCATCGTGCACACGGCGTCGCGCACCGACGGGCTCTTCATGGCGCTCGCGAGCCTGCACGCCGTCGCGCGCCCCGCGCTGCCCTTCAGCGAGTGGGCGCGGGGCGGCTTCGACTTCCGCCACCCGATCGTCTTCTACCGGAACGTCGACTGCTACCGGACCGACCGCCCCAGCGAACACCCGCTCTGCGTCGCCGTGCCGACGCTGCCGGGCTCACGCACCCTCGCCGAGACGCACTTCACGAGCCGTCCCTACACCCGCTACCCGCGCCTGCACGTGCGCGAGCTCTCGCTCTCGCTGGTCGAGCTGTCGCCGGAGGCGCGCGGCCGCCTCGCCGCGCTCAACGAGCTCACCGAGCGCCTCAACCTGCCGCGCCCGCCGTGAGCGCGCGCACCGTGTCGATCACGTAGTCGACCTCTTCGTCGCGCAGCGACGGGTAGAGCGGCAGCGTGAGCGTGCGCGCGCCGAGGTCCTCCGCGACGGGGAAGCGGCCCTCCGCGTGTCCGTAGCGGCGGCGGTAATACGACATCAGGTGGATCGGGCGGAAGTTCACCGCGACGCCGATCCCGCGATCCTGCAGCGCCCAGAGGAGCTCGTCGCGGCGCCCGGGCGGCGCGCGCAGCGTGAACAGGTGGCGCGCGCTCTTCGACCCGGCCAGCACCGACAGGAGCTCGACGCCGGGCAGCTGCGCGAACGCCGCCTCGTAGCGGCGGCAGATCGCCTCGCGCCGCTCGAGGTTCGCGTCGAGGCGCTCGAGCTGGCTGCAGAGCAGCGCCGCGTGGAGGTTGTCCATGTTGTACTTCCAGCCGCACTCGTCGATGTCGTAGTGCTCGTAGCGCTTCTCGTAGCGCGCGGCCGCGGTGCGGGTGAGCCCGTGCAGGCGCAGGCGGCGGATGCGCTCCGCCAGCGCCTCGTCGTCGGTGACGACGGCGCCGCCCTCTCCCGAGGTGAGGTTCTTCGTCGCGTAGAAGCTGAAGCACGCGGTGCGCGACAGCTCGCCGGAGCGGTAACCGTCGCGCGAAGACTCCACCGCGTGCGCCGCGTCTTCGACGAGCGCGAGCGAGCGGCGCTGCGCGAGCGCCGCGAGCGCGCGCATGTCGCACATCTGCCCGTAGAGGTGCACCGGCACGATCGCCTTCGTCTTCTCGGTGAGCGCCGCCTCGACCTGCGCCGCGTCGAGGTTGCCGGTCGCGCGTTCGACGTCGACGAACACCGGCGTCGCGCCGGTGTGGACGATCGCGTTCGCGGTGGCGACGAAGCTCATCGGCGTCGTGATCACCTCGTCGCCCGGGCCGACCCCGAGCGCGAGCAGCGAGAGCTGCAGCGCCGCCGTGCAGCTCGTCACCCCGACGGTGTGGCGCCGCCCCAGGTAGGCGGAGAACTTCGCCTCGAACTCCGCGACCACCGCGCCGGTGGTGAGCATCAGCGAGTCGAGCACCTCGAGCGCGCGCCGCTTCTCGGCGTCGCCGAGCCCATGGCGAAAGAAATCGACCTTCAAGCGCTCTCCCGGGCGGCGGTTGGACGGGCTTCTCGTAGATCGCGGCTCGGTCGCGCGGAGGAATTCCTCGGCCAGCGAGCCGCGATCTACGAGGAGCCCGCGCTCGGGACCTTACCGCGCCCGCGCGCGGAGAGGCCAGCGATCGCCGGGCGCGACGTCGAGCGCATCACCCGCCGTTCGCGTGTTATCTATTCCCCGACCATGTCCTTCGTGTTCATCGCCGCGGCGCTCGGGCTCGTGTTGCTCGCCGCCTTCGCCTTCCTCGTCGTCTACGCCTTCCGCACGCTGCGTGAGCGCGCCGAACATACGGGCGTCGCCGTGCTGGCGCTCTGCTTCACGGGCTGCATGATCGCGCTCGCGGGCATGCTCTCGTGGCACGACGGCAACGAGCCGCTCAACTTCGTCACCGCGCTCGTGGGGACGGTCGCCAAGTTCGACCTCGTGCAGTACCCGCACCCCGCGCTCTACTTCAACGTGTCGTCGTGTCTCTACGCGCTCTACGTGGTGGCGTCGTCGCTCTTCGGCGGCGTCCCGCTCGACGACGCGCTCGCGCGCACGCTGCTCGAGCGCCACGCCGACCTCCTCATCATCTCGCGCGTGCTCTCGGCGCTCTCGGCGGGCGCGCTGCTGGGGGTCGTCTACGCGTCGATCGTCACACTGACCCGCAACACGGCCGCGGCGCTGGTGGCGCTGGCCGCGCTCGCGCTCCTCGACACATGGCGCCCGACGGAGTTCTCGTCCTACTCGTTCTCCGCGCTGCTCGCGTTCGCGTTCCTCTACGCGGCCATCTTCCACCGCCACACGGAGTCGCTCTCGTGGCGCGGGGTGGTGCTCTGCGGCGTGCTCGCGGGGGCGGCGTTCTCCGCGAACTACCTGGCGGCGCTCTTCGCGCCGGCGTTCCTCGTCGCGGTGCTGGCGCGGCCGCAGCGCCGGCGCTTCCTCGCGCTTCTCCTCTTCGCGGGCGTGTTCGTCGCGGTGTTCCTCGTCACCAACCCGCGGATCTTCGTCAACGCGCAGGACTACCTCACGACGCTCCTCTACCGCGTGCAGGAGGTGAGCGAGTTCGATCCGCGCAACACGACGGCGGGCGCCGCGCGCGACTTCTCCGCCGAGCCGCTCTTCTACCTCGAGTACCTCGCCGACAAGCCGCTCGCGTGGCTGGCCGCGCTGGGGCTCGTGGGTACGTCGCTGCGCTTCCGCGAGAGCGGCGACGTCCGCCTCGCGTTCGTCGCGTTTTTTCCGGCGTACCTGCTGCTGGTGCTCTCGGTGGTCGCGACGAAGTACGACCGCTACCTCGTCTACCTCTACCCGATGCTCGCGATCCTCGCGGGGGCGGGGCTCGCCGAGATCCTGCGCGCGCTGCGCCGCCTCGAGTCGGGCGCGCTCGTCGTCCTCGCGGTCGCGCTGGCGTTCCTGTGGGGGCCGTTCCCGTCGCTGCTGATGGTCGTCTACGCGGCCGCGTTCGACCTCACCGGCCAGCGCCCGCTCGCCGTGCTGGTGGCGGCGCTCTTCTTCGCGGGGGGCACCTGGACGGTCGAGGGGCCGCCGCGCGGGCAGTTTCTCGCGCTCTTCGTGCACGCGGCGCTCTACTGGACGCTCGTGCGCAAGGACGCGCGCGCGGGCCTCCTCGACGGCGTCTTCGCGGGGGCGCTCCTCGGCGCGGCCGCCGCCATCGACGTGCGCGCCGCCGTCTTCGCGCCCGCGCTCCTCCTCTTGCCGGCCGTGCGCGGCGCAGCGTTCGTGAAGCCGCTCCTCGGCGTGCTCGCGGGCGCCGCGGCGGGCTACGGCGCCGTCTTCGCGCGCAGCGGCGTCTTCCACTCCTTCGCCGATCTGATCGGCTTCGTGCTCGGGCGCCTCGACGAGCTCACCTACTTCGACGCGCGCGTCCTCGGCGGCCGCATCGAGCCGCTCCGGTTCGTCGAGCTCACCGGCGTGCCGTTCCTCGTGGTGGCGGGCGCCGCCGGCGCCGGTGCGCTCGTGCTGCTGTGGCGCGCGCGCAGCGGCCGCCGCGCGTGGGCGCTGGTCGCGGCCGCGGGGTGTGTCGCGGCCTACTGGTCGCTCGCGGGCCACCCGGGGGTCGCGCGCCTCGTCGCGAGCCCCGCGCTCGCGGTGCTCACCTTCGCGTCGCTCGCGCCGCTCTTCGCGCGGCTGGCGCCGGGCGCGCGCGCGGCGCTCGCGGTCGCCGCGGGGGTGCTGCTCGCGCTGCCGTCGCTCGTGCAATGGGGCGAGGGGCGCCTCGGCCTCTCGCTGCGCGAGAGCGATCCGGTGCAGTTCCTCGCGCACTCCGCGCGTTACCGCGTCCCGCCGGGGAGCCGCATCGGCATCTCGAGCCTCGTCGTGTCGCCGTTCGAGGAGGGCTTCCACAAGCAGACGGTGCCGGCCGCGTTCGGGCCGCACCTGCGCACCGCCGCCGAGCGCTTCGTCGGCCGCGGCATCGACTGGACGGCGACGGCCGTCGGGCGCGCGCAGTCGTCGCCGCTCCTCAAGGAGCTCTCGCTCGACTACCTCTACCTCGTCGAGTGGCACGACCTCGACTGGGCCGAGACCCGCCTCCGCCAGAGCGGCAACGTCTTCCGCCCGGTGGCGCGCAGCAGCCGCGTCGGCCGCATCGCGCAGGGCCTCTTCAAAGTGCAGCGATGACGCTCCCGCCGGTCTCCCTGCAGACGACCCACGCGCTCATCGCGGCGTCGGTCGCGCTCCTCGTCCTCGGGACGGTCCGCGTGCTGGTGCGGAAGTGGCGCGAGCAGCGGCCGCCGCTCTCGTTGCTCCTGATGATCGCGGCTTGCTGGTGCGTCGCGCTCGTGTTGCGCCTGACGGTGTCGCCGCGCAATTTCTTGCACGAGTTTTATCACATCCAGGAGACGGTCCTCGCGTACCAGAACGCGACGATCCCGCAGCTCTACGGCGAGACCGGGCCCGCGCTCTATCGCTTCGTGGGTACGCTCCTCGGCAACCCCGAGAGCGTCGAGGTGATCTTCCTCGTCAACGCGGTCGTGGCGTCGCTGGCGGTGCCGGCGCTCGCGCTCCTCGACCTCGTGCTCTTCCGCTCGCGGGGGCGCGCTCTCGCCGCGGCGGTGCTGCTCTGCTTCCTGCCGCAGCACCTGCGCTTCAGCGCCGCGGAGGATCTCTTCGTCGTCGCGGTCACCTTCACGCTGTGGGCGAGCGCGCTCTTCGTGCACTACCTCGACACGCGCCGCCTCGACGACGCCGCGCTCGCCGCGGTCGCGCTCGCCGTGGCGATGCAGGTGCGCCCCGAGGTGTTCCTGCTCCCGCCGGCGCTGGTCGCGCTGGTGCTCTTCGATCGCCCGCGCGAGTGGCGGGTGCTCTTCGCGTGGAAGACGCTGGCGGCGCTCGGGCTCCTCGCCGCGCTGTTGCTGCCGCGCCTCGTCGATCTCTCGCAGTACTTCGGCAACTCGCCGGCGCCGCTCGCGGTGCTCCCCACCGCGGAGCGCTACTTCGCGCACCTCATCGCCTTCGACCCGGTGGTGACGCCGCCGCTGTTCTGGTGCGTCGCCGCGCTGGGCGCGGCGTGGACGGCGTGGAAGCGCCCCGGCGCGGCGGCGTGGCTGCTCGCGATCGTCTTCGGCTTGCCGCTGTTCCTGCTCTCCTTCTTCGACAACTGGCCCTCCAACGTGCGGCTGCAGCTCCTCGCCAACGTGTTCATCGTGCCGCTCGCCGCGGGCGTCGCGGACGCGTGGATGCGCGGGCTCGTGCGCTGGCCGCGCGCGGCGGCGGCGGGCGGCGTGGCCGCGCTCGCGGCGGTCGCGCTGGGGATGCTGCTCCCCTACACGGGTTTCGTGACCGAGCTGCGCGATCAGCAGCTCGAGTGGTCGTTCCTCGACCGCACCGTGCCGAAGCTGCCCGCGGCCGGGCGAATGCTCGCGCCGCTCGGCATCGGCGGACGCGACCTCGACACCTTCCCCACCTTCCTCCTCGAGCGCACCGGCAAGCGCTACGCGATCAGCGACGCGCGCGCGGTCGCGCGGGGCAAGCAGCCGTGGCCGGAGCCGTCGGCCGACCTGCTTTTCTACCAGGGGATGTATTGCTATTTTGCGTTCCATGACGAGCCCGAGCCCGAGCCGATGACCGCTGCGTGCCTCGCGGTGCAGCGGCGTTACGTGCTCGAGCCGCTCCACACCGAGCTCCTCCACACGAAGGGCTACTCGTCGCTGCGCTACAGCGGCCACGGCGAGCGTCCGTTCCTGATCGGCTTCTTCAAGGTGAAGGGCCTGCGCGCGGCGGGGGCGCCATGAGGCGGGCCGTCCCGTTCGCCGCCGCGCTGCTCGCGCTCTCGGCCGCGCTCGCGTTCGCGCCGGGTGAGGCGCGCGCGCAGAACCGCCACCTTCCCTACGTCATCCCGCCCGGCAGCGAGCAGAAGGTGCAGGGCCTCTTCGCGCCGCTCAAGCTCGGGAAGCAGGTCGCGGAGGGGTGGTTCCTCGGCAACATCGCCATCAAGTTCGACACGATCACGGTGGAGCTCAGGAAGTCGGCGGCCGACGCGGCCACGCTCGAGCTCCATGCGCCGAAGGCGTCCGTCGAGGGCGCGAAGGCGGTCGGGCTCCTGCAGGTGAAGGTGGTGGGCAGCGTGCCGCCGTCGGTGCTCGCGGTCGTCGAGGGCGCGCTCGCGCAGCGCAGCGAGGCCGATCTGCCCTGGAAGGTGAACCCGGCCACGGTCACCCGCAAGAAGCCGCGCAAGGCGCTCACCACCGTCGTCACCGCCGACGGCGGCGCCGTCGTGCACGGCGCCCCCGAGCCCGGCGCGGAGGGCGGCGACGGTGAGGGCGCGCCGCGCGGCTTCTCGCTGCGGATGTTCTTCGTGTTCCTCGCGGCGGGCCTCGGCGTGTGGCTGGTCGCGTGGGCGATCGGGCGCTGGCGGCGCGGCCGCGCGCGTCCGGGCGACGGAACGCCGCCGCCGCAATGAGCGCTGCCGCGGAGGCGCGCGCACCCTCCGCGCCGCTCCTCGAGCGCACGCCGGTGCGCGCTGCGCTGGGCGTCGCGCTCTTCGCGGGCGCGTTCCTCTTCTTCCTCCGCTTCGCGGGCGCGTCGCCGTCGATCTGGTTCGACACCGTCGCCGACGAGGCGTGGGCGCGCGGCTGCCTCGAGCTCGACCTCTGCCCCGAGACGGGGATCGGTACGTCGCGCCCTCCGCTCGTGCTGGGGCTCACCTGGCTGCGCGCGCGCATCGCGCTCTCGGCGCTGGGTCTCGACGCCGACGCCGCCTACCTCGTGCTCCTGGCGCTCGACGCGCTCGGCGTCCTTCTCGCGTTCGTGCTCGCGAAGCGCCTCGCCGGCGCCGTGGCGGGTGCGCTGGCGGCGGCGCTGGCGGCGTGGGCGACCGTCGCGCTCGTGGGCACCTACGAGAGCATCCTCTTCAACAGCCACCCGCTGCCGTTTCTCGGCCTCCTCTTCGGCGGGCTCTTCGTGATGGCGGCGCGCGAGGGGAGGGTGCGCTTCCTCGTCGCGGCGGCGGCCGTGCTCGCGACGCTCGTCAACGTGCACCCCGCGTGTGCGTCGTCGGCGCTGGTGCTGCCGGCCGCGGCGCCGTTCCTCGCTCGCGGGCGGCGGCTCCTCGTCGTGGCGGCGTGCGCCTTCGCCGCGGTCGCGACCTACTTCAGCTCACCCGCCGCGTGGGACCTCAACCTCGCGGCGCTCGTGCGCGGCCTCCCTCCGATGCCCGGCGCGGGCGGGGCGAGCGGGGACGGAGCGAGCGTCGTCGGGTCGTTCGAGTGGCTGGTGCTCGGCGCGGGCGCCGCCGCGCTGCTGGCGGCGTGGCTGCGGCGCGGGCGCGGCGCGGGCGCGGAGGCCGGCGCGGAATCGGATGCGGAGTCGGACGCGGAGGCCGGCGCCGCGCGGCGCGCGCACGTCGCGCTCGCGCTCGTGCTCCTCGCGCCCGCGGCGGTGATCGTCGCGGCGACGGCGGCGGGCGCGGTGCCCGCGGGCCAGGCGAAGTACCTCTTTCACCTGCTCTACCTGCTGCCGGTCGCGCTCGCGTGTGGCGTGGCGGCGGTGGTGTTCCGCGTCGCTGCCCGCTGGAGCGCCTCCGGCGCCGCGCAGCGCGCGCTGCGCTGGGCCGGTCCCGCTGCGACCCTCTCGGTCGCGGGCGCGCTCGCGCTGTGGCCGATCGCGCCGCCGCGCGAGCACGATCAGGGGACCTTCGTCCCCTTCACCTTCAACGACGTCGCGCGGGTGTCCGCGCACCTCGCGGCGGAGGGCGCGGGGCGCGACGAGATGCTCCAGCAGCTGCGCTCCGTGAACGAGGGCGAGCTGCTGCTCACGCTCGCCATGTCACATCCGCTCGCGCTGCCGCCCACCCGCGCCGACGACGGCCGCCGGGTGACGCTGGTGAAGGTGCGCCCGGAGGTCCTGCCCGCGCCGCTCCCCGCGGGCTGGCGCGTGCTCGCGCGCGACGGACGCGCGGTGTTGCTCGCGCTGCCGGCGCGCTCGCGCTTCGACTGGACGCGGGCCCGCGTCTGCGTCGACGGCGCGTGCGAGCCATACTCGGCGAACGTCCGCGAGACCTTCCCCGATCAGATCGACGCGGCGGCGGGCGGGCTGCGCCGGCCCGTGCGCGCCGGCGCGCGGGTGACGCTGCGGCTCCCGCTCGCGCGCGCGGGGGCGTCCGGGGTCGGCGAGGAACGGCGGGTCTGGATGCCGCGGTTCCTCGGCCGCGACTGCGCAGGCGGCACGGCCGCGCTCGCGGGCGGCGCGCCGGCCGAGTCGCTCGCGCTCCCGGGACACGCCGGCCGCGAGGTCGAGCTCACGTGGCAGACGGGGACGCCGTCGTGCGCGAGCGGCTCGCTGCGGGGGCGGCTCCCGCTCTTCTTCGAGGTGACGCGCGAGGAGCAGCGCGCGCTCGAGAAGATGCTCACCGCGGAGGCGCCATGAAGAGGTGGTCCGCGGTGGCGGTGGTCGTGATGACGATGCTGCCGGTCTGCGCGCTGACATCGTCGCGGGACGCGCAGGCACTGCATCGCGCGCAAATCGCGCTTATGATGAAGGAGTTGCAAACGCTTCGAGACGTGCAAAGACCGCATGTCGCGCAAGTCGCGCAATCTGCGCAATCTGCGCAGGTGCGTCCGCCGGGTGAGCGAGCCGCGATCTACGAGAAGCCCGGCTCCGCTCCGCCCACGACGAACACGCCCGCGCCCTCCGATAGCTGGACGAAGGTGCGCGGGCCGGGGTCGCGGCGCTATCCGATGATCGCGGTCGCGTGGGTCGAGGGGCTGCTGGTGCTCGCGGCCGTCGTGGTGTTCCTCGCCGGCCGGCGCAGGCTCAGGGGCCGACCTTCAGCTGATTGACGACGCCCTTCACGTCGGCGACGCCCTTCGCCGCCTTCTCGATGGCCGCCTTTTCGTCCTCGGTCTTCACCGAGCCGGTGAGGGTGACGATGCCGGCCTTCACGTCGACGGTGACGGCGAGCAGCTTCACGACGCCGATCGCGGCGCCCACCTTGCCGACGAGGAGCGCGTCCTTCATCTCGGGCGTGTTGAGATCGACACGCTTCGGCACCGGGCCGGTCGTCTTCTCGTAACCCGCGCCGAGGGAGCCGTCGAAGCGGTAGGCCGCGGGCGCGGAGGACCCGCCGCCCTTCTGCGAGCCGCCGCCACCACCGCCGGTGTTCGAGGGCCCGCCGGTCGACGGTCCTCCGCCGCCGCCGCCGCTCGACGGTCCGCCGGTCGGGCCCGCGGGCTCCTTCTTGCAGCCGGGGGCGAGCGCGAGACCGAGCGCGCAGAGCGCGGCGCCGGTCGTGAGAATCGCTTGCTTCATCGTCGTCGTCTCCTGAGGCGCGGAACGCCTACATCCTTTGCCCGGGCGCGCTGCGCGCCTGTAGCCGGTACAGGCCCACGCGGAGCGTGGGCGACTTGTCGTAGCCATCGAACGTGGGCCAGTCGCCGTGGTTCGCGACATCGTGCTCGAACACGGGCTCACATCGCAAGACGTCGCAGACGCGCTTGCACGCGGGCTGCTCTCCCGACGCCTCCTTCTTCCAGGAGGGCCACAGATAACAGCGGAACGAGCGCAGGAAGTACGCGTCGTCGAACGCGGCGAGCTCGTGCGGCACCTTGAGGACGCTGTTGATCGTGCGCGTCGGCGTGCCGAGCGGGTTGAAGAGGTAGTCGGGGAAGTGGAGGTGGAGGTCGCGCTCGCCGGAGTCGCCGTGGCCCATGCGCACGAGGAGCGTCGAGCGGCCCGTGCGCGACGCGATCACCGCGCGCGCCTCGCGGATCAGCGACTCCTCCTGATCGGGGTTGCGGGTGCGGAAGAGCGGCTCCAGCGACGGGACCGCGGAGCCGAGCGCCCCCGCGAGCACCACCCCGAACACGGCGACGCGCGCGCCACCCGCGCGCATCCGCGCGTAGAGGTGGCCCGCGCAGAGCGCCGCCGCGATGACGACCAGCTCCGCGGTGAGGATCTGCAGGCGCAGGTTCGACGTCTCGTTGTGGTCGACGAAGGTGGGGATGATCGCGAGGACGCCCGCGGCGACGAGCCAGTAGGTGCGGCGCCCTTCACGCGACGCGAGCCCGAGCAGGATCGGCAGCCACACCGCGACCGGGAACGACTCGAGCTGCACGACGACGTTGTCGCCGAGCAGCCGCTCCGGGATGCGCGCGAGGAAGTCGTCGAAGAGGCGCGGCAGGTTGCCCTGCTCGATCTCCGCGCGCGTCTGCAGCGACCCGAACGCGACGATCGGCGCGGCGAGCGCAGCGCAGCCCAGCGCGTAGGGCCACACGCGCCTGAGCAGCGCCCACAGCGCCTTCGCGCCGCCGGCGGCGACCGCGAGCGCGACGAGGATCGGCAGGAGCACGGCCGCGAGCTCGGGCCGGCAGGTGGCCGAGAGGACGATCGCGAACACCATCGCGCACATCGGCTGCGCGAGCCGTGGCTTCTCGGAGATCGCGGCTTGCTGGTGCGGAGAACCCGGCGGCGCCGTCACCAGCGAGAGCGTGTGCGCGAGGAGCAGCGCCGCGGTGGCGACGCAGAGCTGGGCCATCACCGCCATCGACTCGCTCACGTGGTCGCGGATGAAGAGCGGCGCGAGCGCGAGCACCGCGCCGGCGAAGAGCCCGCCCGCGAGGGTTCTGGTGACCCGCGCGGCGAACGCCGCCCACAGCGCGACCGTCGCCGCGCCGAGGAGCGCGTGCAGCCACTGCACCGCCGCGTGGTCGGGGGAGAAGAGTCGGAAGAGGAGCCACCAGAGGACGGTCGCGCCGGGCCCGTAGCGCGGGATGGTGTCGAGGTCGATCGCCTGACCGACGTGCTCGTACCCGAAGTAGACCATGACCATCTTGTGCGGGGCGAGGGAGCGCGCGAGGAGCGCGAGCGCGAAACACGCCGCGACCAGCCACAGCGTGCGGCGGTCGCACGTGCGGAGCGCGACGAACACACACCACGGGAGCAGCCCGATGAGGAGCGCCGCGAGCGAGACGAGCACGGTGCCGAGCCACGCGGGCACCGCCGGACCGCGCGGCCCCGTCTTGGTGCCGGCGGGGACGAGGTCGTGGTAGCGGACGCGGTTGAGCGCCTTCATCACGAGCTTGCCGCAGGGTGTGTTGTCGTCGCCTTCGCGGCGCATCGCGAGCGAGCGCGAGGTGAGGTCGCCGGCCTGGCGCTTGTCGAAGGGGAGGACGTGCAGCGCGCAGCGCTCCGCGCCGAGCGCGAAGCGGATCACGCCGTGGCTGCCCGACACCGAGATCGACTGCGGGGTGAGGACGTCGGAGTCGCCGGGTACGGGGCCGAGCCAGTCGCGCAAGCGCGCCTGGTCGAAGAGCTTCTTCCCCTGTGCGCCGGCGGGCGTCGCGAACGCGAGCGTCGCCAGCGCGGCCAGAGCCAGGGAGAAGGTCGCCGCGCGTCGTCGCCAGCCCCGGAGGCGGCCTGGCACTAAGGCGTCTTCTTTCGACGGCGCCAGAAGCCGGCGATCAGCCACAACACGGCGATGCCGGCGCCCACCGAGACCGCGATCTTCGCGGCGGTGGCGGAGCGAGTCTGCGGGGGGCCGCCGTGGCCCTGCGTCGAGCCGCCGCCCTGGTTGCCGCCCTGCGGGCCTTGCCCGGACGACGACGCGACCCCGCCCGACGACGTCGACGACGAACCGCTCGGCAGCGGCACCTCGTCGCCGCTCAGCGGGTCGAACATCTCGACGGGCTTCGCCGTGCCGCGCTGCACCGCCTTCAGGTGCTCGTACATGCGCTGCACGCGCTCCTGCTTGCCCTTGCCGATGAGCGCGCCCTCGCGCAGCAGCGACTTCGTCATCGCGAGGTAGGTCTCGAGATCGCGCAGCGACTGCGGGATGTCGACGCGCTGGAGGATCTCCGCGCGGCAGTAGAACGCGTCGGGATCCTTCGCGCCGAGGCGCACCGCTTCGGCGATGAACTCCTCCGCCTTCTTCTGCATGCGCAGGCGGTAGTGGCTCACGGCGAGGTAGATGTAGAGGCGCGGCTCGAAGTCGTAGGTGGGGCGCGCCTGCAAGAGGTGTTTGATCGCCGCGCGGTAGAGGCGGCGCTTCTCCTCCACCGTCCCGGCCGCGTTGTGCGCGGTGTAGTGCGCTGCGACGCCGCCGACGAACTGCGCGAGCTTGTCGCCGGGCTGCTGGCGCGCCGCCTCGAGCCACACCTCGGCCGACTTCGGGTTGCTCTGCAGGTACGCGATCGACGCGACCAGGCGCCCCATCACCGCCGAGTAGCGCGCGTTGCGCCGGGTGAGCATGAGGTAGGTGGCGAACGCCTCGGGCATCTTCTCGATACGCGAGAACTCGTGGCCCGCCTCGTAGAGCGCGGTGTCGCGTGGATCGAGGGGCGGATCTTCGCGGACGGGGTGGACCGGGTCGGGGCCCTTGTTGGTGAAGGGCGCGTTCGACCCCTGCGCCGTATTGCTCCCGTGCGCGCCGGAGCCGGTGCCGCCGTCGCCGCGCCCGCCCGCCTTCGCTGCGGTCTTCGCGGTGCCGTCGAGGGCGTCGAGCGGCTCGTCACCCGAGATCGGATCCCAGATCTCGGCGTGCTTCGCGCGGCCGGCCTGGACGTCTTCGAGGTGCTTGCGCATCCGTCGCACGCGCTCCTGCTTCCCCTTGCCGACGAGCGCCCCCTTCTTGATGAGGTCCTGCGTCATCCGCAGGTACACGTCGATGTCGCGGATCGCCTGCGGGATGTTGGTGCGCTGGTGGATCTCCGCGCGGCAGTAGAACACGTCGGGATCGTGGGAGCCGTGCTGGATCGCGCGCGCGATCCACTCCTCCGCCTCCTTCTGGTGGCCGAGGCGGAAGTGGCTGACCGCGGTGTAGAGGTAGTAGCGCGGCTCGACGGGCAGCGCGTTGCCCACGCGGTTCAGGTAGAAGAGCGCCTTCTCGTAGAGCGCGCGCTTCGTGTCGACGTCGCCGGCGCCGTTGTGCGCCGCGTAGTGCGACGCGACGCCCGCGACGAACTGCGCGAGCGGATCGCCGGGGCGCTGGTCGGCCGCGGCCTGGAAGGGATCGGCGCCGCGCGGCCCGCCGAGCTGCGGGGCCAGCGACGCCACGATGCGCCCCATCACCGCCGAGTAGCGGGTGTTCACGCGCGCGAGCGTGAGGTACGCCGCGAACGCCTCCGGGAACTGCTGGAGCCGCGAGAACTCGTTGCCGGCGGAGTAGAGCGCCTTCTGCACCGGATCGCCGCCGCCCGGATCGGACATCGCGTCGGGACCGGGCGTCGACGACCCTTCGGTCTGCGCCTGGCGGAGCGGGAGATCTTCGGCCTCGAAGGGCGGCGCCTTCTTTCCAGCACATTGGGATCCTAAGCTTAGAATTCCACGTGGACAAGTTGTCGCG
>JADMIO011836965.1_pt1 | contig 64422 bp, 55 predicted proteins | sample 8958161 | NCBI WGS metagenome assembly JADMIO01 (sample SAMN16585339, study PRJNA669376) | soil metagenome | isolation source: Crop rotation soil | place: USA: Cullars Rotation, Alabama | collected 2011 | reverse complement strand
GCCGCGACTTCAAGTCACGTGAATTCCAAGCTTCGGATCCCACTGTGCTGGAAAGCCTTTGCTTCATCATTCAAAAGTTCTGCAAGCCTAAAGATCAAGGATTTTGACAGGCCATAAGCGATCATTCCCTTTCCGTCTTTTGCACTTAGCCCTGGCCGGGAGCCTACTAAAAATATCCTGCCAAAACCCTGTTGCATCATTTGAATAAAGACAGGACGTGCAATATGATAGGCAGTTTCAAAATTCAATTTATATTGTTTCATGATGTCTGCCGATTTTGTGTCAGCGATCTTAGCCATCGCAAAGCCTCCTACGGTCAATACAGCTACATCAATCGTTTTATTCTTGTTTATGATCCCGCTCACTGCAGCCTGCGCCGCATCCTCACTCATAAGATCTACTGCTATTTTTTCAAAATGTTCATCAGTGATGTCTATTGAAACAGGATCGTTGGGTACGATCGTTCCTATGACGTGGTAGCCTTCTTTTAAAAATTTCCTTACTACTGCCTGGCCCATATTTCCGGCGGCCCCTGTTACGATCACTGTCTTTGCCATAAATTTTAAATTTCTCTAAAATTATAAAAAATATCCTGCAGAATAATAAAGCGTGATCAATATAGATTACCTCACCACTTACCGCACTACAGTAATGTTCTTCCTGCGTTGGATATTCCAGACATCAGCTGTACTTAAAACCTTTCCTTTATTTAGTATTATCACTTTTTTTTATTGAAACTGCTTCAACGATCCGTGCGACATTGTCCACATAATTTATTACCTGTTTAAAAAATATTTTTTGGAACTTTTTCATGATTCTTTTATTTTTTTGGTTAATTGATGCTTACCTGATCATAATTTCTCTTTTCCTGCGTTGAATATTCCACAGGTCTGCAGAACTGAATACCCTGCGCTGGTTGGTATTGATCTCTTTTGCAATGGTTTCTTCCACTGTGGTAGTTAAGCCCGACCAGATGGTTTTATTTATTTTGTTGAATAAGGTTTGTAATTGCGTTTTCATTGTCGATGTGTTTTATTTTTTTAATTGTGTTCGTTTGGCATTGGCATTCGCAAACCGTGCCAACGTATTAACTTGCTGATTTTAAGTGTCTTAACAAATGATTAAGACATATAAAACTGTCCGCTTTTGAAACAGTTTTGTACTATTTTGATACAAATAGAAGCAGGTTGGGAGAAAGTTGACAAAGCATGATCAATAAAAACAGGATTAGATCATGCCGGCTTTTCGGGTAATTTTATTTTATTATATTAGTATATAAATAGCGTCTCGTACATATGCCGGAAAGTGATTTTGACATAATATACAAGCATGTCCTCTTAAAATTGAAAGCACTGGATCCTGCGTTATCTTATCATTGTATAGAACATACACTTGATGTTGTAAAACATTCTACAAGAGTAGCACTTGATGAAAGTATCAATCCAAAAGAAATGTACCTTTTAAAGATTGCTGCATTGTATCATGATACGGGCTTTCTTTATACTTATAAGAATCATGAAGATAAAAGTTGCGAAATATTTTTGGAAGACTGTAAGGATTTTCAATTTAAAGAAGGGGATAAAAAGATCATCACCGACCTGATCATGGCAACAAAGGTTCCGCAACAACCAAAGAACCTGCTTCAAAAAATAATTTGTGATGCAGACCTTGATTATTTAGGCAGGCATGATTTTTCAGAGATCTCTGAACGTCTTAAACAAGAATTCTTAACCTATGGCATCATTAACGATGATGCTGAATGGCGCAGCCTTCAAATAAAGTTTTTGGAAAATCACGCTTACCATACTAATTCATCACAATTGTTGAGAGAACCTCTCAAGAAAGTAAATATTGGAAAGATAAAATGAACTGTTAGAAATTTTTGAACTCCGCATAATTCAGCATTCAGAACTCAGCATTCAGAATTATCGTCCACGTTTCATCTCCACCGTTATCCTGTCCTGCTCCCGAAGCCTTTTGCATAAGGTTCTCATGATCCCTTTTAAAATATCGGTATTCACAGCAACCACATCATAAAATGCTTCCTGTTCGATCTTCAGGAAAATGCAATCTGTTAAAGTAGTTACACTTGCAGATCTTGTTTCAGAATCCAGCAAAGACAATTCGCCAAAGATCTCATTATCTGAAAGCGTGGCAAGCTGGTGTTCCGCATCATGAATGGATACCTGCCCCGAATAAATGAAGTACATACAATTACCACTATCACCTTTCTTAAACAGTGTTGTATTTTTATCAACCTGGCTTTCTTTGCAAATAGATGCTATTTCAATAAGGTCTACCTCGCTACAGTTTTTAAAAATGTCTGAATTCTTTAATAATAATATCTTTTCAATGATGAGCATACTAAACTAGATTTTTTATATCATCCATTACATATTCTTTCGTTTCTGTTACCAGGTAATGTTCTAATGGTTGTTTTTGGTGCTTCAGTTTTTGCAGGAAAGGCATTTCATTATTTTTCCATGATGAATAAACACAAATTGCCTTTGTCCAGGGATTGTATAAATGCGGTGCATCAAAAAAAACTTTCTCGTAAAAGAATTTTATCTCGTTTTTCATTGCCGTCCTGCTGCTGTTGTGTGGATCAAGGATAAAATCAAATAAAAGATTAAGCTCTTTCGATACTTTCTTTGGCAAAACCAACTCCAGCATTTCCATGGCATTGTATAGCCTGTCTTGTTTATCGATTTCCATCAATTCCAATATACGATTTATCTCTTTTCTCCTGAACAGCAAGGCACAGGTTTTAAGTGAGACCTGCAGGTCATTTTCGATCTCATTGAATATTGAACGTTTAATAAGCTCCCTGTCGTTGAAATCAGGAATATGATTATAATCCTGTACCTTATCAAGCCCCGCTTTAAGGAACCTGTTAAGCAGTTCTGAGAATTTTTCGTTCTCTGAAGTACCGGATGGTTCATATCCCTTTATCCAAAGCGCATGAAGGATATTTTCTTTGATAGATACTTCTTCACTATCCATTTTTGAAATAAGGAATGCTGTTGAATGTTCTCCTTTTATTTTACCAGCTATCTTTATGAAATCGGGAAGATATTTATCGGGAATACTGATAGCTGATTCCCTGATATCGTCGAAAAGAAAATCCCCATACACCTGTAATCCTTTTAAAACAATGTTCTTATGTTCATGATGATCCAAAAGCGCCAATATCTTCGGAAGTAGTTTATTCATTCTTAGTTTACATGCAGCCGTGATGGCTACCCTCCTAACTGCAATAACGTCGTCATTGATGAGGTGATCAATAGCATCAGAAAATTGCACGTTCTTAAGCTCACTGATAATATCAACCGCAAGTTCCCTTTCAACAGGATCTTCAGAATGCAAGAGGCAATTGATCTCCTGCCCCGCTATGAATAAATAATTGAATTCACGTTGATTCAATAAATTAACGATGATGATCTTCCTGATTGAATATTCATGAGCCTGGATATCTTCAGAAGCTTTTTTAAGGAATTCTTCATCATTTTTACAAAGCAGAGATATTATTTTTTGTTCAAGTTCTGCATCTTTGGTTCCATCAAGCATCTTTTTCAATGTATCCACACTTACTTTTCCCAATGATTCTACCCTGTCCAATGCATATTTCTTTACTTCGATATCTTTTCCTTCTATAAGCTGTTTTTCCAGCAACTCATTCAATCCTGTATAACCGGAATTCTCCAATAAGTTAAGTGCATAAATAACTTCGATCCTTTTGCCAGCTGCTATTTTATTGAGAAGGATATTGATCGTTTGATGATCTGTTATATAAATATCCTCACTGTTGAAAGTCCCTTTTTTAATAGATGCGTGAACCGTGTTCAGATAAGTACGCCGCATAAAGAAAATGATAACTGCCCATACAACCAGGTTAATGATCACTACCTTGATAGAAAGTAAAATGGTGATCGGCGTTCCGGTTTTATGAAGGAACCAAAGTGAAAGGCCTACAATGATCAGTGAAGGTGGATACATGTATCCTTTTGAAATAATATGCCCCTTCAGCCTGAGGTTCTCCTTTAATGGCTGAAAAAGAATAAAGAAGACCGGCTCCTGCATGGTAGAACGAAGTACTTCAGTAAGCATGGCCATTAAACCAAAAATGAAAAGATTATAATTTGAATTCTCCCCGGTGAGAAAAAAAACAAGGCAGAAAAGAAACAATGCAACCGGCGTAATGAATAAACAATAAATAACGCCCAGTTTTTCGATCACCCTGCTTGTGAATATTAATTTAAATGCCATGGCGATCAACCTTCCAAAGGCAAAGAATAAAGATATATATGCTGCCAGGTCGGTAATATTTTCAAAACGCAGCTTTACCTGCGAAATGAATGTAAAATCCACCAACACAAATACATTGTAACTGATGATAGATAAAAGAGAAATGGTAAATATCAGCCTATGCTTAAAAAAGAAAGCAATAAAGCCTTGTTTTTTATGATCATGTTCTTCATGATGATGCTCACCATGCGATTTACTCCTGAAAGCATCCCAGGTCTTCTTCTTTGTGTAGCGGTTGAATAAAATAAATCCTACGCAAAAAGATGCAATTGCCAGCCAGATAACATTTGTCATCCCGATAAATGGTATCAATAGCGGCGGAGCGATATACCCGATCAGTTTGGCAGGCATCTCCCCCGAACCTACAATTGAAAATACCCTCCTGCTTTCCCTGATATTGAATAACAATGACACCAATCCCCAAAAAGCATAGCCTGTCACCATGTAGATCAATACGCTTGAACAAAGTAGTATGAAAATAAAATCATTCTTGTTTCCATACGATAGTCCCATCCATAATACAAACAAAAGGATGGCTCCAAAAATGATCACGTATTTAAGCACCTTCAGCGGAGAAAATGTATGCTCCAGTTTTTCATAAAAAAAATTGAGGAGTATCAGCAGACCGGCAACAGACAGGTAAACCAGTGGGAGCGAATGTATCGAGAAATTGTAGATGAACAGCGTTAATGCAATAACATTCAGCAGGGCATTTGCCAAACCAATGAAAAATTGTACAGTTAATAGATCGAAAACCTGGCTTGATTCAGAATGTTTTATGTTTAAAATCCGGTATAAACGCTCTTTCATGAAGTTAAATATACAACAGATATGAATAAATATCGGGATGACCGGCCATTCCCCGAAAAAAGGAAATAGCCGACACCAAATCGCAGCGAAATTAATAGACTGTTTTCATAATAAATGTCCGAACATTGAAAAAAAAAGCGTAATTTTCTGTCCGTTTCAAACCAATTGATCCATCCTATTAAAGTCTGACCTGCATACCTCTTGTCGAATACTAAAACTGATTCGCTACTTTAGACAACTACCCGAAAAAACAAGGTGGTCTTTGACCTGACTCTCTTTCTTGTTTATTATCCAATTTGATTTTTATCCTTTAAAGGATCTTAGTTATTTATCATGATTAGTTTTTAATTTATTTATAAGATGAAACATTTATTATCACGGAGATTATTATGTAAATTTTACACACTAATTGTTTTTGTTAGCCTGTTAAGTATTCATGCCGGGGCGCAACAATTGAATATCACAGATTTTGTATTATTTGGCGGCAATGGGAACTGTCCCGGCGGACCGGGCCAGTCTGTTGCACCATCGCCCGGTTGTGCAGTACAGCTAGGATCTTCCACCAGTATACAGGGAGGTTCGATCGGAAGCTATACACTTGTAAAATCAACAGGCAATGCAACTGTTACCGGTAATATTTATAGCGGCGGCACAGTTGTACTCGCTAACAGCAATACTGTTACCGGTAAAATAACTGCTGCAAATACTGCTAATTCAACTGCAACAATACTCTCTGTTGGCTCTTCTGCAAACCTGGGGGGCAATATCGATGTAAAAGGAAAGATCATTATTGGCGGCGGAACTGTATCCGGGAGAGTAACACATCCTTCCGGAACAACATACAGCGGGCCTGCCCCTGCCGGAGGGAATGTAACAGGTACGCCCACATTACCCACCTTACCACAAATGCCCGTGATCACAAATTTTCCTGCATATGGTTCAACAAATATCAGTTCTACTCAAACCATTACGCCTGGATCATATGGTACTATGACATTAAGTGGTAATAAAACCATCACTTTCTCAGGAACAGGTGTGTATGTTTTTAAATCAATAAAGAACAGCGGCAGCAACAACAGCTTTGTTTTCAATTTTAATAACCAGGCAGGCACGATCAGGATATATGTGCATGGTGATATTGATCTGAACAAAGTAACCGCAACCACAACAGGTGGAGGAAGTGCTTCCAAAATATACACCGAAACACATGGCACAGGTTCTACTTGTTCAGCTGGAAATTATTCATTCGTGATCGCTAATGGATCTTCAGCATCGAATTGTTCAAAATGGCTTGGAACAGTATGGGCTCCGTACGGGGGCATCAATATTGGTTCGGGTACAGGTAACAGTAATATTACCGGTTCACTACTTAGCGCTACACAGGTGAATGTGCAGTGTGGCATCACGATGATCTATGCTCCTTTTGCAGCGTGTTCAACCCCTAATGCGAATGCGGGGCCTGATAAGGAATTAAATTGTACAATCACTTCCGTTCAGTTGAGTGGTTCTTCTACCAGCCAGAATGTACAATACAACTGGACAGCACTTGGTACCGGCAATATTGTCTCTGGTGGTACAACATTAACACCAACAGTTAACAAAGCTGCTAAATATGTGCTTACCGTTACTGATCCAAATGGTAGTTGCAGTGCTACAGATACGGTGCAGGTAAATTTTATTCAATGTATCCTGCCCTATTATCCACCACCACCAAATGGAAAACTTGACAATATCATTGGATCAGAACTAAGTTCTCTCTACCAATACTTTGGCTTTGTTACAGATTCAGCACAAAACATTTTCATCCTCAGGCAGGATAGTGTAATGATCGAAGTGATATCACGTGTAGGGCAGTACAGTAATTTATTAACGCTGCTGCAAACACCTGCCTATGGCATCACTGAACTGGTTGACAATGGGCCAAATTCTTTGATCATTACAGGGAAATACCCTATCAGTCATTTAAAAAAATTAGACAGCCTACCTACAATTATTGATTATGTGAGACCTGTCTTTCCTCCATTGGGCAATGTTGGTATTGCTAGCTCTGCCGGAGATACAGCCGTAAGAGCGGATTTTGTTCGCAATGGTTATAGTCTTACAGGTGACAGCGTAAAAGTTGGTGTGATATCCGATAGTTATAATACCATCCCCGGTAATCCTGCAGGGCTGGATGTTTTAAATGGCGATCTTCCTGGTCCGGGAAATGCTGACAATCCAAATCCGGTTCATGTAATAAAAGATTATCCTTTTGGTAAACGTACAGATGAAGGACGTGCGATGTTGCAGATCGTTCATGATATCGCACCAAAAGCAAAACTTGCATTCCGAACTGGTTTTATAAGCCCGGGTGATTTTGCTCAGGCAATTCTTCAACTACAGGAAGACAGCTGTAATGTAATCGTTGATGATGTAACATTCATTACAGAACCATTTTTCAAAGATGGTGTTGTAGCGAAAGCAGTAGATTCAGTGGTAAGTAAAGGCACCGCTTATTTTTCTGCTGCCGGAAATTTTGGCAACCAGTCTTATGAGAGTGTATTCAGGCCTGTAGCTGCACCACAAGGAATTGCAGGAACTGCACATGACTTTAGTGGCACGGGAGATGTGTTCCAGAATATCACACTTACACCGGGCACTTATACCGTGGTGCTACAATGGGAAGATGATATCTATTCACTTGGACCGCAGGCGAATGGCACCACAAATGACCTGGATATTTATTTAACTGACAATAACGGGCAGCCGCTCTTTGGCTTCAACAGGAATAATATCGGCGGTGATCCATTGGAAGTACTTCCATTCACAGTTACACAAAATACAACAACAAATATTCTTATTATCAGGTCAGCAGGATCAAGCCCTAACCTGAGGTTCAAATATATTTTCTTCCGTGGTAATACAGTAGTGAGTGAATACAATTCAGGTACTTCAACAATTGTTGGCCAGGCAAATGCGGCAGGAGCAATTGCTGTTGGTGCAGTATTATACAGGAACACACCAGCCTATGGTGTTAACCCACCAACGATCGCATCTTTCTCCTCACAGGGAGGCACACCTGTAAATAATGTTGTTCGAAATAAACCTGAACTCACAGCGCCAAATGGTGTAAATACAACAGTGAATTTTGGAGGTGTAAATATTGATGGCGACCCGCTTCCAAATTTCTTTGGAACATCTGCAGCTGCACCACATGCTGCAGCTGTTGCCGCTTTATTGATAGAAGGAAAAAGAAAATTTGCCAATGAAACGATCACACCTGCTGCATTAAGAACGTTGATGGAGAGCACTTCATTGGACATGGGTACACCTGGTTTTGATTTTAATACCGGTTATGGTTTTGTGCAGGCAAATACAGCCATGCGGACTTTTGCAACACCAAAGCCAGAGATCAATGACCTTCAATTACTCCTGCCCCCAACTACACCTGGACCTACACCTGTTGTACTGACCGTACAGGGAAATTATCTTGATGCACAGTCAATAATTAATTTCAGGGGTAATCCATTAACTACAACAGTTGTAAATGCCAATACATTGTCGGCTACCATTCCTGCATTCACAGGTAATCCTGCGATCCAGGTATATACACCACCCGTTTCAGTAAACGGGACGGACGGAGGCTTATCGAATTCATTGTACTTCTTTACGCCGGTAAAAAAACATGTTGTGATAACAGCAGGAAATAAAGTAAAACGATATGGAGAAAAACTACCAGCGTTCACCGCTACCGTTACTGTAGATAATATTCCATTGGAATCCTCGGGATTTACATTGTTACAACTAGGGCTCGACCCAATTAATTTTACAACTACAGCAACCAATTTCAGCAATACAGGTATCTATGTTATTAAACCTTCAATGCGTGTATTGGATATGAATGATCCATTTGATGCAGGTTTACCTGAATTGTATGATTATACTTTTGTAAATGGAGTACTCACGATCGATAAACTTCCTGTAACGATCACTTCAAGAGATACTACATTGGAATATGGCGATAAAATAACAAACCTGCATTTCAATTATAGTTATGATGATTCAGGTATTGCTGATGCAGACAAGGCCACTTTCCTTGCTAATTTAGCAGCTGAGCATACTTCAAAAATATCGAATGCAGTTGCACTCGTAGATGACCAAACATCTATTGACGGAAGAACATTGCAGTCATCAGACCTTGTTGATCTTAGTTTCCTGGTAAGTGTAAGGGCGGCGGTGAACACACGTGCTGCGGTAAATGTAAGAGCAGCGGTAAATTCATTAATATATGATACAACTTATGTTGTTGATCTATCACCCAAATCAATATACAATTACCAGGAAGATTCAGCAGTTACCACATTGGTTAATGTAAGAGCAGCGGTGAACACACGTGCCGCCGTGAATGTGAGGGCAGCGGTAAATGGAGCCGCGGTTGTTAATTCAAGAGCATTGACATTGAATTCACCTTTTGTAAATGCAGGCACAGTAAATGATGATACAAATAAAGATCTTGTTGTGATCATTGATTCAACAGATGTATATGCACCTGCAAATGACACCCTTGTTGATTTTATTCCGATCAATTTAATTACGGGAATGACATCCGGTCTTCATAAGATCGTTCCTGCTGCACTGGTTTCGGAAAATTACGATGTACATTACCAGTTAGGAAATTTGACGATCACTCCGGCACCACTCACAATAACTACCGGCAATGCAAACATGACATATGGCGCATCATTACCTTCATTTACATCAACGGTTGCGGGGTATAAATTCCAGGATGATGCAAGCGCTGTTTTTGCTGGCCCGCTTAATTATGTATTGAAGAATGGTGCTGCTACCATTCCAAATACAAATGTACCAGCAGGAACTTTCAGCATCGTTCCCTCCGCTTCATTGATCCAGCCAACCAATTATATCATACAGTATATCAATGGAACATTAACTGTAAATAAAGCTGCATTGAATGCAAGAGCTATTGATACAAGCCGCATTTATGGTAATCCAAACCCGGTGTTCCGGATCAGTTATACAGGATTCGTAAATGGAGATGGCCCTGCAAACTTAACAACGCTGCCTATAGCCACAACTGTTGCTACTGTTACTTCATCTGTTGGAACTTTCCCTATCACTATTTCAGGTGCAACTTCTAACAATTATACCATTTCATATACAAATGGAACATTAACAATAGGCAAAGCCGCATTGAATGCAAGAACTGTAGATACAAGCCGTATATATGGTGATGCAAACCCAGTGTTCCGGATCAGTTATACAGGATTCGTAAATGGAGATGGCCCTGCAAACTTAACAACACTACCTACAACTACGACTACCGCTATTGCAACTTCAGCAGTTGGAACTTTCCCGATAAGCATTTCCGGCGGAGCTTCTAACAACTATACACTTTCTTATACAAATGGAACACTAACGATCAATAAGAGAGGTTTAATTGTAAAAGCAGATGACAAAGTTATTTTTGCAGGAAGTGCACTTCCAACATTTACATCCACCTATACCGGCTTTGTTAACAATGATCAAACAAAGATCACAACAGCTCCATTATATACTATCAGTCCAAGTTGTACTGGATCTGCAGGCATTTATACGATAACCCCGTATAATTTAATTCTGTCAACCCCAACAAAGAATTATTACACGATCAGTTATGTGGCTGGTACACTTTATATAAATCCTAAAGGAAACGGAGCAAAGAATGTTAAACCTAAATTGGATTGTGTAGATACATTGGTGAATGACCCATCCGGATTCAGGTACGTTGCTAAGTTCTCTTATGAGAATACAAACAGTACCGCCGTATATGTACCAATAGGAACTGAAAACTTCATTACAGCGTCAGGTAATTATAGCGGTGCGCAACCAGTACTATTTATGCCGGGTACCGGACAATTTCAGATACGCTTTGACGGGCTTACATTAAAATGGACACTTATCACTTATAATGGAAATCAAAAAACATCCACTGCCAGCAGTGCAAGTTCTGGTTCCAATAGGTGTAATACTACCAGTAAGAGTATACAGGTAGCAGTTCAACCGTCTATAGCTAATAATAATACAATTAAAACGAAAGAGCCGATAATAAATAATAACAAAGCCAGTATCTCAGCTTTCCCTAATCCTACAAATAACGTGGTAAATATCCGGGCTGTTGAGTGTAAAATATTTGATAAGGATATTTTTGTTACGGATATGCTTGGCAGAAGATGTCCTGTAAGCATTACCGGAAGTGGATTAACCAATACTGTCAGAATTGATCTTTCAAAATTAAGTGGCGGAGTATACTATATAAGAGTTAAGATCGAAAACGATTATAAGGAATTCAGGATATTGAAACAATAAGGAAGACGGATTTCTTCCATTCATAGGTTCCGGAAGTTAGAAGCTTATTAAAATCTTTTAACTTTTGGAACCTTTGCATATATAGCTTATAAAACAAGAGAACATTTTGTATCTTTAGAAAATGTTCAGCTAAATATTTATATACCATAATGATCGCCAGGATAACTCCCTTCTTCTTCATCTTCCTTCTCCCGTTATTTTGTTGGTCGCAGGATGCTCAGCTGGACAGTATGAAAAAAGTTGTTGCATCTCAAAAGGAAGATAGCTTTAAAGTAAACACTTTGTTGGGTATGAGCAAAAGATTATTCCGCACTGCGCCGGATGAATCGATCAATTACGCAACCCAGGCAAAAGAACTTTCTGAAAAAATAAAATTTAATTCGGGCCTTGCATATTCATTAAAGAATATCGGGATAGCATATTATATGCAGGGGCAATATTTGAAATCGCTCGATAATTACGAGCAATCACTTGCAGTATTTGATTCATTAAAAGATAAAAGAGGTGCAGGAAATATCCTGAGTAATATCGGATCAATTTATTTTGACCAGGGCGACGATATCAAGGCAATTGAATATTATTTGAAGTCGCTAAAAGTTTCTGAAGAAATAGGCGACAAACTTAGAACTGCTACCGCATTGGTAAATATAGGTTCTGTATATTCCAATAAAACTGCTACAACAGATAAAGCAATTGAGTATTACCAACGGGCGCTTTCACTTGCCGAGGAAATAAAAGATGATTACCTGATCGGAACTTCTACTGTTAACCTCGGGGAAATGTATATGCTAAAGAACGATGATGATGCGGCATTGGTTAATTTTAAAAAATCATTAAAAGCATATGAAGGGTCTGAAGATTATCCATATGCCCTGATCGATATCGGTAAACTTTATACAAAGAAAAAAGATTTTACTGCAGCATTAAAATCCGAACAGGAAGCTTATGATATCGCAGAAAAACTTGATGCCCGTCTTGACATGATGCGTTCCCTGCTTGCACTTGCTGATACATACGATAAAATGGGGGATAAGAAAAATGCACTTGCCCATTATAAACAAGCAGAAGTATTTGGCATCGAGATCGGTGCAAAGGAAATGAAATTGGCTTATGGTGGTCTTGCAACGATCTATGCAGATCTCGGAGATTATAACAATGCTTATAAATATGAAGCGTTGTTCACTGCTGTTAAGGATACCTTATACAATCGTGAGACTGATAAGAAATTAAGTGGGCAAATATTTGAATTCAGCATTAAACAAAAAGAAGGCGAGATCAATTTGCTCACCAAGGATAAAGCGCTGAAAGATCTTGAATTAAAAAGGCAAAAGATCGCCAAGAATGCTTTGATCGGCGGGTTGGGTCTTTCATTTATTATCGCTGTGATCATTTACAGGAACTACCGTAACAAAATAAAAACAAACAAAATACTTGATAGCCAGAAGGCAGAGATCGAAAAATTATTATTGAACATCCTCCCGGCAGATGTTGCACAGGAGCTTCAAAAAAATGGTTTTGCCACTGCGAGGTACTATGAGAAAGCTTCTGTATTGTTCACGGATATAAAAAGCTTTTCCAAACTGGCCGATGAATTATCTCCACAGGAAGTTGTTACAGAATTGAATGAATGTTTCATTGCATTTGACGAGATCATTGAAAAATACAATCTTGAAAAGATAAAAACGATTGGTGATTCATATATGTGTGCCGGAGGAATTCCAACAGCAGATGACAACCATATCATCAATATCATCAAAGCCAGTATAGAGATACAGGAATTCATCAAGATAAGGAATGCGAATAGAATAGCCATGAACCTGCCTCCATGGGATATCCGCATTGGCATCAATACCGGCCCGATCGTAGCTGGTGTGGTTGGTAAAAAGAAATATGCATATGATATCTGGGGGGGCACAGTAAATGTTGCCAGCCGTATGGAAAGCAATGGTGAAGCCGGGCGGGTAAATATTTCAGCTGCTACTTATGAATTGATAAAACACAAATATTCCTGCACACACAGGGGCAAAATATTCGCAAAGAACATTGGTGAGATCGATATGTATTTTGTTGATGAAGAGCTGAATTAATTCTGAATTATGAATTCTGAATTATGAATTTTTCTTAGCGAACTTTTGAATCGCTATTCAACATCGTTGTGTCACTCACTTATGCCTTATCACTGTACTCGACTTTTTTACCGCTAAGACTTACAGAGGCTTAGTTTTTTTTCTTTACGCCTTAGCGTCTTTGCGGTTGTATAATTCCTGGCAAAAATTCATCTTTCTCTTTTTTTATACCGCTCAAGATTCACCAGTCCCCATCTTTGAAAACGATGCACAAAACTTGTCTTTAATACGCCTGAGCCATAAACAATACTATTGAGAAAATTGATAGATGATCCTTCAGGGAAGTATTTTGTAGGGCAGGTAATTTCGGCTATAGAGAACCGGTGGTAAACAATTTGGGAAAGTACCTGGTTATCGAAAACAAAATTGTCGGAGTTTGCAGGATAATTGATCGTTTCAAGCACTTCACGTGAATATGCCCGGTAGCCTGTATGGTATTCAGAAAGTTTTTCATTCAAAAGGATATTCTCAATGAATGTAAGTATCCTGTTAATAATAAATTTATGAAGCGGCATACCTCCTTTCAATGCTCCTTTACCAAGAATTCTTGAACCCAGCACAACCGGGTATAAACCACTACTGATAAGTGTTACCATTGCAGGTATCAGTTTGGGCGTGTACTGGTAATCGGGATGCAGCATGATCACAATATCGGCACCCATTTCAAGTGCTTTGTTGTAACAGGTTTTTTGGTTGCCGCCATATCCTTTATTCTTTTCGTGTCGGATAATATGTTTGATACCCAGTTTATGGCCTACATCAAATGTTTTGTCGCTGCTCGCATCATCTACAAGTATCACTTCGTCCACAATATCATGCGGTATCTCAACATAAGTACGCTCAAGCGTAAGTTCAGCATTATAAGCCGGAAGTACTACTACGATCTTTTTGTTTTGAAACATGCTTTCGAAGATAATCGTTTGAAGATAGTGTAATTAATTTTTAACCGGCGGAGCGGTAGATATCCTGTTCAGCCATGTTTTGATCTCACTATTATTCGGATCAATCGCAAGCGCCCTTGTCCAGAGTTCTTTTGCTTTTTCAACATCATGCATATTCAAATAATACCCGCCAAGGTTATAAAGCATAAATACATTATTTGGATTACAGTCGAGTGATAAATTAGCTACCCTGATCGCTTCCGGATAATTTTTTTCAGCAAAGAATTTCATTGCCTGGGCCTGGTACTGCTGAGATACATAGGTCAGGTTAATATTCAACACATGATTATCCGGGTAAATTGCTTTTGCTTTCAGAAGGCTTTCCCTGGCAAGATCGAATTTTCCCTGCAGGGCATAAATATCGCCGAGATCGATATTTGGATCTGCAAATTCAGGATAGATCTGCAATGCTCTTTTAAAATAAGGTATGGCCATTTCAAAATATTTATTTTTCTGAATAGTATCTTTTTGTCGCTCTCCCATTTTTAAAAATGCCACACCTGCATGGTTATTTGTCTTTGCACTGTTTGGTGCATGACGCACATCTGCAGTAAACAATGATTCATTGTTCTTCCACTCCGGATTACGCAAAATTGTTTTGATACTTCCCGCTATAGCAAGAAATAAAAAGAATGAGATCGCAATAGCTTTATAAATATAATTTCCTTTCAATGTTCCCAGATATCCGATCAGGAATGCAATAGCGATCGCAAAGCCGATCGAAGGCTGAAAAAGAAATCTTTCATTGAATGGAGAACCTACATCAAAAACAAAATTTGAAATGATAGAGAGCGTAACAAAATAAAAAAGGATTGCAAAAGAAATAATATGGCGTTTATTAAAAAGTTTTACCGCGAAGAATACAAGCACTCCATTAGCAAGAATAGACAACAGGCATCTCCAATCCGAAAAATGTACATAGGGTATCTGGTTATAAGAATAATCATAAGACAAGGGATGAGGAAAAGCAAGCATCCAGAGATCTTTGCCCAGGATCATGACCTTTGTGGCAAAAGCTTCATCTCCTATCGCTTTAACAAAAGGCGCATTCATTACTTCCTGTGTTGAACTTTGCGAAAATCCGGTGATGCTCAATCGCATCATCAAATAGCCCACAAATACCAAAATAAAAGGGAACACCGCAACAATGGCATTCATTAATCTTTTATTCATAAAGAAATAAAGTAACAATGGAATGACTGCAAGAAAAGTAATACCATTTTCTTTAGATAAAAGTGAAAGAAAATAAGTTGCCAGCGATGCGATCAGCAACAGGAATTTTTTCTTTTGTGCATATTCAAGATAAAATAGCAGGCAAGCCATCAGTAACAACAGGCATAATATTTCATCCCGGCCTTTAATGTTTGACACAACATCTGTGTGAAGCGGGTGAGCAGCGAAAAGGATTGTTGCAATAAATGCTACGGGAATTTTTTCTTTGAAAACATATTGTTTAAGGAAATAGAAAAGCAGAACGCAAAGAAATCCATACAACAAAACATTTACCAGGTGATTTACTGATGGCCTTGGCCCAAAAAACTGGTATTCGATCGCAAACATAGCAACAGACAACGGACGATACCTGCCACCAGACAACTCAGTATTCACTTCTGAAACATTCGCAAATGTTTGTTGGGCAAAGATCTCTTTGATACCTGCGAGACCTTTTTTGGTAAATGCATTTTCAGTAATAACAATACCATCATCCAAAGCATACTCATTAGAGATCGTATTGAAATATAAACCGCAGGAAAAGATGAAAACAATAAGGGCCATCATCCTAACATTCAATGATGGGAACAGTTGTGGGATCTCTTTCGGGATTTCAATCGGTATTGTTTCTTCCGTTTTGGCAGTGAATTTCTTTTTTCTCGACATATTAAAGCAGTGCTGGGTAAAAACTAAAATACCAAATTTTTATGGTATTGCAACAGCATACTGCCTCAAAAAACGATTGAGCATACTTGCTTTAAACGACCTAATCTGTATGTATCGTTATTTGGCCTTATAACCTTATACTACTTATCAGTGATACTTTGATCTGCAATGATCTTTTCGGTGGTAAAAATTGTAACATGCGGCTAAATATTAGCCTCTTTTATCGACCTGGTTTTACCTGATGAATAAACTTCTCCTGCGCTTTTGAATATTCCACATATCAGCTGTGCTGAATATCTTACGTGAACCGTTTTTGATCTCATTGCCCAAATTAGTTCCAACGAGATTTGAAAGATTTACTACTACTGGTTTGATGATCTGTTTAAAAAAGACCCTGTCTTGCATTTTCATGATTGTATTTTTATAAGTTTTTAATTTATTACCTGATCACAATTGTTTTTCTCTGGCGATGAATATTCCATAGGTCAACCGAGCTAAAGGTTTTTGACTGGCTGTTATTTACACTCTTTACGCCAGGTTCAGGTACCAGGGAATTTAAACTGTCTGTTGATGTTTTGCCTGTTACTTTAAATAAGTTCTGTGATTGTGTTTTCATGATCTTTATTTTTATAAGTTTTAAATTTTGTTCAGTTCCGGGCTTTGCCCTTCCTTATTTTGATAACACAAAGCTAAAACTATTTTTAGTACTATGCAAAACAAAGTACCAGTTATTTAATGGTAATTGGCAGTCTTTATTAGGCATTTTTTATTCTAATAAATTGACTATTAAATACTAATAAGAATTATATTTTTAAAATTTGTCTAGAGAAGTTATTAGATAGACGGAATTTGGGACGGATAAGTGGCAGAATATTGCCCGGGGTTAATTGATTTGGGTAAGATTTAAGGATCCTGTCCTTCCTTTAAGTGTGTAATAAAGGGATTCCGTTAACCTGGTAACAATTGTATTGGTAACAGTTTTTAACAGATACTGATTTTTCTGTTACCAGGTTAAAAAAAAGATCGGAAGTCCTTTGCGATAAATGCGGTAGGTGGTATTTAATTTGAAATGTTTCTGCTTGATCAAGTACAATAAGGGCTACAAAATTCGTAAACTTTAATCTGATTTTCTTTTAGATCTAGCTTCTATAGAATCTGTAGCCACTTGATCAAACTTCCAAGAATGTTCCATTGACAAATTTGTAGTCAATGCATTCTGGCTCCATTTTTTAAAAATCTTATGTTCTGTTGATGAAAGGGTATCAGAAATAATTTCATAGAATGATAGGTAACGATTGGGTTTTCCAACTATGTAATAATCAAACCTGCTGGCTTCACAATCATTAAATTTATCATCGAATACTCCATCTAAATGAAATATAGATTTAGGCATCCCACATTGCATATAATAAGTACAAACCATTTTTAATGTCTTTCCCCCCTCATCACGACTTATTTCCTTTTGCATCCGTTTGTAATTTTTTCCGTTAACCACAGTATCTTTTATTGCAACTAAACTGTCAAGTGAAGGGATTAGTTGTTTATGACGGAAAAACCTCCATGTTAGATTTGTTGAATCCGGATGTAGTGTATATCTCCTTAACAGAGTTGCAGTGTCACTAAAATTGCTATAATCATAATATATCATGGTCTTTAAATCAAGATATACATATCTGTCGATTGTAACGCCTGAAGTGCTCTTATGATAGCTATCCGTATACATATTTAATGAAACCATTTCATATATAACACAGCTATCAAGAAACCATACTTTACTATCATATCCGGTAATTCCTGTTTTAATCTCATGAAGATTTCCATCATAAAATCTATGTCCCTGAATAATAATGCCTTCCCTAAGTTTATTTTTAGGCGTTATAAAACCCTGAAAAAGACAAGTACAAAAAAATAAACTTAATAATCCCCGGGATATATTCATTGCTATTTATTTAAACTGAAATTAAGAAAACTCTATCCAAGATTTACCATTGAATCCCATGCTAACATGAGTTTGGCGGTACAACTATTAAAAAAGCCTCCTTAAAAAGGAGGCCTTGTGCCCACGAAAGGAATCGAACCTTCACGCCCTTGCGAACGGCAGATTTTGAGTCTGCTGCGTCTACCAATTCCGCCACATGGGCAAATCAAGGTTTAGGAGTTATGGGTTTACAGGTTTAGATACTTGCAAAAGAAGGCCTAAACTGCTAAACTTATAATCTTCTAAACGACTTTGCAGGGGCTGCAATATTACATTAATCACCCAACCTATCCAAAATACGATTTAAATATTTTTTCTTGTAATAGTATTCTTTGAGCTTCTGAAGATCGTCCTGCTTTGTAGTTGCCCTGTTGTATTGGCTGATGAAGGGTTTTATCTCATTATAAAGAATGGCTTCATGATCTGTTACTTTTTTTGTTACGGTTGCTTCATCATCTTCGGTAAGCGCCTCATTGATCTCCATCATTTCCATTAAAAACTCAGGTGGGAGGTTATATTTTTCATTCCCGGATATTATTCCTACCGTTTGCAAAAAATATTCAATGGTACGTTGTTCATCTTTGAAAATGGTAAATGCCTTATTAATATCTGCAGATAGTTTTAATGAATCTTCTTTTTCCTGCTCAGTTGCCTGGATAAAAAAATCAGGGTGATTTTTTTTCTGCAGTTCAAAATATTTTTTTGCAAGTAAGGAACTGTCAACCGAGGGAGCTGTGGGTAATCCAAAAAGTTCAAAATAATTCATTGTACAAATTTATGCATTTGAAAATTTAGCAATGAGTGGTTTATATCCTGCCAAATGACTGGTAATAATTTTATTTCATTTGCAAATTTCAGATTTACATTCTACATTTTGTTTTTTGCTTGTAACTTGCCGCCCTAAATATCTTTGAATGCTAAAAATCGGATTGATAAGGGAGGGAAAGATCCCTGCAGATAACAGGGTTGCACTAACGCCAGCTCATTGCAGGTGGATGCATATTAACCAGTCAGGTATAAAAATAATTGTGCAACCATGTGAAACAAGGTGTTTCAGTGATAAAGAATATACACTCGCCGGTGTAGAAGTCAGGGAAGATCTCAGTGATTGCGATATCTTACTGGGCATTAAAGAAGTGCCGGTAAATATGTTGATCGAAGGGAAAACATATTTATTCTTTTCTCATACAAAAAAATTACAACCATATAACCGGAAGCTGATCAAAGAGATCATCGCTAAAAAGATCACATTAATAGATTATGAATGCCTGGAACATGAAGATGGAAAAAGGATCATCGGTTTTGGTTTCTTTGCAGGTATTGTAGGTGCACACAACGGGATGATGGCATATGGTAACAGGACAAAAGAATACCAGCTTGACAGCATTCGCGGCCGAAAAAATTTCCAGCAACTCATTCATACTTATTTTGGACTAAAACTACCTAACATCAAAATAGCAGTTACGGGTAGTGGCAGGGTTGCACATGGCGTTCTCGAGATCATGAACCTGCTTGGTATTCACGAAGTGGAAGCGGATGAATTCCTGAACAAGACCTTCTCCTACCCTGCATACATTCATTTAAAAGGCGCCGACCTTTATGAACATACAATAAAGGGGACTTATTCAAGAGAGGATTTTCATCACAACCCCCAGGATTACATCTGCAACTTCAAAAAATATTTACCACATACAGATATTTTAATGAACGGGATCTATTGGGACAAATCAATTCCACGTTTGTTTGAACAGGAAGATGTTGATGCAATTGATTTTAAAATACAAACAATCGCTGATATCACCGACGATATGAATGGTTCTGTTCCATGCAATATTGGCGATTCTACCATTGAAGATCCTGTTTACGGAGTTGATAAGAAAACATTTTTAAAAACTGCTCCTTACCTGCCCGGTTCAGTAGATGTGATGGCCGTGGGAAATCTTCCAAATGAATTACCAAGAGATGCAAGCCGTTATTTCAGTGAACAATTAATAAAACATGTTCTGAAAGATCTTATAGAAGGTAACAGCAGGGTCATTGAAAAAGCTACCATCGTAAAGAATGGTGATCTTACCAGTGAATATGCTTACATGAAAGAATATGCTTACGGCAGTTAACCGATTTGGAGATTTGAAGATTTGAAGATGGTGGAGCTACGATCGTATGCATCGATCTTACCAATGAATACGCGTATATAAGAAACGTGCTTATATAAGTAAATGATTTGAAGATTGTTTAAGGCTTTAATTTTGCACTTCATTTCCAAGATCTTCAAATCTTCAAATCAACCCCGTGGCAAACAATTATTTCAGTTTCAAACAATTTACGATTCACCAGGATAAATGTGCTATGAAAGTATGCACAGATGCCTGTATATTGGGTGCATGGAGCGCAGGTAAAATTCAGCAAGCTGTCCGTATAAAAAACATTCTTGACATTGGCTGTGGAACAGGCTTATTAAGCCTGATGCTGGCGCAAAAAACAAATGCGGTCATTGATGCACTTGAAATAAATGCTGATGCGGCTGAGCAGGCAAAGGGAAATGTGTTGCGTTCGCCATGGAAAAACAACATTCACGTCATAAATATTTCGCTCCAGGAATTCTCAACAGAAAAAAAATACGATTTTATTATTTCCAATCCTCCTTTTTTTGAAGATGATCTAAAATCGGAAGATGAAAATAAAAATGTTTCTAAACATGATGCTACTTTAAAACTGGATGAGCTTGTTCTTTTTATAAAAGAGAATTTAAGTGCAGATGGTTTATCAAGTGTTCTTATACCTTATCACCGCACAGATCATTTCTCCTCTCTTATAAGAAATAATGGGTTGTTTGTTACTGAAACATTATTCGTGAAGCAATCAACATCTCATTCTTATTTCCGTTCTATATTATTATTATCCCATAAAAATATGCAGCCGATAGAAAGCAATGAATTGGTAATTCATGATGCTGAAAGGAATTATACTGATAAGTTTAAGGAGTTGTTGGCACCTTACTATTTGAAGTTGTAGGACGTTGAACGTTGAACGTGGTTTCGTCATCACCATTCCGCTCTCGCCGTTGGGCTCACACCAAGATCTGCAAAATCCTTTTCTAAAAATTTATAATACCCTGTAATAGCGATCATGGCAGCATTGTCTGTACAATATTCAAAAGCAGGAATAAAAGTTTTCCAGCCTGACTTTTCGCCCATGGATGTAAGCCCATTTCGTAAACCACTGTTGGCACTTACACCACCGGCTATACAAATATTTTTAATACCGGTTTGTTCTGAAGCTTTCTTCAATTTATTCAATAGGATGCTAATGATCCTTTCCTGTACAGAAGCACAGATATCAGCAAGATTTTTTTCAATAAATTGTTTTCGTTCTTCTTCTGTTGCAACAAATGTTTCTTTATATACAACACTGCTACCGGCATTTTGTATAAAATAAAGTATAGATGTTTTTAAACCTGAGAAACTAAAATCAAGCCCCGGAATTTGAGGCTCCGGGAATTTATAAGCTTTGGCATTACCCTGTTTGGCATATTTATCTATTAACGGGCCACCGGGGTAAGGCAGGCCAAGTATCTTCGCTGTTTTATCAAACGCCTCACCTGCTGCATCATCGATCGTTTGGCCAATCACTTCCAGGTTTGCCGGCGATTCACACAGAACGATCTGCGTATGCCCGCCACTGACAGTTAAACATAAAAAAGGAAATGAAGGTTTAGGATCAGCAATAAGATTTGCCAATACATGTGCCTGCATATGATGCACCGCTATCAAAGGTATATTTAATGCAAGCGATAATGATTTTGCAAATTGTGCACCTACCAGCAAAGAACCGATCAGGCCAGGTGCCTGTGTGAAAGCAATCGCATCAATATCTTCCAGTTGGCATTGTGCTTTTTTTAAAGCAGCGTCAACTACTGCAACAATGTGCTGCATATGGGCCCTGCTGGCGAGTTCGGGAACAACACCTCCGTATTTCGCATGCACTTCCTGGCTTGCAATGATGTTTGAAAGTATTTTACCATCTACACAAACTGAAGCAGCTGTTTCATCACAGGAGGATTCTATGGCGAGTATACTCCCCATCCCCCTAAAGGAGGAGTTGATTTCGTTCATGATGTAAAGATAAATTACTAAATATATCCTGATTCAATAGTTTATATAAATTATCGGAGACCAAAGTTCCCCCTTCAGGGGGCGGAGAGGGTATCAGCTCCGAATCGCAACAACCGGATCCATTTTCGCTGCTTTTGATGCGGGAAAAATACCTGCAATGATACCAACGGTAAGACAAACAATGACCGTAATGATAAGCATCGGAATAGAAATATAAATAGGAAAATCAAGAGCGTTTGATGAGATGACAGTTCCTAACCACACAAAGAACAAACCGAAAGCTCCACCCATAAAGCACAGGATGATAGCTTCCAATAAGAATTCAAATAAGATAGAACCTTTTTTTGCCCCAATTGCTTTTTTAAGTCCGATAACCGGCGTTCTTTCTTTTACTGTCACGAACATGATATTGGCAATACCAAACAAACCCACGATCAAACTTATGCCACCGATAATAGCGCCAACAACATTCAATACAGAAAAAAATCCTGTTATGGCCTGGCTAAAAGCTTCTACACTATTCAATGAAAAATTATCTTCATCTTTTGGTCCGAGTTTTCTTATCTGTCGCATGATGCCTCTTAGCTCATCACTTAATGCAGCAGTAGTAACATCCTTTTTACCATTTGCAATCAAAATAGGATTTGAATTTTCTTCCTTAAAAAGTTGTTTGCAGAATTTATAAGGAAGCATAACGCAGTTATCATAGTCCCATCCAATAAAGTTGGTTCCTTCTTTTTTTATTACACCAACGATGGTTGCTTTTTTCCCTTTTATTTCGATCTGTTTGCCTACAGCCCTTGCCGTTGTACCGAATAAACTTTCTGCATTTGCAAAACCGATCAAACATACATTACTACCTGCATAAAATTCACTTGAAGAAAAAAAGCGTCCATCAGAAAATTTGATCGGCTGAATATTCATTTGTGCTTCCGTGATGCCATACACACCAGCGCTTTGTATAACATCGTCTTTGTGAGAGATACTTCCCCCGGTCTGCATTAAAAAAGAAACATCATACAATAATTCAGAACGTTGTTTTATCATGCCGGCTTCTTCATATTTCATCACTGGCCTCGCCCTGAATTTCCAGAAAGGCTGATCGGGCCCACCACTGTAATCCCATTTATCAATATAGATGGTATTATCGCCAAGTCCTTTCACTTCATCCTGGATATTTCTTTCAAGACTGTTAACTGCTGCCAGCACGCCAATGATACAGAATATACCAAATGCGATACCGGTAAGGCTCAATGCACTGCGAAGCTTATTAGCCTTTAACTCCTGGAAAGTGAGCCTTAAAGAATTGAGAAGAATGTTGAGCGTTTTGCGCATACTTCAAAAATAAGACAACGATTTGTATTGGGAGAGTAAAATGTGGTGAGCGGAGGCGTGGATATCAGATGTCAGAAATCAGATATCAGCTAATACACATCAACTATAAAGTTCTTAGCTGATGTCTGACATCTGATTTCTGATAGTAATTGAATAAATATAATTAGAAAGATTAAGCCTGCTGATTACCAATGGCCCCATATCCTATCTGGCATTCTACTTCCCCCTTCCCCATCCAAACCAATCGTTCCCGTTTGCATACAACATCAATGCAAGTAAGAATATCATACCTGCTATCTGTGCATATTCAAGAAATTTTTCGCTTGGCTTGCGGCCCGTGATCATTTCTATAAGGGTAAATAAAACATGCCCACCATCCAGTGCAGGTATTGGCAATAAGTTCATGAATGCAAGTACTATGGAAAAAAAGGCGGTGATCCTCCAGAAATTTTCCCAATCCCATCCCTGGCCGGGAAAAATATTTGCCATTCCTTTAAAACCACCAACACCTTTGTATGCACCTGTTTTAGGAGACAGTATTAATTTGAACTGGTCGATATAATCTTTCAATGAGCTGATCGCAAGATTGAAACCGGCAGGAAATGCTTCAAAGAAACCATAATTTGTATGCTGGATCTTATATGCACCCAGGCTATCATATTGTTTACCTACCAATGAGCTTACATTGATCTTTCCGTCTTCATCTACTTTTACCGGTATAGCAAGATCAGTCCCATTTCTTTCAACAGTTATCAATACTTCTTTATTTTTCTTTGTGCCGAAATAAGCTGTAGCCTGGTCAAAGAATTCAACATTCAACGAATCAACTTTCACAATTTTATCCATGTATTTAATACCGGCTTTCTTCGCATTTGAAGTATCATCTTTATAGAATTCACCAATGTATGCAGGCACACGGGGATCAATAAACCTTCCTTTTGATTTTTTTCTTTCTACTAACTGACCTATCACACTTACGGGAATCTTTACAGTTTCGGGTTTTCCATTTCTTTCTACCTGTATTTGTCCGCCACCACTGAAAAGTATTTTCTTTGGTACATCTTCAAAATAATGAACGGTATCATTGTTAACAGAAATGATCTTATCACCATCTCTTAACCCGATCTCATACATAAGTGAATCACGTACCCAGATCCCATTCTTTACAGATTGATTAGGCACTTTGTCTTCACCCCATACCATCAGTATGGCGGCGTAAATAAAAAAAGCCAGGATCACATTTACCGTTACACCTCCTATCATAATGATCAGTCGCTGCCAGGCTGGCTTACTCCTGAACTCCCATGGCTGAGGTGGGAGTTTGAGTTGCTCTTTGTCCATGCTTTCATCTACCATGCCGGCGATCTTTACATAACCGCCCAATGGCAACCAGCCAATACCATAAGTAGTTTCACCGATCTTCTTTTTAAAGATGGAGAACCATGGATCAAAAAAAAGATAGAATTTTTCAACCCTGCACTTGAACCATTTTGCAGTAATATAATGCCCGAATTCATGAAGTAAAACAAGTATAGAGAGAGATAAAAGTAATTGCGTCGCTTTTAAACCCACGCTTGACCAATCGATTGCTAGTAAAATCATATGCTGAAAACCCTAACCAGGGGTGTTTTTAATTAATAGATTAATATCGTTTATAAAGTTGGAAGGTTTAACGTTTAACGTTTAACGTTTTTTCGATTCGCAGGAACCTTAAACTTTTAAAACCTTAAACCTTTAAACGACTTAATACTCCTCCTTCCTAAAGCTTCATCAATGAAGCCGCAAAGGTACGTGCCTCGCCATCGCTGTCAAAATATTCCTGTAATGTAGGTTTGTTAATATAATTGATGGCATTCATGGTTTTTTCCACAACGGCAGTAATATCTAGAAAGCCTATGCGATTTTTGAGAAATGCCCAAACAGCGATCTCGTTTGCAGCATTTAATACACAAGGCGTATTACCACCTTTCTGCAATGCTTCTATTGCAAGTCCAAGATTTCTAAAGGTCTTAAAATCAGGTTCCTCGAAATTGAGCGCAGGGTATTTTCTAAAATTAAATCTTGGAAAATCATTCTTAATACGTTGCGGGAAACCCAGTGCATATTGTATGGGAAGTTTCATATCAGGCAATCCCATTTGCGCCTTTATACTGCCATCTTCAAATTGTACCATACTGTGAATGATACTTTGCGGATGAATGATCACTTCAATTTGTTCAGGCTTTAAATTAAATAACCATTTGGCTTCGATCATCTCCAATCCCTTATTCATAAGCGTAGCAGAATCGATGGTTATTTTTGCACCCATATTCCAGTTGGGATGCTGCAAGGCATGATCACGTTTTACATTTACAAGAAAGTTTGGCTTTTTTCCAAGGAAGGGTCCGCCACTGGCTGTTAATATGATCCTTTCGATCGGGTTTCTTGCTTCACCAATAAGGCATTGAAATATGGCGGAATGTTCGCTATCAACAGGAATGATCGGCGCTCTTTTTTCCAATGCCATTTTCATTACAATATCACCTGCAACCACGAGGGTTTCTTTATTAGCCAGTGCGATCACTTTGCCCTTAGCTACTGCTTTTAATGTAGGTTTCAGTCCTGCAAAGCCAACGATCGCAGCGATCATCACATCGTAAGTATCAAAATCAGCAACTTCTTCCAAAGCAGTTTCGCCGGCAAAAACTTTTATCAATGTGGATCCCAAAGCAGCTTTTACTTTCTCATATTTCTTTTCGTCACCGATAACTACTGCATTGGGTTTGAATTCCAATGCCTGCGTGATCAGCAATTCATCATTGGTTTGTGCTGTTAAGATCTCAACCTCAAAAATATCCGGATTAGAACGAACCACATCAAGTGCTTGAGTACCGATTGACCCTGTTGAACCAAATATCGCTATGCGTTTCTTTGCATCAGCTCCTGCCATTATCAAGGATTTTATTTTGAATTATTTATATATGATAGGCAATTTAATGTAATTATGGTTTAATGGAGCATAGTAACTGTGAAAAATCACTTCCACAACTATAATCACAGGACATCAGATCAGATATCAGCTTCAGAAATATAATTGTGGGTTTACAAGTTTTTTATAGCTGATTTCTGAAACCTGATCTCTGATAGCAGGAAGCTTTTTAAAAATAAACCATGCTTTTCGTTTTGTTCGATTCCTGCACCGCCTCAATGATCTTCATCACATTCAATCCATCTTCTCCCGAAACCGGCGGCTTTTTATTATTTATAATGGCTCCATACAACCCGTCATAGAATTCCATATAATTACCCTGGAGTGATTTGATCCGTGTACGAATGGTTTCTCCGTCCTTTATGATATTCAATATCCCCCCGGCTTCTGCGGGCTCTGTACCCCAATCTGCCGAACCTGGTTCCCTGCCTGACTTTAAAACGTCTTCCTGTATATCTGCCCTGGATTTTACAAATGATCCATGTGTACCATGAACGCTATAAGCAGCTGGCAATTCCTTTACAATTAATCCTGCTTTCAGGCGCACGGTAAGCCCGGGATAAAACAAATGCATGTCTATATAATCATTTACGATCGACATGGGGCGAAGCACCCGCAGAAATCCAAAAAGCGAATTCGGCATTCCAAAAAGACAGAGGGCCTGGTCAATGATATGAGGACCCAGGTCGTGTAGCAGACCTGCTCCGGCATTGGTGGTTTCCTTGTGTTGCTTTGGGCTAAGATTAAGATTGAACCTGTCGAAATGAATTTCAGCTTCTACAATTTTACCTAGTGAACCCTCCGTTACTATTTTCCTCACCGTTTTGAAATCACTATCGAACCTCCTGTTCTGGAATACTGACAGCACCAGGCTCTTTTGTCTTGCGATCTGCAGTAATTCTTCAGCCTCACTAACGGTTACTGTGAACGATTTTTCAACCAGCACATGTTTGCCGGCAAGCAGTGCTTTTTTTGCAAACTCATGGTGAGTATAATTAGGAGTATTAACAACTACCAGGTCAATGGCATCATCTGCAAGCATTAATTCCAATGAACTATAAGATCTGATGCCCGGATAAACGGAAGCTGCTTTTTTTTGCGAGCGTTCCCATACTGCATATAGATCAAATCCTTTATTCGCATGAATAAAAGGAGCATGAAAAACTTTTCCGCTCATTCCGAAGGAACATAATGCTGTATTGATAGTACTCATCTATGTATGGTATGATTTGAACGTACGATGATTTAATAAGGCATCTTCGAAGCAAAAGACATCGCAGATCATACATATCTAGTGGCTTTGCAAACTCAGTGTAAAAGGTTCTAGTGCATCTGCGATCTTTCTGTCATTCGATAGCCTTGCTACTTTATTTTGGCCGCCAAGTTTACCGATGCTTTTCATATAATTGACAAACCCATTTTTTTGCACCAGTGTTATTTTCAGTGGCTGAAGGATATTACCGGTAATGAGATCGTCATAATAAACATTTTTAAGACGAAGGTTATCATCGATTTTTTTTGCAAACTTATCAACGTCTGCAGGCAGGTTCTCAAACTCAATGAACCATTCATGATAACTTTTTCCCTTATCCTTGCTTACATAAGGGGCAACTGTAAATTCTGTAAGATGAATATTTTCTTCGCTGGCAGCATTTAATATGGCTGACTCCACTTCTTCAACAATTACATGTTCGCCAAATGCCGATATATAGTGTTTGGTCCGACCACTTACAATAAGCCTGTATGGATCGGTGGACAGGAACTTAACCGTATCACCAATATTATAGGCCCATAAACCTGCATTGTTGCTGATGATAAGAGCATAGTTCTCTCCTACCTTCACATCCCTTAACATCAACCTTGTTGGATTCTCGTTGTGTATCTCGGCAACAGGAATGAATTCAAAAAATATCCCGCTATCTGTATTCAAAAGCATTCCCGGTTCTTTTTGTGAATCCTGGAAAGCAAAAAAACCTTCACTGGCAGGAAATAATTCAATTGTATCAATACTACGGCCAATGCTTTCCGTTAGTTTTGATTTATATGGTTCGAAATTTACTCCACCTTGTACCATTACGCTGAAATTCGGAAATAATTCACCGATCTTTTTCCCGGATTTTTCTATCAGCCTGTCGAAATACATTTGCATCCAGGGTGGTATTCCACTGATGAGCGTCATATCTTCTTTGATTGTTTCTTCTACGATCTTATCTAATTTTTGCTCCCAGTCTTCAATACAATTGGTTTCATAAGAAGGCAATTGATTTGCACGCAGGTATTTAGGTACATGGTGATTTACAATACCGCTAAGTCTTCCTGTAGGAATATCGCTAACACGCTCCAATACCGGCGAGCCGCTAAGAAATATAAGTTTTCCATCAGCAAATTTTGTATTGCCTGTTTCAGCCATATAACAAAGCAATGCATTCCTTGCAGTATTGATATGATTTGGTATCGACTCTTTTGTTATCGGGATATATTTTACACCACTGGTAGTGCCGCTTGTTTTTGCAAAATAAATGGGCACTCCTTTCCACAAAACATTGTGTTTACCTTCCTTTATTTTTTCAATATAAGGTTTGAATGCTTCGTAATCACGTATAGGAACCTGTTTTACAAAATCTTCATACGTTTTTATAGTGGCATAGTTATGATCTTTTCCGAACTGCGTTTTTTGCCCGGTTTTAATAAGCTGGTTAAAGATCTTTGTTTGATCTGCCACCGCCGTTATCATTCCCTTTTTGATCTGCCTGTATATGTAATTGGCAAAAGGTTTTGCCAAAATAGATTTTATCTTCATTTAAAACACGTTATCAAACAACAATTAAAAATATTATAAATAACAGATAAATACAAGTTAATTACAGTTGCAAGTCCATTCACTATCAAGATCGATCACTGTTACCACTACCAGTTCACTTTCATGCTGCGCAAATACGATCCTCACATGTTGTTTATCATGTGTAATTCCTTCTAAAGGATAAGATTTGCCTTTATCGTTCTCTTCGATCTTTGCATAATTTATAGTTCCGGCTTTTAATATTTCCTTTACCTCTGATTCATCAATATGCCTGCAAGCCATCCTGCAACGGGCATGCCTGCTATAAACAATATTTGTAATATTCCTGTCAATGGGTTCTGATGCAGGATCTGTCTTTTCATTCAGCGACGACGGCAATTCAGTTGAAACAGGAATATGTTGGGATGGTCCTCTTTGGTGTGTTTTGATCCAATAGAACAGCAGTGCAGCTGCGATTAGTAATATGACCAGGAGGTATTTTTTAAGCACGTTGCAAGGTAAGTAATTTCGATTTGAAAATGAGTTGATTTGACGATTTGATGATGAGCGGTTTGATTTGAAAATGAGCATGGTTCACCAACTAAAAACTGCTCTCATCTTCAAATTTTCAAATCTCCAAATCTTCAAATTAATGTACTTTTGCGGCCATGAGCAAAACCGTGGCTTTACATACACTTGGCTGCAAACTGAACTTCAGCGAAACCACTTCTATCGGGCGTTTGCTGGAGAACGACGGTTTCATCAAAAAGGATTTTGAAGAAGTGGCAGATGTGTATGTGATCAATACCTGTTCGGTAACCGACAATGCTGACAAGGAATGCCGCTACCTCGTTCGCAGGATACAAAAGAAAGCGCCTGGGGCAATGATCGTGATCACCGGTTGCTATGCCCAGTTAAAGCCAAAAGAGATCGCTTCTATCCCCGGTGTGAACCTCGTATTGGGTGCAGCAGAAAAATTCAATATCACCGAACATCTTAAAGAGCTGACTAAAAATGATGCTGCAAAGATCTGTAGCTGCGACATTGAAGATGTAAACAGTTTTACGGCAACACATTCAATCAAAGAAAGAACAAGAATATTTTTAAAAGTGCAGGATGGCTGTGATTACAATTGCAGTTTTTGTACGATACCAATGGCAAGAGGGAAAAGTCGCAGTGATAGTATTTCGAATGTATTGAAAGAAGTGGAAGAAGTTGCAACAGGAGGTGCAAAGGAAATTGTACTTACAGGTATTAACCTGGGGGATTTTGGAAAAGGTTTCCAGGGTGGAAAAAAATATGAGGAGAATTTCTTTGATCTTGTAAAAGCCCTCGATGAACATGCGACGATAGAAAGGTTCCGGATATCATCTATTGAACCCAACCTGTTAAGCAATGAAATGATCGGGTTTATCCGTGGCAGCAAAAAAATCATGCCGCATTTTCACATCCCTCTACAAAGCGGTAATAATAAGATATTGGCGAATATGCGGAGGCGTTATAAAAGGGAACTATATGCTGAAAAAGTAAGCCTTATAAAATTACTTATGCCCCATGCCTGTATCGGCGCCGATGTGATCGTGGGGTTTCCCGGTGAAACTGATGAAGATTTTAATGATACAGTAAAATTTCTTGAAGGTCTTGATATTTCATACCTGCATGTATTCACTTATTCTGAACGTGACGACACACATGCATTAACGCTAACCCCTGTTGTGCCTGTTCCAGTCCGCAATGACAGAAATAAAATATTGCGTAACCTGAGTTATGTTAAAATGCAATCCTTCACCGAAAAGCATATAGGGCAAAAAAGAAAAGTATTATTCGAAAACGCCGGAAAGAACGGGATGATGGAAGGATATACGGATAATTATATAAAAATTACTACCCCGTACAAAGAAGAATGGAGAAATGAAATTGTAGAATGGGTGATCTGAGGATACTGCCAGATGCCGGATCCTGGATATTAATCACTAAAGATTTTCAAAAAATCTAAGGCTAAAATTTACTACTATTCTTCCTGGATCTGGATCAAATATCCTTCTTCAAAGATTCATTCCATGTTTGATGTGCCAGCAGATCCTGCAAGGCACTACGCGTTTTGGAACTTGTCAACAAGCCAAGATGCCTGAAATGATGCATATCTGTGCCTACATATGAAACCATATCATTCTTTAACAGATACTTCGCAACTTTCAAAGCCTCCTTTCCATAATAGCCTGTAAGAGACAAAAGATTCACCTGTAATAAAAAGCCAAGGTCAATAAGGTGATGGAATATTTTATAGCTATTATAATAATACGGATATCTTTCGGGGTGAGCCAATATAGGTGTATAGCCTTCTGTTATGATTGCAAATGACATCTTGCCCGGATCTTCAGGCATTGATGCATATGAAAACTCTGTAAGAATGATATTATCTTTTATTGTCAGCAGTTTTGTTTTCCGGTTAAGCAATTCTATAAAATAACTGTCGAGCATATATTCTGCCGCAGCAGAAACAGGAAAATCTATATTTTGTTTTTTAAGCTCATCACGCAAGGTTTTTAAAGCCCCGGTTATAGAGGCTTCATCGTTTCTATAAAGATCACCGATCACATGCGGGGTGGCAATAGAAGATGTAACACCTAGCTCCATTAGTCCTTTTATCAATGCAATAGAAGTTTCAACATCTGGCGAGCCATCATCAATGCCCGGAAGAATATGTGAATGCATGTCTGTTTTAAAAGGGAAATAGTTACCGGGTTGCTGAACTGATTTTTTATTTTTGAAGAACGAAAACATGTTTGTTACTTTACAGAGGGTTTTAATAACCTGTCATTCTATTTTTTATAATATTGATGCAGCTTACTCAAAGGTTTTAAAATTGAAACAAAAAAAGCAAAAGGAATATTGTTTTTTTTCATTGCAAGATAATCACGCCTGTTTGCCCTGAAACGTTGCCGCCAGTTCCTGTTGCTCTGCCCGCCCCTTCTCATTTTTACGATCAACTTTGGAAGATAATAAGAACTTATCCTGTATTTATATAGGTAGCGTGCCATGAACTCGTAGTCTGCTGCACTGTAATAATGATTTTCATAGCCACCATACTTTTTAAATAATTCAGTGCGAAAATAAAATGTAGGATGAGCAGGCATCCAACCCATATGAAAAAGGCTGCGTTTATATTCCTTCCCTTTCCATATGCGATAAATTTTATTCGTATCTGTTGCGTCCACATATTCAAGATCGCCATAAATACTATCTACTTTTTTCTCTTCAAAAGCATTTACGATCCAACCAATCACTTCTTCCGAATCAAGCATATCGTCGCTGTTTAATATGCCAATAATATCACCTGTAGCCATTTCCATTCCTTTATTGATCGCATCATACATACCCCTATCAGTTTCAGAAATCCATCTTGCGATCTTAGATTCATATTTTTTTATGATGGCAAGTGTGCCGTCTTTGGATTTGCCGTCAATGATAATATGCTCAATATTTTTATATTGCTGGTTTATAACAGACAAAATACATTCCTCCAGGTATTTTTCAGAATTATAAGTAGCTGTTATAAGCGTTACTTTCATGTTGCAATTTATTTTATCCTTAGACTGTACAATAATAAAATTTTATTGCTAAACCTTGATCGATAGTTGGATTATTTTCTGCTGATGAGGATGTTTTCAATTGCGAGCATGTCCATTTGGGTGCGGGTATAGCAGGCCAGTGCTTCTTCGGGGCTATTTACGATGGGTTCATTCTCATTGAATGAAGTATTGAGTAGTATAGGAACGCCTGTTTTTTTTCTGAATGTTTCTATCAGGGCATAATATCTTGGAGAAATATTCTTGTCTACTGATTGCAACCTTCCGGTGCCATCCACATGTGTTACTGCAGGGATCTCAGACCTTTTTGCTTCTTTTATAGGAAAAACTTTTTCCATAAAAGGAACTGGCTCGTCAAGTTCAAAATATTCTCCTACATATTCTTTTAAAATAGAAGGAGCGAAAGGCCGGAAACTTTCTCTGCGTTTGATCTTAAGATTAAGTATTTCTTTTGCATCAGCCCTCCTTGGATCTGCAATGATAGATCTACCACCAAGCGCTCTTGGGCCAAATTCCGCCCTGCCACTCATCCATCCTACGACACCTCCATTGATGAGACAATCCGTTACTGCGTCATACATACTTTCATCCGATAGCTGGGTATATATGATCCCTTTGGCATCAAGTATCTTTTTAATTTCTTCATTACTGAAACGGCTACCTGTATATGCAGAATAGATGGGTTGTTGCCTGGGTAGTTTTAGTAACTGTTGCTGAACAAACAATGCAGCACCCATAGAAATACCTGCATCATGCCCTGCAGAAGGTATATAAACATTTTTAAATTCTGTATTCCTGGTTATCTTACCATTTGCAACACTGTTTTGAGCAACACCACCTGCAATACAAACATTTTTCATCCCTGTTCTTTTCTGCAAATGATTAAGGATATGAAATATGGTTATTTCCGCCATACGCTGAACAGAAGCAGCCAAGTCTTTGTGATATTGACTCAATGGCTCATCTTTTTTTCTTGCCGAACCAAATTTGCTCAGCATATGATCACTATACATGATCTTAACAACCGGTATATGATCATCACCATATGATATTACGCCATGTGTTCCTTTTCGGAAATATTCAAGGTTCAATTTGAACAATCCATCATTGGTAAGCTTTATTACATCATGTAACTGGCTAACATATTTCGGCTCACCATAAGGCGCCATTCCCATTACTTTGTATTCATCTCCATAATGAGGAAATCCAAGCAACTGGGTAAATGCTGTGTAAAATATTCCGAGTGAATGAGGGAAATCAACAGAATCCAATACTTCAATATTATTGCCTTTCCCTATAGCGACCATTGTAGTTGAAAAATCTCCTGATCCGTCAATCGATAAACAAGCCGCTTCATCAAATCCTGAAGCAAAAAATGCAGAAGCAAGATGGCTCCTGTGATGTTCTATATTCCTGATCTTATTTGCAAACGCACCTTCAGGCAAACCTGATATGCTTGAGAGTTCGTTTTGAATAGTTGCAACTTTATGGCTGTTCAGGAACCTATCTTTTAATACACTGAAGCTTCCTAAAAAATTTGCTGATACATAAAGAACTTTGTTCAGCATTTTTGCTTTGGGATCACGGCCTATTGCAAAATAATCTACCTGCTCATATGTTACCCCCGCTTCTTTCAAACAGAACTCTATGGCAAGTCTTGGAAAACCGGCCCAATGTTTTATCCTGGTGAACCTTTCTTCTTCTATTGCAGCAATCATCTTCCCATCTACAAATATTGCAGCAGAAGAATCAGCATGATATGCATTAATTCCTACTATGACCATTTTCTGTTCTGTTCGTTTTGGTGTTGGATGTTCATTAGGATTTTTGTCTTTCTATTTTCGATGACGATCTTTCAAAAAAATATATAACAATAAATATTGCTATATACGCTACAATATTAAATAATGTATGGTGGTGCATCCCAAAGGGGCTGTCCCAATCTTTGTTGATCGCAACGAGAAGCAAACTTATTCTTAAAATATTTATCAGCCATATTAAAATCAGCCCGCCGATCCACCACAGGGCTTTTCTTTTCGCCGAACCTGCGGAAGCAACCACAAAAGCGATCCAAAAACTCATTACACCGTATCCGATACAGCTGTAAGAAAGAAACACACCCCTTCCCTCCGGAATCCTTAACCTGAAATCATCGGTAATATAAGTTTCTGTTCCTGTAATTGATAATAGAAATTTACTACCGTGCAAGAGTGAATAACGCATCCAATCCGGATAGTTCAGGTATTTTTGAATGAACGGACTATAATGCTGGCCGGGTGAAGTAAGCCCAATCACAGCCACTGTTCCATAATACGCTACCAGGAACACGACAATGAGTTTTATCGAGAAACTAATAAAGTTTTTGTCCCTCAGAAAATCCATATCATTAAGTATTTCATATCAAAAAAAACGTTCATGCTACAGTAGCTGCTGGTTAGCGGCATTGAACATGTTTCTATATTGTTCCTTAAGGCTTGTTATATCAATATTCCTTGTGGCGTAATCAGCAGCAGCTTTGCTCCATTCCAGGTATTCCTCATGGCCCATTGTTGCAAAGAAATTGATGCCGTTCCTTATCTCTTCAGGATCTGTGGCAAGGTTTAACCCGCTTTTATTGGCCTGTAAATGATTCCATGGAGTAAAATTACTTGTAATGACGGGTTTGCCTGCACTCAATGCTTCGTAAATGGAATGCCCGAAATTCTCACTTTCACTTGGCAATATAAATACATGGCATAATTTCAGAAATTGTTGCACATCCGGCGGCTGCACTTCACCGTGATAGATCACGCTTACATTCGGTGGCATCCTTTTTATTTGCTCCATACATTTTTGCCAGTACTGCATTTCCTTTACTGCACCACAGATATGGTATTCAATATTGAACTTGCAATGTTCCAATGCCCTTAATATCAAAAGGTGGTTTTTCATTGCACTTATCAATGCTATCGAAGCAAGCTTCAGCGTATTGGTAGTTTTTGTCAATACAGGGGATGGATTAAAGTTCCTTGGAAAATTACCTGCAACAAGCACTTTCACGTCTTTCCCCATCACATCCCCGATACTTTTTTTCTCTGTTTGATCTGTTGCATGAAAAATAACCTTTTTCTGAAAACCAAACCATTTAAAAAAGCTGAGAAATATCTTCTTCTTAAGACTTTTTTGTGCAAGTGCACCAGGGAATAATCCGCCTCGTACTGAAACGATCTTCTGGGTTGACTTGCAAAACATCAATGGAATAATATTGAAATGCCAGGAAAATAAACCAATGATAAATAAATGATCTGGCTTAATCGTTTCCACCTGTTTCAGTAAAGTGGAGCTTCGGTTAGAAGCACCGGCATACCAAACTTTGGTTTGTTTATTATATTGTACCCATTTATCTGTTTCAATATTCTCAAGCGAAACATTGTTAAGATCTGTATCACCACAGAATATATAGAACTCGAATTCACCGGCAAGTTCATTTACCAAATTCGCAATGGACTGAATGGGACCTCCTGCACGAAAAGCCGGATGGAACCAGGTTATGGAAATAAATACTGTTCTCAACGATCCTGGTAATTGTTTAATAATTCGGTTGACATGGGGCGGTAAAGATAAGATATTTAAATAAAGTGAGATGAGTCGTTTTCATATATCAATGCCCGTTACCGATGAATAATTTCAGCATCAGCCACTTCCAGTCTGTTATTTGTTTATTTACTTTTCTGCCACCTGTAAGATCCAGGTAATTGATTTTTGCTTTGTATTCATTAAATAAAGGTTGCAATCTTATGATCCAATCTTCCTGTGGTGGTTCAAAACCAACCTTATCTTTTCGCCAGGTGATCGCAGGAGGCACAATATCTTCAACAGCTTTGCGAAGAACATATTTGGTCCATCCTTCGTTCAATACAAATTTAATCGGCAATGAAAAGATGAACTCTGTGAGCTCATGACTTAAGAAAGGCAACCTTACTTCCCTGGAAAATGCCATAGAATTCCTGTCACCATAACGCAACAATGTTTTTAATCCTGTAACAGTTGTATCGCGTATCAAGAGGCTTCTTGCATCATCATCATAAGCATATTTACTTCTGAATAAAATTTTCTTCATATACCACAATGGCAATTTCTTTGGAATACTGTAAGGATATATTTCTTTCTGCGTATGCTGGTATCCTTTCCGTTCAATAAGAAATTGATGAGGATTGGTTGTGATGAGGTTAGTGAGATGGTGCCTGTAATAGTGAATGTACCCGCCAAGCTGTTCATCCGCACCCTGTCCGTCGAGCAATACCGTTGTATTAAATTCCTTTGCAAGGCGCATAACACAATATTGGTTATATACGCTTCCAGAATAGAAAGGTTCTTCCTGGTGATAAGCAAGCGATTCCATCTCTGCAATGAATTCATCAATATCCGGCCAAACATTATGTGGATTGATGTTGCCTGCTTTATTGATCACCATGTCAATATATGCACCTTCATCCTTACTAAAATTTTTAAATCTTGCTGAGAAGGTGTTTTGCCTTTGCTCAGTTTCTTTAAACGTATTTGCAATCAATACGATTGAAGAAGAATCAATACCGCCTGAAAGGCTGGAGCCAACAGTAACGTCTGAACGCATTCTTCTTTTGATAGAAGTAGCGAATAATTTTCTAAACTGTGCTGCAGCTTCTTCAACCGTTATGTTGTGGTTTATCTTTATTGAAGAAAGGTTCCAGTAATTCTGCCGTTTCCTGATCTCAGCTTGCTTCACAATCATGAAACATGCAGCATCAACCTGCTTTACCTGTTTATAAAACGTACTTTCAATATCTTCTTCATCCATCAGCGCATTTTGTTCCAGGTATTTATGCACCCTGGCAGGTGAAGTTTCTTTTGAGGCCCCGATAGCAAAAAGTGCTTTCATCTCTGATGCAAAACAAAAACCGCCGTTGATAAAAGAATAATACAAAGGTTTTTCGCCAAAGCGATCCCTGGCAAGGAACAATTCTTTTTCAACATCATCCCATAGAGCAAATGCAAACATCCCATCAATCTTTTGAAGGCAGTTGCTACCCATATCTGCATACAATGCCATAAGCACTTCAGTATCTGTTTGTGTTTTAAACTGGTAGCCCTTTTCCTGCAACTCCTTTTTTAATTCGATGTAATTATATATCTCCCCGTTAAATGTCATGGTATACCGGTCCTGGTAATGCATAGGTTGGTTGCCATTCTCACTCAGGTCAATTATAGACAAACGCCTATGAGAGAACCCTACCCCATCTTTTTCGGATATCCATATACGTTCATTATCCGGGCCGCGATGAATAAGTTTATCCCCCATCAATTTCAGTGTGGAGGGGTCCACCTTTCTGTCACGATAATAAATTCCTGCGATTCCGCACATCTTCTACAGATTTAAATTTTTGTTTCTAAAGATTTCAAATTTTTCAATAGGTACATAACCAATATAACGGATGTCTTCTTCATACCTGAGACATTTTTCCTTATCAAGCAGTTTGATGACTTTTGCCGGGTTACCAGTGATCACGCAATACCCTTCTTCAAAAGATTTGGTAACGATCGCACCAGCTCCTACAATGGTAAAATCACCCAAAACAACACCCGGAAGCACAACAGCATTCATACCTAACCAGCAATAAGCACCGATCTTAACAGGTGAATTACTTGTTTGCAAACGCATATCGTACACATCGTGATTACCACTCATGATGCCAACATTGGGTGCGATGAATGTATAATCCCCGATATAAATTTTATTCACCGCATGCAGGTAACAACCTGCAGAATAACCCGGTACAACAGCTTTACCAATCAAAACATTTTTCGGAAAACTAACCATGCTGGATGGATGCATAGGCCAGTAGGCATCTCCGTTCTTGCCTAAAAACTTTTGCCTGTACCATATAGGAAGTGTTATAGGATATTCATAATTCCTCGTGATCTTAAAATACCTGAAGTGAGGAAAGATACCCAACAGCCATTCCATAAAATACCTGAGCTTACGAAGTATGCGATAAGGCTCAATAAAAAAGTTATTTATCTTACCCATCGCTTTTTAATGAATGAAAAATACTTGCTCCCAATGACATTTGCGCCCATTCCATTTTTTGTCTTGCTGCCTTTATATTTCTTTCAATAAATATTGAGCGTAATACAGATCTTCCCAATGCACGGGCGATCCTTGATTGAATGATCTTTTTTTTAGCAGGATCAAGCGGGCAATTCTCATTGTTAACATTCTCCATTTGAACCACAGTATATTTAAAGGAAACAAGGCTGCTGTCTCTTGTTTGTTTTGATTCCTGCTCATCATGAACCCTTGACCAGATAACACCATGTGGCATCAGCAAAACATTGTAGGTCCTGGATAATTTATGCCAGAGTTCAACGTCCCCCACCATCCACTTTCCTGAAAATCCTCCTGCATCCCTGAAAACATTTGTACGTATGATACATGAGCCAGGCGCTTTATTGAAAAATGACATGTAAAAATAATTGCGTTCATACGCCTGCGTTGGGTTCAATAATATTGGAAATGGTCTTACAGGATCCTGTTCAATGGAATCCAGTCCATACCCCGCTTCCGGGTTTTGTTCCATATATTTTACCACTACTTCAAGCCCCCAGGGATAGATCGTATCATCAGCGTCAACGTATTTGATATATGCTCCTTTCGCATAACTGGCTGCCTGGTTCCTGTTTGGATAATCTCCAAGATTCTTTTCATTCACATATACGCTCACACGACTATCTTTTGATGCATATTGTCTTGCTATTGCAACTGTATTGTCTTTTGAACAATCATCAACAATAATAAGTTCAAGGTTCCGGTAAGTTGATGCAAGAACACTTTCAATAGCATCCGCAATATATTTTTGCCTGTTATAGGCAGTCATCAAAACACTTATTAAAGGATTCATCTAGGTTTAAGAACACTCAATTATTTACTGATCGATCTGAAGATCAGGAATAAGCTGAAACAGATCAACACAATATTTCCATACGTAAGTGAAAAATTAGATTCCATGATCATTAACGGAAAGATAATGGACATATTCACGATCTGGTTCCAGCTGCTCACAGATGTACTGTTAAATACTTTATCAAGGAAGATAAAGAAAATCCCAAGTATTGACATACCAATATAAAAACCGATCAACCCGAAATTCATATATATTTCCGCAAGAATAGGCGTATTGATGGATGTTCCGGTATCAATATCCCTGATTACCTTATACGCCCTGCCGAATCGCTGGCCCATGTTTTCTTCTGGTTTTGTAGGCCATAATACACGTGGAATAAATTTCGTGAACAATGGCAGGTAACTTTCTCCTTTCCAGAAAGGAACTTCTGCAGGCGTTTTCGTGACTACCAATGAAAACCCAGCCATAGGATAAGAGAATCTCCACAAGAAGTTATCCTTACCCTGTTTGTCTTCACGTTTCATTGTCAGGCTTTCTTCATTCTCGATCAGGTTTGCTATCAGCATTACTTTTTCTTCATAGGACATATTGGTGTTCGTAAACCATGTTTGTTGCCGATATGTTCCTTTTACTGCTGAGAATTGTCCGTAAAAGATCCCAAATGGAATTACAAAAACAGCGATAAGCCATTTTTTTGAACCTTCTAGAATGATAATAAGCGTTAGAAACAGGATGAATACAGCTAATTCGGCGATCAGCCCTGAAGTTACCCTTCTCACAAATTCAAAACCTACTACAGCGCAAGCCAGGCTGGTTTCCCAAAAATTGGACTTCCCTTTTAATATTTTAAAAAAGCTAAAACCGACATACACATACAATGCAAAATTTGCCAGTTGTTGTATAGCGCCTAATTCAAAGGCTACTGATAACAGGTATATGAATAATAATGAGAACACCAACCCATTGTAATACATACCATCAAGATTCTCGGGTATTGCATGATAGGATCTTATCTTCTTAAATACATGTTCGTATCCGAAGAAAAAAGTTGCATAAAAGATGAGCAATCCGTAAAAAGCAATTTCCATTGCTCTTAAACTCAACATCTCATTCATCTGAAAGCTATTGATCCTGATAAAAAAAACAGGGAACCCAAAAGCAATCATCTGGAAAAAAGCAATCAATGCAATAAATGGAAAGATATGTTTCTTTGTATCGCCGTTAAAGTAGAGGATCGCAGGTATTGCACTGAGAAGTACATGCATTTTGCCCCAAAATAAATATTCCTCCCCATTGCTGTCAGGAGGAACAACAAAGTAGTTGAGATAAACCAGGGCAACGATCAATCCTGCAATAATGAATAATGTTATATTCTTCAACTAATGATGATTCTATTGAAACAATGCTTCATTTAATCCTTTCAAAACATCTTCACAAAAAAAAGACGTTGGTTGTAATTCATAACCTGTCCTGTCAAGTATTTTATTGGCATCAACATCTCCTAACTTTAAAAAATCCAGTGCAATCACTTTAGGATATGAATGTGTTGTCACGTAAGGTAAGCTTCCTTTCATTACAGAGGGGAACCAAACGTCCAGTCCGCAAGCCAGGTATTCAAATAATTTATTAGGAGCATTATATATATAGTTATCAAGATGCCCTGTATATAACACCACGCCAACATCATAATTCTTCACTACTTCCGGAAGCCTATCATAATCCACGCCTCCTTTTAAGTTGATGAATGGGCTATTCAAACTTTTTAAAAATTGTATTGCCTCATCTTCTGCATTGTAAGAGTAAATATCCCAGGTTACCCTTCCTTTCATGCTTGCAACCCAATTTGCAAATTCACGTGTGAACATTGTTTGCATACTCAATGCACCAACGTAAACGATCCTTGCCGGGTTTTCAATATTCTTTTTTGGAGCAACACACCATTGCTGTGGCGGATAATTTGGAAGTATCTTTTTATTATTTATTAATACCGGTTGCATATCAGCTTCAAATTTTTCCATCCTGTATGAATTCGTGTGTGATACCCATTTTGCTGACGGATAAAGGTATTTTTCATTCTGGTGAAAAAATTTGAGCAGTTTTGGTTGCTTTACATATTCTTCCGCAGATGTGTACTCATGATAATGAATGAATATTTCTGCCTTCCCTTTAAATATTTTTTTATAAGCCCATACAGGAAACGAAGACAATGTTTCAAAATACATGATACGCGAAGGTCTCTTGATTAGCAGATAAATTAAAGAGCCCATATAAAAGCAAATGAAATTCCAATAACGTATTAATGCCGTCATTCCTGCACCTGACTTAGACACACGTATGATGTGTATGTTTGAAGATGGACTTTTAAATCTTTTTAATTCTTTATTTACTGAAGTGGTTGTAAAAACATATACTGTATTATTCCCTGGAAAACCTGAAGCGGTCAGTAATATATTCTGAATAGGTGGATAAAGTTCCAGGGGGTTAAAATGTATTATTACTATTTTTTTCAAAACCGAAACAGCTCCTCGTTATTTTTCAAACACCCAGATATTACCTGCAGAAAAAACAAGGCGCATCGAAAATTTTACAGCCATCAATTCAGCAAGCATGTTCTTGGTATATTTCTTTTCTCCAAGACTTGTATCATGCAGTTCAATAAGTATCTGCCGGCATTTATCCATCACTTCTTTATCCGATTCATAGTTAAGAATATGGCTCTCTGCTCCTTCAATGTCGCAGATCAGTGCATATTCACCCAGTTGGTTCTCATGAAATAATTTACTGAGCGTTGTACTTTCTACCACTACATTCGTCTCATCCTGTACGTCAGCGATCTTACTTCCCAGGTTTTTACTGTCAATACTAAAATGTACCGCAGGATCTGTATAACATACTGCTGCATTGATGAAATGAATATTGTATTGATTTAATTCTGCTGATCTTTTTAAATTATCAAGTAGAAACGGGTTCGCTTCTACTGAAACAAATTTATTAGTACTGCCCTTCAGCATTTGTCCAACCGCCAGACTCACCATGCCTATAGAAGACCCCAATTCAATGATATCAAGTTTTCTGTTCAGGTATTTTCGGATCGATTCTATCTCTTTGCGTTCATACGCATTCCAATATATAAGTGACTGTATGAACTGGTGTTGATTTGAAAGATCTATTGATCCATACTTCGTTTTTAATACACCATTCTTTATTGCTGGCTTTACCAATAGCCGGTGCAATGAATTACTTGTTAAAATATCCTGTATGATCATTAATTAATAGTGCTGATGATCTGCGACGGTTTCCCGCTGTTTATTTTGAAATGAGCAAAGGGCGTTTCTGCTGAACTGTAAGTATCCATACCGCCCAGGAAAGAAGCCCATGCTGAAAAACTACTATTCCCGCTTCCTAAAAAGACCTTACTCTTTGATAATACCAACAGGTCTTCGATAGCGTTACTTGAATTCAATAAAGTTGTGCCGGGTTCCTTTAATATTTTTGCGAGTTCTTTTGGGCCCCCATCCGAAACTATTATCGCCGGCAGGTTACCCATTTTTTCCCTTGTGCCTTTTAATGCATGTATGAACCAATCGATCTCTGTAAGGAAATAACCTTTTTTTCCCGAAGCTGCACTTACAAAATCTTTACCTGTGCGTATGTTCAATCCAATAAAATCTTTTCCGTTGAATTGGTCTGCAAATGCAATGCTTTTTTTCCGGGTTATTTCAAGCAACGAACGATTTATAAATTCGCGATATTCACCAAGGTCAGTGAACTCATGACAGGCAACCCAGTTAAAAAGAATATTTTTCTTTGTGCCGCTGTTAATAAGATTTATTGCGTCCGAAAGACCTTCACAAATCTGTATGCTATTCTTGTTCAAAAAAAATCCCCTGATAAATGAGGCATCTTTTTTTCTTTTCCTGAAATTATTAAAGAGCCAGATTTTATTGAATGCCTTTTTGTAGTCAACTCCGCCGCGGGTAATGCCCGCACCCCGGGGAGAAAACCATATCGGGTCAATAACAGTATAATCATATTTATCAGCGATGATCACTGCCCTTGCCCAGGGGAATAATTTGTTTCCCAGCCCCGCAGGCCTGAAATATTGCGCTTTCACAAACATCAGTTCTTTGTATTGAGTTCATGAAGATATTGAGCAACTGTTTCGGACCTATCCTTGTATGTGTATCCATCCCTGATAGATCGTTGTCGCACATTATTCCTGACTGCATTAGCCTTTTCAACGGGTAAAGCCAATATTTTTTTTATTTGGTAGATACAATTTTCAAGATCGGTGTATAAGAAAATTTCTTTTTCAGCTTCAAAATATTCCGAATGATCAATGGTTGCGGGCGCCAATTGAATACCTCCTACTCCCGCTATCTCAAAGCTGCGCATGTTATGCGATTCGGGATTATGAATGCGCATCAGGTTTAACTGAACCCGGTATGCCCGTAAAGTTTTCCATAACTCATCATCGAATACGGGTCCTTTGAAACTGATGTTAGCATGTAAGTTGTTTTTATTCCAGTTCATGCCGTATAGGTCAATTTCAATTCCTTTTGAAGCAAGTGTATTTAAAAAATCTAACCGATGTTTATCAGTATTGCCAATAAAACAAACTTTCAGTTTCTCTGGCTCCTTGCTACATGTCTCAAAAAGTTGTTCTGATATTTCAAAACCAAATGGCAACAACAAAGACCTTATATGATATTCAGTCTTCATCTTTTTACAAATGCCCCGGTCATAACTCATGAAAAGATCAAATAATGGGATAGATGCTGTCACATATTTGTTTCCACTACCCCTATCAGAAAAGATAAATGGGTTATCAGGATTATAATTTGCAAGCTTAGCTCCCTGCTCTTTCATCCATTCAAGGGTTGATGGGAATATTTCCATCCCCTTAAAAATAAAAACAACATCGGGTTTGTATATTGAAAATTTTTCCTTCAGTTCTTCATTTACTGTTTTCAATATACTGCTTAATCCAAGCCTGTACGTGATCTTGTTGATCAATGATTTTTGGTAATATGCCAAAAAAATATTTTGTGCCGCAAAGAATTCGATGTTGTCGATCAATTTATTTGCTGATAAATATTTTAAATAAGGGCGCTCTATGGCATACCTGCTATCTGCACCTATCATTAATACCCGCATGCTTATTTCTTTAATACTGCGTAAAGTTTTTGTTTGACTAACTTAAATATAAATACAGGTGTAAGCAATGAAATTATACTTGAGAAAATATAGATCATACGAATCTTCTGCCTGTTCCACCAATTCAATAATTTCAAATTTGTATTACGTGATGGCCGTACACCTCTTACCAAACCCCATGCTTCTGGAAATGCTCCGTTCTCTTTATAGTCGAGCACCCAATGTGGAAAGGTAGTAGCGTATATCTTTTTGAAAATAGAATAAATACGGCTTTGCGTAAGTGCATTCGAATCTCTTAATGCGCTCACCAGTACATTGATAACAGAAGGTAAACCTCCATCCACAATTTTATAATCTTTCCATGTTTTTGCAATCCGGTTACGGTAAGATTCTCTGAATTCCCCATTAAGCAGGATGTCTTTTATGATCAGTGGCTCTTCAATGCAAAACAATCTTGCCCCCATTGAAGTCATGAAAACGCCCAGGTACATTTGAGAATAAGCACTACCATCGTATCTAGAAGTGTTGTATTTATCAAACACATCTTTCTTGTATATCAAACCGCCAACAAAACTAAAACAGGAATAATTTCTTAATGCTGTTTCGGGCCCCGCTCCTATCACCCTGTTCCCCCAGGCACGTTTTACCAGTACATTATCCGACCTTTCTTCGATCATATTACAATAACCAACATCCGGATAATTATTTTGCTCGAGGAATGTCACGAGAAACTGTACGTGTTCCGGTTTATTAAATGTATCATCGTTACCAATTACAAATGCATAATCACCACTGGCCATTTCTATACATTTCCTGTAATTACGGTCAAAGCCAAGGTTCTTTATATTCCGGTCGTATACAATCGGAAATTTATAACGGGATGAAAGTTTAGTGATCTGCTCAGTAGTATCATCACTCGAGCAATCATCACTGATCACGATCTCAATATTGGGATATGTTTGCTCTTCAATGATCGCCAGGCTTTTTAACAGGTAATTAATGCGATTATATTGAGGTATGCATATAGATACTTTCATTAACTCATTTTGAAGTTGACAATATTGCTTCTATCCTGTCTATTTGCTTTGGATAAGTATTGTCCTTTGCAAATTCAATGCGCTGCTTTTCCAATTCAGGTGAATTATAAAATTGCAGGTTACCAATCACTTTTTGAAAAAGAGCTGGTAACTCACGGTTATGTGTGGCCTCACTCACCATTTGTACAAATTGGGGCATATCCTTATAAACACAGATATAATTTGAAACCACTACTTTACCTGTACTGATGTATTCAAGAAGTTTATGATAATTGGGGCCATTTCTGTTCTCAACAGTAAGGTCGTAACAGATCAGGAAAGCATCCATTCTTCGCAAGCCTGCAGGTAGTTGGTCGGCAGGAACCGCCCCGTGCAGAATAACATTTGTTTTAGCTTTTAACGTTTCAATGAATTGTACTGCTGCCGAATCGTTGGCTCCGCCAACATTTGTGTCCTTGAATTCATAACCGCCCCAGCATTCAAATAATATTGAAGGATTTTCTGTAATGATCTTAAGAAGTGTATTCCGGTCGATATCCTCCCGCAGGAGATTACCTGAAAATCCAACACGTATAGTAGCCGTGGTCTTTAACATCTTTTCATTAAAAAGAAATGCCTCTGATATACCATGGTTAATAAAATATTTAGAAACCTTGTAGCTTTCATACTTTTTTAATATCTCATTGGCAGTTGAAAAAATATATTGCGCTCCTGATGCTGCCCCAATTCCGGTCCTGTTAAGTGGATCATCAACAGGATGAAATATTTTCAATGCTTTAGAAGGAAAATATTGCAAAGGATAAACATGCGCAAGATCAAACGACCATACAATATCAACAGGCGCTTTTATCTTTTTAAGAATAGCCCTGATATGACGTTTTATCAGCAAATGAAACAACCCTTTGAAATGAAATTTCAAGTTATAAGGGAAGTCTATATTATCATTCACGATGTAAAGATCAGGATGATAATTGCTTGGAACGATCTCTACAGTCTCGATAAAATTCTTATCCTGGTAATTAGGAGGATTTAAAAAGTAAACCTTGTTTCCTCGCCTGGCAAGTTCAGCTGCATAGTGATGTTTTGAAACGAACATCTTTCCCCACGACTGTTGTGAAATAATCAGAATGGTCTTATTCGTGAGACTATACATTTCCGTTATTGATGACTTTGATAACCTTTGAAGGCGCTCCTATGTTCAAAGTATTTGCTGGGATATCTTTGGTAACGATAGCCCCTGCCGCAATGATCGCCCCTTTACCTATCGTGACACCAGGCATGATAACAACATTGGCGCCTACCCAGACACTGTCTTCAATAACAACCGGTTTTGCATTGGCTTTTCCTTTCCATGGAGCCACCACATTCGCAGTTGTATAATCATGATCATGTGTATAGATCGTACAACGTGGACCAAGCGCTACATTGTTTCCAATATTGATTCCGGCACTCATATCCAAAATAGAAAAGTCGCCAACAAAAGAATTATCTCCTATCTGCAATTTTCCTTTCAATCCTGCTTCCCTAGAAAATACCTGGCTTTGTATACCGATCGTAACATTGTCTCCAATTGCCCAATCATCATTTGCATATCCTCTTGAGAAATTACCAAACGAAAATTGTTTGCCGGTACTGAGTTTCGCATACGAGATCAATGCGGCACCTTCCTGCAAAACATTTTTATCACCAAGTCTCATCAAATTGCCAGCTGAACAACCAATGGTCACGTTACGTTCCAACTCAACATAATTCCCTAGAATTATACTACCCTTCCCTTCTACTTTTATTGAATGCGATAGTTTGATGCCATGCCCTGCCTTAATCCGAATGATATTATATATAGTATAGCACCGTTTTGCTACTGCAAAAAAAAGAGCCTTTATATAACTAGTGAACATCTAAGAAGTTGATAAACTTTTATAAAAATTTATTTCTTCTTTCAAACCTTTAAGATCATAACCAACCAGACTTTTTATTGCATCTTTAAATGCCTGGCGTTTGTGGTATTTGAATACTTTATTAATGGTTTGTTTGTCCAAAGGACAATCAGGATCCAACAAGTAATTTCTTACAATACCCCTGTAAATATTTTTATACTTGTGGTAATCCGACATTTCTTGCGAACTATGTATCCTGTACCACACGATACCTCCTTGTATAAGAACCACGGGATTTTTTTGAGCAAGCCTGTGCCACATATCATGATCTCCTGCCATTCTTATTGGCCTGAAGCCTCCAACCTGGTTAAAAAAATCTCTTTTGATTATTGAAGATAATGGTGCTTTATTAAAAAGTGTAGGACCAAGGTAATGATATTCATAAGCCTCTTTTGGAGAAAGCGTAAATGGGAATATCTGTTTGTTATCCTGTTGAAGCGAGCACAATCCCCACGAAACATTGGGGAATTTCTCCATTGAATCAACGAGTATTTCCAAACCATGAGGATAGATCAGGTCATCAGCATCAACGTATTTCAGATATTTTCCGCTGGCATGCGATGCAGCCCGGTTCCTGTTCGGGTAATCTCCCAGGTTAGTTTCATTTACAAACACTTTTACCCTGCTGTCTTTTTCAGCGAATGACCTGGCAACCTGTACTGTAGTATCTGTAGACCTGTCGTCTACAATAATTATTTCGAAATTCTTATAAGTAGACGCAAGCACACTTGTGATTGCTGCTGCAATGTATTGCTCCCTGTTATAGGCAGTCATCAATACACTTACAAGAGGGCCGTCAGTCATGAGTATTTTTTTACTGGTTTATGAGTTATACTAATTTATGGTCTTCCAGCTTCAACATATAAGGATTCATGCGCTCTCCAATCAAGGTCCAGCAATAACACAGGATCGTTACCTTTCCTATAACTTTCCTTCCTGATATTTACGAAGCCAGCTGCTTCCAGAATTTTTTTCATGGTCTCAAAATCATAAATGAAGAGATGGCCATGTCTTCTAAAAAGTTCATTAATCCTCGACATGCCGGTAATATGTCCTTCTTCATATGGAAAATGAACAGTTTTACCATTTTTTCTTTCATGATATAGGTCAAAGTAAAGTTCTCCATCCGGTACAACTATGCGTATGATACCACCAGGTTGCAGCATGCGAAAGAATTCTTTGCAATTTTCTTTAAATGCATCTAAAGTAATATGTTCCATGCAATGCTCTGTATAAATACCCTTTAATGATTGATCAGGTAGTGGGTATTTCTTTTTAGTTATATCCCAGCAGATATCAATTGCAGGCTCCCAGTTGTAATCAAGGTTAATAAAATTTTCCTTTGGATATGGGCCGCAGCCTACATTCAGGTAAAGTGATTTCTTTTTTCTTACGAATAATGAATTGCCTCGTATTATCTCACTAACGGCTGTTCTCACTTTTGCATAGGAAGTGATACTTCTCATATTATTTTGGATATTTTATAGGTAAGTGAATAACTGAAAGAAGTTTCAATCCTTACTTATTTAGATACTTTCGATCAACGATCTGTTGTCTAAATGCAAGTTGAATTTTACTATTTCTCAATTACATGCTATTTTAAAACAAGGAAATAATTGGTGGTCTTAAATATTTCCATGTCGGTATTGTACTTTGTTACAGGAACCAGCCCACCGGATAATACCTGGAAGAAATGATAACGGGAGGAAAGTAGTTCCCAAAAATCATTAAAGAAAATTCTTGCTGTGATATTACCGGCTCCAAATTCAAATTGAATATTTTTTATCCGTTTCTGATCTATCAGGTTCATTGCTCCAGATAAAACTTTATATTCTGCCCCTTCAACATCTATTTTTAAAAAATCAATGATCTTAATATTGTTCTTTTCAGCGTAATGATCAAGCTTCACTGTTTCAACTGTTTCTTTTTTATTATCATCGAATGGCCTGATCGGCACTTTCAAATTCAGTAGTGACCCCAGGTCCGAACCATGTTCATCTGTATATAAATAGCCTGTAGAATTTGTATCACTTAATGCAAATTGATTAACAATAAAAAAATGATCGGGGTATCTTGACGAATTAAATTGTTCTTTTAGCATCGGCACATTTGATATGGCTGGCTCAAACAAATGCAATTGCAACTTTTTTTGTCCTTTTACTTCCGCCATAATATGCGATGAATACTGTCCTTTGTTTGCTCCAACATCAAATATCGTTGCTTCGTTGCCCGGCGACGCCAGTATTTTTTTTATAACATCCAGCTCACCGCTTTTCTCAATCGGATTCCCTGTTAGCCGCCCCATTCCCAGTAAACCGATACGATAAATATATTCCCAGCTTTTAAAATACCTGTGATCCTGCATGGAATAACCAAAGATCCTGTTGATCAATTTTCCAAAAAGAAGAAGCAAGTTTTTCAAACGTTCAATTTAAGTTTTCAATTATAAGAATAAGAGGATATCAATGAGAATTCCCATTCCATTACTTTAATTTTCTCAATAGTTTAGTCAGCCTCTCAGGTATATACCGTTGATCTAGTTTTGCTCCAACCTTTTTCTTTTGAATCGTTTTGGTTTTATAAAAACTCTGATACCTGGCAAACAACTCGTGGTACAGTGTGGCTGTTTTCTTTATCTCGTATGTTTCGATGATCTTTTCCCTGCAATGCATGCTCAAACGTTTCAACAATTCGCGATCATGATACAATTCGATAATTGCATTTGCAAATGCCGCATTGTCATTTACCGGTAAGCAATAACCGATGTCTTTCGTTACGATCTCCGGGATGCTGCCTTCTAATTGGCTTATAACAGGTACTACGCCTGCACTCATAGTTTCCAATAAAGAAACCGGTGTTCCTTCAAATTTTGTTGGCAATACAAATACGTCCTGCTCTATGCAAACATCGATCACCTCTTTATTTGTTTGCGGAGAGATGAATCTTACTTTATCTTTTTTATTCCATTTATTTTTCAGTTCATCAAGTTCGGGTCCATTACCAATACACACCCATTCAAAATCAATATTTCGTTCCCTCAGTATATCGTTGATGAGTAACAAATCATATATTCCTTTTGAAGCAACCATCCTTCCTAAGAACAGAAGGCGCAATGTTCTTCTTTCCTTATCATATTTCCTTGTATTTGCAGGCACAGGAACACCATGCTTCATATAAAAGATATCTTTATTTCGGTGAGGGAATAATTTTAAAAGCCCCTGTTGTATCGCGGTATTATGACAAATAAAAACATCCACCACATGCCCATACTCTTCTGCCAACCTTAAATTGTATTGATCATGTACCAGCTGGTAAGTTGTTTGTTTTACAGGGTAATGATCCAGCATGGACATTTCATTATTATAGTTCAACACAAGTGCTCCTTCTTCATCAGGCACCAGCTTTCTTAGTCGCTTTAATGTTTGGTGATAGTTTTCATTACTGCTATAATGGAAATGAATTTCTTTGTCTACAGGATAATGAATATCGGCTTTTGCCATTTTTGATTCTTCCAGGTCAAGATGAATGACACATTGATACGAACCTGGGATAGGATTTGCAGTAAGGTTATAATTTAATGAACTAACGCCCCCCAGTTTATTATCAATAAAGTAAGTAATATTCATTTTTCTCAACTAAGAAACATTCTGCAAAAACCATGAGGCTAGCTTTTCTATTCCCTTTTCCAACTTTGTTGAAACGTAGAACCCAAGTTCATTTAGTCTTGAAATATCAGCACGCCAATTCAGTGGATCTCCCTGGCGGACCTGCTTGTTGAAATTTATCATTGGCCTGGAAGGCATATGATCAAATAACTTATTAACTGCATCGCTAACACTTGTTTCATTGCCGGAAGCAATATTATACACTTCCCCATTCATGGCAGCATGTTCAAGAATAAAATGAAATGCTTCAGCAACATCATCAATAAAAATAAAATCCCTGCTTTCATTCCCTGTTCCCCATAACTCTATCGAATCATTATTCTTATTATATTTTTGAAATGTATCCCAGAATATCTGCTTTTTTAAACCGGGACCATAAATAGAAAACGGTCTGGCAATAGCAATTGACAATCCAAACAACTGGCTATATTCTTTACAAAGTTGTTCGGCCATTAATTTATGCCAGCCATAAGGAGAGATGGGATTGCATGCAGCAGTTTCATTCACCGGTAACATACCGGGGTTGCCATATACTGCGGCGCTTGATATATGAAGATAGCGACAAGATGCATTGTGTTTCCTGATCGCATCAAGTATTTGTATTGTTTGAGATGTATTGGATTCAAAATCTTCAAATGGATGTGTCACTGAATAATTCACATTACCACTACCTGCTGCATTGATACAATGATCAAATTTTTGTGATGAAAAAATATGATCCCATTGCAGGCCCGTTTTTTTAACATGAAAAGCAGTGAACAATGAAGCATTTGTGTCTACGATATCGCAACCATATACATCAAATTTTTTCAAAGCGAAATAATTTGAAAGATTCTTTCCTATAAATCCCTCTGCTCCAAGAATGAGTATCTTCACGGTTTAAATATTATTGCCTGCCCTGTAGGCAATGATAAAATTTCCACTCCCTTTTCTTTTGCAAAATCATCGAAAGCAAGTTTTTGATTGATATGCTTGCTAAAGCCGTAATCATCCAGCACCATTACAGCGCCGGAAACCATTTTTGGCCAGAAAAAATGTGCAGCAGCAATTTCAGGCGCTACACAATTCATGTCAATAGATAAATAAGCAACCTTTTCAGCATCGCATTCTATAAGTGTATCAGGCACGGCACCTTTGATGATCTTTACACGAAAATCTTTGAATGTATTAACAACTTCCTTATATACATCTTTATAATTCCCGAAATAACTCTGGATACCTGTTTGTTTTTCAACTTCGCTCACCAGGTCTTCTACCAGACCTGAAAAAGTATCAAAAAGATAAAATGTTTTATCGAGTTTTTTAAAATCAGTGTATTCAATAACCGCCCTTGAATAAGCGCCTGTATTAACACCACATTCAATAAAATCTCCTTCCAGTTTTTTTACATGATCTGCCATCCAGCAAACGATATAGGTACGCCATTGCAAGGTGAATCCTTCCCATGGATTTGTAGCAACAGCTGTTGCATATGCTTTTGCAAATCTTTCTTCTTTGATAAAATCACAATTGTTACTTGTACAAAGGCTGTCGGTGTCGTAAGTGATAGGACCAAGAAAATGATCAGATAAAAGCTTCGACTTATTTGTAAGAAAACGATAATTATCCTTTATCCATTTAAGCCTTTGCAGTTGTCGCGTTAAGAACATTTATTTACGATGATTAATTTGTGTATTTAATGATCTCTGTTTTATTTGGATTAACAACCACAGCATATGCTGGTACATCTTTCGTTACAGTTGTATTTGATCCGATGATCGCTCCCCTTCCAATAGTAACCCCTTTTAAAATAGTTGCGTTGAATCCAATCCAGACATCGTCCTCAATAATTACTTCTTCTTCCCTGAGGTCTACTGCACTTTGCAACTCTCCGGTAGAGAAGATGTGCTTAAAATCTTCATGGCGTTCTGCTGCATTCAAAGGATGAGATACATTGTCGTGAATATTCACATCATGAGATACCAATACACGGTTACCTATCGTAATTTTTTTTGCTGACCAGATCCTACTGCCTTTTCCAACAAAAGTATTATCGCCAATGATGATCTCTCCTCCGTGTTTGAATATCATCAACTCGCCTGTGATAAGACTTTGTTTGCCGATCACGATCTTTGTTTTATCATTTTGTGAATTCTGAATATATGCTTCGCTCCTTAGTTTTGCTTCAGGATGAATGGTAGCTAACTGATCATAGGCTTTACGTAATGTATCAAGATTACGTGCATCATATTCCAGCTTACCAATTGCGAATATCTTATAACATATATAACGTAGAAAGCGTTTCACTATAATTACCTGTTGATCCGGCCTGCCTTTGCTTTAATGAGCAGGTACAATGTATTTTTTCTTCTTTTAAGGAGATGCAATTGTTTCTTATATAGACTCCGTGCAATAGGTTCGGTAGTTTTTCGGTTTTGAATGATCATATCAAGGAACCGCATTACATTTTCATCTTCTATAAAATGCGGCAGCTTATTGTCGGGGAATATCGGTTCTGATAAAATCTTTATTGCTTCTTTTTCATCAGCATCGATCTCCAGAATCCTTTTTATCAGCAGTTCTTCCGTTGCGAAATCATTGTAGTTAAGAAATCTTTTTTTATTAAAATCATTTTCTATTAAAGGATTTCCCCAATAAAGAGGAATGCAACCCATTGACAATGGTTCAAGTATCTTTTCAGTTACGTAACCCGGATAGGACGAATTCTCGAATGAGATCACGAACTTATAATCTTTTATAAATTCAAGTTTGTCTTTAACGGGGCCGCCTACATTATTCAATGCCCTACCTCCTGAATCTACGTGCTTAATTTTTGAAAGCCGGTGAAAAAAATTGATCCTTTTTTTTGAATGTGCATTCGAAACTACCATGCTGCAGAATTTCTTCTTGCTGCGCCACATGGCTGTTATTTCATCTATTGACTGAATTTTTGTTAAGTCACCTGCCGCTTTTGCAAGGCTGCCACTGAAATATTGTAATCCAAGGTATATAACGTAAAGCGGTAGCCGGTAATGATTTTTCCTGTCGATATAATCAAAACTCATTGCATAATCACATCCCGAAAAATCCGGCCTTATATTTTCTCCTGAAAAATATATGCGAATGCAATTATAATTCAGGTAATCTTTTCCATAGTTAGAATAGAAGATGATCTCGGGATCATCACTGATCGTAACATGATAGTGTTTTGAAAGAAGGGTAAAAAAATAATTGTTCTCTTTTACAAAGCCTGGCCAGAAATCGATAAAATTTATCCTGATACTTTCCATACTACTTTCTTACGAACAATACATTCCCCATATCTGCACCTTTCGGAAGCGCTTCGATCACAGCTTTGAATCCCTGTGTTTCCAGCCATTTACTGTAATCTTTATAAAGCACTGCATTCTGGTATGTTTCTGTTAAACTTACTTCCGTGTGAATACAGGTTACTGTTGAAAGCATTTTTTTTGAAGCCTGCAATGTCTGTAATTCAAATCCCTGCATATCCAGCCACAAAAAATCAATTTTATCGATCTTATTCTTTGCTGCCCAGTCATCCAGCGTGAGCGTTTCTACATTTATTTTTTTTGTAAAGAAAACATCGGGGTGAGATTCAAGATGCCCGGTTGGTTGCAGCAATGAACTACTTGCATCTGAATTTCCACTGCTGACAAACATTTCTGTTTGACCTGTTGAAGTACTCAATGCAATTTTATAACAGGTGATATTGGAATATGATCTTGTATTGCGTAATAGGTTGTCATAAATTTCCGGGACAGGTTCAAATGCATGTATCTTACTTTTAGGAAAGACCCTTGCAAGTTCTACTGAATCTGATCCAACATGCGCACCGCAGTCTATAATAACCGGGTCACCTGGAAGATATTTTTTTAATTCGGCTTTGCTGATCGCAAAACTATCCCCAGGCTTTTTGATCCCCCATTTTTGTTCAAGGAAGAATTTTGCTTCCAGTTTGAGTTTTAAAAATATTTTATTAATGATGTTCATACAACTTACCTGGATTTATATTTTCTCTTATTGATCTATGCGTTGAAATTTGATCTCAGAAGCGCCGTATCCCCAACTTTGTATAACACCTACATGTCTCTTGGCGATTCCGTCGTTTCTTATTTCAAATTGAATACAGTCATCACAAAGATCAAGTACTTCAACACCGGGAATAACGAGTTCAATTCCGAGTTTAAATTTACCTATTGCAAGATCCAATTCTTCGGTCCTTATCTTTATTGTATTCTCACCTGGTTGCAATGCATATAATTCAGGAATGAAATAATTTGTGCAACCAAATGCCAGTGGAAATCCTAGTTCATCTTTCAATTTAAGATTCACACTGATCCTTGATGATACAGAAGAATATATTTTTAAAGTAAGATCCATGCGAAAAAATGACAGCTGCGCATCATCAACCAATGCAGCTTCCTGCAGGAATATTCTTTTTCCTGCAGGAATGCCATCACGCATAAACATGGTTCGTGAGTTAGCATCAGACTGATCAAAGCTTAAATATTTCGCCAATGAATCGTTCACGCTTCCCTGTAATATCTTTTCCCCTTTGTGCAGGATGATGGCAGATGAACAAAGTGATTTGATCGCAGCAATATTATGACTCACAAATAAAACAGTGCGGCCTTGTTGTGTGCTCACATCTTCCATCTTGGCAAGACATTTTTTTTGAAACTGTGCATCTCCTACTGCAAGCACTTCGTCCACAATAAGAATATCCGGTTCAAGATGAGCAGCTACTGCAAATGCCAAACGTACATACATGCCACTGCTATATCTTTTTACAGGTGTATCCAGGAATTTTTCAATTTCTGCGAAATCAACAATAGCATCGAAATGTTTTCTTATTTCATTTTGAGACATGCCAAGTATGGCACCATTTAAAAAAATATTCTCCCGACCGGTTAGTTCCGGATGAAATCCAGTACCAACTTCCAGTAAAGAAGCTACTTTTCCTTTTATGCCAATTCTACCTGATGTAGGTTCCGTGATCCTTGAAAGTATTTTTAGCAAAGTACTTTTACCGGCACCATTGCGTCCAATGATTCCTACACGATCACCATCCGTTATTTGAAAATTTATATTTTTAAGCGCCCAGAATTCTTCTTTGGTAACTGTCGCTGCAGATTTCCACCCGGGGAATGAAAATATTTTTTTTGCTTTTTTTGTAAGCACATCCCTTAACGCAGTGTATCGTTCCCTGTTCTCGTGGAGAATGGTAAAAGACTTTGATAATTCGCTAACCTCTATAACTGTTGACACGTTGAATTATTTAGATATTATCTGCAAACGATTTTTCAACTTTCCTGAAATAATAAATACCGAGTATTGTAAAAAGCAATGTGATCGCAACGGAAAAGATAAATGGTTGCCATTGCATCGGATCACCCAACAGGCACCACCTGAAACCATCAATTACTCCTACCATTGGATTCAATGAATACAGCACCCGATATTTTTCATTGATAACAGCACTGCTAAAACCAACGGGCGTGATATACAATCCAAACTGGATGATAAAGGGAATGATATAACGAAAATCACGGTACTTCACGTTAACTGCAGTAAGATACAGACCTACCCCAAAAGCACAAACAAAAGCAAGCAGTATAAATACAGGAAGAAAAATGATATGCCATGATGGAATAAACTGGTACCAGATAAACATGGCCACCATGATACCAAAGGATATTCCCAGGTCAACAAGACTTGTGATGACAGAACTAGCTGGTATGATCATACGTGGAAAATATACTTTTGTTATCAGGTTTGAATTTCCTATCAGAGAATTACTGGATTCACTGAGGGCATTACTGAAGAACTGCCAGGGGAGCATACCCGCAAATACCATCAATGCATAAGGCGCCATGCTTGGGTTTTTCAGGTTAGCAACTTTGCTGAAAACAAATGTAAAGATGATAGTAGTAAGCAAGGGTCGGATGACACTCCACGCTGCTCCGATAACAGTTTGTTTATACCTGACCTTTATATCACGTTTACTAAGTATATAGAATAATTCCCTGTACCTCCACAGGTCTTTCCAATAATTTTTTTCTGTCCTGCCCGGCTCAATGATAAGCGACCACTGCCCTTCAGTTGCTGTCTGTATTTTTTTTTCGTTAGCCATTAAGCAATTAATTTTTCGATCCTGGCTTTATAAGTATCATAGCCGAATTCATTCATGAGTAATTTGTGATCTGGTATATAAGCCGTTTTATTGATCATGATCCTGTTGATCGCAGCTGCAATAGCGTTCACATCAAGTGGATCGACCAATGTACCAAGTTTTCCGTGACACAAAGCATCTACGGACCCATCACTGTTGCCCGCTATCACCGGAAGCCCATAAAACATCGCTTCAATAAAAACGATACCGAAGCCTTCCTTCATACTCGGCATTACATACACGTTTGAATTTGAAAAATGGTCTATCAATTCTTCTTCTTTTATAAATCCTGCGATGGTAACTATATCTGTCAATCCAAGTTCATTGATAAGATCATCCAGGTAAGCTTTTTCTTTTGCATCATAGCTTCCTGCCAACAAGTATCGCAATTCAGGGTGCACTTCTTTTAAAGTAGCAAGTGCATATAATACTTTGTCGTACCCTTTGTATTTTTCTGTAGAGGATAATCTGGTAAGTGTAAACAATACTACATCCTGTTCATTATATCCATATTTTTTTCGCATTGTGCTTGAAAACTTAACTCTCCTGGCGTCTTGCAAAAAAGGATCAAGGCAATTGTTCAATACTTTACATTTCGAAGCAGGCACCTGGTGCATTTCCTGTAATTTTTCTGAAGTATAACTGCTTACCGCAAATATTTTATCACAACATGCAAGCATTTTCTTTTTCCTTGGGCTGAGCAACTCCCATACTTCAATACCATGTGCGAACAGGATGATCTTTGTGGATGGAGCTATTTTTTTTATCAGCCAGCCAACAAGCAAGAGATTGATATGGCTTAATATGACTGTATGGCTTTTTCTTCCTTTAAGCAAGGAAGTAAATATAAAGCTAAAACGGCGGCCATCGAAACCATGAAATATATCTGAAGGAAAATATTTGTTGTTATTCGCATCTGCCTGGCTATCGTGCATACAAAAAACCTGCCCTGTTGCATTACCTGCGATGCTCATTTCATAGATAGCTTTACCAACAACTCTACATACTTTTTCAATACCGCCTGTTGCAGAAAAAATCTTGAGTGTGAGAAATAATATCTTATTTGCCAATGATCAAAAATTATTGATAAATTCCCTCATTGAAGAATCACAGTTTATTATTTCTTAAAATAATAAGCGACATTAAATGAGACCAGTGCATTTTCCCGTTTAAAAAATTGTGATAACTTTCTTTGGAATTCTTATCACCGTTTTCCATTAGCTGTTTCACATAAGAACTACTACTTAACCATTTAAAGAATGGAAAACTAAAACCCATTTTCGGGCGATCCCATATCGGGCGGGGTAAAATATCGTTGAAACAATTAATAAGTATTTGTTTTGGTAAAGCTCCCTCATATTTAACACGAGGATCGATTTTACATGCTAGCCTCACGAGGTCATCGTCAAGAAAAGGCACCCTGATCTCAACACTATGTATCATACTCATTACATCAGAATCGCGTAAGAGCTGATTTTGCATGTAAAGATTAAACTCCATCCAGCTTGCCTGGTTTTTATTATCTATATTACTGATATCATTCAATATAGGCTGATCATTTAATATTGTCCAGACCTCTTTTTCATAAGTACCCAATTGCCTGGCTATTTCATATGAACTGAAATGGCCTCTTAAAAAAAGATAGATACCTTTTATTCCCTCCATTTCGAGGTAAGCCATCCGGTTGAGTTTTTTTAAGCTGCTACGTTTACCCGATCTTGTTATAAAGCCGGGTAAAGATTGTAATTTCTTTGCCAGGTCAAAACGTTTAAAAGAAGGATACCCTCCAAAAAGTTCATCTCCACCAATGCCGGATAATACTGCTTTCATTCCATTTGAAGCAGCATTCTTGCTAATGAACCAGGTATTGATCCCATCACAACTCGGCATATCCATGCTTTGCAATATTTTTTCAAAAGAATCATGAAACTCTTCTTCTTTTAATAAATGCTGATGGTGATGGCACTGAAGTTTTTGTTGTAACATGTCCTGGTATTTTTTTTCTGAATACGCAGGCTCATCAAAATAGATCGATAAAGTATTTAGATCTGAATGCTTATATTTAGCGGCAAGGGCAGCAATGATCCCGGAGTCCAGTCCTCCACTCAGAAATACACCTAATGGGGCATCCGCTAAAAGGTGGCGCTTAACAGCTGCTTCCAGCGATTCTTTTATTAAGTTATTTACATCGTGAACATTATTTAATTCATGAGTATAACTATAATGTGTAAATGATTGCAGGCTTACTGAATCATTTTTTAATTCATATTTTAGAAAACAGCCTTTGTGAAGTGGCTTTACCTTAGCGAGTGTGGTTACAGGCTCAGGTATGTGTCCATACGCCATCAGGTAAACCGGCCAGTTTGTATTTGCAACCTGCAGGTCTTTAACAGGTTTAAATGATCTTACCTCTGAAGCAAAAACAAGCAGCCCTTTATCAACTGAATAATATAAAGGTTTTATACCGGAAGGATCTCTCACGAGAAACAATTGTTTGTCCATATTGTCCCAAATAGCAAAAGTAAACATGCCCTTAAGTCTTGAAAAGCTTTGGCTATGCCATTGTGCAAAAGCTGCCAGAATAACCTCTGTATCAGTGTGGCTTTTGAAATGATGACCGAGTTGGAGTAGTTCTTCTTTAAGGGTGAGAAAGTTATACAACTCACCATTATAAGTAATAAAATAACGGTTGTTGTAAGACATTGGCATGTGCCCATCAGGAGTTAGATCAATAAGCGCAAGACGCCTGTTGCCTAATACGAGTCGATCGTTTTCTGAAACATAATAACCTTCGTCATCGGGGCCCCCATGTTGCTGAAGATCACACATTGCGTGCACCAGCTCTTCAATGACCTTTATGGCCATATCTGCACATACCATCCCTGCAATTCTACACATGCACTATAGACAGGTTCTTAGTATTTACGGGGTTTGTGTAATAGAAATAATTCTTATCGAAATTATTATAGGTGGAAGTAAGTCCTTCCTCAAGATCTATAACAGCTTTCCAGCCGAGGTGACGGATCTTATCTACATTTAGCAATTTACGAGGAGTACCATCGGGTTTAGACTCGTCAAAAACAATATTGCCTGAATAGTTGGTTATCTTTTTAATTATAGTTGCCATTTCCTTGATCGTATAATCCAGCCCTGAACCTACATTAATAATTTCAGGGGATTCATATCGCTGCATCAGGAAATAACACGCCATTGCAGCATCATCAACATGCAAAAATTCACGCCTTGGTTTGCCGGTTCCCCAAACAGTTACAACAGGCTCTCCTTTTAGTTTCGCTTCATGAAATTTGCGCAAAAGAGCGGGGAGTACGTGTGCATTCTGTAAATTATAATTATCGCCGGGGCCATAAAGATTGGTTGGCATTACGCTGATAAAACGGCTACCAAATTGACGATGATAAGCCTGGCACATTTTTATACCTGCAATTTTTGCAATGGCGTAAGCATCATTTGTAGGTTCCAATACTCCTGTCATCAGGTAATCTTCCACGATAGGCTGGGGTGCATTTTTGGGATAGATACAGCTACTTCCGAGAAAAAGTAATTTTTCAACACTGTTCTTATACGCTGCATTTATGATATTATTTTGAATCGCGAGATTGTCATAAATAAAATCAGCAGGATAAGTTTTATTGGCCATAATACCGCCTACTTTCGCGGCTGCAAGAAATACATAATGAGGTTGTACAGTCTCAAAAAAATCATTCACCAGTCTTTGATCTCTCAGATCCAATTCTTCCGAACTACGGGTAATAATATTTGTATATCCTTTCTTCTTCAACAATCTTACAATCGCACTTCCGACTAATCCCGTATGTCCTGCAACATATATTTTATCCGTAATTTTCATTAAAGAGCTGTTAAAATTAATGTGTTAAGTTACAATTTTTTTCCCGAATATTTTAATATATTATTTAAATACACTATATAATATTGGCTGGTTCCAGGTTTTTTTTATCAAAAAAAGCAACAAGCTGAATACCCATACTATCTATTTTTACTCTCGCACGGCTGCCAGTTACTTCAACAATTATACCATGATAATTCATCATCACGCCCTGTTTAATCATTACCTTAGTATTTACGTCCAGCTGCCTTTCCACTACTTTAACATCACTGAATTCCTGTAAGAATTTTTTGATCGTATTTATCTCAAATTCCTTCACCCTGGCCGGTTTCCCTAACCAATATACGTAGTTAATGATGCCATCGATTTTCTTTATATCCCATTTTTTTTGCTCGTTGACCTTTACAAAAACATAACCTTTAAAAAGTGGCTCCAGAACAATTTTATTCCGATCGCTCCATTTCTTCATTACTTTATTAAGTGGGCAATAATTCTCAATACCTTTTTCCAACAATGTTAAAGCAACCTTCTTTTCCCATCTTGGCCTGGTGTATACCACATACCATGACTGTTCATTTTCCTTCATGTACAAAGCTTCGCTGTCCCTCAGTTACATGTTAATTAACTGAAGGCGATGTGTTATGAGATCTATTTTATTATTCACTATTTGATTTTGAACAGCTTTTTTAATAGTGATCCGATGTTCCAAAGGTTTTTGAAACCTGGTTGATTTTCATCTGCAAGGTAGTAACTGTTACTTCCTCCATCTGCGCCATAACCGTAACCATAACCATAGCCATAGCCATAACCATAACCATAACCATTGCCGTAGCCACCAAAGCCATAATTCAGAATTGATATTCCCCTTGGTTTGATACCATTGAAAACAATACTCATGTTGTTGAATTTCTTCTCCCTGTTAAATCCATCGATCATTCGAAGGAAAACTGCTGGTGTTACGGCATGACGGATAACGAAAATGGTTGTGTCAGCATATGTACTTAATAATTGTGCATCTGTAACGGGACCAATTGGAGCTGTATCAATAATGATAAAATCAAATTGTTCTTTTATTTTACTCATCATTACCGCAAATTCTGGTTTGCCAATCAACTCAGTAGGATTTGGCGGGATGGGACCAGAGGAAACAACGAATAAATTTTTGTAACCGGTTGGTTTAATGATATCTTCAATTGTACATTTACCAACAATATAGCTACTGATACCCGGATCTTTGCTTAGGCCAAATTTCTTACTGATCCTGGGTTTACGAAGATCCATTTCCAGTAACGCAACCTTTTTACCAGTAAGGGTAATACTGATTGCCATATTAACAGCAATAAAGCTTTTACCCTCTCCCGAAACACTTGATGTAATAAGCAGTGTATTATGCTTTTCATCAAATCCCATAAAAGCGAGATTTGTTCTTAGGGAACGAAACTGTTCAGCTATAACTGTACGCTTTCCTTCTTCAATTGCAATTGCATCCTTGGTTTTTGATTGAACGATTTCTCCAATTACCGGAACTCTTGTCTTATTCTCAATTTCTGATCTGAATAATATTTTATTATTGAATTGTTCAAATACTTGAACATACATTAAAAAGATCCCAAGCCCGATCATAAAACCCATCCAGTAAAAATTACTTGCCACAGGTCTTATTGGCCCATAGGAAAAACCCTTTTCAAGCACCCTTAGATCAGCACTTGTAGATGCCGACGACAAAGCTGTTTCTTCTTGCTTTTGAAGCAGGTAGCTATAAATATTGTTTTTGATTACCTGCTGGCGATTAATTTGTAAAAGGTCTTTTTCCTTCTCAGGGATTTGTTTAAGCAGGTTATCGTACAAACTTATTTTTGCATTAATACTATTTATTTCAGCATTAAAGCTTGACCTAATATTCGTTATGTTTTCGTGTATATCTTTTTTGATTCCATCTACTTTTGATTGGGCAAGTATCACAACATCGCTTTTATCGCCGGCCACAGCTTTTGCATTGTCAAGTTCGAATTCTGCAGTGTATAATTGTCCAAGCAAGGAAGCTAAAGTAGGGTCATTCACCAATGCCAAACCAGCCGGCACAGTCCCGCGTTGCTTTCCTTTACTGTTCACATAAGTTTCAATACTACCTAATACATCTAATTGCAAATCGAGCGTGCTCTTAGCTTTATCAAATTCGTTTACATTGGTTGCATATAGTACAGCCTGGCTACCCAATTCTGTAGCGCCTGCTGAAGCTTTAAAATATTGTATGCCTCTTTCAACGCTATCAAGTTGCTTACTTACAGAATTCAACCTGTCTCTTATGAACATAAGGGTTTTGGTTGCTATCTGGTTTTTATCATCAATAGCTGCCCTGTTATACACCTGGAAAAGTTTATTCAAAATATTGATGCCTTTTTCCGGAACAGGTGTTTCCAGCTTAAGATCGATTACTGTTGATGCTTTCCAGCACATTGGGATCCTAAGCTTAGAATTCCACGTGGACAAGTTGTCGCG
>JADMIO011429243.1_pt1 | contig 64435 bp, 55 predicted proteins | sample 8958161 | NCBI WGS metagenome assembly JADMIO01 (sample SAMN16585339, study PRJNA669376) | soil metagenome | isolation source: Crop rotation soil | place: USA: Cullars Rotation, Alabama | collected 2011 | reverse complement strand
CGCGACAACTTGTCCACGTGGAATTCTAAGCTTAGGATCCCAATGTGCTGGAAAGAAGCCCGCCGCAGATATTGTGCGTCTTTCCGATCTAGCAGACGACGTCATCGAGGTCGACCGTGTCGAGCTGCGAGACGGCAATACGGCTCGCTCCGTAGCAAAGATCATGCGCCTCGTGGCAGAGATCAGGCGCCGCCGGTTCGATCTCGTCATCGATCTTCACAGCCTGTCCGAGACAAATTTGCTCGGGTACCTGGCTCGCATCCCGCGCCGTCTGTATGCCAACCGCGAAAACCGATCATTAGATCGGCTCGCTAATTTTCGTCCGCGGCCTCCCGCGGAGGATAAAGCACGACATGTCGCAGATCGGTATATGGATGTGCTTCGTCCGGTTGGCATCGAGGCCAGAGCCGTGCCGTTTTGTTTTGACGTATCGGGTATCGACGAGCCCCCGAACGCGACCGGGGTGACAGGGTCGATAGGCATTTTCCCTGGTGCCGGCCATCCGAGCCGCTGCTGGAGCCTAGTGAATTTCGCGAGGCTAAGCCATGGGTTGGCCGCGGCCGGGCACAGGATCACCGTCTTTTTGGGTCCGGAAGAATCGAGTTTGCGATCTGATATCTCAAATACGTTTCCGCCGTCGGTCTCGATCGTCGACGGTCTAACGTTGAGCGGCTTTATTCGAGTTGTGTCGCACGTGGATCTGTTCATCTGTAACGACACCGGACCGATGCACCTCGCCGCTTGCGCGGGCGTTCCTGTTGTCCTGTTGATGGACGAGCGGGCCCCGATGACCTATCTGCCATTGACGGATAAGCTGGTCGTTGTGCGTCATCGAAAGCTCGCCGACATCACCGTGGACGAGGTCATGAACGCATCAATGCGTGCTCTGGAGGGGCAATATGACAAACGTGATCTCGCGTGATAATCTCGTTTTTCCAAATCTTTTCTTTGGCAGTTTATGGTTGAGGAATTTGCGTTCGACCAGACGGAAGAACGCCGTAAAGTACGTCAAAACGGCATCGGCTGGGTCGAGGTGATCGTCGGGTCGATGTTTTCAGGCAAGTCCGAAGAGCTGATACGTCGCCTGAACCGGGCACGGATCGCACGACAAAAGGTGCAGGTATTTAAGCCCGTAATAGACGCTCGCTACTCGTTCGAGGAGATCGCATCGCACTCGGGTCTAAAGCATCTGAGTCTCCCCGTCTCGTCTACGGCGGAAATGCTCTCAAAACTCGATCCGGAGACGCAGGTCGTCGGCATCGATGAAGGCCAGTTCTTTGATATGGCCATCATTGATGCCGTCAACTATCTTGCCGTGTCGGGGAAGCGCGTCATCGTTGCGGGGCTTGATCAGGACTATACCGGCAAGCCTTTTGAGCCGATGCCGCAACTACTTTCGATCGCTGAGTTCATTACAAAGACACATGCGATCTGCGTCAAATGCGGCTCGACGGCAAACTATTCGCAGCGCACCGTCGAATCTGATGAGCGTGTAGAGGTCGGAGCCGCCGACAAATACGAGGCCCGCTGCCGTAGATGTTTCGTTCCGCACGCTGATGCTCCAACGCTCGACTAGTCCGGTGACCACACAAGTCAGACAAAAGACAAGCGATCTGGTCTTAGCATTGCTTTGTTCGAACTTCGTCTATTCCCGATCCCCTGACGCGAGCCCTTTTTGCGAGATCAGCCCAGGACGATGACACCGGCGATGCGAAGCTTTATGGTCTTTGATCAGTGAAGCGAATGAATAGGAAGAAAAATATTTCAGATGTCGGCCGCCGATTAGACGGCCGACTCCTTACTTCGTGAGCTTCATCGAGTAGAGAGCAGCCGCCATTTCGTTGGCATGCTGATCGAACATTGCCGACTCGATCGCCGTCATTACGTTCAGCTGTTGGTTCACTCCCTGGTATTTGCGGTACGCGATCCACTGGTGCCGACGCGGTCCCTTAGAGTCCTCGGGCGGGGCCTCGACAAACTCAACACCCTGCAGGCCCACGATGTCGAGCATCTTGACCGACTGATAGCGTCCCGCATCGAGCTGCTGCTTCGCCTGATCGTAAAAAGACAGCGTGTTCGTCTCAGGGGCGATGTCATCCGGCAGGCGCGTGACCTTTACGGACAAAAAAGCCCCGTACGATGACTGATAGTAAAGCGTTTCGTCGTTTACCAGGATCTTTGTCCATTCGCCGGGCAGCGACCACGCAAGGCCTTGTTCCGGCCATGAGGCTTCCGTGCCGCCTTTAAGCAGCTCCTGCTGTTCGACGGACAGAGCCGCCTTCTCAGCTTTTGGAACGCCCGGGGTAGCGGAATTAGCGTTGGTGGCGACGTCCCCGCGTGAGCCGCAGGCGGTCATGGTCACAACGATAAATACACAAATAAATAGCAATTTCATCGATAGATCTCCGATCATTTATCAGACTATTATCGTTGGCGGCCTTTCGAATGTCGAGTTTGATAACGGTGAGCGCAAGGTTGACAAATGTCGGTCGAGGCCGCTAAGAGACGTCGAGGCAGAGGCGCGCACCAAGTTATTGCCTCTGCCCGGAACGATCTATGTGATCTGTGACGTTGCTGCCCGAAATACCCATGTGAATGCGGTCGCGAGCAGACATGTTCCGACCAGTATCTCGGCACAAAAGTACGAGATGAGATCGCTGTATACCCCTCGCAGCTGACTCGCTATCTGCGTCAGCCATCCAGAAGAAAAAGAAGCCGGCGGCTCGCAAGAAACCGGCGGCCCACGCGTTCACTCATTAAAGCGACGCTCTCCCGAGATCAGGGATCATGAGGAGTCAATATGAAAAAACAACTATTCGCCCGGTTGATCGCGACGCTTTTGCTCGTAGCTGCCGGGACACTTATGGCGTGGGGACAGAATGAGAATTACAAGATCTCGCAAGCGTACACCTATAAAAATCTCTCGATATTTTTGATACACGGCAAGGACCAAAACACGAAAGGCAACATACTCACTCTGCAAGAAGCGATGGAGCGAGGCCTGTTTCGGGTCTACGAGACGGGGGATGTTAATGAACTGCAGGTCGAGAATCTTTCCAAGGAATTTGATGTATTCATCCAATCGGGCGATATCGTAAAGGGCGGCAAGCAGGACCGCATACTGGCTGTAAGCATCATCATTCCCGCACGGTCGGGCCGGGTGAGTATAGATGCTTTTTGTGTCGAGTCGGGGCGTTGGACAAAGCGAGGCGAGGAAGACACCACCAAATTTAACAGCTCCAACGACCGCATCGTTACTAAAGAGCTAAAGATGGCGGCGAACGGGGCGCGTTCCCAGCAGGAGGTCTGGCAGCAGGTGAGCGAGGCCCAGTCACGCCTCGCCAGGAACGTCGGCGGCTCTGTGGCTGACGGCAGATCGTCGTCGAGCCTCCAGCTTAGTCTCGAGAACAAGAAAGTGGCCGCGAACGTCGACGAATATGTGCGTGCCCTGGCGTCCATCATTAATGGGCAGCCAGACGTGATCGGTTATGCATTCTCCGTCAACGGCCAGATCAATAGCGCGGACGTTTATGTGTCAAACACGCTGTTCAAAAAGCTATGGCCAAAGATGCTCAAGGCGACAGCTACTGAGGCCGTAGCCGAAGCTCGAGGTGTGCGGCTCGCTGAACCCGCGAAACCAGACGCCGTGCGCTCTTTTATCAACGAATCTGACAGGGCAAAGGCGAAGGAGCAAAGCCTCAGAGCCGGAGCAAAACTCGTTACGCGAGAGGACAAGGACAACGTGATGTACGAGGCTCGTGACGAGAGATCGAAGGTTGTCGTGCACAAGAGCTATATAAGGAAGCACTGAGTCACACGCTCTGATCGGCGCAAGTTCGGGTCCCCGGGTCCTTTGTACCGCAAGCTTCGTCGCTGTGCTGCGGTCGACCGGATCCGGGGACCCGATATATAGTTAGACACTGGGTTTTCTCAAAGCCTGCGTATGAGGATCTTTCTGCTGATCTTATTACTGAGCACGGCGACGGCCGCTCAGACGGGAACATTTCGCTGGGCCGATGAAAGCTGCCGTTACAGCGGCGTTTACAATACAAGCAAGATAACGGCGGCGGAACTAAAGAACACTCTCAAACTGTCGCTTCCCGGAAGCTATGATCTCGGAACCAACACCACAGTGTGGAAATATGCGGATATCGACCGGCTCGATGTCGCGGCTCTCGATCGCGAGTACAAGCTAAAGTCGGCCGAGCTTGCAGGGTTGAACATCGCCAAGTCCGAGTACTGGGAAGGGTTTCGCAAGCGTAAACTGCGTGAGCTTGAGCAGGTATACAAGCTCGAACGCACGATCATGCTCGCCTTCCGCGATCAGCACGCGCTGCTCGATTACAAAGACGCGCCTGAATGCATGACGCGATTTGGCGAGCCGCTCATCAAAGGCGGTGAGTCGCTGTTGAACACGTGGCGTGTGTTGAACGAAGAGGAGCGTAAGAAAAACGTGGAACCCGATCGCCTCCGACGCATCTTTGAACAACAATCGAAGTCACCCGACGAATTCAAATATGCGTTGCTCGAGGTGATGACATTTGGCTGGTCAAACTGCGCCAATGACATGATCCCCTACATCGAATATGACGGGACACCTGCGGCAGAGTTTCAGAAGCTTTTTCTAAGCGTGCACAAGCTCGGATGTGACGAGCCCTAAGTAAGAGTGACGCCTTTAGGCGTTCCCAACGTAGCTCGCATACAGCGCGCCGGAAAACGCCTAAAGGCGTCATTCTTACGCGTTCATTTCTCCTTTTGGCCCAGAGAGAACCAGTTGCCTGAGTCGTCCTTAAAGATCGCCTCGTACCCGTAAAACTCCTGTGTCGGCGGCTGTGAGAATTCGACTCCCTTGAGTTTCAGCTCTTCATAGGTGGCATTCAGGTCGTTGCACTCAAACACTCCAAAACCAAAAGTGCCTTTTTCGACGAGTTCACGCATCTTCTGAGCAGAGTCCTTGTCAAACATCATGCCCTCGGATATGGCCATGAGACTGATCTCGAGCTCCGGCTGGTCGGGCGGTGTTACCGTCAGCCACCGTGCACCCTCGCCCATCGGGGCGTCCGTGTGCACATTGAATCCCAGCTTGTTGACATAGAAGTCATAAGCACTGTTCTGGTCGAGAACGTAAACAACGACATGGTTCATTTTTGTGATCATATGAACCAATTATTTTTGACGCCCGTCACCCAGTCAATCGTTTTCAGTTATCGAAAATTGCTGTTCTTTCCAGCCTCTTGCTTCGGCAAAACAGTTGGGTACGAACTTCAGAGGGCGCGTGTCGATCTCACGCTGCCGATCCATCTGATCGGTCTGGAACGCAGCCGGCGTCTGGCCGGTCTGCCGTTTGAATAAAGTGGTAAAGGAGGGGAGGCTGTCAAACCCGACGGCAAAGCATGTAGCCGCTACGGTGTGGCCCTCAGCGAGCATTTCTCGTGCGCGTCTGACACGCACATGAGTGAGGTATTGGTGAGGAGTCTTGTCGTAGACCGACTTGAACAGCCTTACAAAATGAAATTTCGAAAAACACGCTGCGTCCGCAATAGCGTCGAGGTCGATCGCTGAGGAGAAATTTGCATCGATAAATAGCTTAGCTCTTACGACGCGGCGGTAAAGGTATTGACGTGGATAACTATCCAATTGTGTCGCTACGCGAGTTGGGCTGTGTCTTTGTCCATCATGCCGTTGATCAGCCCGATCAGACCACCGCTGAGTGCACCCAGGACGACCTCGCAGAGCAGATCGACTACCAGTGGCATAACCGGCGAACCAACGTGCATGTCCTTGAAGAATGCCATCATTTGCATGTCAAATCCGAGCGACATAAGGAATATGATCGTCGCTCCGCCTATGGCACCGCCGACGAAGGTCCGCATGCTGGCCCATTTGATAAGCACGTAAGCAAAGAGCACGCCCAGCGCGATCTCCGCGACGACCAGAGGGCCGAAGTTTGGATCCGTATTCATCACCGACTTGGCCGTCGCATTCATCGTCGAATCAAAGTAACTGCGGAGAAGAAGGCCATACAACACCCACCCGCCCATAAAGAACACGATCGCTGCCGCGATGCCGCTAACCAAGATACGAACTAACATTATCGGTTGTCTCCTGTACTAAGAAACCCAGTAAAGCCCTTGATCTGTGGGGAACAAAGGCAAAGTAGTTCACTTTCAGATCGTTTGTCAATCGTGTGTGCCGGCAGGTGTGGCGGGGATGCTTCGCTGGCGTTCAAAATGATCGACGATCTCTGCCGCCGCCTTTGCCCCGACGAAGGGGCGCAGTTCTTCGATCGAGGCCTTGGCAATACGTTCGATCGAACCCAGGGAGCGGAGCAGCTTCATCTTTCGTTTGGCGCCAATTCCCGGGATCTCGGAGAGTTCAGAGGAGAAATCACGTTTTTCCCGGCGCTTACGATGAAACTCCACGGCCGTACGATGGGTCTCCTCACGTATCTGCAGTATTAGGCGAAATGCTTGCGAGTTACGATCAAAGTCTATCGGATGATCTTCGCGGCCAAAGATCAACAGGTGTGAGATCTGGCTGTGACGTTTCGGGGGTTTGACGAGACCCACTAGCATTATCTGCGTCAGATCGAGGGACTGCATCGCGGCCGCCGCCGCGGACAGTTGCCCTTTCCCGCCGTCAATAAATATGACCTGCGGCAATGGCGTTTGCTCGTCCAGTGAGCGCTTGTATCGACGGTAGACGGCCTCGTTGATCGACGCAAAATCGTTTGACCCCTCGACGGTCCGGATGATGAAACGGCGATACTGAGACCTGGCGGGCTTGCCGTTCTCAAAGGTGACGATACCCGCCACGTTTTCCGAGCCGGAGATGTTTGAAATGTCGAACGACTCGATGCGCTCAGGGAAATGCGGCAGCTCGAGCACTTCCTGAAGCTCCTCGAGCACCTTCTCGATATCTGGTTTGAGCACGCGAAATCGTTGTTCGAACGCGATCTTTGCGTTGGCCTCGACGAGATTGACGAGATGCTTGTTCTTGCCGCGTTTTGGGTCGACGATCCTGACGCGGCGTCCTTTCCGCTCCGTTAGTGCGGCCTCGAGCAAGCCGCGGTCTTCAAAGTCCTGCGGTACATGGATCTCGCGCGGTACGTAGTCGGTCGAATAATATTGGGAGATGACCTGGCCGAGAAATTCGGATGCGTTAAACGCGTCATCCTCAGGCAGGTCCTCCCAAAAGAACTCCCTTCGGCCGATGATGCGTCCCTCACGCATGGTAAAGAGCTGGAGGGCGAGCCTCTGCCGCTCGCGATAAAAGCCAAAGATGTCTACGTCGCGCTCGGCGGTCGTCGCCATCTTTTGGGTTTCGCTCAAGGCGACCACTGTCTTGTGCAGATCGCGGTACCGGGCCGCCAGTTCGTACTTTCCTTCGTCCGAGAATTGCCACATGCGTTTCTCAAGCGACCTGGCAAGCTCCTTGTTCTTGCCCTCGAGCAAGATCTTTACGTCGGCTGCAGCTTCGAGATACTCATCCTGCGTACACAACCCTTTGACACAAGGGCCGAGGCATCGTTTGAGATGGTACTCGAGGCAGGGGCGGGGCAGCTTGCCGTCTATCTCGATCTCGCAGGTTCGCAATTGGAACGCCCGGTTGATCAGGTTGAGCGTGTTGCGCGCAACAGTCGCGGGAAGGAAAGGGCCAAAATAGTCGGAACCGTCCCGGACGATCTTTCGCGTGATGACCACTTTTGGAAAAGGCTCGTTCGTTATTTTCAGATGCGGGTACGACTTATCGTCCTTTAGAAAAACGTTGAAGCGCGGTTTGTGCTTTTTTATGAGGTTAGATTCGAGGATCAACGCCTCGACCTCATTGTCTACGACAATGAACTCGAAATCCGCGATCAACTTTACTAACTGCCTTGTTTTCGGATCGTGATTTCTGCTCGACTGAAAGTACGATCGAACCCGGTTACGCAGGTTCTTGGCCTTACCCACGTAGATGATCTTGCCAGCCCCGTTCTTATGAATGTAAATGCCTGCGGATCTCGGCAGCATCTTAAGCTTTTCTTCGATCGTCACAAACATATCTTATCGTAGAGGGTCGATCGCACTACAGGGTTGGCCCATGGCTGTGTACAATTACGGTTTCGATCGATGATCACAGTATTTACAAGAGATCCCATGCAGGCCGCCGAGTTCATACGAAACGGCGGTATCGTCGCCTTTCCGACTGAGACCGTTTACGGGCTGGGGGCCAGTGTCTTTAATGAAGCGGCAGTTGAAAAGATCTTTGAGGCCAAAGGCAGACCATCGGATAATCCGCTGATCACACACATCTACAGTCGAGATCAGATGGCCTCACTTGCTACTGATGTTACCCCGTCGGCCGCGGCGCTGATCGAAGCCTTTATGCCGGGGCCGCTGACTGTTGTTCTGGCAAAGGCCCCAGATGTCCCCTCGATCGCGACGGCCGGTCTACGAACTATCGGCATCAGGATGCCGGGGTCCTCGCTCGCACGCGAATTTCTGCGCCGCTGCAATGTCCCGGTTTCGGCGCCGTCCGCCAACCTCTCCGGCCGGCCCAGCCCGACGACGTGGAACGCCGTTGCCGAGGACCTCGACGGCCGTATCGATTGCATCCTGCAGGGCGATCGAACCGAGATAGGCCTTGAATCTACGGTCGTAAACTGCACCGGCGGCACTCCGGTCCTCCTCAGGCAGGGCGCGATCTCGATCGAGGAACTCAGGGCGGTCGTACCAGACATTCAGGTTGTCGATGCGACATCAGATCTCACCGTCCATAGTCCCGGATTGAGACACAAACACTATTCTCCAAAAGCTCGCATATCGATCACCGACGACCCGGGATCGATACAGAGCGGAAAGCATGAAGCGTACATCGGTATCTCACCGCCGGGTGGGGCGCCCGAACTCGTGCGTTTGTGCGGTGAAGTCAGGCAGTACGCTCGGTCGCTCTTTGAGTTTTTTAGGGAATGCGACCGTGCGGGGATCACGACGATCTATTGCGAGGCAGTCGATGAGGCTGGCCTGGGAGCCGCGTTGATGGACCGCCTGAGACGTGCGAGCGAGGGTTAGCGTATCGGCCGTTCCACCTGTACCAGGCTCAGTTCGCCATTGTCGGCGACGACCTCAGCTCGCAGGGGCGGGTAGCCGACGATCTGGTCCAGGTGTTTGTCCGGTACGAGCACTAGTGCCTCGGTTACTCCTGCACGCTGCATTTCGGTAACGACCTCGGCCGGCCCGTAGAGTTTTTTCTGCTGCCCTTCCGGATCGCGCAGCAGCCTGCCGGCGGCATAAAACTCGGCGTTGTGCGAGATGGTGTGAAGAGAGTAGACGCGCTCCGAACCAAAGCCTTTGTTCGTAGCCGTCATCATCAGATCTCGCACGGACTCATTCGCGGCATATTTTGGCACGACCGCCACAAGCAGGGCACAGCAGATCACAAGTACCAGACAGCCGATAGAGTACATCGGCCAACCCCAGCGTCGATGCCTTCCGACGAGCTGGTACACAAAAATGCCTGCAAGCAGACTCGCCCCCGGCACAGCCGGCAGTACATAGCCGGGCAGCTTAGACCCAGAGAATGAGAAGAATACAAGCGGAACCACTATCCACGCGATCGCGAAAAGCGATAGGGAACGGAGATCACCAGAAGTACCGGTTTCGCCTATTCTCCATTCTCCATTTTCCATTTTCCATTTCGACCCTAGTCGCGATACGCCGCCTAAAACAAACGGGAGCCATGGCAGCGTCATCAATGGCAGTATCCAGAGAAAGAAATAAAATGGCTGTGGGTGCTGGTATTTATTCGACAGGAATCGCTGAAAATGATGCTGAATGATGAATTCGTCAACAAACTTCGCGCCGTGACGCATGTACATCGGAAGGTACCACGCAGCGGCGACAGCCGCCGCTAGCGGTATGCCCCACACCACGCTCGCAAGAACCCGACCGGCCGGCAAACGACGCCGGAGCACGAGGTAGAGAACCGCTGTGGCTAGCGGAAATACGATCCCTATCAGTCCTTTGGCAAGAAGAGCGACGCCGATGAAGACGTAAAAGAACACGAGAGGCCAGATCTTTGTATCGCCCCCGTCTCCCTCAACAGCCAGATAGAAACATACGAGGGCACCTGTTAGAGGGAACGTGATCAGGATGTCAAAGCTGGCTCCGTGAGAAAAGACGATAATGCCAAGCGTTGAAGCGGCGACCAGCGCAAGCCAGTCTGCAAGCTGCGTTTCGCGTGACACTCGGCGTCCAAGGACCCATAGAGCAGCGACTGTCCCGAGGCCGAACATCGCCGGTCCGAGCCTGGCTGCAAATTCGCTGACCCCGAACACGCGATATGAAACGATCTCGAGCCAGTAGAGCAAGGCCGGTTTCTCAAACCATAGAGTGCCCCCGAGTGTGGGCGTTATCCAGTCACCGCGTTCGTACATCTCGCGGGCGACCTGTGCGTAGCGCGGCTCATCCGGCCCGACGAGCGGAAGCGTGAGCCCGAGAAAGTAGGCCAGCACCGTCAGAAGCACGGCAATGGCCCAGGCCCACCGGGGCAGGGCGGCATTACCGTTCTGTACTGTGCTTGTGTTTTCGACCATTAACGCGAGAATGTAAAGTATTGCCGAATGACCTCAGCCAATCAAACTAAGCCTAAAACAGGGAAGCCACGTGTCGCAGCGATAGGTGTCGGCAGCCTTGGTCGCCATCACGGGCGAAACTACGCCGAACTGCGCGATCAAGGCCGCGTCGAACTGGCCGGCGTCTGCGATGTAAACGCGGACACCGCCGCAAAACTTTCGCAGGAATACGGCTGTGTGTCCTTTACCGATTGGCGAGACCTCCTCGATAAGGTTGATGCCGTCTCGATCGCCACGCCAACTGAGACGCACGCCGAGATCGCATGTGCCTTTCTCGAGCGCGGTGTTCATGTCCTCGTCGAAAAGCCGATAGCGCTGACGCTCGATGAGGCTGACTCAATGATCGCCGCGGCCGAGCGTTCAGGCGCAAAGCTGATGGTGGGCCATCTAGAACGCTATAATCCTGCGATGGTCGCGCTGCGGCCCCATGTGACAAGGCCGCTGTATTTTGAGATCCACCGGGTCTCGCCGTTTCCCAACCGTTCGCTCGACGTCGATGTTGTGCTCGATGTGATGATCCACGACCTCGATGCGATCCAGTGGCTCGTGGGTGAGGATGTCCGGGTTGCAGCCATTCAGGCCGTAGGCATACCAGTGATCTCCGATAAGGTCGATGCAGCGAACGCCCGAGTCGAATTTGAGAACGGCACGGTCGCTAATATCACCGCCTCCCGCATCGGAACGGAAAAGATACGTAAGACACGCTTTTACCAGACCAACGCGTATGTTGTGCTCGACTACGCGACAAAATTCGCTTCGCTCACGTCGCTAAATCCCGCTGCCCCGCATCCGCTTGCAGGCATCTCTATCAACCGCCTCGAGATAGACGATGTCGAACCTCTGCGTGCCGAGATCACTGCCTTTCTTGATGCTATAGCAAACGACTCCGAGCCGCCGATAACGGCCTACGACGGCCGCCGCGCACTCGCCATAGCTCTACAGGTCCTCGACCGCATCGACGCTCATGCCGCGAGGCTGCACCTGGCCTGAGCTCCCGCTGCTTCGTTATCTACTCAGATAGTTTTCAAATGAACCGACCTGGATCCTATCGAGCACTCGTTGCGATAAATGAGCGACAAGTTTTCGGATGTCGCTTGAACAGGCCTTGAACAGGCAAGGATATCGGCTATCTACCGATGGCTGTTTCCGGAATAATTACAATCCCGTACCGCGGGAGGACATTGGCCGCGAACGAGCCTTCGGGAGCTTGCAACGATCCGTGCGATCAGTGACTTGCCGTGAGGGGCACGATCACGCGATACATCTCTTTGCGCATCGCAGCCAGGTCCAGGTTGTTTAGTTTGCCGTCCCTGACGGTAAACGCGTAGCTCGACCGCGGTTTGCCGTCGAGCTCGACGTCGATGTGGTATTTGCCGTCAACAGCGAGGATCTCGCTGAGCTTGAACTCCGTCGACTCGCCGGCCCCGGCTCCGGAGCGGCGAAAGCTGAGTTTGTACTGCTGCCAGTCGGGCGTCAGATTGAGCTTGCCCTCACTGTCTTCAGCGAGGACCTTTTTATCGCTGTCACGTACGAGTTTGACGTGAAACGGTGCTGGGCGGGGCTTGGGGTCGTTGAGGCCGGCATCGTTTCGCAGCCAGACAAAGATCTGGATAAAGCGGTCGAGATTTGGTGCATAAAGCTCGGCATAATCACTCCATGCTCCATCCAGCACATACACCGTCTCGGGTCTAAACTGGTCACTGCTCTGTCGCGTCGAGACCGTAAACGGGAACTTTTGAAATACCTTGTCCTCAACCGCAAATTCGAGCGAATACTCGCCCGGGGCGAGCTTCTTCAACGCCTGCGCACCGCCGACGATCTCATACCGCTCCATCTCCCACAGCGACTGGACATTGCGCGCGTACCAAACGAACGTATTTACGACCTGCCCGCTCTTGTCCTTGACCACTGTCGAGAGCTTGCCGCCGTTGTAGGGGTCATATTCGAATGAGGACGAGCTCGCCTTTGTCGGTTTTGGAAGGCACCGGGCGTACAGCGATTCGATATACAAGGGGCCGCGGACACGCACATTGTTGAGCAGGGCACCCATATCGATCCGAGGTTCGCATCCCTGACCGAAAGCGCAGCCGCAAACTAGTAACAAAAGGATCAAAGATCCCGCAAACAGCCAAAGCTTCATTGCCTCAATATCTCCCGTGATCGCATTTTACACCAGAAGCTCGTCTCTAACGACGCTTTCCGAATATTCGGCAAGGGGCGGGGTTTGGATTCGGGTCCGCGGTCTAAATGTGTTGCACCTGTGAATGCTGCAACATGCTGGTGTATCATTTCGTATTAGAAAGGAGCAAATCGGATATTCATCTGATATTTATATACTGGACCTGATCTTTGATAATCAGAGCCTGACGTAACACCTGACATTCCGCACTTGCCTGAGGATGCGTCGGTCGCCACGCTCGCCACAGAGTATGTCAATATCACGTAGGAAGCATAAAACGTGAGACTTTTCCTGCCTGACGGCTGTAAGTTATTGCAATCAAAGGCTAAGCGGTCTTACAAGACCGTCTCAAAAATGTCTCAAAAGTGTCTCAAAAGTGTCTCACGTTGAGACAAAACGGGCGTTTGTACACCGCTGGGGGCAAATTGGCCGCCTTCAAAGTCGAGTCTCGAATCGGTGAGAAGGCAAAGAAACAGCCGGCCCAGAACCGGACCGGCTGCCCCCTGAGATCGCATTGTTGCTGGATGAGCTATGCTGCGGCTTCGTCGGCCTTGTTGTCGCCCTGGGCGGCAGCCATCTGGGCCTGGATGCTCTTTAACCATTCCTGGGTCTGCTTTACGCGCTGGGCACCCTCCGGCATGTCCATGATCGCTTTCTCGAGATTGGCAAAGGCCTGCGGGTTCTGGAATTTCTCGCGAAGCTCAGCCAGGTACGGCTCAAACTTGGCAAAGACCATGATGTGCTCGCCGGCTGTCTGGCTAAACATCTCGGCGTCGATAGCACCCTGGTTTACGAACGTAGCCGCCATATCCCAGTATGACGTGACCATCCGAAGGTACGGACCCACTTCCGGATTCATCATCGTCTGCATGATCTCGTCGGCGCTCGTCGGATTAAATGAGAAGATCCAATTGCGGGCCTTTCGCATCTTCTTTTCGCGGCGAAGGTCGTAGAGTTTTAGGATCAGGTCGGCAGATTCAACTTTAGTAGCCATTATTAACAGTTCCTCCGTATTTGAATTATTGTTTAATCGTATTTTTAGTTGCGACGGGTGTCAATGAAGGGAATCGGCGGCTTCGGGGTTGGCTTGATGCCTGCGTAGGAAAAGCTTCGGTGGCTGGCGGCCTGTAAGGCTATTTAAGGTGGGGTCCACGCAGAGGACGCGGAGTGGCCGCAGAGGGCACCGAGCGGAAAGACGAGGGGGGAAATGTCAGAGTTTGAGTGACGTGCAGGCAGATATCTCACAATTTCTGGCAGACCGCATCGAGGAGCGGGACTTTCCCTCGGCGGTCTATCTGGTCGCAGAGCGTGGTCAGGTGTTGTTTAGCGACGCCTTGGGTCTCGCGGTCGCTAAACCTGGCGAGATCCCGGCACGTCGCGAGACCGTATATGATCTGGCCAGCATAACGAAAGTTCTGGTCACGGGTCTCCTAATGGCTCAATTGGTGGAGGACGGCTCGCTGCGATGCGACTCGAAGATCGGGGATATCCTCAAGCCTTTCGGATCGACCGGCAAGGGAGACCTGACCATACGACATCTGTTGGCCCACGATTCCGGTCTTGAAGGCTGGCTGCCGTTGTATCTGCTGGCCGACTCGCCCGATCGGATCTTGCAAACGATCGCTGAGCGGCCTCGGGCCTATGAAACTGGATCAAAGGTCGTCTACAGCGATCTGAATTTCATCATCCTGCAGCACGTCATCGAAACCGTCCTCGATATCTCCATCCGTGAGGCAGCAGAGCGTAGGATCTTTGCACCGTTAAGTCTCCACACCACGGGTTTTGCTCCTCTTCGCGACGTGCCGCAGTCCCGGATCGCGGCGAGCGAAACCGGTAATCGGTTCGAGAGGCAGACCTGTGTCGAGATGGGCTTCATGGACGACTCGGCGGACAACGACTGGTTTCGAAAGGACGTGATCTGGGGCGAAGTGCATGACGGCAATGCATACTTTATGGGCGGCGTTGCAGGGCATGCGGGGCTGTTTTCTACAGCCGATGAGGTTTTGAGCATCGCGCTTCAGTTCTTACCGGACCACACGCGACTGCTAAGCGCCGAGACATGCAGGCATTTCGTCGATAACTACACGGCAGGCCTAAATGAACATCGTTCCTTCGCCTTTCAGCTGGCATCGACGCCTGCATCTGCAGCGGGGTCGAAAATGCCGCCCCAGAGTTTTGGTCATCTCGGGTTTACGGGGACGAGTTTGTGGATAGATCCGGTAAATGAGCGTATCTTTATACTGTTAACAAACAGGACGCACGACCACGACTTACCTTTTGTCAATCTGAACGCGGTAAGGCGAAAATTTCACGATCTGGCCATCGACGCGCTCGATAAAAAAAAGGGTAGCAACTAAAAGCCGTGGTATCGTCGTCAAAAGGCCAGCTTTCCCCGCGTAAACCAGAGGGTAGAGGTCTGCTCGGATGAAAAATTTCGTTCTAATAAATACACTTCTGTTCGTTTTGGCGTTGGCCGGCTTTAGCCAGACCCGGCCACGTGTCGTACCGACGGCCACGCCGCCGGTCATGCAGAACGAGCAATACCCGACCACAACCTCCGACGCTCCGCCGGTACTGCGAGGGGGATCGAACACGCGTACGACACCAACCGCTACTCCGACGCCCGGTGGTAATGACGAGATCATTAAGATCGAGACCAACCTTGTCACCATGCCGGTTTCGGTACTCGACCGGGATGGCCGATTCATCTCGGGCCTCACACAAAAGGATTTCAGGATCTTTGAAGACGGAAAGGAGCAGAAGATCGACTATTTCCAATCGGTCGAGCAGCCGTTTACGGTAGTGCTGCTCATCGATGTTAGTCCTTCGACGGCCTTCAGGATCGAAGAGATACAGAACGCAGCCATCGCATTCGTCAATCAGCTTCGCCCGGGCGACAGGGTCGAGGTCATCTCTTTTGACGAGCGAGTGCATGTGCTGACGCCGCCGACGAACAACCGCTATGAACTGCGAAACGCTATCCAGCAGGCACAGTTTGGCGACGGCACAAGTCTCTACGAAGCCGTAGATTTTACGATCAATCGCGAGTTAAGCCGTATCGACGGCAGAAAGGCGGTCGTGCTGTTTACTGATGGCGTTGATACCACGTCTCGCCGTGCGAGCTTTGACAGCACCGCCCGTGCGACTGAGGAGATCGATTCGCTCTTTTACACGATCCGGTACGACACTTCTAAAGACGCAGGCTTTGGCAGAGGCGGCGGATATCCGGGCTCGAGAAGGTATCCGCCGGTTAGCAGCCAGCCGAGTATCACGGATATTCTGGGTGCGATCCTAAGCAGCGGCAATATACGCGTATCGGGCAATCCCGGCACCGCAAGCCCGGCCGAATACGCAAAGGGCAAACGCTATCTCGAGACACTGGCGCTGAACAGCGGCGGTCGCGAATTCGAAGCAGAGTCAATGTACAACATCGAGGCGGCCTTCTCGGGTATCGCCGAAGAGCTTCGACGACAGTACTCGCTTGGATACTATCCAGAGTCCGTAGGTAACGTCGGGGACCGTCGTCAGATCAAGGTCCGGGTCATGCGACCCGAGGTGGTGGTCAGAGCTAAGACAAGCTACATTGTGGGTCAGACGGACCGGAAGATCGCGGGCAAGTAGATATGCCGTGAAGTCTTTCTCGAAGAAGCCGCCACCACGCGGCTTCTTTTGTCGTTACAGCAGACCTTTTTGACTTATCGAGCATCGTAGAATAGTATTCCGGCTCGTCGTTATGGGTTTTCTCCTCAAACTTGCAGTTGTGGCGGTATGTGCCTTTGCGGTAGTACCGGCTTCACTCGCGCAGTCACGCCCGGGCCAACCCGCTACGCAAGGCAAGATCAACAAGCGGCCCGAGCCATCGCCCTTGCCAACTCCAGGAACGCAGCCACCCGATGTGCCCGCCGGCGATGACGGCGACGTGATCAAGGTCAATACCCAGCTCGTCTCTGTTCCGGTTCGGGTGATGGACAAGAAGGGGCGCTTTATAGGCGGGTTGAGCCAGGACAACTTTAAGGTCTTCGAAGACGGCGTAGAGCAGGATATAGCTCTTTTCTCAAATGAACACCAGGCGTTCACTGTGGCTTTGGTGCTCGACATGAGTTATTCGACCACCTTCAAGCTCGCGGATATACAATCGGCGGCGATCCAGTTCATCGACCAGCTTAGGCCCCAGGATAAGGTGATGGTGGTCTCGTTCGACCAGGATGTTCACGTGCTGTGCGAGCCCACATTCGACCGGCAGCAGGTATACCGTGCAATAAAGTCGACTAAGATCTCGACCGGCACCAGCATCTATGAGGCCATGGATCTCGTGATGAATCGTGTGTTTCGCCCGATCCAGGGCAGGAAGGCCATCATCCTCTTTACGGACGGTGTCGACACCACAAGCCGTCGCAGGGATGACCGCCAAAACCTCTCGGACGCCATGGAACTGGATGCCTTGATCTATCCGATCCACTACGACACATTCGCTGATGTCCAGAGAATGAAGAACAGTCCTGGTGCCGCGGCGCCGCCGCCGATCACGATACCCGCGGACAGTCGAGATCCGGTGGCGATCATTCGCCAGACGGCGACCACCCCGAGCAGTCGTGGCACGACCGAGGCCGAGTACAAAAAGGCTGCGGAATATCTCGATGAGCTTGCGGTGCGAACCGGCGGGCGAAGCTATGAGGCGAGTACGCTGACAAACCTCGCGGATGCGTACTCCAAGATCGCGAGTGAACTGCGTGAGTTCTATAGCATCAGCTACTACCCGCATAATGAGCGAACTGCCGGCGACACCTTTCACGTAAAGGTGAAGGTCGATCAGCAAGGCATGGTCGTCCAAACACGAGACACGTTCCTGCATCCTGATCGGAAGAAGTGATCAGACCTGCGTTCCGCTCGGTATCATGCCGTTCTTGGGTACGAGGATGATCCCCTGGCGTATGAAGAAGGAGCCGTCGGGGGCATCATACGATTCGACGTTGTCGCGATTCACCAGCCGGACGTCCGAGCCGACGCGAACGTTCTTATCGAGTATGGCCCGCTGGATGACGGTGTTCGGCCCGATGCCTACATGAGGTCTGCCGGTCGCTATATTGTTTTCGATCTCCGTTAGGGACTCGAAAAAGTCAGAGCCCATAATGATCGAATTCTCGATCTGAGTGCCCGAGTCGATGCGGCTCCTGAGCCCTATTATAGATGTCCTGACGCGGACGCCGTTCATGATGCACCCCTCGCTGACCATCGAATGCTGGATGTCGCAGTCATCCAGCTTTGAGGGAGGCAGGTAGCGGCTGCGGGTGTAGATCGGGGCCGACGCGTCAAAGAAATTGAAGCGCGGAAGCGGCGATGCCAGATCCAGATTGGCATTGAAAAACGCTTTGATGGTTCCGATGTCTTCCCAGTAGTCTTTGAATAAATGTGCCTGTACAGAGTATTTTTCGATCGCCGCCGGGATGATCTCGCGGCCAAAGTCCACCCATGAGTGGTCGGCCTGCAGCAGTTCTACCAGCTTTGCGTAGTTAAAGACGTAAATGCCCATCGACGCGAGGTACGGCCGCGACAGGGCGGCTTCGGCCGATAAGCCGAAGGCGGTTGTATCGACCTGCATCGCCTGCAGAGCGTCGCCTTTTGGCTTTTCCTTAAACTCGACGATGCGGCCATCTTTGTCCGTTTTTAGGAGCCCAAATCCCTCTGCTTCGCTGGTACTGCAGGGGATCACCGAGATAGTTACGTCAGCCCCTGTCTCGAAATGCCGATCGAGAAAATCGCGGTAATCCATCCGGTAAAGGTGGTCACCGGACAAGATCAGGAGCGTGTCGACGCGCCAGTCGCGCAAGTGCGGCAGCATCTGCCTCACGGCATCCGCGGTCCCCTGAAACCAGTCAGGGCGCTCCATGGTCTGTTCGGCGGCGAGCACCTCAACGAACCCTGTCGAGAAGCTCGAAAACCGAAAGGTCCGCGAGATGTGCCGGTTCAGCGATGCCGAATTGAACTGTGTCAAAACAAAGATCTGTGTGATCTCAGAGTTAATACAGTTCGAGACCGGCACGTCAATCAACCGGTACTTGCCGCCGAGCGGAACCGCCGGTTTTGACCTGTCGCGCGTCAGCGGGAAGAGCCGTGATCCGGTACCGCCGCCGAGGATCACCGCCACAACATTGTCATTTCGGGCCATAGCAAGATTGTAGAATGGAAAATGGAGAATTGAGAATGCGCGATCTGTACTTTGATACGAGCCGAATCAAACTCGCCTCATCGCTGCATCTTGATCGGAACGGCACGCGTTCGTCATGCCCCAGTCCAGACACTGGTAATATTTGTGGACAGGCCATCGCTGAAGAAGGAAAATGTCAGCGGAACTTAGGATAAATTTAGGTCGTTTTAATGATTTGATATTCTCCGTTTTCCATTCTCCATTTTCCATTTGATCGATGTGGTATTGGACCAAAGTCATCTTTCTTGTATTCCTCGGTGCGATCGGGCTCTGGCTGCTTTACGAGTTGGTCACGTTTCCGAGTATTTCACGGCTCGCTGCTGAAAATCCGACGACTTCGTCGCTTATCGAATACCGCCTTTCAGAAGCGCGTGCGGCCGGCAAGGAGCCTCGCAAGTTCATGGTGTGGACGCCGATCGAGGCGATCAGCCCCAATCTTCAAAAGGCCGTAATGGCCGGCGAGGACACGCGCTTCTTTCATCACAACGGCTTTGACTGGATCGCGATCCAAAACGCCTGGGACGAGGCTGTAAAGGAAGGCGAACGCGAGGCCAAGGCAGAAGGCGATTATGATCCGGATGACTGGATCCCACCCATGCCCGATTTCAAACGCGGTGCGTCCACCATTTCACAGCAACTCGCCAAGAATCTCTTCCTGTCTGAAGAGCGAAACTTCCTGAGAAAGGGCCGCGAGGCCGTCTACACCTACGTAATGGAGAAGGAGCTTACCAAAAAGCGCATCCTTGAGCTCTATCTCAACGTCATCGAATGGGGCGACGGCATCTACGGTGCTGAGGCCGCGTCCCGCACTTACTTCAAAAAATCGGCCTCCGATCTCACGCGTGAAGAAGCAGCGTTCCTGGCGGCTATGATCCCCTCCCCGCTCAATATCTTCAATCCGGCTAAGAATCGAAAGCGGGTGGTGCGGCGACAGCGTGTGATCCTTAAAGGGATGAACTCGGTCAAGCTCGAGTATTAGTTCCTAGACATGATACCCATTGCATCCAGTATCGATTCCGGATGCGTCTGAGGTATTTCGTGACCGGTGTCGCCGAGGACGATAAGCTTTGAACCCTTGATGGCCCAGTTCAGCCTGTAGGCATTCTCACGGGGATCTACGATACGGTCCTGATCGCCCGTGACTATGGTCGTAGGCACCGTGATAGACGCGTATTTCATCGTCATCTTTTTGAGCGAATCATCCAATTTCGCCTCATCCGCAAAGTACGCCTTTAGCTGTTTGCGGCCAAGCCATGATCTACGGACCGTCTGAAAATAGCCCTCGGGAACCGCCTGAGGGTAAAAAGCTCGTTCGAGATCCTTCCGGAGAACGCCCTTGCTGAAGACCGATCTCCCCAGAAAAGCGCCTATCTCGCCGATGACTGGGACTTTACCCGCTATGCGTAAGAAGAAAGGCTCGCTCTTATCCGGAAATGCCGCTGGAGCCAGGAGCACCAACCCACTGACCTCACTCGGATAAGCCAGGGCATAGGCCAACGCAAGGGAGCCACCCCACGAGTGACCGACCAGAACCGGGCGATCTATACGTAATGCGGTGAGTTCAGCATGAAGAAGACGTGCGTGATCGTCGAGAGACTCGAGCCCGTCCGGTCTTTCACTCTCCCCGTGTCCGGGCCTGTCGATAGCTATCACGTGGTGCCTGGCGGCGAGTGCATCGACAGCGCCAAGCTCGAAGTCCATAGCGTTACCCGCGTTGCCGTGGATGAGTACGACATTTCGGCCGCTGCCCGATTCAATGTAATGAAGGCGTAGGTTGTCGACCGTCACGACGTGGTCCTCGATAACGCTTGCCGCGGCAACGAGGCCCGTCAGAAGAATCATGGTGAGAAATGCAACGAACTGCAGAATGCCCCTTGTCATGATCGATACCGTCCTATGACGTATTCGCCGGAGATGACCTTTCGTATTCGTTTGCGACCAAAAAGTTGCCTTCTCCCCGAAGGATCACCGTCGAACATATTCATTGATGCGGCAGGTGAAAACCGTAGTCATGAATACACTGGTAGAACGTTCGGTGACGTTCATCATTTGCAGAAGATGAGTTGTCAAAGATCTACGCGCCCTTGTCAAGGGCCCGGCCTGGGACCCCGGGGCGTTCGCACCGGTGCATCCGTCGGCAGGTGGTCCTTGCACAGCTCGAGGATCTGGATCGTGGTCAACCCGGTCTGGGCGGCCTCGTTCGTGTTCACATCCAATGCCTCCTCCGCAGGTTTCACAATGTCGGGACCGCTGATCATTCTCGGATGCGCAAATCCTCCACCACGGCTCAGCATGCCCGCGATCGCTTTTTCCGCAAAGGCGGGGCTCTTCGTATGCGCATAGGCATATGCCGCAAGCCGGGGGCCGCTCTGGTCGTTGAGCACATACTTGCCGTCGTTTCCCTCGGTCCCGGTTGTCTTGTCTTGAGTCAATACCTCGGCCGGTGCTCCGCCCAGGCGGCAATACTGGAGCCACGCCGTTGCGAAATCCTTCCGGCCAAGGAGCGGTACAAGCTCGAACATAACTTCGCCGCCGCCCTGGATCGTTGCCAGATTGTAGCTGACCGGCATCGAGTCCTTTGTCAGCGGATCGCGGATGACGCTGAGCTTCCCAGTTGCTACATCAAATCCGACGAGCTGCGCTCCGCCGCCCTTGAGCCTGCCGATGCCGCCACCGGGAATGTCGGGGTTGAGGCCGTTCAACTGACCTGTCTGCAGCCAAAACGGCATAGCTAATATGGAATCGACACCTGCCAAAATGCGGTCCCGCCATTTCACATCACCCGTTCGCTCCCATTCGGTCATCCAGTTGCCCGCGAGAGCGAACCAGTCCGGACCGATGCGAATGCGAGCGGGGAACGTCGGCTCACCCGGCACCGGCGGCTCGGCCTCTCGCATCGGGTCGTATTTGACGACGGCCTGATCTGCCTTGAGCATGTTGCGCATGATGTCGCCGGTGCGTTCGTCTGTAGTCAGGTAGTAGAACGGTCGCCAATGGGCCGCCTGACTAATGCGGGCCTCCTTTGCACCATCGCCCCACTTGATAACGTTATGGCGAGAACCAAGCCCGGCCATCGGCCCTATGGAATAAACGTCTGTCTCGCTCGTATTACGGGTATGAGCTTCAGCGAGCCGGAAGATGTCGGCTCGTCCGGACCGCAGAAAGCTGTACCAGAGCCACAACGGAGCACCGAGCTCGGTGTTGTCCCACGCATGCCCGCCCCAGTCGTAATGCCAGACATGCCGTGGGGCCGAATAAGAGTGCATGAAATCGCCGTACTGCCAAAACCCATACCAGCTCCGCGAATCCACCTGTTTTTTATAGAAATCGAGAACGGCATCAAGCCCTTCTTCGATGCCCTTCTTGAACGCCGTTGAGCGGTCCGGCAGGCTCCAGACACCAAAGACACCGGTCGAGTGGATATAATCGGGAGTCGCTCCGAGCAGCGGCAGCAGGGTCCCAGCCTCGGCCTGTGCCGCTGTCGCTGCACGCGTCGGTAATGCTCCGGCGGTCGGATAGAGTGTTAGCTCGCTGGTTCTCGATACCCCGTAGGCTGTGCTCAACCCCGGCTGGACATCCTCGTAGGAAGCGGCCAGAGTGTGCGCGACAAGGTCATAGTGCCGCATATCCATCTCGGGCCCTTCGGGCGACCAGAGCCATGCAGTCAATTCAGCGGTCGACTTGCTCGCGTTCCGGATCTCAAAACCCGATGGATATGACTGCCAAAAGTTTTTGACGCTTACTCCGAGGCCACCGGTGAGGTCGCCCACAAAAGCGAGACCGGCCGAACGAGTGCCCGTGACCGAGTTGAGCCAGGTGCTTTTTGGATTCGTGCGTTTTACGATCGTAAATCCGTCTGGACTTAGCTGCGATAGCCGGAAATCATTCCAGACAGCGTTTTCGGCAAAGACTTGATTCCCGTTAAACGGCTGCCCCGACTCCTGTGCCGTGTTCCCGCCGCCAGGCTGCAGCGGCTCGGACCACACGCCGCCGTCCGCTCCGGCAAAACGCACGGTGCGGTTTCTGGGCTCCTCACGCAGCGGTACGCCAAATTGCAGGCCCAGTCCGCGTACGAAATCCTTCTCCTGATCGCCGTCAAACGTGATCGTATGAACCAGCCGGACAGCCGTCTGACCTGTGTAGAAGTAGAGCCGGACTGTAAAAGGCAGCCATTCCCGTCCGGCCGTTATGCCTTTGTGCACGCCCTCGATCTTGACGCACGCACGGACGGGCCCGTTTTGTTCGACAGTGACTTTCTTGACGTAGCTTGTGAACCTTTCGCGCGGCGGCGAGTCTTCGTGCTCGGTTTGCGCCCCTTTTTGCAGGATGCATACAAGGCGGCCGTCGCTCGTGACATTCTTTCCGCCAACCGTGATCAGATCGATGATATTTGACCCGGTTTGAGGTATCGTGCATTGCATGGGTCCGGTATCGACCGTGATCCGCTGGGCGGTGATCGCAACCTTAACGTCACCGACGGTCCCGGTCGCAGCCGGCGAAAGGATCACGGGCCCTGATATTCCCGCAGGCACGACTGTGGCAAGCCCCATCCATTTGATCGAACCATCCGGCCAAAAAGCGAGTGGCCACGACTGCAGCGGCAGCTGCGTGTTTTGTGCGCTGAGCGCGAAGCCCACTCCCCTTTTTACAGCACCCGGTGCGAACGGGACGCCAAAGCTGACACCCGAGTCGATCCTCAGCGGCTGGGCTCCGAGAATGTCTAGAGAGACTGCCCCTTGGACTGTTGGAATCTCTCCGGTCCCGTAAGCACCAGCGATCTTGGCTGACGACCCAGCAAGGAGGCTGGCTGCAACACTTGTCTTGATGAATTCTCGACGGTCGAGCGTTTTCATACCTAGGGACTCCTGCAAGTGGCAAAGTAACAAGAACAGGTTAGAAAGGGTTGCTTGCACCCGCACGATGCGCAGCACCGTCGACCATTGCTTTCTCTAGCTGCATTGGATACTTCTAAAACCGACTTGCGTATCGTAGGGGTTGAGCGGGTGCAAGCAGCCTTCCCAACCCTGTCACTCTATCCTTAGGAGCACGACTGAGCTAAAAGGGCACGACTGAAAAACGCAGAAGACCGGTAGTGACTTTCTCATCAGGATGTCGGCTCCTCATAACGAGTATTGGCGCCATATCACCCTCGTGATAGTTAGTTCTTACCAAGGTGTCCTCAGCGATGACTTCCTGGTCTTTCCACTTGACCAGATAGGCTCTGAACAGATGATCACCGTCATGACTATCAAACACCTTCAGAACCTTAAGGCTGGCGCGTTCATGATCTCCTTTCGTTGTCGAGGTATTAGCCGCCGTCCAATAGACGGTAAACAATAAAGTGACGATAGTCGCTACAAGTAACGCTCTTTTCTTCATCGGGTTTTCCTCCTGTAGATTGGCCCAGGGCGCCAGCTCCGCACACGATATTTGTACAGGCGAGTTGCAAAATTAATAGGGTACGCTTGTTCTGGACCGCACAACGCGATCATCCTGCTTATCAAGTTTATAGGGATTCGAGACGCCCGCCGCGGTTCCGGCAGCGCGCGCGGAGCCCGCTACCACCTTCATCTCATCAACGATCCATTTCGCTCCGCTAAATTTCTCCGTTACAAACAGCACGTATCGGATGTCGCACGCGATCGTCCGGTTTACGTCAGGGTCATAGTAAAAGTCATTTCCGAGGCCCTCAAAGTTACCGTCAAAGACGATGCCGACCTGTTCGCCGTTGCCGTTAAGGACGGGGCTGCCCGAGTTGCCGCCGATGATGTCTGTGGTAGCCAGGAAATTTACCACGACGCTGTCGCCCTCGCCATAGCGGCCGAAGTCATGAGCGTTTTGCAGGTCGACGAGCTTCTTTGGGGCGTCAAAGGGAGGTTTACCGGTGTCCTTTTCAATAATCCCTTTGATAGTTGTGAATGGAAGCCGCTGCTCAGCCTCGCGTGAGCGATAGCCACGGATGTTCCCGTAGGTGAAACGCATCGTAAAGTTAGCGTCAGGATACGGAATCGACCCACGCATTTCGGCGAGGGCTTGTTGATACCTGACGCGCAATGCGTCGATCTTTGACGCAAAGTTGGCGGTTCGAGCGGCGAGAGCCAGCCGCTCTTCGGCGACGGCCGTACCGAAGGGATGTTTTTGCTTTAGCTCATCCCATGACATGTCATAGAGGGCCATGATGTTTTCCGGCTTAGTAAGGTCACCGGTCGCTACCATGTGTGCCCACGCATCCTCATTCGCACGGCGTTCGGCGGGCGTTTTGCCGGCGAACCGCTGATCTGTCGCGGCGAACCGCTGGTCTGCGGGCAGTTCGTCGAGCTGACGCAAAAAGAATTTGAGTACCTCTTTCTCGAGCAGAGGCTCGCGTTTTGCAAAGGACTCTTTCACGCCCGCGAGCACCTGTGCCTTTTGCTGATCGGTGAGCTTGCGTCCCTGCTTGACGGCCGTGATCGCCTGCAGCGCGGCGACAAACGACGGGGTCAGCGGCACGCTCGCCAGCCCATTCGAATTGGGGTCGCCTAGCCGGCGCATGATGACATCGCGTTCCTGCGCAGCGTTGGTCGTCTCGGAAAGCTGTTTCAGATCTGTCAGAAGCGACGCGTATTTTTGCTGGCGCTTTGCGTCCGCGGCTATCCACTTGGCAAGGCTTGCCTCCTCGGTCTCGCGTGCCTGAACAAGACCGGCGAGCTGCAGCCGCTTTGCACCACCTTCATATAGCTTTCGCGAATTGTCGAGACTTGCGACGTCGCCCTGAAATGCGATCCGCTTCGCTTCATCGGTCGAGCCTATCTGTTTTAGTTCGTCGGTGATGGTCCGCAGCCATTTGTAGAGGAAAGGGAAGTTTGCATCGCGCGCATAGCGGATCGACCAGCTTTCGCGGTAACGCGTCGTGCCGCCCGGGAAGCCGAGCACAAAGACAAAGTCATCCGGCCTTAGACCGCCGATATTCATTGTGAAGTATTTCTTTGGGTGATATGGAACGTTGTTTGCCGAATAATCCGCGGGCTTGCCGTCGGGCCCCACGTACGCCCTCAGAAAGGTGAAATCGCCCGTGTGTCGTGTCCACTCAAAGTTATCCGGATCGCCGCCAAAGACGCCGATGTTCCGCGGTGGTGCATAAACAAAGCGGATGTCTTTGATCTGTGTTGTTTGGTAAAGGTAATAGAAATACCCGTTGTTCAATGCCTGGATCGTTATGGTCGTTCCCGGGTGTCTGGCCTTCTCAGCTGCCGTGAGGTCGTCGGTGTTCTTTTTGATCGCGGCGGCGATTGCCTCACCAGTCAGGCCCGAGGTCCCGGCGGTGATCCTGTCCGTAACATTTTCTATACGCTCGGTCAGCGTGATCGAATATGGTTCTTCGCCCGCCATCGCACGAAACTCGCCCGCACGATTGCCTGCGTTAAACCCTGTCTCGACCAGATCGTTTCCCTGTGTCGAGTGCGTGACCAGCGCGTCAAACCCGCAATGGTGATTGGTCAATATCAGCCCGTCGGGCGAAACGAACTCTGCTGTGCAGCCCTGGTCGAGCCTTATCACCGCATCGGTCAACCCGCCGGCGTTGGGGTTATAGATCTCAGCCGGTTTGATCTTCAAACCGCGTTTTGCCAGCGGCAGCCCCGCGATCTGGTCGGGAGGGAACATCCCCTCGTCCGGTGCAGCAAACGTGAACGCGGAAGCGAGGAGAGCAATTGCGAGCAGCGACGAAATAAAAGAAGCACATTTATGTTTCATAGTTATTCGACCTCACCGTTGACATCAGTTTGCTCCCAGTATAACCAACTTTTGTTCGGTCGGGCGTCGAGCGAGTGTCCCACTGTCCCACCAAAAAAATTTTCGTCTGTTCATAAATTGTAATACATACGATGTCGCAGACGTGCAACGATCATAACAGTTCATTATTCATGCGGTCAACCCTCAAGTGAGAGACTGTGCTGGCAGTGAAGCTGTTGACATGCGCAGTGCCCCGGCGTACGATTTGGCCATGCTGCTCAAAGGTTTACTCTCATGCACCCTCGCGGTGGGTGTCGCCATGTGCGTCTCGGTCTCGTCCATCCTCGGACAAAAGATCGTAAAAGACGTGATCAGATCGCAGGGCAAAGTAAGGGCTTATTATCTCTTTGTCCCGGACAAACTCGATCAGTCGAGACCGGCCCCTCTGATCATAATGCTGCACGGCTCTGGCCACACGGGTGATTCGCTCGTCAAGGAGTGGACCCGCCTGGCAAAAAAGGAAGGGATCATCATTGTCGGTCCCGATTCGCTCGATCCAGCTTCGTGGGCAATTCCGGCGGACGCACCCGACCCGCTTCACGATCTGATCGAGGCACTAAAATCGAAATACCCTGTTGATCCAAAACGTGTGTATCTCTTCGGCCACTCGGCCGGTGCGGTGTCGGGTTTATACGTCGCGCTGATGGAATCGCAGTATTTCGCCGCGGCCGCGATCCACGCGGGTGCAATGCAGCCGAAGGACACCCAGTTCATCGACACGGTCAAGAGGAAGATACCTATTGCGATCTGGGTAGGCACCAACGATTCTTTCTTTCCACTTGCGAAGGTCAGGGCCACCCGCGACCTACTCACACAGCATGGCATGAGCGTCGGACTGACGGAGATGAAAGGCCGCACCCACAATTACTATGAGCACGCCGAAGAGGTGAATAAGTGGGTCTGGGACTTTTTGAAAGGCAATAGTCTGGATGCGGATCCGAAATACGAGCAGTATATGTGGGAGCAAGTAGAATAGGGGGGCGCATGTCCACTGTTGGGAAATGCATTGTGTTCGCAATACTGATCCTCACGACGTCAGCGCCCGTTTTGGGTCAGGCTGAAGTTGAGCGAGCTGCTTGGTCGGTCAGGTATGATGAGCCGTCGGGCTCCCCACTGCGTGTGAGAGTTACGGGTCAGCGTCGCGGTGGGCGTGATTACACGACGACCGAATATACGCTCGAAAACACCGGCGGAAAGGTGATCTGGGGAGCTGTCATAGCGGGGCTGCCGCATCTTACACATGCCAAGTGGCAAACCACAATCGGTCTCGCCGGCGGTGGTAGACAATATGGCAGCGCTGTCCAGGATCAAGCTGGCCCCTCGGATCACGAGTGGACCGTCACGGTCGATCTCGTTCTCTTTCGTGATGGCACCTCGTGGGGGCCAGCGGCGACTCCTGAGGCAGGTTTTCTGACCGGTATCATGCGCGGTATGAAAGAGGCCGTTCAAGAAACAAGGGCTGCACTCCGTGCGGGCGGAGATAACTTAAGGACGTTCTTGAAAGGGCCGCAAAAATATCCGGGTTTGCACGCGCCGATGCAGATGAACGTCGAAGAAGGTCTTGCCGCCGGTTACTTGCGGGTACTCCGGGAGTTGAGGGCAAGCCTCGACAGTCGCGGCGATACAGAAGGTATCGATGCAGTGGTTTCCGGATTTGATCGCGAGATAAGCGAGAACGCGGGCGACGGTCTTAAGTACATAACTCAGAGACATGGCATAAGAGACCCGCTAAAGATCATCGAGATCACCCAGGGCTCTCATAAGCTCGGTATTGACCAGTCGTATGATGGGGGCGCCGAATGGTTGCGTGGGGCGCGGATCACCGTCCGCAATGACTCGGGCAAGACGATCAATTACGCCTGTCTCTCACTGGAATTCCCCGAGACGCGGGCCACGGGCAATACACTGCAATCGGATCTGGAATACGGCGGTCCTAGCCCGGGTGGGCGGCTTAGACCTGTCGATCAGAAACCCATCGGACCAGGTCAGGTGTTTGCATTTGTCATCGATGAGAAGGAATACAGTTCACTGAAGCGTTTCATTGGTTCGCATCAGCCGGTCGAGAGTTTGAGCCGACTTCTCCTTTCAATCGATACACTGATATTTGCTGACGGTACGGCCTGGATGACCGGGGCGATGATGAAGCAGGATCCTGCGGATCCTAAGAAATGGTGCCGGCCAGTGACCGGCAATGATGGTTGGCTTTACGAAGGGGTCTAAGCAAGCGATGCGCGGTGCGGGGTGGGAGGCCACGCGGTCCTACCTGCCCCGGTTTGTGAAGAAAAAATAGCGGGCCTTGCGGCCCGCTCGTTGTTTCTGCACAACAACGTATAGTGTTATTTTTTCTCGATCTTTGTGAGGTCCGTCGGCTCGGGTGGAAGGAAGTGACGCGGGTTGATCGGTTTGTCGTTCAGGCGTACTTCGTAATGTAGGTGAGGGCCTGTTGACCGGCCTGTTGAGCCGATAAGCCCGATGAGCTGTCCGCGCGTGATGGTCTGGCCTACCTGAGCTTCGAGCTTTGACATGTGGCCGTAGCGGGTCACAAGGCCAAAACCGTGGTCGATATCGACCTCGTTGCCATAACCGCTCGTCCAGCCGGCTTTTACGACCGTGCCGCCGCCCGGGCAGATCACCTGTTCGCCACGCTCGCCATCGATATCCATGCCCGGATGAAACTCATAGGCACGCCCGCCGAAAGGGTTGCGGCGAAAGCCGAACTCATTGTTGATCTTGCCGAGATGTGCCCACATGTTCGGAAGATTTGCGGGATCGATCTTGGCACGAATGCTCTTTAACTGATTTTCGATCTCAGCATTCTCTCCGTCAGCCTCATTGTCATCAGCCGGACCGCCGCTATTAAGGCTAAAGTCGGTACTGGGCTGCGGCCGCGAGTAGTCGATCTGCGGCATCTGCCTCTGAGGGACGGGTTCGGCGGCCACTTGTGTAATGATGGAGGTGTTAGAGGTGACAGACGCCAGATCGACGTTCTTCAGAAGTCCGTTTACGCCAACGGCCATAGCCGAGACGCCAAGTACGAGAAAAATTGCGATACTTCCGAACTGCACGATATTGCGGGGCAGTTCGATCCGTTTGATATATATTCGATTTTTAGTTTTATGCGATAAAAGAAAAGCGCAGGCCTTGTCGTTTTTCAGCATTATAGCTTTTAAGCTCCTTTTAATGATCTTTCGCACTCCGAAAATCCAGCGTTTCGGAGTACTTGGAATCACGCAAGAATAGCCGCGAGCGACTAACGCGAAACCTTAAACAAGAGTCTCGACTTTTAAAAAGAACAGAACTCTCGCGTTTGTGGGATACCGCTTGTAGTTTTCCAATTGATGGAATTTCTATAAGAGCATAGGCTTTGGGGAAACGCAAACCGTCGAGGTGCTTTTCTATAGCTAACTCTTATGAAGGAGTAAAGATGTGATTATTCCAGAGGGGGTTGTAAGAAAAGTGGGTCGCGAAAAGTGAATAGTGAATAGTGAAAAGCTAAAAGTGGAAGCGGAAGCCCTTCTCAGGACGTCGTCACCCTCACTTTTAGCTTTTGGTTGTTAGCTTCTTACTGATTCTTACGCCGGTCCTGCCAGGCTCGGAATACGGCGATGCCGACCATCGCGAAGACCGCAAGAAAGGCTAGCAGTATCAGCAGCTTGATGGCGCCCGTGATAAACGCCAGGAAAGTTAGGAGGCCCTTGAGCAGAGCGACGACAAGGGCAAGGATCAAAACGATCGTTCCGCCGATGGATGCTGCTTTCAAAAATAATGGCATGGTAATAACTCCTGAATTACGAATTAGCAGTTAAGAATTACGAATAATAGCCAAAAAGCGTTCCGGCGATCCTTAATTCGTAAATGTTAATCGGCAATTGACTCAAACGTCTCTCCATCCGCCGCTTCGATTGCGGTCGCTGAAATCTCCCGTCGAATATTCCCGCTGTCTTGCCTGCTGCTGATGCAGGGCAAAGCTCGGTGCGGGTGGTGCCCAGCCGGTGCTTTTGGCCTTTGGCTTGAATATATATCCTCGAAGCACATAGACGCCCAGGGCTATCAGCATGATCGGCAGCAGTGCACGGATTATGATACCTAGATTGAACAATCTTTGGAATAGAAATGCGAGGCCGAGTGTGCCAAGAACAATGCCCCAGAGCTTTGGATTGCCCGAGATACGCTGAACGATGACGTCATTCGAGTCCGGCGTTACGCCCGACCGAATAAGCTGCGCCGTACGCCAGGAATCCACTCCCGCAAACGCCCACATGCCTATGAACCCGAGCACGAACATCGGTGCTCCGGCGGTAAGCACAGCCATTTGAAACAATCCTACAAAGATCGCGAAGTAGACCAGTGCTTTGACCATCTGGCCGTTGTACGCCGCCCCCAATCCGGGACAAACCATCGAGAGCAGGGTGGCGACGATGGGCGACGTGCGGCTCTTGGTCTGAGTACTGCCACCGCTGCGAGTCTGCTGACGCAGCAGGTCTATGCCCGTGACGATGCAATCCTGACAGTACGGAAACCCTTTGATGCGATGGTCGCACGCGGGGCAAAGCGGTCTTCCACAGCCGTTACAGCTGACCGTTGCCGCATTTTGGCTGTGATAAGCACAGATCATCTATTTTGCGTCCTCGTTCGTGTTCTTTATCTCTATAGTGCCGGTGATCGGGTCCTGCTTCGGCGTCTCGATCTCGATCTGCTTACCCTTTAACGCGTCCGCGCTCTGTTGATACGTCGCCTCGGCAAGCTCAACGCCTTTCTGATAAACGCCCGACAACGAACCATCAGCGGAGACAGTCTGGCTAAACACCAGGAACGCGAACATCATCATCATCGCGATCGGTGCAAGCTGCGGCACCGCGATCGGAAACCGGAGGCCTCGCACCCACTCGGCCGCACGTGCCCTCCACGAAGCCTTGACCTCGTCGGCCTGCGCTGTACCGAGCGTCATATTCAGGATCCTTTCGTGGAGACCGGCCGGCAGCGGCAGTTCCTCGGTCTTATATGTGTAAAGGGCCCCGATCGAGCGTACGACCATGCCGGGCAGGTCCTCGCATGTCGAACAGAGGGCGGCGTGACGCTCCCATCGATGGAAGGAGGCGGCGGATAGAAAACCGTCGAGGTAATCGGTCAGATGGTCTTCAAAGTCTTCACACGCCATCGCCGTTTCAGGAGCCGTCATACCCAGTATGCGGGCCTCGAGACGCGTTAATGTCCTGACAGGAGCAGCGATCGTGCGGCAAACTTCGAGAGACTCTTTTACGTCGTTGAGCAGTGTATGGCAAAGCGGGCAGGCGAGAGCGTGCTCGGCGACGGATCTGTTGACCGACGCATTGAGCGTCTTGTCAAGATAGTCCGTCAGCAGCTCTTCGAACCGCGAACAGTTGATGATGTTGTGCTGCTCGTTTGTCATCCTTCTAATACCCCTCGCTCTCGTTAAGAGTGCAGCCTTTAGGCTGTGATCGTTATCGCTATTCCACGTAGCTCAGCTCACACGGTCACAAGCTAAAGCTTGCACTCTGAACTCTCCTAGATCGTCACCACTCTCATTCTTCTCAATATCTTTGCCAGCTCTATTCTTCCTCTGTTGATCCGTGATTTTACCGTCCCTTCGGGTATTTTTAAGACGTCAACTATCTCCTGATAGCTCAATTCTTCGATGTCTCTGAGTATCACGCAGGTTCGCAGGTCTGTTGGCAGCTTGTCTATCCCTTCCTGCACCTGGCTGGCAAGCTCCTTTCGCTCGATCTCCTTTTGTGCCGTCGTGCCCGCTGCACGAAGGTGATACTGGTGATCGTCGACAGCGTCGGCCTGCGAGTTTTGCGGGTTACGCTGGCGATGCCGGTAATCGTCAATTATCAAATTGCGTGCGAGCCGCATCAACCAATTCGACAGGTCTCCCTGTTTGGAGTCATATTGATCGAGGCTGCGGTAGACGCGGATAAAAACATCCTGTGTCAGGTCCTCGGCCGCGTCGGCGCTCGAGGTAAATCGATAGGCGAGATTGAATATCCGGCGGGAAAATGCCGAGACGATCTCTTCCCACGCCGCGCCGTCGCCCGAGCGAGCACGCCTGACGAGTTCCGCACCATTTATCTCGGCCACAGCCTGTACAGCTTCCAAAAAAGTATCTCCCGAAAACTTATTCGCCCGTCAGCTAAGCCAATTCACCAGCTGCAACAGGAACTCGCCCTGTTAGACAGTGCTTACGAGGCGGAAACAGCAAAAGTTCCAACAAATGAGGTTAACAAAATTGCGGGGTTTTCCGACAGGGGGGGGTGCGGCTAAACCGTAAAAACGCGTAAACGCGGTTCAGCGTCGGGCTACCGCCCGACGCCGTGCAATGATGATGGCTCGTGATGTGCTCCTGGGCGTTGAACAGTACGACCCGGTCGGGCAGTAGCCGCGGTAGCCCGACCCTGAACGGTACTGTGTCTTGAGGGGTTGGTCGAGCGCTACGTCTGTTTGATATTCGTAAAGTGCGAGGCGACCAGCTGCCATTTGCCGTTGCGCTTTACGTAGGTGTCGGTGAAATGTACGTGGCCGTTTATCTTTTGCGTCTTCCACGTGTAGTTTTCGACGATAAAGCCCTTTGACACAGCCGTGTCGCCAAAAAAACGTACCTCGTGACTCGCCTCGTCGATCTTAAATACCCCGCCTTGGGACGGGTCCTCGCTGTAGTCGGCCTTAACCCGAGCACGCTTGTCGCTCTTAGACAGGACCTTGCCGTCGGCACCCGTGAAAAAGGCGTCGTCGGCCACAATGGCGTCAAAGTCCTTGAGGTCCTTGCTGCTGTACGCCTCGATGATCCATTGCCGGTCCATCTTGCGGATGGCCTCGGCACCTTTTAGATCGAGCACCATCTGAGCCTTGGCAGTGAAGCCGCAGAACAGAGCTATGGCGAGGGTTAGAAATACTTTTCGCATGTTGATCAAAATCTGAATGTCGCCTCGAGAACGACGCGACGATTGCCTATCGCGCCCGCCGCCGACGAGGTCGCGCGGCCAAAGAATGTCGATCCGAGGTTGCCGATGGGAAATCCGGGATTCACGCGATTAATGACATTGCGGATCTGCGAGCTAAGCTCGAGGGCATACTTGCCTTCGTCCTCGTCATCGTCACCTGCGGGCTTCTTGCCGCCGCCAAAATGGAAGGTCTTGGTTAAGTTGAGATTGAGCTGACAGAACAGCGGGCCTCGCCCGAAGTTTCGCGGGATGATGACGTCTCCGGGCTCCGGCGTCGGATCAAAGATGCCGAAAGGCGTGGCTATGGCCCCAGCTTCGCCCGCGGTCGCGAACGCCGGCCGGTCGAGAAAGAGCGTGTCACCGTTAAGGTCGGTGCCGGTCGTGATATTGAAGGGCACGCGGCTTCTGGTGGTGAGAAAGGGGCTGAGCTCAAACTTCATCGGAAGCTTTATATCCATACCCATTGTTAGTCTATGTCTTACGTCGATACTCGACGGGCCAAACTCATTTGCAAGATCGAATGAATTCGCAGGAAACGTACCGGCACCGTCGGTGTCGCTTTTTGCAAAGGCAAGAGTGTAGTTGCCAAAGAGGGACAAGCGTTTGGCGGGAGCCGAGGCGAAATTAACGGTCATTTGGTCCTGTACGAACCGGCCCGTCGATTCGTATTGGAAGACGTTTCCATCCGTGGGGCTGGGGCGCACGCCATTCACCGGAGCATTGATGTTCCGTGATCGGAGGGCACGGTGCAGATGCGAGTTGATATAACTCACGCTGATCGTGGTCTTGAGCGGAAACTGTCGCTCAACACTCACCGCAAGTTGAACGGTATATGGCGAGCGAACATCCGGCGAAACGACGCGGGTGGTTTGAGGCTGCCGAAATGCAGTGAGTGCCTGGACGGTCGGGATATTCGTCACGCCCGTTGACGTGAAAACTATCGGATCGAGTATCGCGGGGTCCGTAACTACAAAACGCAGTTGATCGACGCCGTTGAAGCGCGTTGCCTGCAGCGTGAGATTCTGGGCAAACCTATCGTAATACACACCGAATCCGGCCCGAAAGACCGTCTTAGCCGGGCTTTTTGCGTTTCCGCCGGGTGCGTACGCGACGGCTACGCGCGGAGCGATGTCGTACGGACTCGAGATATAATTTTGACGCTCGTACCGGACGCCGAATGACAGGGTCAGATACGGTCTGTAGTGAAGATCGTCCTGAAAGAAGGCTCCAACATCCCAGCGACCAACATATGCCTCGGGCTTACCGCCTGCGATCGTTAGCTGCGTAGGAAACGCTCCGGGCGCATTCAGGATCGTGTTGCGGTACTGATCGAGGGACGTGAAGGTGAATGTGCCGGTATAGTTTGTCGGAGCGATATCGTCAACGCTCTGTTTCCTGATGCGGACGCCGGTCCGAAAGATGTGTGATCCACGAACTACGGACGTGACATTGTTAAGCTCATGCCTCCCCTGAGTATTGAACGCGTTACCCACGTCCCCGCCTGATATGAATGCATCCAGTACCTGTATCGAAGGGCCCGGGTCGACGGCTGTCCGTTTCTCCTTGATCCTAAAAAACTGAAATCTCGTCTCGTTCACTACTGTCGGCGAGATCACCGCTGTCTCCGTCAGGCGAATGAACCACTCGCGGTTATTTGACGACCAGCCGGCTGACGGCAGCTCAAAACCACCGTAGGCAGTATGCGGCGACCTGAAGGTCTCTCGGCTAAAACGGGCAACGAGCGTGTGGTTCTTTCCAAATTGGGCGTCAAGACGCTGTCCGAAATCCCAGTTTGTCGTCCTCACAACGAATGATCGCTGGAAAGGCGTCGGGGCCAGGCCAGTTCCGAGGACAACGGCGTTTACGAGGCGGTTGTTATCGACGGCTTCGCGCTCGAGATCGGTGAAGGACGAAAGCCTGTTCTTGATCAGCGGACCGCTGATCGTTCCATTGCCGTTTCGAAGTTGATAAGGAGGACGATTGGGCGAGAACGGATTCCGGGCATTTAGCGACTCGTCCTCAAATTCGCCAGCCAGTTCGCCATGCCAAGCCGCGGTACCCGGTTTTGTTAGTATCTCGATGCGGCCTGCACCTGGACGGTCAAACTCGGACGAGAATGGATTTTGGTTTATTCGAACCTCGCGGATAGTGTTCTTGCGCGGCAGCTTGCCGCCCGAAAAACCATCGATAAATAGCTCGCCGCCGTCAGGTCCCGATCCCGGGCCGGCTAGTGCTCGTAATGCGGCCTCCAGCTCGGTCGGGTCGTCGGGAAGCGTTTTCAATTCGTCCTTACCGAGAACTACAGCGCTGGCATTGTTAGCAGGGTCAGTGTTGATCGGGGGCCCTTTGTCGACAATGACGGTGTCGATGATCATGCCAACCGGGAGCATAACTTCGACATTCGTGATCTTTTCTGCGGCGATGACGCCTCGAGAGCCGTGCTCCTTGAAACCAGGCATCTGGACTCTCAACAGGTACTCACCTGCAGGGCAGGTTAGGTCAAATTCCCCCTGTTTGTCAGTGGTAGTGCGGTGCTCGACACCATCTGACGTGACGATCGTAACCTGCGCAGTTGGGATCACTGCTTTGTGTTCATCTCGGACGACGCCGTGAAGTCGCCCATTTGCAGAGCGCTGTGCCGCTGTAAGACCGGCGAAAAGAATGAGTAATACGAGAAAGCCTTTTATTCTTATCATCGATCTGAACTACGAAGAGCTTCGTAGAAATGAAGATATATCAACGAGTTCGTAAATGTCAACGCTGTCGCGGATGCTACAGGTTCCGACTAGTTTATAACTCATTTAAGCGGCCCGCGACCTGAAAATCTCACGGCAACAGCCCACCCCCGTCCTTTTTTGAATTTAGCTTTTCACTTTTTAGTTGCGGCGCTGTATCTTTTTCTCTTGACTGTCCTGACATAGCCGCTAAAACTGATCGACCTTGCGCAAGTACCTCAAATTCACGCTCCTCGTCCTGTTTACCTTATTTCTTTTTTGGTTCTTTGGGCGGAATCTCGATTGGCAAGAGGTTGCGTTAAACCTCAAGAAAGCGGACCCGCTCTATCTCACCGGCGCGGTAGTGATTATCTGTCTCGGGTACTTTCTTCGAGCGGTGCGATGGCAGGTGCTCTTAGCCCCGATCACCCCCGCATCGCTCCGTGAACTCTTCGCCACAACAACTGTCGGATTTACCGCCATCTTCCTGATCGGCCGTGCAGGCGAGATAGTACGCCCGATGTGGCTGCCGATGCGCGATCGCCGAGTTAGACCAAGCACCGCGCTGGTTTCGATCGGAATGGAGCGCATCTTTGACCTCGCTTCGCTCATCGCCTTTTTCTCGATAAGTCTTATTTGGTTCAAGGGCGTTCCCGGACATGAGGCCGAGTACACGTCGATCGAGGTCGTCGGTAACCTCATGCTCGCGGGCGTGGTTACCGGCGTGATCTGCCTCGCGATATATGCATGGAAGTCGGCGCCCATCATTGCGTTCTTCGAACGGATCACCGATAGAAAGTTCGTGCCCGAACGGTTGCGAGACATCTTTCTTAGCTTGATGCGTCAACTGGCCACTTCGGTCCTTATACTCAAGGACTGGAAAGAGATCTTTTGGGTAAGCTTTTGGACAATTGGTCTGTGGTTTGCGATCTCCATGCCGACGTGGTTCGTACTGCGTGCATTTGGACTGCAACTGAGCTTCATCGACTCGATCTTTGTGATGGGCGTGGCCTCGATGGGTTCGCTTGTGCCGACACCCGGTGGGGCGGCGGGAGCTTTTCATGCGGCAACCGGCGGGGCTCTGGTGCTGCTTGGGATCGATAAAGAGGTCGCGACGGCTGTATCTATCATCATGCACCTCGTCTACTTTGCCCCAGCCGTCATTTTCGGTTTATATTACCTGTTCCACGGGGATATCAGTGTCGAACGGTTCAGGAGTCTTCTCTCGAGTGAGAATGCCGAGCGAGAGATCGAGAGTGATTCGCCTGATTTTGACTCAAAGGCTTAGAGTGCGGGCTTTAGCCCGTCCGTGGTTGCAACGGGTACAGGCTGAAGCCTGCACTCTGAACCTATGCGCTGTCCGTTTTGCTCACATATCGAAGATAAGGTCGTCGATTCTCGCGAGTCGAAAGATGGCGACTCTATACGTCGTCGGCGAGAGTGTTTGCAGTGCGGGCGTCGCTTCACGTCCTATGAGCGGATCGATGAGATCCCCTACATGGTCGTGAAAAAGGACGGGAAGCGTGAGCATTTCTATCGCGATAAGGTGCTGGCCGGTCTGCTGCGGGCCTCGGAGAAACGTCCTATTTCCACCGGACAGCTCGAAAAGATCGTCGACGAGGTCGAAAAGAACGTGCAGGACTCTCTCGACCGCGAGCTTGCTACCACAGAGATCGGCAAGATCATCATGCGCCGGCTCAAATCTCTCGATAAGGTCGCATATGTGCGGTTTGCCTCCGTCTACCTTGAGTTTGCCGACGTATCGGAGTTCATGTCGGAACTGAAGACCTTGGTCGGGACCGCCGCGGCGGATAAGAAGAAAAAGAAGAAGTGAGTCAGAACCGCCTGCGTGATCGGGCGGCATGGCGATGCAGTTACTGTTTCCAGTGTGTCTGGTCGGCCGGACGTTCATTACCAGCCGTGCTCGTTCCGCCTGCTGACGCAGGCGGTTCTGACAGGTCGGTGTTAGCACCCTGCCAAAATCTACCCTCGTTGCCCTTTCTACCTCTTTTCCCTAACATAAAAGTTTATGGTCCAAACGGACGAGTTCTCTATTGCACTCGGGGAAGCAGAAGTTGTTGAGCCGATGATGCAGATACCACCGGAGCTTCCGGTGCTGCCGCTGCGGGATATTGTTATATACCCGTTCATGATCGTTCCGCTTTTTGTGTCGCGGGACAGATCGATCCGCGCCGTTGAGGAGGCCCTCAAGAAAGACCGAATGATCCTGCTGGTCTCGCAGAAGGACGTCAACAAAGAGGAGCCGGAACAGGGCGATCTTTACACCGTGGGAACCGTGGCGATCATCATGCGGATGCTCAAGCTGCCGGACGGCAGGATACGCATTCTCATTCAGGGGCTATCCCGGTGTCGTGTCGATGAGATCATGGGAAGCGGCGAGTACGTCAAGGGTGAGGTGACGCCCATTCTGGAGCCGCTCGGCACCGAAAATACTCTCGAGGTCGAGGCATTGATCCGAAATATACGCGGTTCTATGGATCGCGCCGCCAGTCTCGGCAAGAACATTTCTCCCGAGGTGCTGGCGATAATTGCGAATCTGGATGATGCCGGACGACTCGCCGATCTTGCTGCTTCAAATCTTGAGCTAAAGGTCGAGGATGCCCAGAGCGTTCTCGATATCGAGGACCCGATACCGCGCCTTCGTCGTGTGAACGAATTGCTGGGTAAGGAGATCGACGTCCTGACCGTTCAGGCCGAGATCAACTCGCAGGCTCGGGCGGATATCGACCGGTCCCAGCGTGAATATTTCCTCAGGCAGCAGCTAAAAGCCATCCAGCAGGAACTGGGAGAGGGCAACGAGCTTTTTGAAGAGGTCGAGCAGTACCGCGACAAGATCCTGAAGGCAAAGATTCCCGAACCCGCCGAAGAAGAGGCCCTCAGACAGCTTAAGAAGCTCGAGCGGATGCATCCGGACGCGGCCGAGACGGCGACGCTACGCAATTGGCTCGACATTATGACCGAGCTGCCCTGGTCCAAGGCCTCAAAGGACAATCTCGACCTTAAGAAAGCCGAGCGGATCCTCGACCAGGACCACTATGGCCTTGAACGCGTTAAGGAGCGTATCGTTGAGTCTCTAGCCGTGCGAAAGCTGAAAGAGAAGCCCAAAGGCTCGATATTGTGCCTTGTCGGACCGCCCGGAGTAGGCAAAACTTCGCTCGGACGGTCCGTCGCGAGGGCATTGAATCGAAAGTTTGTCCGTTTAAGCCTGGGCGGCCTGCACGACGAGGCCGAGATACGAGGTCACCGCCGCACATACGTCGGGGCAATGCCCGGCCGCATTATACAGGCCATACAGCAGGCCGGCACCAATAATCCGCTGATCATGCTCGACGAGATCGATAAGGTGGGCGCCGATTTTCGCGGCGATCCGTCGAGCGCGTTGCTTGAGGTGCTCGATCCGGAGCAAAACTCGACATTTCGAGACAATTATCTGGGCGTCACGTTCGATCTGTCGAACGTCATGTTCATGACCACGGCAAACGTGCTGGATACCGTCCAACCGGCGTTGCGCGACCGCATGGAGACGATCTCGCTCTCTGGCTACACGGAGGAAGAAAAGGTTGAGATAGCCCGGCGACACATCATTCCCAAGCAGGTCGAGGAGAACGGGCTTGAAAAACGTGACATTAAGTTCGACAAAAAGGCGATCGCCCGGATGATCAGCGAATACACGCAGGAGGCGGGCCTTCGTCAGCTCGAACGCGAGATCGGCAAGGTATGCCGAAAAGTGGCCAGAAGCAAAGCGGAAGACGAATACGGCTTCAAGCCGATGCAGGTCACTACCGAAAACCTCAAAGATTACCTGCGTGTGCCGAGGATCTTTAATGAAGGTGCCCTCAAGAAAGACGAGATCGGCACCGTTACAGGTCTGGCCTGGACGGCCGTCGGGGGCGATATTCTGTTCATCGAGGCCCTGAAAACAAAAGGGAAAGGCAAGCTCATGCTGACCGGCCAGATAGGCGAGGTAATGCAGGAATCTGCTCAGGCCGCGTTTTCCTATGCCAAGGCCCGGGCCCCCGAGCTTGGTATCCCGGAGGACGCCCTCGAAAACTTCGATATACACATTCATTTGCCCGAGGGTGCGATCCCGAAGGACGGCCCATCGGCCGGTATTACCATGGCCACCGCACTCGTCTCGGTGCTTGCTCAAAGACCAGTAAGAAAGGACGTTGCGATGACCGGCGAGATCACTTTACGTGGCAACGTACTGCCGGTCGGGGGCGTCAAAGAAAAGCTTCTGGCAGCCCGACGGGCGAAGGTTAAAACGGTCATTTTACCCGAGCCGAATAAACGAGATCTTGAAGATCTGCCGCAGGAAGTACGCGACGATTTGACCTTTATATTCGTCGAGAATGTGCGACAGGTCTTTGACGTCGCACTGCGTGAGAGCAAAAAGCCGGTTGAAAAGGTAAGGGTGCATACACAGAAGGCCTGAGGTGGGTGTCAAAATCCCTAAGAACTAGGGATTTCCCCTTGGTCAGGTACTTTTATCGTGGTAATCTTTATTGAGTAAAATGCGGCGGCCTCTGTAAACCAGGGCGGAGGCCAAAGCGGAACTTTTATCTTTTTGAGGCGTTTATTTATTGGTATTAAGTTATTTAGGTTCGAAATTTCGACTCGCCTGAATACAACGTTTCCCCTGTATCGACGAGATAAATGAGAATAGCCGTATATAAGCTTTTAGCAGTTTCAGCTTTTGCAATTTTAAGTTTTTCAGCCGCAGGAAGTGCTCAGGTCACTTCTTCGCAGTCCAGTAACGCGACGACGACCCCCGAGGTTGCCCGTGCGCAGGAATCTGTGAATAAGGTCCTGCTGGATGCCGGCACGTCATTCAAAGAGGGTCTCACGTCCTTCGTCGATGGCAATCGCCAGTCGGCAGGTGAGAAATTTAACCGCTCAGTCGAAGTTTTTCTCTACTCAACCCTTAACATCCAGCGCGAAGCGCGTCTCCAAAACTGCTATAACCAGCTGATCGAGACCGTCTATCGCGTCGAATTTCCGTCCGACGCGCAGCCTCCGCAGGTCCGGAATCTGGCGCTTACGTGTGGGTGGGACAAGGATATCGACGTTGCTCTTTCGGAGAAGGTGGCCGCAGCTTTGAAGGCCCCGACGGTCACCGCCGGTGCTCCGTCCTCAAGCACAGTGGCAAGCGCGGGAACGGCGCCGGCCGCTACCATGAAGGTCGGCTTTAATTCACAGGAGTTTGAGCCTTCACCGCTCGACGACCTTTCAAAGCTTCAGCTGACGACCGAGGAGCAGCAGGTCGAGGCCGATCCCGTCGCACAGCAGCAGTACGCGTACATTCAGTATGCTGTGGCCAATAAATCATTGGGTTTCTCCTTCCAGGTGCACCCGATGATCCAGCAGTACATCAACTACTATCGCGGCCGAGGCCGCACGACGATGGAGGTCGGCCTCTATCGCTCGGGTATGTTTATGCTGCGGGCACGAAAGATCTTTAAGGAAGAAGGCGTTCCCGAGAACGTCGCGTGGCTTGGCCAGGTCGAGAGCACCTGGAAGCCGACCGCGCTGTCGTCAGCAGCGGCATCAGGCCTGTGGCAGTTCATCCCCGGAACCGGTGCACGCTACGGCCTGCAGCGGACTGCCTGGGTCGACGAGAGAAACAGTTTTGATGAGGCGACAAGAGCCTCGGCCCGTTATCTGAAGTTCCTTGCGGACCGCTATCACGGTAACTGGGAATTGGCGATGGCCGCGTACAATTCAGGCGAGGGTAATGTCGACCGAGCCGTTCGACGTGCCGGCGTAGAGAATTTCTGGGTGGCTTTCCCATATCTGCCGCAGGAAACGCGTAATTACGTTCCGAATATTCTCGCGACGATACTTATCGCAAATAACCCGAACGAATATGGTTTTGGGCACATCCGTCCGGCGGCGCCGCTGACGTATGACCGCGTCCGCGTGCCACCCTCAACCAACCTGAGCATTATCGCTCAGGCGGCGGACACCACAGTTCAGTATCTTCGCTATTTGAATCCGCAGCTCAGAACGAACTCGACACCTCCGGAGCCGTACGTCGTCAACGTCCCGGCCGGTAAGGCAAATGAGACGGTGGCCGTTTTCAGACGGATGCCGGCGTCGAAGATCAACAATACGAATCTTGCCAACTCCGCCGCCGGTGAGACCTGGCAGACGATCTCGAATCGTACAGGGGTTAGCGTGGCCGATCTGATCGCAGCTAATCCGGGAATGCCGGCTCCTAAGGGCAAGGTCCTGGTTCCGATGGTTGCGGGCAATAACGTCATGAGCACCGCCTATGTTCGTCCGACGAGCACGGCATCAGCCCCTGCTCTGCCGAGCAACGTAAGGGTGGTCAAAGCCAAAGCCGGCGAAACCGTACAGAAGGTCGCCGAACGCAGTAACGCCGATCCGTCAGAGGTCGCTAAGTACAATGGCCTGCTGCCCAATTCGGTTCTGCCGGCTGGTCGCGAGATCAAGATCCCCGGCGGCGGGAACTAAACAAGCATCAACCACGAAAGTTAGCAAAAGGGTATCGAAAGGGTGCCCTTTTTTACATTTGGTGGATAAGTCGATATGGAGCCTCAGAAGGGTGAAGCTCGAGCACCGCACGGTCAGATACGCCCAGCTGCATCATAGGGCCGTGGAGCCGTACGCTCGGAAGCAAACTTTGCCGTTTTGGCGTCAGTAGAGTCGGCCGTTGTATGCACGGTGTCGTCAAGGGTAATACGAGGGGACGGGGGAGGTAGTGTGGCTGGCGTGGGATGGCGTGGAAAATGCTCTCCGGGGAGGGCTCGAAAACACGCTTGACAAAGCACCCAACTGTAACTATACTTGTTACAGATATGGCAGCCAACAGTCAGTTTTCCATGGCAGTTCATATACTCACGCTCCTTGCGCGGGGCGGTGAGGACAAGGTGAAGTCCGAGTGCATTGCCGGGAGCGTCAATACGAATCCGGTGGTCATCAGAAGGATCCTGAGTCAGCTTGGCCATGCGGGTCTCGTTACATCGCAGACCGGCGCTACCGGTGGGACACGGCTGGCGAAGCGACCCGAGGAGATAAGCCTTTGCGCTATCTACAAGGCGGTCTCGTGTGGGGAAGTTTTCGCACTTCATCCGCGCGGGGTCAATCAGGATTGCCCGGTCGGCAGGGGAATAGAATCGGTGCTGTGCAACATTCAAAAAGAGATCGATAAAGCGGTCGGCGATAGGCTTGGTCAATACACACTGGCGACCGTTCTCGAAATGATCGAGCCGGCATTTGCCTAAGTTTTTTTTGCATGTATCTGTATCAAAGATGGTTACAAACTCACTACAAATAAAAGAGATATCGGATAAGCGGATGAAAAAAGAAGAGATACTTGCCGGCCTAAATTGGCGGTACGCGGTCAAGAAATACGACCCCGAAAAGAAGGTCTCGCGTGATGACATCGAGTTTCTCGAGCAGGCGATGACACTGGCCCCGTCGAGCATGGGGCTGCAGCCTTATAAACTCATTGTCATTGAGGATCCGGAGACGAGAGAGCGTCTGCGGCCGGCTGCCTACGGGCAGCCCCAGATCACCGATGCATCGCACATCGTGGTCTTTGCATACAAGAAGAACTACGACGAGGCCGACGCTGAGCACCTGATCGAGCTTGTCGCAAAGTCCAGGGGGCAGAGCCGAGAATCGCTCGCTGACTACGAGCGGTCGGTGAAGGTTTCGGTCAAAAAGGCCGCCGACGGAGGGTATCTGGAAACGTGGAACTCGCGCCAGGCATACATTGCTCTTGGGTTTTTGCTTGAGACGGCGGCTCTGCTTGGGATCGATGCGACTCCGATGGAGGGGTTTGACCCAGCACAGTTTGACGAGATCCTCGGGCTGACCGATCACTCGTCTGTAGCCATAGCGGCACTTGGCTACCGGGATAAGCAGAATGATTGGCTTGCCGGCCTGAAAAAGGTCCGTTTGCCGCACGATGAGTTGGTCCAGCACATCTGATGCTGGCGACAAGGAGGGATGATGCAGGATTTATTTGTCAGGTGGACTCCCAGGTTGATAGATATGTTTAGGCTGCTCCTGCGATTTTGGGGCATTTGAAAAAGGTGGCTGTGATGAAACAGTACGTGGACAAATCGATATCGTTCGACGAATATAGCAAACTGATCGATCAGCTTGTGGCGGATGGCCGCACGACTGGACCGAACCAGTCGGAGAAGATGGCCGAATACACCCGGCTCAATCGCCAGCGAATGGTGCGCTTGGGCAAGACCGTCGATCCTCTCGACGAGGCAACAAACGGGGCCGCGGCCATATCTCGACGCATGATCTGGCTGATAATCACAGAGGCCTGGTGCGGCGATGCCGCCCAGAACATACCCGTGATCGAGAAAGTAGCCGGACTCAGCGACAAGATCGAGACGCGCTACATTCTTCGCGAGGAGAACCTTGAGCTAATGGATCGTTTTCTGACGGAAGGGGCTCGCTCGATACCAAAGCTGATCGCGCTTGACGCCCGCACTTACGAGGTGCTGGGTACCTGGGGTCCGAGGCCAAAGGAGGCGCAGGATCTGTTCGCTTCGTTAAAAGCTGATGGGGTGGAAAAGGCGTTGATCACCGAGCAACTGCAGCGGTGGTATAACGCTGATCGCGGCAGGTCGTTGCAACAGGAATTTGCAGGTCTGGTCGGGCTGTGGCAAGACCGGATGACCTCGCGGTTAAGCGGCGGGCTACCGCCCGCCGGCCACGCAATGACCACCGGTGCGTCGCTGGACTAAAGAGCGTGGGTGACAACGCCGTCGGGCCGTAGCCCGACTCTGAACCGGGTTGCGTCGGGAGTGATCATGAAGGTTTACGAAATCGAGGAATTCGGCATAGAGAAACTCGCCCTGGTCGAGCGCGACACACCGCGTCCGGCAGAGAACGAGGTGCTCGTCAAGATGCATGCGGCGTCGCTCAACTACCGCGACATCATGGTGGTAAGCGGAACGTACAACCCGCGTATGAAGCTGCCTGCGGTCCCGTTTTCGGATGGTGCCGGTGAGATCGTCGAAGTCGGTGCGGATGTGAAGAAGTGGAAAGTTGGCGATCGTGTTTGCTCGACAATTGCACCAGGCTGGATCGAGGGACCTCCATCGGCCGCCGCGTCAAAGACCGCGATCGGTGCAGGGAACTACGATGGAGTATTACGCGAGTATGCCGTTTTCGATGAGGACGCCATCGTCAGGGCGCCAGACCACCTGTCCTTCGAGGAGGCGTCGACGCTCGTTTGCGCGGGCGTAACTGCGTGGAACGCCCTGGTAGTTTCGGGTCAGCTGCAGCCGGGCGAGACTGTGCTGACCCTCGGCACCGGTGGGGTGTCGGTGTTTGCCGCGCAGTTTGCAAAGTTGCTGGGAGCACGGGTCATAGCAACTTCGAGCAGCGATGAAAAGCTTGCGCGCGTACGAGAGCTGGGGGCCGACGAGACCGTCAACTATCGTGAGCACGCTGACTGGGACAAGGTCGTCCTGGAGTTGACGAGCGGTGTCGGGGTCGATCACGTCATCGAGGTAGGCGGTGTCGGAACACTCGCGAGATCGGTTAAGGCTGTCCGCGTTGGAGGTCACATTGCGTTGATCGGGGCGCTAGGGACTGCGGGGGAGTTTAACCCGATACCGATATTTATGAAGGCGATAAGGCTGCATGGAATATTTGTCGGCTCGCGTGCGATGTTCGAGGCAATGAATCGCCGGATAGAGGATGCCGGGCTGCGGCCGGTGATAGACCGGGTTTTCCCGTTTGATGAGGCGCGAGAGGCTTTGGAGTACATGAAAAGCGGCTCGCATTTTGGTAAGGTCGTTATTCGATTTTAGTGAACACGCGAACATGAAAATTGGGATCATAGGGGCAGGCGGCGTCGCACAGACGCTGGCCGCAGGATTTCTGGCGAAGGGGCATGAGGTGATGCTCGGCACGCGCGATCGTGCGAAGCTCGAGGAGTGGCTCAGCGGCCCGGGCCAGGGCGCGTCGGTCGGGAGCTTTGAAGATGCGGCTCGGTTTGGCGAGATAGTGTTTCTAAGTGTGCCGGGCACACGGATCAATGAGGCGATCGAGCTTGCAGGAACTGCAAATTTCAATGGCAAGACTGTCATCGATCTGACCAATCCGATGGATTTCTCAGAGGGTGTTCCTCCAAAGTTTACAGCGACGGTCGGCAACTCGCTCGGAGAGCAGGTACAGCGGGCACTGCCGGACGCTAACGTCGTAAAAGCCTTCAACTCGATCGGCGTAGCGGTGATGCTTGACCCGATCTTTGATGGCGAGGCCGCAACGCACTTTATTGCGGGCGATAATGACGAGGCTAAAAAGCACGCCGCCGGGCTGATCGAAGAGTTTGGCTGGGATGTGGTCGACGTCGGCGGTATCGAACAGGCTTTCTTTCTCGAGGCCCTGGCGTCGTTATGGGTAAATTACGCGTTCAAAACGAACCATTGGACCCAGGCATTTAAGTTATTAAAGCGATAGGAGAATGGCCGCAAAAAGGCACAAAAGACGCAAAGTTTAGGATCTTTTTTATGTGCTTTTTGCGCCTTTTTGCGGCCGTTTCTTACAATATATTTTAGGAGAAACAAAATGGGACAATTTGCAAAGGAAGCTACGGATTCAAATTTTCAGTCGGATGTACTGGGCGCGGACAAGCCGGTGCTCGTCGATTTCTGGGCCGAGTGGTGTGGACCATGCAGGATGATCGCACCGACGGTCGAGGCCGTGGCCGAGCAGTATCAGGACAAGGCCGGCGTTTATAAGATGAACGTGGACGAGAACATGAACATTCCGCAGCAGTACGGCATCCGCGGGATCCCGACGCTCATCCTGTTTAAGGGCGGCCAGGAACAGGAGCGTATTGTGGGTGCGGTGACGCGTGAGGCGATCTCGCGAGTGATAGAGAAATACGTATAGTACCGATCTTTCGAGAGAACAATAAAAACGGGCCGCCCGAGAAGGCGGCCCGTTTTTCATTTGCCCCGAGTTACTGCGGTTGCTCTACCGTAGGTTCGATCTGCTCGGGTCTAAAGGCTCCCGAGTTTGGCGAACCGAGGTTTACCGGAACGTCGCTGGCGCTCGTTCCATACGGCTGGACAGTCGTTCCTCCATCACGAGATCTCTGGATGAAGAAGTTTGCCGGCGCCGTTGCACGCCAGATGGCGATGTCGGTCTTTCCGTCACCGTCATAGTCGCCCTGGACAGGCTGGTCGGTTGCCGCGACTCCCCACGTGACCCCGTAATACGTGCTACTCGCGGTGCTGGGCCGTATGTACCACACCCACGAGCCGCTCTGATTACGCAGCACCGCGAGGTCTGTTATGCCGTCGCCGTCATAATCACCGGCCACGGGTAGGTCACCGCTGCTGCCAAACTGAACGATCGTGTTTGTCGTGTTTGCATCGACATTGCCGTTGCTGGCGTGGATGTAGAACACGCTGCCGGCTCCAACGCTGCGCTGGACGGCAAAGTCCGCCCGTCCGTCTCCGTTAAAGTCGCCCGTGACGGGAATATCGTTCATCGTGCCCCAATTTACCGGTATCTGCGCGTTGGCGAGATTGCCGCGGCTTGCGAGCCACCAGAACTGGCTTTGACCACCGGTGGTCGTCGCACCCCGGTAAATAGCAGCATCATCCTTACCGTCACCGTCATAATCAGCGACAACGGGGATGTCGGTAGGTGCTCCGAACCTTATGAATCGTGCCGTGCTCGTCGAGCTCTGAAATACCCAGAAGCCGCTCGATGTCGCGTTTCGGCGGAACACCGCAATGTCGGCCTTTCCGTCGCCATCGTAGTCGCCCGTTGCGGGCACGTCTGATGCCGAGATGCCCCACGTCAGGACTTGGCTATTGCTGGTCGACCCATTGTTCTGAACCCACCATTGGAACTGACCCGCGAACGGAGCATTGTTCCTGAGTATCGCGTAATCCGTCTTGCCATCGCCGTTGAAATCCGCCAGCTGGGCCTGGGGTATTACCTGGCCGCGGATCTCGCCGCCGGGGAACTGTGTCGAGTGAACATTCGTGTAGAAGAGTCCATTTCTAAAATCAGCGACCTGCTGCGGCGTGACGTTGAATGTAACGTTTGTTACCGACCCGCTGGTATTACCCAGCGTTGGGTTAAAGTTGAATACCACCGGTGCGGTCTGCTCGGTCGTCGCGGGTGTGTGGATATGTGCACCCGTAGTGCCGCTCGTCAGACCTTCCCAGACAGCGCTTACGGTCATCTGAGTTTCGGCGTCATTGATCACCACACGGGCATAACCGTAAGCAGTCGAATTCGTCGGATTAGGCCTCTCAGCCGCGCCCGTTAGCCTCGCGATGCCGTGTCTGATAGCCGTCGCAGGCGTCGGTACCGGCGTAGCAGTTGCCGATGGTGTCGGCGTCGGTGTAGCTGTCGCAGCAGGAGTCGGCGTAGGCGTCGGTGTCCGTGTTGCGCTCGGCGTTGGTGTTGGTGTCGCAGCGGGCGTTGGTGTTGGTGTCGGCGTTCCGCATGTCGTGGGCGCGGTCGGCGGATAAGGAACTTTCGTCGTAAAAATGATATTTCCGGTTATTCCGGTGCCGCCGCTCGTAAAGGCAATAGTACCCGTGCCGGTGCCATTCGCCGGATTGATCTGTGTCGTTACGGTTGCCGGTCCCTGCTCGGCGATCGTCGGATTGGGCGGAAATTCGTTGGGTGCTCCGGTGCCCGTGGCCGCGGTGCCGCCATCGGGGACCTGGAGCAGGAAGTTGCCGCTCTCGCCGTTCGATAAAGTGTAGCTGCCAAAATAGAGGGTGCCGCCCGGTGCTCCTGCCGTCGGCACGCATGGCGGCGTAGCCGTGGGACTCGGCGTTGGCAGCGGTGTCCCTTGCACAAATTTTATGTAGTTTCCCGTTGACTGTGTGTATTGCCCTTGCGCGTTGAGATTTCCCTGAGTGCTTATCGTGAACGCCTGAGTAACGGCGTAAAGTAAACCATTGCTACTATCGGCGAGAGCTCCCTGCGTTATGATCATGGGCAGGGCTCCGCCAACGATGAAGAATGCGATCAGTGCCGCAAACAGAATTCTGTTCTTCATATCCCCCTCTCTCTTATTAAATGGAATCCACCTGTTTTTAACTTGGACGGTTTAAGTATGATATCACAAGCGTGGTAGTCATCTAATGAAAGGCTGATACGCGCCTTCTGGTGGGTGAAATATCTGCTAAAATTAGCCCGCGCTGATCAGGAGTAGTGGCGGATGCAGTTGAAACGCTTTTTCCTCGTCATTGTTCTCGCCGTTGCGATGACCGCGGGTGTGTCGGCACAAGCGACCCCCGCGCCGACCCCGCCGAAACCCACGCCCACGCCGGAAGAGGTCATTAAGGTTGAGACACAGCTTGTGGACGTTCCGCTTGCGGTCGTGGCAGCGGATGGAAACCCGGTCAGGGGCCTTAAGGCCAGCAACTTTGTCATTTACGAGGACGGACAAAAGCAGGAGGTCGTCGATTTTTCTGCTACGACGGCTCCGTTCGAGGTAGCGCTCGTGCTCGACACGTCCGGTTCGACACGTGGCGACCTGCAGCTGATACAGAGGGCTGCGGCAGATTTTATCGCGTCGCTGCGGCCCGGTGATCGCGTCGCGGTGATCTCGTACAACACAGACCGACGAGACGGACGGGCATTTGCCGTGAGCGAGATCCTGTCGCCATTGACGGACGACCGTAAGCGGCTCACCACTGCGGTACAGGCGGTTAGAACAAGCAACGGCACGCCTTATTACGACTCGCTTCTCGATGTTGCCGAAAAGGTATTTAAGGACAAGCCGCAGGAGCAGTTTCGCGGGCGGCGGGCGCTGGTCGCCCTCACCGACGGTGTCGATTCAACGAGCGGTTCGGACTTTCAGATCGCTAAAGAGGAGCTGGAGAGGGTCGGTGTCATCGCGTTCTTTATCAAGGTCGACACACGTGACTTTTTTGAGTCAAATCTGCTGGGGGATTGCGAATCTGCCATGCGGTTCTCAACGGCACAGATCCGGCGTTATTACCGAAGTATCGCGGCGAAACCGGGAATGGAAAAGACCTTCAACTTTTGCCAGCTGGGCGACTTTGAACGGCTTGCCATCAGCAAACGTTTGTACCAGATCGCAGAGCTTGAGATGAACGACCTCGCCAAGGCCTCGGGCGGGAAAGTTTTTCCCGTCGAGGACCTTACCGAAGCCCGTAATGCCTTTAGAAACGTCGCGGACGAGATAGGAACCAAATACACTCTTGGTTACTATTCCTCCAACACGAAACGGGACGGCACTTATCGAAAGATAAAAGTCGAACTCGTAGGTGTTCCCAAGGGCACACAGGTCCAGGCACGGGAAGGTTACACAGCTCCTAGTAGGTAAGGCCAATTCAACCGGCTCCCCTCGTTAGCGGAGCCTTTCCGAGCTACTTCACTCTTGCCCGTTTACAAACTATGATTTCTCTATGCCGAGATTTGATCGAATCTGTCTCATGGTCCTCGACTCCGCTGGTATCGGCGAGATGCCGGATGCGGCCGAGTGGGGTGATGCGGGTGCCGACACGATCGGGCACATTCTGGAGCGACGCGCGGTATGGCTGCCAAATCTGCAGCGTCTTGGTCTCGGCAATATAAGGCCTCTCAGCGGACTTCCGCCCGTCGAAGCACCGATAGGCTCGTACGGGAAATGCACGCTTAAGTCGAACGGCAAGGATACGACGACAGGCCATTGGGAAATGGCGGGCATCATACTCGAAAAGGCATTCCCCACATTTCCGCATGGTTTTCCGCCGCGGATCATCGACAGATTTGTCACCGAGGCAAGTGTGCCCGGGATTCTGGGCAACATTCCCGCCAGCGGCACCGAGATCATCAAGCAGCTTGGCGAGGAGCACGTTGCGACCGGTAAACCGATCGTTTACACGTCGGCCGACTCGGTGTTTCAGATCGCTGCACATGAAGAGATCGTTCCTATCGACCGGCTTTACGAGATGTGTGAGATCGCAAGGGCGATCTTACAAGGCGAAGACAAGGTGGGCAGGGTGATCGCGCGTCCGTTCTTGGGGACTAATGCGGATGATTTCAAGCGCACCGAAAATCGCCACGATTATGCCGTGCCGCCACCGGCGGACAACCTGCTGCCGGTTTTGAAGAATGCCGGTCTCGATGTGGTCTGCATTGGCAAGATCGCGTCGATCTATGACTCGCTCGGTGTTACCGCGGACCTTACCGCAAAGAACAACGAGCAGACGATCGACCAGACTATCAATGCACTCAACGCCGAGCCTCGCGGCCTGATCTTTAGCAACCTTGTGGATTTTGACATGCTTTATGGTCATCGCCGTGACCCCGAGGGGTACGCAAAGGCTCTTGAGCATTTCGACGAGCGCTTGCCTGAGATCATGGGTGCGATGGGCGACGACGATCTCCTGATCCTGACCGCCGACCACGGCAACGACCCGACCAAAGAGGGGTCTGACCACACACGCGAATACGTACCGCTGCTCGTTTACGGGCGAAAAGCCAGGCCGGGCGTAGACCTCGGAACCAGGCAGTCACTGTCAGATATCGGCCAGACCATTGCTGAGAACTTTGGTCTGGCACTTGCCGACGGCGTAAGTTTCGTAGACGATATCTGCGAAGCATGAAGAGTCGGGTCCTTCCGTATCTTTTTCTTACGTTCCTTTTTGTCGTTTCGATGGTCGTTTTCGTCGACCATGCGCGGCCGATACTGGTTTCTCTTGAGCGTGTGGTGGACCCCAGCCATTCGGTTCGGGTCCCGTTCGAGCATCAGAACGGTCTGGTTGAGAGCGTCCTGCCCGAGGCCGCCGAGGCCGGGATGCGTCCCGGCGACCGGCTCGTGGCGATAAACGGACACCGGCCAAACGGCGCGTTCGCGTTGGATCGCGAATTCGCCAGCATGCAGGTTGGGGACAAGGCGACTTACAGCGTCGTGCGCGGAGCGCCCGGCACGGAGACCGAGCAGATCGATCTAGTGGCGGACACTCGACCTGTCACCATCGCCTTTCGCGATGCGTTTACAAGCTTTAGCATTACGTTTCTCTTCCTCCTGTGTCTCCCCGGGATCTCATTTCTTCTTGGCTTTTACGTGGCTTTTATGCGGCCGCGCGATCCGCTCGCCTGGACGCTTTTGCTCCTGTTGCTTGGCATCGGTTCGATCGCGGTCGAAGGTTGGCCTGAAGGCACGCTTGTCAGGACCTTTCAAGAGATAGCTCTGAATTGTCTCGGCGTGTGGATGGTCCTGTTTGGTTTTTATTTCCCGGAACGTCTCGAATTCGACCGGAAACATCCCTTCGTCAAGTGGTTCATTCTGCTGCCCCTCATCCTGAACGGTCTGCTCGCATTCGTCGAACAGATCGGCCGCCTGCTTGAGCTAGAGTGGCTTTGGCGACCTGTCGATAGTTTTACGAAGTCTTACGACAATGTTTCCGCCCTCATCACCATGGTTGCTATTAGCATCTTTTTTGCAGCCATGGGTGTAAAAAGCGCGACCATCGAGAACAAGGATTCCAGGCGGCGACTTCGCATTCTTTATGTCGGAACATCGGTAGCGATGCTGCCGGCCCTTTTCGTCGTTGTTTACCGCATCGCGAGTGGCAGGCAGGGAGGCTTCTTTGAGCTGGTGCCCGCCTGGCTCGCGATATACGCCCTCGTCTCAATGCTGCTTTTCCCGCTGACGATGGCGTACGTCATCGTCGTACAGAGAGCGATGGACGTCACCGTCGTGATCAGGCAGGGCATCCAGTACGCCCTGGCGAAGAATGGCGTGCGTGTTCTGCAGGCGATCTCTCTCGTGGTTCTGATCTTTGCGACGGTCTACGTCACGCGTAATTACACAAACAGCTTGGCAACACAGCTTGCAATTATCATCGTTGGGATCGCATTCATACCCGTGGTCGAGTTCGCCGCAAAGAACCTGTCCACGTGGATCGATCGTCGGTTCTTTCGCGAGGCTTATAACGCCGAACAGATCCTGGCCGACCTCAGCGAGCAAGTGCGAACGATGGTCGAAACCAGACCACTGCTCGAAACGGTGGCCGGGAAAATAAGTGAGTCGCTCTTTGTTCCACAAGTCGCATTACTTTTGCGAAACAACGGGAATTTTGTGCCGGCGTATACTCTTGGCTTTGACGTGGAACCGAAGGTCGCATTGGGGAGAGACTCAACGGCGATGCGAAAGCTCGGCACTAGTCGGCACATCACGCTCTACGACGATATGACCGAGGCGACCTCGGTGCCGACCATGTCGCTCGACGACCGGGAGCAGCTTAGGGAACTCAATTCACAGCTCCTGCTCCCCGTGGCTGCGAAAGGAACCCTGTCCGGCATTATTAGCCTTAGTCCAAAACGCTCTGAAGAGCCGTATACGCCCAGCGATCTGCGCCTGCTCAGGTCGGTCGCCACGCAGACCGGCCTCGCGCTCGAAAACTCAAGGCTGACTGAGGCCATCGCCGCCGAGGCCGCACAGAAAGAACGCCTCAATCGTGAGCTCGAGATCGCTCGCGAAGTGCAGGAGCGGTTGTTTCCTCAGGAACTGCCTCGTATCGAAGGGCTCGATTTCTTTGGCTCGTGCCGGCCGGCGTTGGGTGTTGGGGGCGATTACTACGATTTTCTGGAACTGCCGGATGGCAAGCTCGGCATTGCTATTGGCGATATTTCGGGCAAGGGCATCGGCGCATCTCTCATGATGGCAAGCCTGCAAGCGAGCCTTCGCGGCCAATCCATCCACTTCCGAGGCGATCTTGCGGGGTTGATGACGCAGATCAACGGGCTCGTCTACGACACTTCCACCACAAACCGCTACGCGACCTTCTTTTACGCAGAATACGACCCGGCGACTAAGCTCCTTGCATACGTAAACGCGGGTCACAACCCGCCGTTTCTACTCCGGCCGGATGGTGAGGTGCTCAAGCTTGAGGAGGGCGGGCCCGTCGTTGGCATGCTCCCGCCGATGCTGGCGGATTATACGCAGGGTGAGATCAAGCTGCGGAGCGGCGATCTGCTCGCCGGTTACACCGACGGCATCTCAGAGGCAATGAACCCGCAGGAAGAAGAATGGAGCGAGGACGCCATGCTCGACTGTCTGAAGACAGTCGCAGACAAGCCATCACAAGAGATCCTTCCTCACATCGTCGCGGCCGCCGACGCTTTTGCCAATGGTGCGAAACAGCATGACGATATGACGATGATCATCGTAAAGGTGCTTTGAACTTTTTACCCATCCCGGCTGAATGAGGCTCGCCCGTCACACACACTGTGGAAACGCACGGTGCCTTACATCTACGAAGCGGTATAGATTTACAGGGATGATCTATTCCGCAAAACGAATAAAACAACTCGTGCTGAGTGTCCTGATCCTGGTTTCGGCGTCAGCTATGTGTGTTGCACAGCGTCCCGGAAACGCTCGACTGCCAACGGTGGCGGTACTGCGTGACGACGAGCCGGCGGGGAGCAATCATGACGGTTGCGGCAACCATATAATGAATCTTCGAGGAACGTACAAGGCCATCTTTATCAGCGATTCCGAAGGTTGGGATGCTTGGATGAACCTGAACGGGCATAATGTCGAGCTTACACTCAAGGAAACTCACCGTTGGCACATCGCCCGGTGGTATGACGATGCCGTGTACAAGTACCGTTACAGAAACATTTTGGTGACGTTGAAATTCAGAGAATCGAGCGACTATATCTCTGCGGTACCTGCGACCTTGATAGTTCAGGCAGGGCATTTAACGCGGCGATACCGGGTCGAGGTGGGGGCACAATGCGATTGATCAATTACAAACTATCAGCGATGGTATCGGCCGCCATTATCATCGTGTGCGGATGGTCTGGAACGGCGGTTGGACAAACGTCGGACCGCGCCGCACGCACTCTCGCCGGGCGGATGGCCACTGCGTTCGCCCTTGGGCGGCTTAGCCGCCTGGACAAGGAGCATCTGCTTGGCAAGAGGCTGGAACTGTCGATACAGCATTGGATCACCGATGGCGATGATCCGGAGTTCGAGGCAAAGACATTCCGCAGTTTTGCCGCGATGGAGCGTTGGCTAAAGGCGGATGAGAGCGAGCCGGGTTTTCCGGTGCGTACGAGCGGGGAGCGCATCTCATGCAGCCGAGGGCTCTGTCGCCTGGACCTGCGAGATAATCAGATGGCGCACAATCACGTGTTTTTGATCCGGATCTGGTATGGATCTGCTAAGGGGAAGATCGTTGTAAAGAAGCTTCGTCTCCTTTACGGTTAGGGCAGGTTCTGGCTCCCGGTCTTAGCGCCCTTTACCTCGGAGTCCGGCCTGCTGAACTTCGAGTATTCGAACGTCTTTTCTGCCGCTTTTGTCCTCACAAGATCCGAGTCACTCTTTCCCGTGAGTCGGTACATGGTGCTTGCCATTCTCTTTGGCACCATGATCCCAAAGTCGCTGCGGCTGTATTCATACAAGAGCGTTGTCGTGACAACGGGTTCTGAGAGTACGGCCGGCTGGATCCTAGCCGAATACTCCTGCCGCCATAGCGCCGCAGTTTCCGAATCAAGCCATAGTCTGCCCTGCAGGCGCGGGTTCGTTGGCCGGAAGTTCGACGGGATCTCCGCATCGAAACTCAGGCCAGTCGGTTCTTCCTTTCGTTCCTCATCCGTCGCATTCGCCTTGATCCGCGGACAATGTTTCGTCTGTTTGTACTCGATAACGACGACATCTCGTCCATCGATCTTTTCTTTACCGACAACATGAAATTCAAAGAAAGGCCGAAAATAGTTATTGAGGACGAATGCCGGCATCAGGGTCATACCGTGGGAGTGGCTTCGGCCGTCATAGCGGTCCCCTTCTTTATTGATCCGCGCGATCTCTTCGTTGCTCGACGCTGCTCGGGATAACTTTTCAAAAAAAGATTGGATGCTTGAGTCGTCACGAGCCACGCTCTTTCCATTGAACTCAAGGACGTTGCGGTACTCGGCGACTGCTCCGGTTCTTGCCGACTGGTAAACCACGAATATCGACTTGATCTTGCGGGATTCGTCCAGCGTGCCGTCAGACCGAAAGTAGTCGTATGTCTTCAGCTCCTCCGCGATAAGATTCTTAAAGATCTGAAAATAAGCGGAGTTTGCCTGATCCCCCTTATCCAGGAACTTCTCAAGATCGATGTCCTGGGCCCATCCGCTCAAGGAACACAAAGCGATAACTATCGATACGAGAACTGTACCCTTCATAGTGGGACCATCTATGTACGTATCTATGTATCTATCACGGGTCATCGCTTGGCAGCGGTACTTGGCAATTGAATAATATACCGTCGTTTGCCAAAATACCCGATCAAGATTATGAAACAGCTTTACCTCCGATTCCCGGTGCTCCTGGCCCTGCTTTCCTTGGCCCTGAATTCTGCCGCCCTTGCTCAAAAAGACGCAAAGGCGGTGGTCGATGAACGAAACGTCCGCGCGGAGCTGGGATTTCTGGCGAGCGACGCCATGCAGGGCCGCGGCAGCGGCTCGCTGTTTGAACACGTCGCCGCTGAATACATCGGCTCGCAGTTCATGCAGTTCGGCCTGGAGCCGGCGGGCGAACCGGGGTGGAACGGCCAACCATCGTTCGTTCAGACGGTGACGTTTTCGCGACAGACGTTCGACGGCCCCATTACGATCAAATATGGCTCGACAACGCTTACGAATGGAAAGGAGTTCGTTACGCTCCGGGCGGGCGGGGCGGCTATAGGCGGACCCTTGCAGAAGCTCACGGCGGGTGTCGCTCCGGCCCCGGGTTCCGCGGTGCTCCTGCCGAAGAGTTCCCAGGAGGATGCGAACGCACTGTTTCAGGAGATGCAGCGTGCAGGAGGCGGCGCGTCGATCGTCATGGTCGAGGAGATCCCTGCTGTCCGTAATAACTGGGCGAGTATGGCGAGCCGCCGGCTTGGCTTCACGTCGACCGGAACGGGCCGGCCATCCGCGGTAGTGATCCTGAGCAAGGAAGCGGCAGCGGCAATATCAGCCCTCGCCGACGGTACTCAGATCGATTTTGCGGGTCAGCTGGCGCCAGTAGCGCCGCAGAACACGTGGAACGCGATAGGCAAACTCACCGGCAGCGACCCGAAGCTCTCGTCTGAGGTAATTCTCCTTAGCTCGCATCTTGATCATCTCGGGGTGCGTTCGAACGCCCCGACAGATGACAAGATCTATAACGGAGCTGACGACGACGCGTCGGGAACAGTAGCTGTTCTCGAAATGGCCCGCGAGCTGGCGCGCGGCAAAAGGCCAAAACGTACCGTTTACTTTGTATGCTTTGGCAGCGAAGAATCTGGCGGTTTCGGGGCGAACTACTTTGTAAACAACCTTCCTTTTCCAAAGGATAAGCTCGTCGCCAATCTGGAATTTGAAATGATCGGCCGGGCCGACGCTGCCGTAAAACCTGATGAACTATGGCTTACCGGTTACGAACGATCAAATCTCGGCCCCGAGCTTGCCAAACGCGGAGCTAAGTTGGTCCAGGACCCGCATCCGGAGCAGAATTTTTTCCAGCGGTCTGACAATATCACGCTCGCGCGACAGGGCATTATTGCCCACACCGTGTCGAGCTTTGGACTGCACAAAGATTATCACCAGGCGTCGGACGAGCTAAAGACCATCGACTTTGCACACATGACGCATGCGATCAATTCCATGGTCGAGCCCGTCATTTGGCTGGTAAATTCCGATTTCAAGCCCACTTGGAACGAGGGCAAAAAGCCCTAGGCGGCCAAAACGTGTGTGTGACCCCATCGGTGGGCGAACTTATAGCCGACCAGCGATGCCGGGACGATCAGCACCACGCTCGCGATGATAAACCACCACGGCTGGGCCCAGAACATGACCGATACGATCTCCCACGCACTCAGCAGCAGACCGCAAATAAACGCCAGTGAGGTCCCCTCGCTCCATCGCCGTCCCATCTTGGTCGCGATGAATCCGGCAGCAAAGGCTGCGACGATATACCCGGCCAATACTACTCCATACGTGCTCGGTGGCACCTGCGACCAGTAGGCTTGAAGTTCCGCGGTACCCATGTATTCCAGATTCTTTGGGTAAAACGGCGCCATCATGGTCGAGATCATGTAGGTCACGCCAATAATTCCAAACGCTGTGATCATCGCTGTGATCACTGCCAACACTTTGCGTCCCATATCGCCTCCAGTTTGTGAATGATTTCTTCCTTTTTCTTAGACCCATCGAAAGTCGATGTCAAGCTTTTTTAGCTTTGCGCTATCTCGGGGAGGATAACTGTAGCCGGGCAGACACAGAAGAATGCGGGAACGGCCGACACCCCTTGACACACTACCTGCAAATTCGTACTATCTAAAGTTTCGGACTTTGGGGTCTGGTGCGTCTTATAGGCTTACGGCGGATAAGTGCGGGATATTTGAGAGTTGAAGAAACGAATTGTTGCGTAAAATGCCGGACTCACGTCCGGCGGGCTGTTAGAACACTTCTTAATGCCACGCTACAGCAAAGTCTCAATTCTCTGGGTACAGAACAATAGGAAATCATTCAGCTTTCAGGCTGCTTGAGCTAACTGCCGAAATATATTTCGGCAAGAGTCAGGTAAGACGATAGTTTTGCCGCAAGAGAAGGTTTTTGGGGTTTGGCTTTCGGTTTTTGCCAAGACCTAAAACCAAAGGCCAAAGGCCAGTTTTTGAGCTATATGCCGACTATTAACCAACTAGTTCGCAAAGGGCGTCAGCGAGTCAAATATAAGACCGCGAGCCCGGCTTTGCAGTCAAACCCGCAGAAACGCGGCGTTTGCACGCGTGTTTATACCTCGACGCCAAAGAAGCCTAACTCGGCTTTGCGTAAGGTTGCACGTGTACGCCTGACCAACCAGATCGAGGTCACGACCTACATCCCGGGTATCGGCCACAACCTGCAGGAGCACTCGATCGTGCTCATCCGCGGCGGCCGTGTAAAAGACCTTCCGGGTGTGCGCTACCACGTGATCCGCGGAACGCTCGATGCCTCTGGCGTCGCGAACCGCAATCAGGCCCGTTCCAAGTACGGTGCGAAACGACCGAAGGGAGCAGCTGCCCCAGCTAAGAAGAAATAGTTATGCCGAGACGTAGAGTTGCAGCAAAACGTGAAGTTCTGCCGGACCCGATCTATAACAGCATCGCGGTCACAAAGTTTATTAATGGCCTGATGTGGCAAGGCAAAAAGTCGGTCGCCGAAAAGATCTTTTACTCCGCGATGGAGAAACTGGGCGAAAAGGCAGGCGACGAGCCGCTCAAGGTTTTTAAGCGAGCTCTCGACAATGTTTCGCCCGCCCTTGAGGTCAAGTCACGCCGTATCGGCGGTGCGACCTACCAGGTGCCGCTCGAAGTCAGCCGCGATCGTCGCAATACGCTTGCGATCCGCTGGATCGTTTCTAATTCACGAAATCGCAGCGAAAAAACGATGGAAGACCGCCTCGTCGGCGAGCTGCTCGATTGCACAAACGGCCGCGGCGGCGCGATGAAGAAGAAAGAGGACGTCCACAGGATGGCGGAGGCGAATAAGGCCTTTGCACACTACAGATTCTAAAGAATCGGCTTTCGGTTTTTGGTCTTTGCTTTTCGCTAAAGCCCAAAGCCAAAAACCCAAGACCGAGGTTTTATGGCAACAATAGGTTTAGACAGATTTAGAAACATCGGCATTATGGCCCATATCGACGCGGGTAAGACCACGGCGACTGAGCGCATCTTGTATTACACCGGTGTTTCGCACAAGATCGGCGAGGTCCACGAGGGCACCGCCACCATGGACTGGATGGAGCAGGAGCAGGAGCGTGGCATCACGATCACCTCGGCTGCTACTACTTGTTTCTGGACGCGCAACGGCGTCGAGCACCGCATTAATATCATTGACACACCTGGCCACGTGGATTTCACGATGGAGGTTGAGCGGTCACTTCGCGTCCTTGACGGAGCGGTGGCCGTTTTTGATGGTGTGGCAGGGGTTGAGCCGCAGTCGGAAACCGTTTGGCGTCAGGCAGATAAGTACGGTGTCCCGCGAATTTGCTTTGTAAATAAGCTCGATCGTGCGGGTGCTTCGTTCGAGAGAAGTTTTCAGTCGATATTGACCCGTCTCGGCGCAAATGCCGTCGCGATGCAGATCCCCATCGGCCTCGAAGAGCACTTCACAGGCGTTGTCGATCTGATCACGATGAAGGCCTTCATTTGGAGCAATGAGGCAAAGGGCGCTAATTACGACATCACCGACATCCCTGCCGATCTCGTCGATCAGGCCAAGGAGCAGCGCGAAAAGCTCGTCGAGGCCGTGTCAGCGATCGATGATGATCTGATGATGAAATATCTCGAAGGTGAGGAGATCTCGGAGGACGAGATCCGCTCAGCTTTGCGAAAGGGAACGCTCGAGATGAAGATCGTTCCGGTCTTTACCGGCTCGGCCTTTAAGAACAAGGGCGTCCAGACGCTGCTTGATGGTGTGGTCGATTACCTGCCGTCGCCACTGGATGTTCCGGCCATTGAAGGCACAAACCCCAGAACGGGAGAACTTGAGACCCGGGCTCCAGATGTTAAAGAGCCGTTTTCAGGTTTGGTCTTTAAGTTGATGGCTGACAAGCATTTAGGTCAGCTCGCGTTCGTTCGGATCTACTCGGGTACCGTCACATCTGGCTCGTACGTTTACAACACGATCAAGAACACAAAGGAACGCGTTGGACGCCTGATGATGATGCACGCCAATAAGCGTGAGGACGTCGAAAAGGCGACGGCCGGTGAGATCGTGGCCATCGGCGGCATGAAAAATGTCACGACTGGCGACACCATCTCTGACGAGAGCAAACAGATCATTCTCGAATCGATGGAGTTCCCGGATCCTGTGGTCCGTGTGGCTGTAGAGCCGAAGACACGGGCGGACCAGGACAAAATGGGCGTCGCTCTCAACCGTCTTGCTCAGGAAGATCCGTCATTCCAGGTTTCGACGGATCACGAGACCGGCCAGACGATCATTGCCGGTATGGGTGAGCTTCACCTTGAGATCATCGTTGACCGCATGAAGCGGGAATTCGGTGTCGAAGCAAATGTTGGTAAGCCTCAGGTGGCCTACCGCGAAACGATCACGACCTCTGCACCCGGTAAAGAGATATTTAAGAAGCAGTCGGGCGGCCGCGGCCAGTTTGGTCACGTCGAACTTGAGATAGAGCCCGCACCCGGCGAGGGTTTTGTATTCGAGGACAAGATCACCGGCGGTGCTATTCCCCGGCAGTTCATCAAACCGGTCGGCGAAGGTATCAGAGACGCGATGCGCAGGGGCTACCTTGCGGGTTATGAGCTCGTGGATATCAAAGCGAGTCTGGTATTCGGCTCATATCACGAGGTCGACTCTGACGAGCGTTCGTTCCATATCGCAGGCTCGCTGGCGTTTCAGGATGCTCTTAAGAAGGCGAAGCCGGTTCTGCTCGAGCCGATCATGCGCGTCGAGGTCGTAACCCCCGAGGAATATATGGGATCGGTCAACGGCGACCTCAACAAACGCCGCGGTCAGATCGAGAAGATGGAGCCGCGTCCGGGTAACGTCTCAGTCGTGACGGCATTTGTGCCGCTATCTGAGATGTTCGGTTATACCACCGACCTTCGGTCTGCTACGCAGGGACGCGCGACCTCCTCGATGCATTTCGAGCGATATGCCGAGGCTCCCAGGAACGTCGCTGAGGAAATTATCGCAAAGGTAAAAGGAGCCGCGAGCTAGTTTTTAGATTTCAAATTTGAGATTCCAAATTTCAAACGAGGAGAACAGATGAGCAAAGAGAAATTCGACCGCAGCAAACCGCACGTAAATATCGGGACCATCGGGCACGTGGACCATGGGAAGACGACATTGACGGCGGCTATCACAAAGGTGATGTCGAAGCACAATCCGAAGATGCAGGTGCGGGCGTTCGACTCTATCGACAATGCGCCTGAAGAGAAGGCACGTGGTATCACGATCGCGACGGCACACGTTGAGTATGAGACGGCGAACCGCCACTACGCGCACGTCGATTGTCCGGGCCACGCTGACTATGTCAAGAACATGATCACGGGTGCGGCTCAGATGGATGGAGCTATCCTCGTGGTTGCCGCGACGGACGGACCGATGCCGCAGACGCGTGAGCACATCCTGCTCGGCCGCCAGGTGGGCATCCCGACCATGGTCGTGTTCATGAACAAGGTCGATGCGGTTGACGACCCCGAGCTGCTTGAGCTTGTCGAGATGGAGATCCGCGAGCTTCTGAGCTCATACGAGTTCCCGGGCGATGATATCCCTGTAGTACAGGGTTCAGCCCTGAAAGCTCTCGAAGGCGACCCTGCATGGGAGACCAAGATCGATGAGCTGATGCAGGCAGTGGACGATTTCATCCCGACGCCGGCGCGTGAGACGGACAAGCCGTTCCTGATGCCTGTGGAGGACATCTTTACGATCCAGGGCCGCGGAACCGTTGCTACAGGCCGTATCGAGCGAGGCATCATCAAGGTCAATGAGCCTGTCGAGATCGTCGGTATCAAGGACACCCGCAACTCGGTCTGCACAGGCGTCGAGATGTTCAAGAAGCTTCTCGACGAAGGCCGTGCAGGCGACAACGTCGGACTGCTGCTGAGAGGCGTCGAGCGAAAAGAGATCGAGCGTGGCCAGGTCATCGCCAAACCCGGTTCGATCACGCCGCACACGAAGTTCAAGGCTGAGGCCTATGTTCTGACCAAGGAAGAAGGCGGTCGCCACACCCCGTTCTTTACGGGCTACAGACCGCAGTTCTATTTCCGCACGACCGACGTCACAGGCGTCGCACACCTTCCGGCAGGAGTCGAGATGGTGATGCCGGGCGACAACATCCAGATGGAGATCGAGCTTATCGCCCCGATCGCCATGGAAAAAGGCCTCCGCTTCGCCATCCGCGAAGGCGGCCGAACGGTCGGTGCAGGTACGGTTTCGGAGATCATTGAATAAGAGTTAAGAGTGCGGGCTTGAGCCCGTCCATGTTGCAACGAGATACAAGCTAAAGCTTGCACTCTGAACATTTAGTTATGCTAAACGAAAAGATCCGCATCAAGTTGAAAGCTTACGATCACCGTGTCCTGGACCAGTCCACGACCGAGATCGTGGATACGGCCCGACGCACAGGCGCGAGGATCGCAGGTCCGATCCCTCTTCCGACCATTAAGAATAAATGGACGGTATTGAGATCGCCGCACGTCGATAAGAAATCGCGGGAACAGTTTGAGATCCGCACGCACAAGCGTTTGATGGATATTCTCGACCCGACCGCGGAGACGGTGGACGCTCTGATGAAGCTGGACCTGCCGGCTGGTGTGGATGTGGAAATTAAGGCATTCGGCCGTTAAAACGGCCGAGTCTAGACAGTCTAGAAGGTCTAGAAAGTCCAGGAAGTCCGGTAAGAACTTCCACGACTTCCGAGACTTCCGAGACTTCCGAGACTAGAAAATATGGTTAGCGGAATCATTGGAAGAAAGTTGGGCATGACACAGATCTTTGCCGAGGATGGCACTGTCACACCGGTGACTGTCATTAAGGCGGGACCTTGCGTGGTCGTCCAGACAAAGAGCGCGGCGGGGCGCGACGGTTATAATGCCGTCCAGCTCGGATTGGTCGAGGACAAGCCGATCCGTCTCAAGAATGTCTCAAAGCCGCTGCAGGGCCACTTTGAAAAGACCGGTGGCGGTCTGCCGCCGACCCGTGTGCTCAAGGAGATCCGCTTGACGGGAGAGCCGGAGATCAGTGTCGGTGATCAGGTAAAAGCAGATATCTTTGCCGACGGCGACAAGATCGAGGTCGTGGGACGCTCAAAAGGCCGCGGTTTTGCTGGTACGGTCAAGCGCCACCACTTTGCACGTGGTCCCGAGTCACACGGCTCGATGAACGTCCGTCGGCCGGGTTCGATCGGCCAGTCGGCCTACCCGTCACGCGTGATCAAAGGTACTCGTTCGTCGGGTCATCTTTCCAGCACAGTGGGATCCGAAGCTTGGAATTCACGTGACTTGAAGTCGCGGC